>Ga0247770_1000465_pt1 | contig 39083 bp, 39 predicted proteins | sample UWRJL136409B6_FD_179943 | JGI IMG/M metagenome (GOLD analysis project Ga0247770, IMG submission 179943) | Plant litter microbial communities from Arlington Agricultural Research Station in Wisconsin, United States - UWRJ-L136-409B-6 | ecosystem: Environmental > Terrestrial > Plant litter >... | reverse complement strand
CGGCCCGTCCCATCCTAGCTTAGACTCGCAAACACCGGTCACACCAAGCGACAATGAGCCCCCTAAAATACAGATCACTGGCGCCGGTGCGATGGCTCCTGCCCCTCCTCCACCGCCTCCGCCTCCGCCGCCACCGCCATTCCCCGGCCAAATCCCCGGCGCCCCTCCTCCGGCACCCCCACCTCCTCCTATGCCGGGCCAGATCCCCGGCGCTCCTCCCCCACCACCACCCCCGCCTCCTATGCCAGGTTCAATTCCAGGAGCTCCACCACCGCCTCCCCCACCGCCACCACCACCGATGCCCGGAGCCAAGGGCATGCCACCCCCACCTCCACCCCCAATACCAGGCCCTGGAGCTATGTCGGGACATTTCTTGGCACAGCAGGCCTTCACGGCAACTTCGTCTGTTGGTATGCCGGTTGCACGGCCTAAGAAGAAGCTCAAGGCCCTCCATTGGGATAAGGTTGATTCCCCGCTTACAACCCATTGGGCGGCTCACACGCCGTCGGCGGAGGAGAGGGAAGAGAAATATCTAGAGCTGAGCCGGAAGGGCATTCTTGACGAGGTTGAGAAACTCTTCATGGCCAAGGAGACCAAGAAGCTCGGCCAGGGCACAGCCAAGAAGGACGACAAGAAGCAAATTATTTCCAATGATTTGCGGAAACAGTTTGGTAAGCACACATCTCGAGCCACATCTGAACAAAAATGGCCAAGGCTAACCACTACCAGAAATTGCTCTCTCCAAATTTTCTCAGTATTCGGTTGAAAAGGTGGTGCAGATGATCATCCACTGCGAAAAGGAAGTTCTGGATAATAACGTCGTGATGGAATTCTTGCAAAAGGACGACTTGTGCAACATTTCTGACAATACCGCGAAGGTTATGGCACCGTACAGTAAAGACTGGACTGGCCCAGAGGCGAACAAGGAGAACCGAGAGCAAGACCCAGCTGAGCTTACACGACAGGATCAGATCTACCTCATGACGGCCTTCGAGTTGCACCATTACTGGAAGAGCAGGATGCGGGCTCTGTCCCTAACACGGAACTTTGAGGCTGACTATGATGAAATCACGGAAAAGATGCGCCACGTCGTTGGCGTTTCCGAGTCACTCAGAGATTCAGTCTCATTAATGAACGTTCTCGGACTCATCTTGGATATTGGCAACTACATGAACGACGCAAACAAACAGGCTCGGGGTTTCAAGCTTTCATCCCTTGCCAGACTGGGCATGGTCAAGGATGATAAGAACGAGTCGAATCTTCAGGATCTCGTCGAGCGTATCGTCCGCCAGCAGTACCCAGAATGGGAAGGCTTCGCCGATGATATCGGCAACGTCATGACGGCACAGAAGATAAATATCGAGCAACTTCAAGCGGACGCCAAGAGGTACATCGAGGGCGTCCGCAACGTGCAAATGTCGCTGGATTCGGGCAACCTCTCAGACCCCAAGAAGTTCCACCCTCAGGACCGCGTATCGCAGATCGTGCAGCGCTGCATGAAGGAGGCCCGGCGCAAGGCAGAGCAGATGCAGCTGTATCTGGAGGAGATGATACGCACCTACAATGACATCATGATATTCTACGGCGAGGACCCAACCGACGACAACGCCCGACGCGACTTCTTTGCCAAGCTCGCTATCTTCGTCTCTGAGTGGAAAAAGTCGCGTGAGAAGAATGTTCAGCTTGAAGAGACGCGCAGGCGTAACGAGGCATCGATGAAACGCAAGAATGCCCAGCTCAAGGCTATCTCCGCCACGAGTGAGAGCCAGCCAGCCAGTCCAACGAGCGCCGGGGCGATGGACAGCTTGCTTGAGAAGCTGCGGGCGGCTGCGCCACAAACAAGAGATCAGAGAGATAGGAGGAGGAGAGCACGTCTCAAGGACCGACACCAGGTCAGGATTGCCTCGGGTCAGAAGATCCCGGACATTAACGAGATTCCTGAGGCGGAATCGGGACTGCTTAGCGCGAAGAGTACAGGCTCGGGGCGGACTGATGACGAAGGAAACCCTTTGAGTCCAGATATGCTGAGCCCAACTAAGGAGGCAAGGGCCGAGGAAGATGATGTAGCAGCACGTGCGGCCGCACTCCTGCAAGGGATGAGGGGCGATGGGGCGGACGACGCAGACGATGCCGAGAAGCGAGAGCACATCAGGCGGTCCAGGCGGGAGACAGCGGATGAGGAGAGGAAGACGAGGCGGCGGCGGAGGGAACAGGCACAATCGAGCAACGGGGACGGGGCAAGGGACGAGGATGTACCCGATGTGCCCCCAACACCGAACGATTGATGAGGCATAGCGGAGACGGTGCGGTGCAAAAGAGCAGAACCCTCAAGCATATAAAGTACGTAATGTCTACATCAAGCTCATTTGAAATGAAGGCAGACGCCCATGTTCGAACATGTCATCGTGTAACAGTGGCCGCTCTCTTCCCTCTTTTCGCCGAGTCCTCCTCGATCTGATTCTCCCACCACTTGGGTATCCTGCCTATCCGGCTAGCGCCGAGCGGAAGCCAAAGAAGGGGAAGGGATGTCACCTCAATCCCCAATTAGCCGCGACCCTTGTCCCCCCTGCAATGGAACAGGAACTCCAAGCTCCAGAACCCCTCACTCGATGAAGCATCAGGACATTTTCCAGGCCGTTCGGCTCCACAAGTATGAAGCGACCCCAGATGCGGGATGATCGCTCCTTGCCTCCTCTGCTTCACACTTCTGTCTTCTTCTTTCATCAAGACCTCCCTCGAGAACCATCATCATACCAACAACCTCGTAAATCTAAACAAACCATAACTATGGCCGATCCCCAAACCGGCCTCGTCATCGGCTACGATGGCGTCCATCCCTTCTCCCGTATCCCCCTCTCTGATCGGACATCTGTGCAGTCCCTCCTCCGTGCCCTCCTCGACCCCCTTGAACCGTTCTTTTCCCCTCTCAAAGCCCGCGTTCGCTGCCCTGGCGCAACGGCCGTGCGCTTCGACCAGACTGCCTCGGAAGTAGAGGGCATTGCGAGACCGCTGTGGGGGCTGGCGTGTCTGCTTGCTGGCGGCGGAGAGTATCGAGGCACACAGTGGTGGGTGGATGGGATAAAGGCTGGGGTCGACCCCGAGGGGAAGGAGTATTGGGGATGGCCGGCGGATAATGATCAAAGGATGGTGGAGATGTGTCCGCTGGGGTGGGCGCTGGCGGTGGCGCCGGGGATTTGGGAGGGACTCGGGGATAAGGGGAGGGGGGATGTTGAGCGGTGGTTGGGGAATTCGATCAATGAGAAGAAGTGAGTTCTTTTGGGGTTGTTTTTTTCTTCCTGGCTGGTTGGCTGTGTTGGTTGTTGTGGGAGGCTGAAGGGGAGGAGAGGTGGAAGGTGTACTTGTGATAACGTGCTAATGATGGGGATTTTGTAGCATGCCAAACACCAATTGGCTATGGTTCCGTGTGTTTGCGAACTTGGGCCTGAAGAAGAATGGCGGGAAGTTTTCGCAGGAGAGGCTGGATGCCGATATCGAGCATCTTAATACATTCTACAGGGGTGATGGGTGGTCGAACGACGGGCCTGAAGGGATCCATCGTCAGTCACTGCTTTCTTTCTGTTTTCACCCCTGTTCCCTTCCAAGAGAGAGGGCGTTGTACTGACGCCACTGCCCAGAGATGGACTACTACTCGTCGAGCTTCGCTATACACTTCCTGCAGCTGTTGTATGCTAAGCTAGCGGGAGATGACGAGCCGGAGAGGGCGGCCGAGTTCAAGAAGAGGGCGCAGATGGCAGCGCTGGACCTGGCACACTACTATGATGAGGAAGGTCGGTCCATCCCCTTTGGCCGGAGCGTCGGCTACAGGTTTGCCATGGTCTCGTTCTGGGGCGCCCTTGCGTATGCTGACGTTGAGCTGCCGGCGCCCCTGACATGGGGCATGGTGAAGGGAATCGTGATGCGCCATCTGCGCTGGTGGCAGACACAGCACAACATCTGGAGTCCGAGCGGCACCTTGACGATCGGGTATTCATACCCGAATATGTACATGGCGGAGAACTACAACAGCCCTGGGAGTCCATACTGGGCCTGCCTTGCATTTATCTGCCTCGCGGTACCCGAGACACACCCATTCTGGACGTCCGAGGAAGAGTCCCACTGGGGCGTCATCCCCAATACCAAAGCCCTCGCGCAGCCCGGGCACATCATGAGTAACCTCGGCGGGCACTGTATGCTCCTGTCGTCTGGCCAGGCGTGCAGCTACCCCATGAAAGGCACACACGCCAAGTACGGCGGCTTTGCCTACAGCAGTGCCTACGCCTACTCCGTGCCCCCCGGCCTCTACACGCTCGAGCAATACGCGCTCGCCTCGCAGCTCGGCCTCTCCGACGACGGCGGCGAGTACTGGAAGACACGGCGGCTCTCCGAATCTCACCTGGACACCACTCGCGGCGACTCACCCGTGCTGGTCTCGCGCTGGACGCCCTTCCCCGACGTGCAGATCCTCACGTATCTGCTCCCGCCCGTCGAGGCAACACCCAACTGGCACCTCCGCGTGCACCGTATTGCGGCAGGGCGCGAAGTGCAGACCGCCGACGGGGCGTTCGCTATCGGTAACGAGCGGCGCGCTGACGGGCGGTATTTGGGGCCATACGATGCTGCCGAGGGGGAGGGCACATCGCCGCGCTTGATTGGCAACTACGACCTCAGCACGCCCGAGGCATGGGCGGCAGGTGCCCAGGGGGCATTTGCCGTGTCCAAGGGCGCCGTCGGCATCCGGGCGCTTGAGTCCGAGGCTGTCGGTCGCACAGCGACGCTCGTCAACGCCGACCCCAATTCAAACCTGGTTGAGAGCCGCACGACCATCCCGACGCTGCAGCACACCATACGCGCCGGAGAGACTGTATGGTACGTGTCTGGCATCTATGCCAAGCCGAGTGGCAAGGGAGTCCCCAGAGAGACATATCTGGACGGATGGGAGAAGCTGCCAGAGATCCCAACCTGGTTGTCGGATGAGATCAAGGCGTCCTCTTGATGGGATTGTATTCTACCCGCCTCTTCGTTAAACTATGCTTGGGACACGCAGTAATTACAAGACTGCTTTTTTGTTGTTGAAAAGACAAGAACGAACATAGTCTTCGTTGCTTCGATTTCAGGCCGCTCAACTGAGCGCCAAATCGGTGTGCAACCCGCCAACCCCTTTCCTTATGCCAAGGCACCACCGCCTATGCTTTTTTCCCGCTTCCTTCTTGCAACGCTGATGCTTTCTCCTCATCTGCTGAGGTGACCAATGCAAAACTCCACACCTCGAGCCTGTTTTCTTTAGGCCTTGGCAAACGCCGCGATGAACTGTGCCAACTTCTCAGCTCCTTCAAGGGGAATTGAGTTGTCTGTGGCAAATATTAGCTCATGTTCTCCACTTGGGATCATATTCTCCTTTTCCACTCCGGGGACAGCAAGAAGGGGGCATAAAGAGACAGATACTGACAATTGCTGGCCCTGATGCCTCCTACACTGCGGTGTCCCTTGAGCCCAGTCAGGCCAATGCTCGTCGCCTCTTTTAGGAAGGCCTTCTCCGACTCGTCAACCGTGCCATTCTAGCGTCCGAGTTAGCGCATATTCTCACGTATCCATTACCCCCTAGCAGGTAGACTCACCTTGGTTACGCGGAAGCAGATGTTCATCCTCGAGCGTGCTGACTTGTCAGGAACGATCTTATACGCTTCCGGGTGTGCTTCCAAGGCACTGTAGATGAGCTCCGCCTTCTTGGCCGACAGCGCTTGCTGGCCGTCAACCTTGTCCGAGAACGTCCTCAACAGCTTCTTCAGCACCTGGCCGGCAATATAAACGCTAAAACTTCATCAGAACTTATTTTGCACTAAATACGGGTCAGGGATAGACGATTGCATACTCAAAAATGCTCAGTGTGTTATACAAGCTGTTGTTCTTGGCGATGATCTCGTACTGCAGCATGATCGGGGGAATCGGCAACCCCAGCTTCCGCATCAGCGCCGGGCTCGGCTGGGTCGTCGTCGGGGGTAGGAAGCTTCGCTTGAGCACGGCAACTGTGACGCCCGTGGAACCCAGGTTCTTCTGCGCGCCAAAGAACAGCAGCGAGTAATTGGTCACGGGGACCCGGCGCGACAGGATGTTGGATGACATGTCAGCCACAACGATGGGACCCGTCCCGTCGGGGCCAGGGGCCAGCACAGCGGGGAACTCGGGAAATTCGACGCCGTCTATCGGGAATGTCAGCTAGTTATTCCCTTGCAAAGGAAAGACTCAATAACGTAACGTCTCAGTCGTGAATGCTTCCTCCCCAGACACCCGGGACGATCATGGACGACTAAAAATGGGGTTTAACGGCTGGGATGACATACCGACCGTCTCATTATCGCAATAGTAGACCAGGGCGGCGTCCTTGCTCAGCTTCCATGTGCTTTGGTCAGGGATCTTGCCAAACTTGCCGCCGTTGTCAGCGCGGGAGTCGACCACCAGGTTGACATACTCAGGGCCGAGCAGGCGCACGGCTTCCTGGTAGGCCTTAAGCGACCAGCTGCCCGTGACGATATAGTCGAGCTTGAGGTCCGACTCGGCCTTCTGGCGCAGGCTGGCTACGATTGTGGCCTCATCAGCATCGGGGTTTACCTGGAGCAGGGCGGCGTGCTGGCGGGCCACCCATGCGCCGACGAGGTTGTATACCGCAGCCGCCTTAATATCTTAGGTCAGGTCTATCCATGTTATACTGCTGCTTGAGGTTCACTTACAAACTCGCCGGTGCCGCCAGCCTGCATAAAAATGGTCTCATAGTCCGCTGTGGGAATGTCCAGGTACGTGGCCAGGTCAGCCTTGGCCTCGTTGATGATGTTGGTGGCCAACTCGGAGCGGTGACTGTGTTCAGCGATACCCTGCACACCGGACGATCAACCACATGCTAGATATTCACACACTTGCTGGGAGACAAACCAGCCCGGTGCCATTGAAATCAAGCAGCGCCTGCGCGGCCGTCTCGAGCACGTCAGTCGGTAGCAGCGCGGGGCTAGTTCAATTTTCAGTTAATTCTCCCCATTCAAGATAACAGTTCAGGGACAGAATCTCTCGGGCTTGAGGGCTCCCCGCCTGGTACACGGGACCGCCATGTACGTCCCAGAAAGGGGATGAATCGGGGGGATAACATACCCGGCGCCAAAACTTGGGTGGATATTAGTTGATATCTATTGGAGCGAAAACCGCTGGGGTTGAGCACTCACTAGGTAATCTCTGAGCGGGACGGCATGTTTGTTATCTCTTTGCCTTTCGGACGATTTTGAGCACAGAGCAGAGGGGTATTGTCTCTCAACAGCACTCCGCCGTACTCCGGATTTATATCGAGTTGAACTGCAAGGTCCAGGCAAATGACATGGCGGTCGTACCCCTCCAATTGACTCGTATTGGAAAACGACTGCACTCATCCCGCCCCGCCCCCGGTGTCGGCATGCCGCCGAAACAGAGAATGACGTGACTCACGCCTTCCCCAGATTTTTACTAAAGCGTTTGGTTTTACGTACAGGGGGGTTCCGCATCCGCAGCACGCAGCGTGGGGTTTCAGGCATTTTAGCTCAAGCGCGACAAAACATAAACTACCGTCATCCTCGTTTTCGCTCTGTTAGCTGGCTTCCTATCTAGGGCGTATTATTATTTTTCATAGGCACGCATAGCGGAGAGACCTTCGCGATCCGTTAATGGCCTACCTATTGCATTACGATCAAGGCTTCTTCCAATGCAATTAAGGCCTATCGTGATGGAAGTAAGGTCCACTAAACTGTATGGCTAGACCCTAACTGGGGGGGGGGGGAGGGAAGGGATATAGAGGGGTGGAAGTGAACTAAATACAAATACAAGGTACCTAGCAACGGCGAAAATGGTAATCAGGTCTGCTTGTAGGATAGCGTCTCGTGCTTCATCAACTGTTCACCGCGATTCAGCTAAAGTGGTCGCATGCCTAGAACCACACCGACTCAAAGGCACCTCAGCCTAGCGGAACCACAGCAAACGAACCTAGCCGCCAAGGCCAAGAACATGCAGCCACAGAAGGACCCTATGTAATGCTGCGGTTGCAGTCCCCGGGCAATGGTGGTTCCTTCCGTGAATCCCCTCCACTTCCCGCCTCGCTCTCCCCTGCCCCCGCCTCACAGAAAAGCTTCCAGCGGGAGGAACAGGCGGAAGAAGGCTGAATTCAGAATCCAATTTCATCTATGTTTGTTATATCCCACTCGGTTATACATCTAGAACCGAAAAGTCAGCACGACTCATCGCGATTCTTTGTTATCCGCCCTTTGGTGGATTAGGGCCAGGCACTCGACTCCCTCTGGGCATGAGAATGTCATGTCAATCGTGTTCGATACACCTTAACCGGCCAAAAAGCACGGTTCTTTTAAACGTGTTTCTGGACGGAGCCGAGCGAACAAGACAGACCGAGTTCCAACACAGGTAGATCATTCTTTCGGTCGTCGGAACGCCAGGTCGCATTGAGGCCGGCCCTCGGCGCATTTCAGCTCGCTCGGCGATCCAGGTCGCCCCAGGGGCATCTTCGACCAGGGCATTCGGGACGCCAGCCGGATGTCGTCAGAGGCTCACCAAGCTGCAGCCAGCTTGAGCCTCATCTTATACCCTCCCCCCTAGCTTCACGGCGGAATGCATCCAGGGCTTGTCAAACATTTGCCGTGATCCACCGCCTGGTTTACGCGGTGAGGGGCAGGCTGTTGTTAAGGCGTACGCTAAGTGGCAGGGATGCCGAGTATCGCGAAAAGATTAAAGAGGTGACAGAGGGGCTGCTCTGCTCTGCTGGTTCCTGCTTCCCGATCCCTGGTTATCAAGCGGTGCGGGCATATACTTGTACGGCCGTCGGCCGGGGACACATATAAACGACTGGCCTCCTCTTCGTTGTCGGGCTCTCTCCCCTGCAGATTGCGGCAGTCGGGCACTGTTCGATCGGAAGACCAGCCGCAGAAGAACCGGAAGCCAAGTGCTATGCGGCGACGAACACCGGGAGAGCGAGCTAGTTGCGGAGAGACCCATAGACCGCGAGACTCCGACGGAGTATAAACCGCATTTTCTGGAAGGCTGCATCGCCTACGGGCCCAGCCATGGCGGAGCGAAAGATGTCGGACGCAGGCCCGGCACGACACTCACACTCGGTTCCTGCGGCACCATTCCGTGCGCCACCCCTCCCACCCCTTCCCCTCCATGTTCCATCCCCGTCCCCATCCCCCACTACGCACTGCGGGCTGCATCCCGCCCACTGCGTACAGCTAGTGGACACCGTTGTGTTGAGTTTGGAAACATTCGAGACTGACTTGATGGAATGGACAACGCAGCGACGCACAACTCGCCGAGGACATGGTTTCTAACCTCGTCGCTCTCGCCCCTGTGCATCCGACTGATTCGCCTGCTGCTGGCCCACGGCGATTACGTCGTGGCCTGTCTGCCGCCTCACGAGATTGAGCACGAAGACCGCAGCGCCGAGTTCCGCGAGCTCATCAACGAGTGCAAGAGCAACCGCAAAGACCGCGAGGGCTGGAAGGACCGTATCCGCGGCATTCGCTGCGATGGCCGCGTCATGGGCCAATGCGGCGCTGCTGTCGCCGAGGCCGTCCAGGTTTTTGGCCGTATCGACATCCTGTTGTGTTGCAAGTTTGAGGGTGGGCGTTCTCTGCTTCCACATGTCTTGCTAGACCATACTGACAAGCCATTGTGACCAGCCGTGATTGGCACAGTTGAGGAGCTCTCTACCTCGCCGGCGACGCGCAACTTGGTGCGCGACCAGTTTGAGACTATCTTTTTCTCCCAGGTCAACTTTATCAAAGCGGCCCTCCCTCAGTTCCGCGCCCAACACACAGGCCATATCATTATTCTCACCAGCATCGGCGGCCATATTGGCACGCCGGGTATGTCCATCTACACGGCCGCGACCTGGGCGCTTGAAGGCTTCTGCGACTCGCTCGCCTACGAGATTGCCCCCTTCAATATTAAAGTCACCATCGTCCAGCCGAACAAGGAGATTCAATCACTCACAAACAAGATCATATTTGCACCTCCCTTACCCTACTATGATTCCGAGATCAACCCAGCCCCCAGCATCCGCGACATGCTCACCAACGTGCTCAACACTAACCCTGACACCGCTATCGAGCCCCCGTCCTTCGCCTCTCATCACTCAAACGCCTCAGACGATGGGTCTGTCCCCGGCTTAGTCCCCCCTGGCAACGACGAGATCCAATACCGCTACCCCCGTCTGCCCCCCGCCGCTCTTGACCGCCTTGTTATGGAGACGGTCCACGCCCTGACAGCTATTGGCGGTCACGAAAACCCGCCTGCTCGCCACATTGTTGGTTTTGAGGGCAGTATTGCCGTCAAAGAGAAGCTAAAAACGGTTACTGAGGAGCTCGAGGACTTTGTCGAGGCTAGCCTAGCCGTTGATATTTTCGAGAGTGAACTCAAGGCCGAAGCGAGGGAAGGTCGCTCCGCCGTCGTGACGCCGTCAGCTGGTTAAGAAAAGGCGGCGCTTACTGAGATTGCATATGCAACTGTGTATGTGCCCGATGACTTTCTGGTGTATGATACAAATCAACGTAGGGCGGGCTTCTGGCGCGGACTGGTCAACGTAGATGGGATATATGCACTTGTTGGGTTTAGCATTTCTAGGATTCAGCGAGTCTTGTATGATACTTCGTGTGCAAGTGAGAAAATCAATGATATCCATCTCGCCGTTTGATATTTCGTACATCTTCAAACCACCTGATCGATTCTAGATGTAAAAACAGATCACCCAATTTTGGTGTCTGTGGGTATTTGGGTTAACAAAACGCAAACGCCAACCAATTTCCCAGCCCTTGAGATATCCCCTAGGCCCCTGCCGATGGAAATGGACGCTTAGACCTCTAGCCTCGGCTTCTGCTTCGTCTGCGACTTCGGCTCCGGGATCTGTCGCGCCGGGTCCGGTCCCGTTCGCGCTCGCGATCGCGGTTGCGGTCCCGCCGAGACGAGGTGACACTCTCGTTCCGCGTGCGGCGCACATCGCGCTCCTTGGTTTCCCTGTCCCGGTCCTTCTCTCGGTCACGATCATGAGATCTGTTCCGCTCACGGCTTCGGTTCCTTGAGCGGCTTCGGCGCCTCGTGTCTCGACGGTCGTCTCTATTCCGGTCACGATCCCTTCTTTCCCTATCCCTCTCAGTCCCGTCGTACCGATCTGGACGCGGTCGGTCCTTGTCGCGATCGCGGTCACCGTCATATCGGTCATGTGCCCGTCGTTCGGTTGTATCCCGGCCCCGATCCCGCGTGCCGTCGTATCGGTCGTGGGTTCGCCGTTCCGTGGTCTCCCGCTCCGTATGTTCAACTGGTTTATAGCGGTCAACCTCCTCCGGTTCTCTGCGGCGCTTGAGGTCAGGTGATCTCTCACCTACGCTGCGCCTGTCGTCAATTCCAGGCACCGCTATTCCCTTGTGTCGGGCTTCTTTCTGAGCCGCTAGGTACGCCTTCGCTTCTTGCTCACGCTTCTTGACTTCAGCCTGCTTCCACGCCTCTTTCTCGTCTCTATCGAGGTGGGAAGGTGGCCGCTGGGGCGTACGTGATCGGCTCTTGCGATCGCGATCATTGTCGCGCCCGCGACGATCGGGCTCACGTTTTTCGGGTTCAACCTTGTCAGACTCAATCTTGTCGGCCTCACGCTTGTCGATCTCACGCTTCTCGGGGTCCCGTTTGTCGATCCGACCACGAGAGTGACTGCGACCCCGTCTTTCGCGGCGGTCCCGGTCTTGATCCCGGGATCTCGAGGGTGTTCTACTCTTTTCTCTGCGACCTGTTCTCAGCCGTGAGCGGGAGCGATCGCGTCGTTCTGTTCTAGGACGCGGCGAGTGACTGCGATTGTCTCGAACGCGGGATCGGCTGCGATCTCTCTTGTCGTCTCTCCTATCGGCCTTTGCCCGTGAACGGCTTCGGTCGCGACGGTCAGTTCTTAGCCGGGACCGGCTTCGCTCCCGGCGGTCTTCCCGCCTATCATCACGACGATCTGCTCTCGGTCTAGAGCGGCTCGGGTCTCTCCGGTCGTCCCTTCTATCCCGTAGTCTTGATCGGCTACGATCTCTCTTACGCGAGCGGCTCCGTTCGCCACGTCGCGGTTTTAGAGAACTCGAACGATGATCTCTTCGCCTGCGGTCATCATCTCTATCCTTGTCTTTGCCTCTATCACGGTTGCTGCGCGTGGAGGGGCTTGTGCTCCTTCGCTTGTCATCCCGTTTGTCATCATCTTTGGTGGCTGGTTCCTTAAAATTCTTGATGTCTCCGGAGGGCTTGGATGCTTTCGGCTCTTTGGTTTCTTTGGAGTCCTTAGCCTCTTTCGTATTCTTGACTTCTTTCGGTTCTGATTTGGGTGCGGGGTCAACAGGCTTCTTCGTCTCAGCAATCTTCGGGGATCCTCTGCGGATTGGGTCAATTGCTGAAGCTGGTTTTGTTCGTCTGGGAGGCGGGACAAGGGCGGCATCGACCTCGAGTTCAGGTTGTTTCGTAGCGACACGCTTGCTTTCCCGAAGCAGATCTGCCAGAGCTTCCTGTTCTAGACGTTCGTGCTCCTCCTTGCTGAGTTGCTTCTTTGCCTCTGAGTGATCATCCTTTGACCCCTTGGCGTCACGCCGATCCCTATCACGATTCCGATCCCCATCTCTACGGCGGGAGCGGGAACGAGATCTATCTCGGTTTCTGTCGTAGTCGCGGTCCCCTCGGTCTCGGTGTCGGTGGTGGTGATGATGCCCTCCACGCTCACGGCTTTGATCCCGCTCCTTTTGGCGACGCTCGCGGCTTTCCTCCCGTTCCCGCTCACGTTGCTCACGCAGCTCACGTCGCTCCTGGCGTTCCTTCTCTCTTCGCTCATCTTCCTCACGCCGGCGCACCTCTCTGGCCGCCCTTTCCTCTTCCCTCCTCTTCGTGTCTTCCTTGTCCTTGATCTCACGTTCGAGGCGACGCTTCTTCTCTTCTACCAGACGCAGCTGCTCGTGGACACGCTCTCTCTCCGCGCGACGTGCTGCAGTCTCGGCGGCATACTCTTCGTCCGTCTTCGCTCCGCGCAGTCTTTCTTCCTCGGCGGCCTCTTCTCCGATTTCTGCCCGACGTAACTCGCGCATATGCGCCTCAACAGCGTCGCGGTCAAAGAGCTCGTTGATGACTGCCCGGGCGTTTTCGTACACATCGCCTCGATCCACGGCACCGTCAATAAGGGCTGCCGCTTTGCCACGGTCGAGAGTCAGTAGTTGCACTGGATTCCGCTCAACCTCTTGCTCTGCAACCTCAAGGAGGGCCTTGGTCAGGACAGCCTCGTAGTCCTGTTTGCGCCGATCAGTCACTAAAGCCCTGCGCGACATAAATCCGCCGGAAAACGAGGCAGTCGATCAAATTCTCAACATAAAACACAGAGGGACATACTTTGGCTTCAAATTTGGCCCATAGCTGTTTGCGAATGACGTCGTAGCGACCCTTCTTCTTGAAGGTGTGGGCGAGGCCGTCAATGGCTGATCTTGTCGCAGATGGTAGAGGAAGATCGGAAGCCTTGAACTTCTTCGTGGCAGGTTGGACTCCATTCGGGGCACTGCCTGTTCCAGGTGGCGGGACAGCAGAGGACTCGGTGATGGTAGCCATGATCGTGATCCCAATCTTGGTGTTGAGTTGGGTGATAGGCTTTTTTTTCTCTCTAGGAAGTTGCCAACGGCGGTGACACGCGCTTGAGCCTGTCAAATCATAGATACCCCCAGCTTTTTGCGATGTAATTTGGAAAGATTGTGGGAGTGTTTGGCCTGCTCAAACTGAGCTCGAATGCAATGGCAAGGTAAGGCCGTGCACTTCGCGACGGCTTTCGAAATCGCGTTTGGTTATAAGATTTTAGTGGAGCTACCCAAGCTTGCCCGACAGGGATCCGTGCGGCTTCCCAGCGGGAAAATCGGCTGAGCGGCTCCGAAGGAACCACACGAACTGAGCCAAGCTCCCAGCGACGACCCACTCAAGATTGATTCACGATCGTTCGATGACCACCACGACCACTCCATCAATCGGCCATACCCCGACCTCACGCTCAATCTTCTCGTTCCAAAGCCTCGCAGAGAGGAGTTGAGGAGGTACCCTCACAGCTCACGATCTCGACGCCCTCACGATCCCGAATCGAACGCACTTCCGCGACGCACAATCCTCGAGCGAGCTGCAAACATGGTGAACAGAATCCTCTTCTGGGCCGGCTTCGGTAGGTAACGGCGTCCAATTCATGCCCAATTGGCAGCTCTAAATGTTAAAAATACGGAAATTACGCTTTACTGATGCATCTCAGGTGTCCTGACCCGCGCGTGGCAGCTGGGTATCGAGATGAGGCCATTCCTCGGTCGAAGGGACATGATGGGTTTCCCCATCTTTGCAGGAGTCGGCGCGAGCTTTGGATACTGGCTGCAAGGAGTCGATGAGAGACAGACGGCAGTGTTGGCCGAGCGGAAATCAGCGATTCTGGAGAAGCGGGCACGAAGGGCACAGCGGGAGGCAGAGGGCGTGGAGCTTGCGGCATGACGCAGGCCAGGAAAGGAGTCGCGAATGGAGGGGTCTGAGAGATTTGTCTAATATGGGAACCCTATGCCGGCTACTGGCTAATTCAGTGTACAACGTTGGCCGTGGTTCAAGAAATGGCTGGTTTGTTGCAATGCTCAGGCCGAGCCCTTTGGGGTGTCACACTGTCTATTCGTGCACGTCTACTTTGCTATCTGAGAGGATGTCGGCTCTTCTAACCTGGCAAGTTCTTTAGTTCAGAGTAGGATCCTCTTGTTTCCTCAAAAGTGCCAAGATCGCCTGTGCTGGAGAATTGCCCGTGCCCGTCTCGAACTCTGTGATGACTCCAGTGATGTACTGATCCCTCGTGGTATCGAACAACAGCCGGAAGGACTCGGCGGAGTTTTGCTCAGGGTCGATCTCGTTGTACGTGAGCGCGTCCACCGAGACCCGCTCTCGATCGAAGTTAATTGTCTCGCATAGAACAACTACTTTTTTGCTTGCGGCTGTCGCAGCTACCGCAATATCGGCTGTTCCGGCAGCAGCATGGAGAGATCCATTGGCAAATATGGCTTCAGCACCAAGGAGTACGTTCGTAGCCCGCTCGACATTCGTTTTTAATCCGCCGAGATTGGGTGAGTAGAATACTCTGATGCCGGCCGCCCGTAGCGACGTAGCCATCACCTGGCCACCACGGTCGTAAGGATCGTCAATGATGGAGACGCTGAAAGATTGGCCGTTCTCCTTTGCTCGTAGAAGGGTTCTCTCCACGAGTCTGTGGCTGCCGTATGTGAGAACTACGTCGCCTTCTTGGATCTGCTTTGCTGCGTTTCTGGCGATGACGAATTCGGCCAAGGTAATACGCTCATTGATGAATAGATCAATCATCTCAAGGAGTCCCTCCTTCGCTTCTTCCTCGAGGGTGTCGATATCAAAACTGTTGACCTTCGTCTTGAGGAGTCTGATCGCATTTCCCATGGAGAAGCACATGGGTCTGCACTCCGTGAGATACTCGATTTGGGGGTTCAAGACATGGGGGACGAAGTGTCGCGATAGTGAGTTCCCCTTGGGTGTCTCATAAGACTCAATCACCTATTTTGTGTGAGCTTCTCTCTCATTCATGCTTGATAACTTTTAGCCCACCTTTCTGAAAGCCAGAAGAGTTGCCTCGAGTCTGGAGATGCTATCCTTGATAGCAAACGTTGCCATCTGCTGCCCGACAGTGAGAACTGCGGGGTGCACGTCCTTATGTGCGTGCGACAACGTTATCCTTTTCGCCATGGGAAGATGGCTGAAACATTCTGGAATGCTGCTCCGAATGTCCTTCTCAACGACCAAAATCGAGGGTCGCCGCCCGCTCATAGAGGGCCTGTGTGCGAGCCCCGACTTGCCCTGTTGCTGGGGTCCCAGTGTCTGCGGACCATCCTGCTTTCCCTTTCCTTTGCCGCCCTTTGCGTCCGGGCCGGGCTGCGGTTGTGATGCTGCCACAATCGCCTTCACCTCTTTCACTTGCGCCCTCCTCGCTGCCTTCTCCGCCTTTGCCTTTGCCTTGAGTTGAGCAGGTGTGAGTTGTGGGGGGGTGGCCAGGGCTGTAGCGGGCGGATTGGCAGCAATCGAAGCTGGTTGACTGCCCGTATGAACTGCAGCAGCTCCGGCTGGAGCTGCAGTGCCCTCGGTCGCCATGTCAAAGACGGCGCCGAATTTATTTCGCAATGGCTGGGAACAAGGTTGAGCGTTGATTGCGCCCGGTTGAAAGCCCCTGTGGAATCGGGCTTAAAGTTGCGATCCCTTTCGATTGGCTGTCGGAGGCTCAAGTTCCTTGTAACTTCATTTGATGGGATAAAAAGGTGGTGCGGTGTGGTGAACGCAAGGGGTTTTGCTTTTGCTCTCACAATGAGATCTGAGTCACGGTGGAAAGTGTTGTGACCTGTGAATGTCAAGAGCCCCGCGCCCCACTCAAGCTACCAACAAACAGTTTAACAGGTGCCTACTCAGTACCCTTTTCAGCCGTCCGACACCACCCCTGTCAATTGGCTGGGGAGTTATGGGGGTGCACGGATGATCTGTAAGGTAAACTCTCAAACCTTCAAGATTATACCAAACCAAGGTCTCCGGAGCATAACATGCAATAAAAAGGACCAGTGCGGTTTAGGTGATAATCGATACTTGAGAAGTTAACTTCATGGTTTTTTTTAATATGGACTTAATCCTGGGTAGTCTCATACTGGTTACAAACTCAGGAGCGAGAAATGTGCCGCATCACCAAGATTGCCAGATGAATGACCTCGTATAATACATGTTATACATACCGACCGCTACGTCAACCGGCTGGGTTCCTACTCCTCCTGTGCAAGTTTAGGTTCCTGTTTTGTCCCCTGCAGACTTAACTTGAGCTGTTTGCCCATCACGCCCTCTCTCTTTTTCGTTTCCCTTACACCGGATATCTCCTTGATTGCTTCATCCACCCTCTGGAGCAGCGCCTTTACCTCATCCTCCGTTGCAACTCTCTTTCCCCTCTTGAACTTCCTCAGCAGCGAGACCTGCACAAAGTAGCCCTTCTCTAGGAAGTTCCTCAACTGCTTCAAGCTTCGTTCGAGGTCGTTAGGCGCGATTGCCCAGTTCAGCTCGAGCTCCTTCGTCCTGACACTGAGCCTATGCATTTCGTCCTTTTCTTTGAGCTGCTGCGCGGCACGTTCGGCTTTGACATCAACAATACGGCAGATTGGATATTCGGGCGTGGCGGCATCGCGGGTCCTCAATTTTTCTGGGTCCATCACCATCACAAGGCTTTGTTCCTCGGGATTGAGTCGTCCTAGGACATCCCACGGTTGTTGTGGCTCAGAGAGCTTGCCAGTCTCTTCGTCGCGTAACAATATGTAACGACTTGTGATGTCCCCATCTCTAGGCAGCTTGCCGTCGTTCTTGGCAGGTTCTGGCTGATCGCGGCCGCCGCGGGGGCCGAATGGCCGTCTAGTCGTGAAAGAGCATCGTTGCTGAGCAGATGCGGGCGAGGGGAGAAAGACGCGCTGAAGAGCAAGCTTCCCGGTGAATTCTGTGGCGACCGGGCTGATAAACACCCTTCGCAGAGCAGCAGCCGAGTTGAAGAGGCAATTTGAGCCTCTCATCGTCGCCTGAAGAGCGTAGGACCTGTGGTGTCGAGAGCGACCTGATGTGTCGACATTTTTTATTTTTTATTTTAGGGGTGCGAAGCTGGCAGCTTCAAGAATGCGCTAAGGTCGGGATCGAGACGCTGCGTCGGAGACTTTAAGCCAATCACCATGCTTCCATCACAGCTCAGTGCACGAGCCCCACCACAGACCGCAGCTTTCACGTCAGTGAGACAACCACGCGCGACGCTACCAGTATGTCAACATCACAAGAATGAACAGGTAAAACAAAGCACGCCGCCAATGCCCTCGTTTATCGGCGGCCTGCTTGGCCATCCGTACCGTACGGCAATCTTCGCGGGAAAGTTTCTTGCCTTCGTCCACCTGTTCCTCGAGTATGGCTACTCGACTGCGCCCGCAGCCGGGCCCTCAATGCTGCCAACCTTTGAAGTCCTGGGCGAATGGCTCCTCGTTTCCAGGCGCCACAGCTTTGGCCGCGGTGTTCAGGTCGGCGACTTGGTCGCCTACAACATCCCCATCAATGAGACGGTTGGTGTCAAGCGTGTTCTAGGCTTGCCCGGAGACTACGTTCTGATGGACACCCCTGGGAGCAGTAACAACGCCATGATCCAGGTAAATAAATACTGAATGCTTTCTTCTGGTACGAATATTTCCGACTCACCCACTGTCAGGTGCCACAAGGCCATTGTTGGATCGTTGGGGATAACCTGCCCGCTTCTCGAGATTCAAGGATATTTGGTCCTGTGCCTCTGGCTTTGATCCGGGGGAAAATTATCGGGAAAATCAATCCTTTCCATTTCCAGTGGATCGAGAATCCACTCAAGAAGGTGAACGAGTCACCCCAAGCATGACGGCCCAAACCCATTACCATATGCGGACCATCACCGTCCTGACTGGGTAGAATGAAGAGGAATTAGAGACCCGCAAACTAGAATGTCAAGTAGTAAGTTATTTCAAGAATTTGCGGATATCTCTGAATGGTGTCTAATTACATTTTGTAGGATAGGCCTAGGTCCCAGAGGGAGCTGGACTTGTCGGGTAAGGTAACAGGGACGGGTAAAGGGTAGTGCGGAAGTGTGAGCGTTCAAGCCCGCCCAGGGTAATACCCAGCAAATCTTCGTTTCGTTGGTACAAAGGAAATCCGTCAACCCACGGTGGCGAGGCCCAAAAGCCGCTCTTAATGCAACGACTCTGTCATCCACCGAGTTTGTGTCCTCAAAATACAGATCCCGGGGTCCCGCGCCTTCCGTGTATATAGTATCAATACTAACTCCACCAACTCCACGCCAGTCCTATGCGGAAATAATAAGCCAGGAAAGTGAGCAAAAAAAAAGAGCTTACAGGGAATAGAAGTGTCACAACCCTTGGCTGTGCATTTAAACAGTCCAGGGCTAGCCTTCGATGTGGCTCTTTGCTATACCCTGGCCAAGCAGCTCCAGACAGCGCTGGGCAAGGTTGACAACTTCTCCCTCGTCATCATCTTCAAGCTCATTGTCCGACTCGATTTGGCGGTTCGCAATTTGTTTAATCATATCGACGATATCATCTGACTTGCCGACGAGGCCGATGAGCTTTTTGTCCTCAGACTCGAGTAACTGCAGCAATGTCCATATTCCGATATGCTGAAATGTGGCATCTCCGCTTTCCAGGAATCTGCTAAGGTAGCCGTGGATTCCATCGCTTGGCTCCGTCCAGTTGTGAATGAATATGCTGTAGTCACCCACTAAAGCTATGTCAGCGCATTAACAATCGCGAGGCACGACCAATTGACATACCCTTGGAGGAAAGGTTCCCTAGCGCAGCAGCACTGTTCCCTTGAACTTCAATGCTAGGAGACTTGGTCAGGGGTATCAAGACCTCAAAGACCCCCAGCTCCAGCAGGTGTGTCTTGAGCTCATCGCTCAACGCGAGAACAGCGATGGCTGCCGTCATTTCGGATTGCACATCCACGGGGACTTCGAGAACAAGCTGCTTGCACTTTTGCACAGCCCCGGCTTCCAGAACCAAGGACTTGTTCCGGTCCGAGCTCGCTGCGAGATTCCTGAGGGTGGAAATAGCGTGGCACTGTATCTCCTCGTTGTCTGTGGACCCTAGGAGGTCAACAAGAGGCTTCAGAAACCCTGCCTCAATAATCGGTGATTCATTCAAAGGGTGTATCGAAATGTTCCGGATACACGCAACAGCGGAAAGGATGAGCGGCAAGTAGGACGACTGAAGGAGGCGGAGAAGGGGGCTGAGGCCGTTGGCTCGAACGATCTCCAATTGATACTTCTCATCAGACGCAAGGTTTCTAAGTGCAAGAGCTGCCTGGCACTGGACCTTCGGTGAAGATGAGTCCATGAGATTGACAAGCGACTGGACGAGGCGGGGCTCAGTTTGGGCCAGCTTCCGTCTGTTGTTAGCATCCACGGCGATGTTACTGAGGGCCGTTGTGCAATAATACTGCACGTCAACGTCCGCGGAAGAAAGGAGTTGAACAAGGACCGGGATAGCTCCAGCGTTTACTAGTTGCTGGCGGTTCTCATCTGGTGCACAGTAAGCTGATGCTCCCCAGCGAACAGCACTGACCATACCTGAATGTGTCATATTGAGCAGCGCTCCGGTTGCATTACGCTGGACCCTCATGTCCTTTGATTTTGCCAGACGCGTGAGAGGGCCTAAAGCTCCAGACCGCGCGATCTTGGCTTTGTTATCTTCTTGTGTCGCTAAATTGGTGATACAACCAACAGCGTTGCATTGGACCTCGACGTTGGGCGACATCATCTGCCGAATAAGAGGAGCGAGCCCCCCGAGCTGGACAATGAGAACTTTGTTATCCGCTAAACCACCTTGTCAGCACCTTCTCATCAGATGATGGCCATCGAGCATCGTACTGTTGACTGCGAGGTTCCCCAGCGCGGCACTAGCGGCCCTTTGCACCTCGATATCTGGATTCTGGAGAAGGAAGAGGATGGGGTCGAGGGTGTCGCGGTCGACAGCGCGAACATCTGGCAAGTGATATTAGTTGGCTATCCCAGCTCAAATGAGGTGGAGTAAATTTTCTGTGCGCGAACAGTCGCGACTGTCCATTTGACTCCGTTGGAGTCTTTGTACACATGCCGCAGTTGGGAACTTGGAAGCGTACCTCGTTCTGTAATCTCTGCGAAGGTCAAACTGGCACTCCTCTGCAAGTCAATGTTCTCGGAGTAGACGAGGGTGCTGAGAGCTCGTAGGGGTTCGCCCGAGAAGAAATCGGTCTCTCCGCGCTGTTCCAGCGTTAGTTTTGGCAACACGATATATGAGAAACGGTAGGCCGGACGTTTTCGAGATACTGCAGGAGGTCGGCAACAGCCTCCCGCTCACTCTCGGCAAGGACGTTTTCGTACAATCCATCGCGGGATTTCCCTGAGCTACTATCAGCGAAAAGACCTCGCATGAATGACCAACGAGGGTGCAAACCTCCGCAGCATGCGGAGCTGCAAGCACCCATAGCAGCGACGGGGAGCCGAGTCTCCCAGCGTCGATGACGGGTCAGGCGTGGCTTTGAGTTCTAGGAGTCGGCGGTTCGAGTCAACGGGAGCTTTCGCAGACCCCAAAGAAGATCCTTTGAGCTTCAGAGCGATGGAGCAGAGATCAAAGAGACATCCTCAGGAGAAAAGCCAGGCAGGTGTTGCGGCCAATAACCGAGAGTCGTCAAGCAAGCGTTGGGGTTGTCAAGGCCGCCGATGGAAGATGGATTGTTTTGGGCGAGCTGGATCGCACATGGAAGCGAGGACGCATCGAAGCTGCCGCTGTGCTTGCTCTGAAGGTTGGCTTGGCGGGGCCGTGCGTTCCTGGGCCAGCGTTGGAGGCAAGGGTCTCTCTCTGGTCGGTACCTACCTCCCCACCCTCAGTTTCAATCCAGCAGAGCACCTGAGCTTGAGCTGGTCGCCTGCTCCAACTCTGCTGACGTCCGGGCGCTAGGCTCAAGTCTACATTTCTGCCCCCAGTGCCGAAGTTAGGTTACTGAGGCAATCATCGGCCAGGAGTTCACCATGCCTGCTAGACACATTCAGGGCATGTAGTTCTCGGAGCTCGGTCTAATAGTTGACGAAACATTAGATTCAAAGATGGAAGTTCCGCCAAACACAACGAATGTGCACAGAACAAGACTTTGACCAATGGCTTCGGCCGAGACGGCAACACCACATTAGGTGGACCCCTAAAAGACATCAAGACTATGAATTCGCCCCTCAATGAAACGCAGGACCAGATAGTGTCGTGGCCATTACGAAAGGGCGAGAAGTTATTGTCCAAACGCTGATGGCGCGACCTCGTTCAACTCACTATACCGGAATTCTCCCCTGTCCTCAAGTTCGTTGAGTCTCCTCCAAGCCTGGAAGAATGAAATGTCTGTGTGACCGCCTGCTTGAGTCTAACGCATATCTGCGTCACCGCTCTGGTTTGTTGGCACGCCGACACAGGCTCTTGCCTGACTGCTGGTTCCTGTACCACTCCCCCTTCTCCGGGACACTCTGTCCGACAACCACCGATAAATCCAATGCAAACTGCTCAGAGGACTCCTCCACAAGGTCGAGTCAATGCCAAAGCCGCGCATCCCTTTTGAGTGGGATGTTGTCGAGTATGGCCCTAGAGATGGTTGGGAGAGTGGTAGACAGATAAGGTTTCTCTAATCCGCAGCGGGTGATAGGCCGTTACTATGGGCGGGTTCCAGACTGCCTTAACGTTCCTTTTTCCCGCTCGTTCCCTTGCCTCAGCTCCGACCCCCGGCGGTCAAAAACCTCCCAAACTGTTGTTTGGCGCCATAAACTGGACCTGGGATCGCTTGCTGAACCGCCTGCGCTTTACGGGAAGCGCTTCCGATGCGTGTTCCCCAACGATAATGGAAGACGCTCGTGACGCTCGTGCTCCTGAAAAGGCGAATCCCAACACCAGCTCCGCCGCTTTGCCTCCCACCACCACTTCGACAACGACGGGCGGCAGCGATGCCCAGGGACCGCTGCCGCTGCCGCGACTCGGTCACGAGCTGCCTTTCGTCGCGCCCTCCTCCTACCTCCGCCCGGCCACCCGCGCAATGGCCGACAAGGCACCTAGTCCTCTGGATAAGGAGCAAATGCAGGGTCTGGTGAGCAATATCCAATTCCTCCGAGACACAGGCGCGTTCGAGGGCCGTCCACTCCACCGCCCGTCCCCGCCGCAAGCTGCGATGCGGGGTCCCGGGCCGGCCTGCAGCCCAGACGCGACAACTCATGACACGATTCTAACGCGCTGCCGGGCGTAGAGAGGGATCCGCGAGTTCCTAAAAGTCCGCACAAGTTACGATGTTCTGCCATTATCCTTCCGGTTGGTCGTTCTTGATAACGATCTCCTCATCAAGAAGAGCCTGAACATCTTGATCCAGAATGGTGCGCGCACACAGTCTTCTGACCTAACCTAAGCTTGCTCGACGTTGTGCAGAGCTGACCAACGGCAGGCATCGTCTCGGCGCCCCTGTGGGACTCGCGCAACTCGGCCTTCGCCGGTCTGTTGACAAGTACCGACTACATCAACGTGATCCAGTACTATTGCCAGTTCCCTGATGAGATCAACCAAGTCGACCGGTTTCGCCTGAGCAATCTTAGAGGTGGGCAGTAAAGCTCCGTGCAAGGCATCTCTCACGAGCTGACAGGCGATGTGTGTGTGTGCCGCAGATATTGAAAAGGCCATTGGGGTTGTCCCCCTGGAGACCGTATCGGTCCACCCCATGCGTCCGCTGTATGAAGCCTGCCGACGCATGTTGAAGACGAGAGCTCGCAGGATCCCGCTCATCGATACGGACGATGAGACGGGCCGACAAACGGTCGTAAGCGTGATAACGCAGTACCGCATTCTCAAGTTCATCGCCGTCAACAATGAGCAGCACACAATGCTGCTCAAGAAGCCGGTGGGAGACCTCAACCTCGGCACTTACACCAACTTGGCGACGGCTACTATGACCAACAGCGTTCTCGACGTCATCCACTTGATGGTGAAACACAACATCTCGGCAGTGCCCATTGTGGACCAGGAATACAAACTGCTTAACGTTTTCGAGGCCGTGGATGTCATCCCCTGCATCAAAGGTGGGGCTTATGACGAGCTGTCATCAACAGTCGGTGAGGCCATATCAAGGCGCGCCGACGACTTTGCGGGGATCTACACATGCGGCTTGGACGACCGCCTGGACTCTATATTCGACACGATCCGGAAGTCCCGCGTGCACCGGCTCGTCGTCATTGACGATGATAGCCGCCTCAAGGGCATCATCTCACTTTCAGATGTCCTCAAATACGTCCTACTACATGGCGAGGAAGACGACAACATCCGAGGTCAAATGTGCTGAAGAATAATGTAGTGTGCAATAGTTAGCACTTGAGGACATGTGGTATGGTATTGCATTTGCAAGGCGCAACGGGCGGTATCCAATGGGTGTGGACAGGGAATACCATAATTGCATATCGATTTTCCTCATCTCGATATAGATCTGCTATTTTCACTTACGTTACTCGGAGGCTCAGCTACATATCTGCACCTGCACCTCGCAATTCCTTTTGAAAAGAATAACGGAGTGTTGACATCGTAGGACACCGTAATCCGTCCCTGCAGCCTCGATCTCACCGGCTTCAGTCGTGGATCCGAACGCCTACCGACTTGACACATGGATGGCATATAGATGGGTAGCTTCCCCGGTAGGTTATTTAGGTAGGCAATCTCCAGCATAGGTAGAAATATTGCCTCGCATCTTGCCCACAACACAAATCCGTGAAGAAGGCGTGTGCGTGCTGCGAAGCGCGGGAAGGTGCATCCATCGAGACACAAACAGCAGGGCCCCAGTTACTTTCCGAAGGCAGCTAAACACCTTGCCTGCTCTGTTTACTTGAGCTGCGCCGGGTCAAAGACATCTTTCACTTCACCAGGCGTACGCATAAAGACCATCCAAGCGAACCAGCTGCAACGATGCAGTCTTTCTACCCTCGCGAAATGGATGGGGCATCCCAGACGTCACTGCGCACGCCCTCGAGCAACAGGAGCGCGTTTACCTCGCGGCGGTATTCCGACATACAAAGTATCCCCCGCGGAATTCCTCACTCTGCAACGGCTGGCCAACTACCACTGCCAGGGCCTGCCGGACGGACACACAAAAGTAGCGCCACTTGGACCTCTTCGAGCGGCGACTTGGCTGGTCTCTCGGATTCTGACGAGATCCACGACCGTCCCGAGTTTGTCCACGAGTACAACAAGCTTGCCAGGAAGGTGTGTGCACCTCCTCCCTCGGGGTTAGTCCTGAGCTCAGTTGCTGACACCTACAACTAGCATGGGGTCCGAATGCTAGTTTCCGAGGATTGTGGCTCTTGCCTTGTCAGTGTCTCCCCGTCGCCCAATGCCAGCGCCTCCCCCAGGCTGACCTTTCCACAGGGAGGCCAATCGCCGCAACAACCAAGGAGGGGCTGGTTCTCGCGGACCTTCTTACGGCAGGCATCGGCGGGGAGCAATGCCAGTTCCGCGAAGTCGGACAGAAGGGTTAGGCATAAGCGCAGTGTTAGTGACCTCGCAATGCATATTGTACAGCTCCCTAAGAGAGACAGCCTCAAGGACGAGGACCTCCAGTCACTCGTCCGACTTTGTGGCAAGAGTATGTTGTATCTCCCGTCCGAGTACGCCGCAAGCTCTCTTATTCTCCCAACCTGTTTTCGCGCTACGGCTCAGTATCTTGTCCAGCATGGTGAGTGGCTACCAGAGGGTCTTCCCACGCTGCCTGTTCTCTAACGGGTCACAGCTGCCGATACCCGTGGGGTGTTTCGAATCCCTGGCTCGGTACGGGTGGTCAACGCGCTCTACGACTACTACTGTGCCGACGGGGGGTCGGATGAGATTGCTAGCACAACAAGGTGCCCAAATCTCCCAACACATATAAAAGTAGGCACTCACGACGTTGCCTCGGCCTTCAAACGGTTCCTATCTGGACTTCCTGGAGGGATCTTGGGATCTCTATCACTTTTTGATGCTCTCGTTGCCATCCATAGCCAACTCAAGGGAGACCCTGAGTTTACCAGGACAAAACAGAGCAAGCTGAGAGCAAGACTGATTGCCTTGGCCATTGGAAGCGTCAAGTCACAATTCCGCCGTGAGTTAATCTGCTCCGTGTTCGGGTTGCTCTGCTTGATCGGACGCACCGCTGAGACGGCGCCCCGGGAAGACGAGCAAGGGAGGCCGTTGCCGACCGCGGACTTGATGGGTTATAACGCCTTGGGTATTGTATTTGGTCCTCTTTTAGTTGGCGAACTTATCAACACCTACACAATGAGGATTGCCAACCCTCCCGCAGGACTAGCTTTATTCCCCGTCACACCACCTCAAACAAGAAGGGAGAAGCGCAAGAGCAAGATGTCGGATGAGGAAGATTCCAGGATGCTATCGGTTGACAAAATCCACGTGGCCAACGCAATTGCCGAGATGCTGATAACGCATTGGAGGGAAGTCGTCAAGCAAATGCGCAGTTTGGGGGCCTTGAAGCTCAATGCCGAAGAGGCATATGTGGCTCGCGGACAAGCAATACAGGATCCAGTACTGCGTCCGTCAGCGTCCGAATCATTCGTGATAAAACAGCCAGCTGAATGGAGCTCCCTGCGACCCCCATCTGCACCTCGCGATATGAGCGAGTCCCCCGTCCCTCCTAGTCCCACTCCCGAGGCTCGTAAGTCAGATAAAAACACCCATTCCTTCACGTTCTAACCTCGCGGCAGGGCGGTCATCTGGCAGAATTGGTAGACCTGAGGGCCCCCGTTCCTCATTCGTTGTTCAAAGATCACGACCAAAGGGCGCCCGATCCTTATCCAACAGTCGAGGGTGTGTCAAGGCGCCAGTCCAGTTTCTTTCACCAACCGCGGAGGAACCCCCATATGTTGATTTCGAACAACTCCCAAATACCAAGAGTCAAATCCCTAGGGTGCCACGCTCTGCCGCCCCCATGGAAGAACCGCACTTGCAACTCAAGACTCCCCCAGAGATATCGATGCGAGTCCTGCATGCGCCCACACCTATAGCATATAACTCAGTCCCGCCACGCCCCGCGGATGCCACTTTAACTGAGAATGTCAAGGATATGATCCCTAAAGACACTGCTGAAGTTATTTCCTCGCGCCTGCCTTCTCGCCAGCGGAGGTTGGTTGTGTCTAAAGACTCAATCATAATCACAGACGGGCTTGAGCCGCCACCGCCGTCCGAGGTAGAAAAGCCAGAGCAAAACGGTGAGCCAAATGGCAGGAGGTCTCCTTCTAGATTATCTTTGGAAACCACCGCCGATGTGCTTGGGGGTGGGCGTCGCTCCCGACGGTCTACCGAAAGCGTTATGTCCGGATCGAAAGACGACCGATTCAGGACAACAATTTCCAAATTGAGAAAGTCCCTTGACCAGGCCGAGACCTCAAACTTCCTTGGAGAGCAGCGAAGAATTGCGCAAACAGAAAAGGTTTCAAATATCAACTCCTCGGATGTATTAGAGGCCGAGGACGAGGTTCATTGGAAACAAGAGGCCAAATCTGGCGGATCTGGGCTGAGGCGCTCAAAACTACCAACATATAAGCCGAAGCACCTCCGCGGGAAATCCGAGGGAGCCAGAAGCCCTGCTGGTGGTTCTCACAGCACAGGTAAAAAGCTTCAAAAATCCCACATGCTGCATGGCTCGGGGGAATCGTTAATACCTTCGGATAACCCAGAGCCTAAGGTGATGCGGTTTCGCGATGGCCAGCACCAACAATGCCCTGCGCCAGTCGGGGATCTTCGAAAGCACCCGATTTCGAAGGCCATGCGAGCGGAGAGATTGCCGAGGTCTGGCGGAGGCTCTTTGGAACGAACTGTTCCTGCAAACGCTGCGCTGGGAGTCAATCATATCGACCACGAAACAAAATTTCAGCACGATCGGGATTCTTCAGTAGAGACGGTCATTCATGAGCCAAATTATGATCAAAACGTTACTGAGACTAGTCTCCCAGGCCCCGTCGAAAAATCACCCGAGCACAAGGGTAGTGGCCGGCCAGCCACGCCAGAGCCCCTTCAAAGGCACAGTGCTACCAAAGCGATCATAATGTCCCGGATTCGGTCGACGACCCCATCACCTACTAGGTCTCTGCCGGGAAGGCAAAGCGGTAGCGCGGTTAAGGCTATGGCCGCTAGGTTCGAGAACGCCTCAAAGGAGACTGCTCATATTCCAAGCCCGATGCATACTATTTTCAAGCCCAACGGTGTGCTTTCTCGGTACATGATAAACCCATCGCCGACAAAAGAAGAGCTAGACGAGTCAGGAAGACTGGGCTCAGCGCGTCCCTCGCGGCAGTCATTGGTAGAGCCCCCATCTGAAGGAGGCACCCGCAGTTCAACTGAGATGATGTACGAAGATGACACCGCTTCGAAGGACGGAAGTATACCCATCGGTGATGCACGAGACAGCGAGTCTGGACAGGGCCAGTGGATTAGACGTGACGTGGCGCCGCCAAAGAGTGAAGACTCGATTAGTCTACATTCCGTTTCCAAGAGCGGCACAAAAACACATGGCAACACAGTCGCGCAGCCAGGGAAAGCGTTCCCGGCTTCGATGAAGATCACGATTGGAGACCGGATAACAAACTCTTCAAAGAGTTCCCAAGAGCTTGATCGGAGGACGGACGGAACCAAGCATGCTGTTTCTTTCCCCGCTACTGGAGAATCAGATTCACCGTCCCGACGCGCGCTTATTTCCAATCCATCTAGCCCGAAGATTCAGCCACACCGACTGGAGACACCCGAAAGTGCATCTCAGATGAGGGAAAGCTCAAGTGCAACGGATATACTAAGCACGTCCTCCCCTACCCCAAGTAGCAGAAATCTAGCGCTACGCGCACAAATTCGAAACCTCCAGGGACAGGTAGCGGCCAAAGTAGCGGAAACAAAGCAACTCCAGCGTCTGTTGGACCTGGGCCAGAACACTGACGTGGCCATGTTACGCGAGCAACTGCGACTTACTGAAAGGGAATGTGCAATGTGGAGAGAGCGAGCAGAGGTGGCAGAAAGGAGAGTTGAGTCGTTTAAGCGTTTATGTGCCAACTTGAGGAAGCTGAAGGAAACCGACGTTGAGGAACGGAAGGACATGGATCCCGAAATGTCAAACACGGCAGCGAATAGAGCGACGACGGGTGATGGGGTCTTGGACGATGAGAGCGAAACGGTGGGGAAATCCCGGATCGTGGAACTGTGGCTAGATGGGCGGCAACGAGAATCGTCAGCAGGGCACACAGAGGATGAGGCGACAGTGACAAAACGAATCCGTTTTTCGTTAATGGCCATGGAAGATGGTATTGATGAGATGGAGGACAAGGGCCGAAACAAAGAGAACCGGTATGCTCTTCGAGACAGGACAGCGGAGGCTCGACTCCCTCCTCCTCAACTTACATATCAGCCATCTTACAGAAGTAGCACAAGCGAGGATGAAGGAAGACTATCTGCTACAGTTGCAAGTATGTGGATGGCGGCTGAGCAGATACTAGAACAGGGGCAGGGCTCGACAGGGCATTTCCGGCGCAAGCGCACGGAGTGATGGCTCTGGGCCGCTTTGTTGGGAATGAGGACCGTGGAAAGAATACGTGGTCGCGTTGGAACATTCATGTTTGATCATAGCAGTAGTGTCTCACAGGCATCGCCAAGGAAGATGTCGTGTTATCTCATCAGTTTGAACACTAGAAGTCCAGCGTAAGCACACGGCGCGGCCTGAGCTGTCAAACGCACCCATTCAGGGGTATGTAAACAAATGTTAGAATTCAGTCTGGATCAGCCAAACCATTATGGAGATTGGTCATGGAGTCAATAATTACAACAGGGCAAGACGTCAAGTTGGCAGATCTGCCAGTTTACATCTTTGGCACATGGTTGGACGTAATGGCACATTGTTACCCATGTCTGATACAAATATTGTACAACCTTTCCCAGCCTCCCGCTACCATCAACACCTTCTTTGCGTGATTTCGCTCGCTTGTATGCGATTATGCGATGCGCTTGGTATACTTCCATAAGCTCCTGTACTTGGGCTTCTGTCTCTTGGCTTCCCATCCTCTTGCTTTACGTGGCCCCTTGAGTGACTTGAAATGCTGCAGCTTGAACTCGACATCGGCACCAGGCATGCCGTGACGCTCCATGACAGCGACTGTGTTACCGTCCCACTCAGAACGGAACAGGGTGAAGCCAGCGGGTTTGAGATTGAACTTGTCGCGGAGACCCTTTAGGCTGAAGAGGTCGCGGCCGGGACCGTCGTAGCGCTCCTGGAGCTTGGCCACGTCAACCTTCTCGCCCGCGTTGTGCTCAAGAACGAAGACGGCAAGGCGGTGGTAAGGGGAGCCCTTCTGGACGAAGGGGGGTAGCCATGGTACAGCAAGGTCGCCGCCCGTCTGGGAGTTGGGTGTGCCGATCTGGCGGAGCGGAAGCTGCTTCTTGGTAGGGTCCCAGGGAATATTTGTGGCCAGGTAGTGGCAGCGGCGGGTGAAGATGTCGGAATCGATATCTGGCACGTCGGCGTCGAGGACAACAACGGAGAGGAGACGCTCGCCTTGGTCAAACACTTGCATCTTCAGGGTTGGCGCCACCTCGGTAACGCGGCTGTTGAGGGTTGTACCAGGAGGTGTCGGCTGGCCGCGGAAGGACATCTTGACGTCCATCGTGGGATCAAATTTGGGCAGAATATCCGGGACGATGTGGAACTGGTTGACACGCTGTACCGTGATCTTGTAGTCCATCGCGCGCCACCTCCGGTTGGCAAGGTAGCGGTAGATGGGCTTGTTCATGTCACCTATTCGAGGTCAAGTATTAGCACAGTGTAGCTCATGGGAGGTCCGGGCCTGGAGGGAGACATACCCATGCCGTCCTCAAAGCGCCTCTTCACCAATGGGTCGTTGATATCCGCCAAAATCTTGAGCTCCTCTACGTGTTTCCTCATGCTGACCAGCCGCTTCTGCTTATATGGATCGCCTCCACGCATCGTGCTGGCGTCGGCGGCCTCCAAGCGCTTGATCTTCTCCGTCTCGGCGATGATCTGGGCGATCTTCTCCTGGCGGTCCTCGTCGAGGACCTTACGAGCCTCCTGGAAGCACTGGTAGGGCATCTGCTCGAAAGGGACGTCGCCTGACGTTGCGAGGGCCGCGCGCCTTCTCCGCGAGCCCATGGTGTGAGACGTAAGCTTCTCGAGCTGCTCTGGTGTCCAGTGCGAGCCGGCCAATGTGTCTGAGAGGCGCTGAGAGCCCGAGGCCGAGGCCGGGCCCTGCTCTGCCGTGGTGCCCTCATCCTTGCGGCTTGCCGTCGACGAAAACTGGCGGGCGACGATTGATCGGGACTGGCAAACCGCTACGTTGAACGACCGCACAATTGGCCGTGCGACCTGCTGAGACCGCGACATGGCTGGCGTGGCTAGCGAGGTGGACGGTGGACGGGTTGACGGTTTTCCTCACTCCCCAAATTATTCTCCAGACCCAATTGGAGTTTGAAGGGAGCTGCCGCAGGCGCGACAAAATTTTGGACCCCGGCCGGTAAACTCCGCGGCTAGCTCCCCTAGCGCACGGTCTCATCAGATCTTTTTCTCCCCCAAATATCAGATCTTTTTCTCCCCCAAATATCAGCCTCGCCGCCGTCGATAACGAGCTACCCATCGCGAAATACAGCTAGCAAATCGACCAATTCGAACGACGCCTTCTCGAGACATGCGACAGTCTGCTGCACTGCTGCGATACTCTGCTCCGCGACTGACGGCGGCCATGGCGGGCAAGGGGTTGAAGAGCCTCAGCGAGGCCATGAGGGGCCTGAGCCTGGCTTCGCAGCCATGCAGAGCAAGAACACTGCCAGTGCGTATTACCTATTTCTGCTGCTGAAATAGAGCCTTAGCTTACCTAATTTCCTGTGTTCAAGGCCATGTCAATTCCTCTGACGTGCAGGCGCTCAATGGCGTCCGAGGCGCCCGTCGCCAACATCACCAGAGCTATCACCGATATCTGGGAACCCCGTACGTCTACGAGCTGGCTTCCGCCGCTTTAACGTTTTCCGCATTGGCTAATATTAGCAAAGTAACATCCGTACCACTCACCATCTACTCTTTCCCCTCTCTCGAACCGCGAAAGCTCGAGGCCTGGTCCCCGAAGCACCTCTACCTGCCCCTGAGGCGCGACATCCTCCACTTGGCGGTGATTTACGAGGGCGACAAGACGCGACAGGGCACAGCATCGTCAAAAACGCGATGGGAGGTTCACGGCTCGCACAAGAAGATGGGTCCGCAGAAGGGCTCCGGACGGGCCCGTCGCGGCACCCGACAGTCGCCCTTGCTCCGTGGCGGTGGTAAGTCGTTCGGGCCAAAGCCGCGCGACTTCAGCACGAAGCTTAACCGCAAGGTGTACGATCTGGCGTGGCGCACCGCTTTGTCGTACCGTTACCGTCGGGGCGAGCTGATCGTGACCGAGGACGGACTGGACCTCCCCCTGCCCGAAGACTTCCTCCAGCTCGCCGAGGCCGGCTCGCTTGGGCAGGAGCTCGAAGACGGCTTTGTCAAAAAGTACTTGACACAGATGCTGGGCGCGCTGCAATGGGACAGGAGATTTGGCCGGACGACCTTTATCACCGGGGACAGGAGGCCCAATCTTTTCACCGGCCTGGAGGTGGCTGCTGAGGATGGCAGGGCACTGGAGCTGGAGGATGTGGACGTCAAGGATCTTCTCGAGACGGGACGTTTGGTCATTGAGCGAAGCGCTCTGAAGGAGATGATCAAAAGCCATCAGAGTGACCTGGTCAGTCAGGTCGTGGTCAATGGACGGAAATACAAGGGCCCCGAGTCGGGCAAAGGCCTTGTGTTGTGAAGTAGATGCGCCACTCCTGTCGAGGACTGCCTCCTTGTGCTGCTATATCTGTACCATATTGTGCGAGATGACGACTCTAGTGCATCAAGTCGCCCAAGCTCGCAGTCATTGTATCACTTTATCCATTTATCTGCATCGCCCACAAAGGTGGCATTTATTTTGTAACTACCAATGCGAAGAGAAGCGCCTGCTGAGTGACTTCTTGGAGTGACTACTCGCCTTCTCAAACTTGAGTCACAGCTGCTGGAGACACGCATCTGACGGACTTCCACCATCCCATCCCAAAGGGAGTTCGCTCCCGTGCACAGACCATCCACATCACGTACTTGAACACCACGGCCCCTGTGCCTATCTAGATCTTTTTGCTCCTCATCCAAGTGCTAGGGTACAACGTGTATCAGTGAGGATTCGTCCGAGATCACGTTTTTGCTAGTTGAAAACTACAACCTGACCGCTCCTAGGCGGCTGAGGCTAGCTGGAGAATTTTTAAGGTTTATCATCTCGCTTGAGATTTTCTCTTAATCTTTCATTGCCAACGCACCCTTCGTAGGAGCGTGGTGAAGAAGGATGCCTGGAGTTTGTTGTGGTTCAGGGAGCTCCTTTAGGCTGTCGTTGGGCTGCTGTGCCTTATCTGCTGGGTCGTTGATCAGGGCCACGATAATACGAAGGCTTAGGCCAAAGAACAGGGGTGCGAAAACGCCTTCTTAGAATCCTCACACAGCCCTTTTCTAGAACGGCAAAGGCCTGGGCTTATCACATCACAAACCTTTTCAACATGTAGGAAGGCCATTTTAGTATTTATGTAAACAAAAGTGTTCATCGGTCTTGGCACACCTGCCCGTTGAGAGGTATTATTCACAGAGCGTATCCTCTCATTCTGGTTCGATAGGAGCCCCGTCAAGTGTTGTTGAGTTCGGCAAGACCGATGACCTAGGACCCGGATGAACGCGCGAAAAACATAATGGTGATTTGATATTTGATGCTCGTGACATTTCAGGGCATGACGTCGAATGAAAGCCTAGATGACTTGCAGCGGCGATCGAGAAAGCTGGGACGGAGACGGGAGAGGTAACTGACCGCAGGCCAAGCCACCTCCGCCTGGTTGCCTGGTTGCCTGGTTGGCCGGCAGGCGAAGCCATCAAGATGATGAGTCTTGTGCTCTAATTTGCCTCTACACTGACACTACACTCCACCTCTTGTGATCTCAGTAAAAGTTATTGGGGGATGCGCGAATGGGTTCGGATTTGTAGATACGGCCTCAGAGCGGCTCGCTGGGAACGTTTCCGTTATTGGAGGCAAGATAAGCGTTTTCACATTCGGGCTGCCAGGGAGATCCGTGCACAGTGCGACAGGGAGCCGGTTCTTCAGAGCAAATCAAACGCTGACTGGTCGTTGGGTGAGGGAATGAGCCATGGGTTCACTGTGGGGTCAAAGAAATTTCACACTGTACCGCTACCGAGAGTCAGTCAAGTCTTTGCGCCTCCTCCTCTTCGAGCGAGCGCCCGCCTTTCTTTGTCACTTGATCATCAAACATCACCTTCTGCGCCCAACGCTTCGCAATCGCCAAGTGCCGCGACGAGGCCCGCGACCCGCGTTAAACCGACCTAGAACCTATCTACGACACGCAGCAATTTTTCTTCGACACGGGAACTTGGTATTGATTGATTGACGCTGCCGCGCGGAGCCGAAGGAGGAGTGAATGTGGTGGACGGAGCGTCTGCGATAGCCGTTCGGCGCTTTCGCGCGTGTCGCCACGACAGCCTCCTCCATCCGACCGTCGACCAGCCCGCACCGTTCACATCGTCGAGCATACTGGAGTCTTTCACGGTTTTCGAAACGCCTAGCAGCGGAAAAGTCGTCCGACTTGTTCTTTGTCCGGGGTCGCCACACCACCCGCCCTCCCGACAGGCTTTCGCTCGATTGCCTGCCCTCTTCAATTCATCATGTCATTCCATCCGCAAACCCCGCAAAGTCCCTCGCAGTTGTCTCCCAGCACGAGCGACCCTATGACGAGCATGACGAGTTCCATGACATCGATCACGACCGCCCTTCCGACGCCCGCACACAGCGTAAACGGGAGCTCGATTCCCTCAGAGATGGCTCACGACATCATCATGGGTGACGATTCACCGCACAAGCGCAAGCGAACAGCCGACGATCTCGGCGATCGAGAGCAGAAGAAAGTCCAGATCGAGGACCGCAGATTTGGTATTGAAAACCTTCATTTGGATGTGGGCGAAAAATACCTGCTTTGCAGAACTCGTAAGGCTCCCTTCACCTGCACTGAGCAGCAGCATTTCTAGGAGGCTAGAACGAAGATGGCTCCGTCTAGCAGCGGCATATTTGCCCGAAAAGTGCTTTCCTGTCTCTGTCTAGTCGCGGCTGATGATGGGCCTCTTTACTGCTTACAGAGACCTGGTTAACATTTTATCTTTTCACGCAGCGCATCCCCAGGCTCGGCCACTCGTTTCAGAGGATCTCTTCCAAATGTACGGCTTGACGGGTCTCGCTGCTGAGGTCGCCCGCGTTTTGCCAAATGGCGAGAAGAACGCGATCCGCAAGACCTACAAAGGTCATATCAAGAAGCTTGGTGTGCAGGGTGTTTTCGACTCAGTCAAGGAAGATTGGCAACGCCAGGATAGCTTACTGAGTCTCGCAAAATGCCCGATTAATGAGTGGAATGCTCTCTTCGTCGCCAGCAAGGACATCAATCACGGGTTTCCGCCAGAGGTACAGGCAAAGATGTTGAAGGCTGCAACGATGAGCAAGGGCTTGGTTCCGAAGGGCCTGTGGGATAGCTCAGTTCTTGGGGAGATCGGACCTGGCGGAAAGGGAGACAAACAGCCGACCTCTGCGAGACCGACAGCACCGAACACCCCACTGCCATACGCAGCCAGCCTTCAAAGACCGAAGCCGATGTCGTCGGCCGCGCAGGAGGCAGCAAGACCAAAACGAAGCGTCAAAAAGCGCAGCTACGGAGACAGTAGCTTTGAAGGGTATGGCGAGGGCTTTCCCGATGACGACGGAGGTGCGGAGACGGGCTACTCGACTGGGGAGGGTGATATGGTTCCCGGAAAGCGAAGAAAAAAGGTGCTTGGTGACGGCTTTGATCCTGACTGATGGGGCACTCGCTGACCCTCACACAGTCCCATCCAGTTGGTCAACAGTCGTATGCTCAGGCACGGCAACCTGGCTACGGCCTTGGACAGTCGGGAGCATGAAAGGCCCACGGCCGCTTTCTCAGCGCCGAGTCGGTCTCTTACACCACGATCTTCGTATGAGCTGCGCGGCGTGAAAGCCAGATACTTGTGAGGGATTGTGGCTTTTCACTGAAATTGCGCCTCGCCTGATCAGTGTTCAGGGTGATACCTGGTTGACCGGTTGATTGATTTTGATGCTCAGGTCGGCGCGCTTGTCAGCCGGGAGTCGGAAAAGACAGCCGAGAACGAAGACCGGTCAGATTTTGCGAATCAACAGTGGATTTGAGGCCAGCGAAGAGGGATCCGGTCAAGACGGTAGTTCGGGATCCTGGGCGGGTTATCGCACGGTGGTTAATACGTCCACTTTTTGCTCGACTTGACGAGTCTATGAAAGAATGACGGGGCCACCGGGCTGTCTGCATTCATGGAATTTCAGCATGGCGTTGGGGTTGGCTTTTTTAACTACGTACCCTCTAAAAATTGAGGGATGCAGTGGTTGCTTGTTTCCTGTTTGGCGACGTTCTTCGAAAGTGGACTGGAGCATCTACAGCAACCGGGGGACTGGGAAAGTCGAAAGACTCTGGCGGAGACGGTCACAAATCTGCAGTGCTGATAACGCGGGGAGCGATCAAGAGGCAGGAGGCAGACCGTGAATGGTCGTGTTTTGTCATCAGACTTGGTTGGGGAGAGACAGAAATGCCTTATGGTTCTCAGGTTCGGCCATCAAAAAGCGAAGACACATCATGAAACTTGTTTACTCCTATAGTTGGTATTGAGGGTTTCTATAACTGTTAAGCCTCCCCATGATATTACGCGAAGTTCTCTTATACAACTACTACTCTTCCACCAAGAAACGGCAAGTCAATCTCAATTACACTTTCCATTAAGATAGCCCAGCTATCGCCCGTCTCGATGCGTCTTCGTGCACCCATTCGACAATGAGAGAGCCCATGTCACCCACCAACTTTTCGTAGTGCGACCCTAGGACAAACAGCCCACAATGCGCACCAACCTCATCAACACCCTCCATGTAAACGCGCACCCAAGCCGAGTCTCTCACCCCAGCAGATTTCCCCGGGAGCATACAGAACTTTCGCTCCTTCTTCTTCTTCTTCTTCTTCTCTGCCGCTGGTTGCCCCGGTACTACGCGCCCCTCCTCCTCCAGACACAAGGCGTTGATTTCATCCTGGAGGTCCTGATCTTCTTTGGCAAGGCGCTTCTTCTCGGTCTTCCCCTTGCTCTGAGCCTCTTTCTGTTCCGACTTGGCACGCTTCTCGGCGTCCTTGACCGTCTTGCGCTGTCGCTTCTCGACCAGCTTTTGGCGTTCCTTGATAGCGCGCTCGCGGTTCTTGACGGCCTGGTCGTAGACCTTCCGGGCCCGCTTGGCTTCCTTCTCGGCTTGCTTGCGGGCTTCTTTGTCGGTGTGGAGCTCAAGATTTGGGGGCTCTGGTGGCGTTGGGGGCTCGGGGATTGGTGGGAGAGGAATGTCGGACGAGGATGATGTGCTTATATCTCCTGATGCGGTAGCAACGCCGGCATCGGTGTGTAGAAAAAGAGCATCTTCGGTTGGAGGGGCATTTTCGGTTGGGGAGAGGCTCTCGTTTGTTTGCTTCATGGTGACATGGTCATCTAACTCCGGGACGGGATCGAGCTCTTGCAGGACCATGGGCCGTCCATTTTCACTGTGATCTTCGATTGATATCCTGGGTGTTGATGCCCCTGAGTTGACATCTGAGGTGTTCCCATCCACACCTTGGTGGCTGTTTACAGGCTTAAGGAGCGCGGTGTTGCTGCTTTGCGGAACCGTCTTGGGATTCTTGGGCGCTCCGGTGGACGCAGTGTAGTAGTTGACGAAGCGTACCCTGGGAAGCCTCTGTCCGCCAGCCGCCGCTTTCGACTCGTCTACATCTTCCAGCCTCCTGAGGTTGTTGTACCTGGTTCTCAGCGCTGGGTAGTCAGCTAAGCAACCGCCGAATTCGAGGTGCGACATGAGGTGGTGTGCGGCAGCCTCGACAATGTTCTCCTCCTTATGCTTCTTTGCAAAGTGGGCAATATTCCTGAGCCAGCCGCGGTCTATGAACGAAGCATCATTGAAGAAAGGAGGGTTGAAGAGGGGATCCGATGGCGAGGTCTGAGAGCCCGGGACCGAAGAGGGTGATGCTAGGGAGTGAGAAGAGGTCTCTGAAGGTAGCGCAAATTCGGAGTAGATGGACGGGTCCGGCGAGATATTTTCCGAGAGCATCGAGTTAGAAGCTGCTGTTGCTGCTGCTGCTGCTGCTGCGGAGTCGGGGGTGGCAGTGGGCCGAAAGAGACTGGCGATCCCAGAGACGATGATGCCTGGGTGCAGGCCCAGCAACGGCGCGTCGAGCGACACGGTGCCCAATATCCGATGGCGGAAGGGTGATCCAGATACACTGTTGCTGCTTGGCATCAGAGCAATATCAGCAGCCAACAGGCCACCCATCGAATGCCCGACCAGGACGACGTCTGTCGTCGGGGACTCGTGGGGCTCGAGCCACTTGCTGAAGTTATCGCGGGCAACATCAATAGCCTTGTACGTCTTATAGCGAGGGTAGATCTTGCTGTGGATGACGTGGGTTTCGACGAGCGCGTTGGTGAGGAAGTTATGGACATGAGCGGGAAACGACCGGAAAGACGAATCATTGCCCATAAAGCCGTGGATGTAGACAACCAGCAGCGTTCGCCTGCCGTCGTTGAGTGAAGGCAGCAGCGACTGCGTTGACGACGATCGTGGGTCCTGTTGTCCCTTCCATGATGCGAAGTTGGTGCCATTCGCAACACCAGGCAACTGAAGAGACGAACGCCCTGAGTGTGTTGATGGTGTCTTCGACATGACGTCAGACGGTAGAGGGTACAAACGAAGAGCGCCCGAACACAGTCCACCGCTGAGGGGTTTTAATGCTGGCAGGGTATTCTCAGCAGCAGCGCGATGACAAGTATGTTTGTTTATCTAGTCGGTCGTAGGACCGGGCGCTTCGTCTGTTACGAGTTTAAGGCTATCTGTTTTGAAAACATGTTTCCTCTCGCAGACGAAAGGTTGGGCGGCTGGAGGTCGTTCTACGGATGCCTCAATCAAGCGGCCCCCTGCCTATGGTCCAGCCATGCAGGGCACTACAAAACGGAGACACCCAGCCAATGCACAGTCATCAGCTTGTGGTTTTCAACCACAGAGACGCAGAGACGGGACCCCACAGTTTAGACGGGCCTCATCGCAGTTTGGAGCCTTAGCTTGGATGTCAAAAGACTGCATTTCCAGGATGAGATGTTATCGATGCAAAAGAGACCTCGCCATCTCTCGTGGATGGTGTTCTCTTTGCTTTGACATCAGCCGTCCGAATCAATGTCGTTGAGTAGAACTGGTCGTAGAGTTT
>Ga0247770_1000463_pt1 | contig 39187 bp, 28 predicted proteins | sample UWRJL136409B6_FD_179943 | JGI IMG/M metagenome (GOLD analysis project Ga0247770, IMG submission 179943) | Plant litter microbial communities from Arlington Agricultural Research Station in Wisconsin, United States - UWRJ-L136-409B-6 | ecosystem: Environmental > Terrestrial > Plant litter >... | reverse complement strand
CCGCCCGCTACGACCACCACCCCGAGCCCGAGCCCGCCTCCGCCTGACCGCGGTCCCCCGTCAGCGGCGCCCGACGGGCGAGGACGACAGCGCGGCGCTGGAGGCCGAGGGCGGCTGCGGCGGGGTGGAGCGGATCTCCTCCGGGAGACGGAGGGTGAAGGTGCTTCCCTCGCCGGGGACGCTGCGGACCGTCACGTCTCCCCCCATCATCCGCGCCAGGTGCCGGCTGACCGAGAGCCCCAGCCCGGTCCCCCCCGCCACCCGCGTCGTCGCGTCGTCCACCTGGCGGAAGGGCTCGAAGATCCGCTCCAGGTCGCCCTCCGCGATCCCGATCCCCGTGTCGCGCACGTGGAAGAGCACCTCCCCGTCCCCCGCCTCCACCGCGAACCCGATCTCCCCCCGCGCGGTGAACTTGACCGCGTTCCCCAGCAGGTTCACCAGGATCTGCCGGAGCTTGCGCGCGTCCGTCACCATGGACTCCGGCCGCACCCGCTCCGGCGCGCGGAAGGCCAGCTTCTTCTCGGCCGAGAGCGGCTCCACGATGGCCACCACCTCGCGCAGCACCTCGCCCAGGTCCACCTCGTCCACCGAGAGCGTCTCGCGCCCCGCCTCGATGCGCGCGTGCGAGAGGATCTCCTCGATCACCGAAAGGAGGTGCCGCGACGCCAGCGCGATCCGCTCCACCGAGTGCCGCGACGGCGGGTTCAGCTCCTCGGGGATCCCCGCCAGGAGCAGGTCCGAGTAGCCGATCACCGCGTTCAGCGGCGTGCGCAACTCGTGGCTCATGGTGGCCAGGAAGGTGGCCTTGGCCCGGTTGGCGCGCTGCAGCTCGTCGTTGAGCGCGCGCGCCTGCTCCACCTGCCGCTCCAGCTCCATGGCCTGCGTCACCAGCCGCGCCGCCATCCCGCGCGACTCCGCCGCCGACCGCTCCGCCCTGCTCCGCGCCGCCTCCACCTCCTCCCGCGCCCGCTTCTCGGCCGTGACGTCGCGCGCCACCGCGCCCAGGCCGATGATCTCGCCCGTGTCCGGGTCGCGGATGGCGAAGAGGTTGAGGTGCAGGGGGATGGCCGCCCCCGTGCGGAAGTGCCGCATCTGGAACTCGCCCTGCCAGCGCCCCCCGGCCTGCGCGGCGGGCACCACCTCCTCCATCAGCCGCTTCGTCTCCTCGGGCGTCTGGAAGTCGGCCATGGTCCGCCCCACCAGCCCCATCGCCCCCTCGTCCAGCCCCACCAGCCGCCGCCCCGCCGTGTTGACGTGCAGCACCTCGCCGGTGGAGGAGGCGACGCCCACGAAGTCGCCGCTGCTCTCCACCAGCGCCACCAGCCGCTCGCGCTCCGCCAGCGCCGCGCGCAGCGCCTCGGCGCGCTCCTCCGCCTCGGCGCGCGCCCGGGCCTGCGCGCGGGCGATGGCGAAGAGGGCCAGCGAGAACGCCAGCCCCGCCAGCGCGATGGCCGGGACGAAGGCGCGGTGGAGCCCGGCCTCGAACGCCGCGCGCGACTGGAAGGCCAGCGTCAGCGTCCGCCCGCCCACCTCCATCCGCCGCACCTCCCGAAAGGCGGGGCGCCGGCCGCGGCCGTCCCGCGGCGCGTCGAAGAGGAGGGCCCCGGGGCGGGCGGCGGGGCCGTCGTAGACTTGGAAGTCCACGCGCGCCTGCTCCTCGCCGGCGAACACCTCCTCGAACAGGTCGCCCGCGCGGAAGCCGCCGTAGACGAAGCCGGCCAGCCGCGCGCGCCGCTCCGCCACCCCCGCCGGCCGGCCGCCGCCGCGGTAGACGGGGACGTAGATCAGGAACCCCGCCTGCTCGTCCACGCCCTTCTCCTGCTTCAGCCGCACCCGCCCCGACAGCGCCGGGCGCGCGCCGTCGCGGGCGCGCTCCATGGCGCGGCGGCGGACGGTGTCGGTGAGCATGTCGAAGCCCAGGGCCGTCCGGTTGCGCGCGTCGGCGGGCTCCAGGTAGTCGATGACGTGCCACTCGTCGCGGGGCGTCCGGGGCCAGGCGCGGAAGCCGGCGACGCCGTCGGCGCGCGCCTCCGCCTCCACCGCCGCCACCTCCTCCGCGGCCACCCGCCGGCTGAAGCCGATTCCCTGCACGCCCGGGTAGTGCTCCCGCAGCTCCAGCCGCTCGGCGTAGCGCCGGAACTCGTCGCGGCTCACGTCGGTGCTGGCGTCGAAGAGCGCCGCGCCGCCGCTCAGCAGCGCCACGTAGGTGTCGAAGCGGTCGCGGATGCGGTCCTCGGCCGAGACCACCGCGTTCTCGAAGCGCGCGCGGTCGCGCCACCGCGCGGACGACGCCATTCCCAGCGTGGCGGCGAGCGTCAGCAGCAGCGACACGCCAAGCGCCAGGTACGGCGCGTGGCTCCTGCGCCGCTTCGGGGCGGCGGACGGGGGCGGTGGGACGGCGGTGATCTGCTTGCCTCGCTGCGGGTTGTGGGTCGATCGGAGGAGATGTGGCGTGAACGGCTCGCGCGCCGCTCCGGGCCCGTCCTCCGCTCCGTCCGCAAGTTCCGTGGCGACGGCGCATCTCCGCGCCGCCCAATGCATTCCGTCGCGCGGCCGGCGTGCTCCCCGAGAGCTGGAACGATGTCGATCGGTTGATGCGCCTCTCGCAATACGCGCGCCTCCCTTCCCTGCTTCCACCCGCTCCGAAGACTCCCCCGCCGTACTCTCCGTACACCTGGCAACCTCGTGCAAGGCCGCGACACGCCGGGGCGGGGCTCGATCCTTGAAGGTGGCCGGGGAAGCAGATCGTTCCGAGCCCGAGCGCGGACCTTTCGAGATGCGAGGCCGGCCGATGGAATCCGCACCGTCCCGTTCCGCCGCTCCGGGAACGCCGCCGGGGCCGCTGCCCCAGATCGCCGCCAACCGGGAGACGGCGGAGCGGCTGAAGAGGGCGGCCAAGGCGGCGTGCGCGAAATCGGAGGAGGCGATGGAGGCCGTCATCCGGCGCCGCTCCGCGCAGCCGGGGCTGACGCGCGAGACGATGGAGCGCATCGAGCACACCGTCCTGCGGCTGGAGATCGCCCGGAGCCGCAGGGAGATGCGCCAGGCCGACCTGGAGATGGTCTGGCGAACGCGCGCCGAAGAGCGGGAGAGCGCGGAGCTGGAGCGGTGGATACGCGCGCAGGCCGCTTCGATGGTGGCGGACGGCTGGACGCCCGAGGAGCTCGCCGAGATCGGCATCGATGCGCGCTACACCGCCGAGCCGCCTCCCCCCAGGGGCGACGCGCGGCAGTAGGCGGCTCACCGGACGATCTCGCGCCACGTCATCGGGAGGAACGCGCGCGGAGCGCGTTTCTCCCGACGCGCTCCCGGCGCTTCCCCACCGCATGTGGGGAAGCGCCGCGCTGGCGTTGGGGTGGGGAGATGAGCTTCACTCGAAGACGAACGGTCGCGCGGCGACCACGGGGATGCGGAGCGAGGAAGCAGAGCGCGGACATCCCCGGCGGCGAGCGGACGGGCCTCCGCGCGAGTCGCCGGACACCTGGGCAACCCGTAGCGCGCGATCGCCGATCGATCATCGGGATCGGGAGATGGAGATCGGGATCGGGATCGGATGGATGATGATCGAGATCGGGACGGATCGAGGTCGAGCGGATGGCGATGATCGGGATCGAGAGACACGACGACGCCCGCGCCGGATGACTCCAGCGCGGGCGTTTCGTATCTCGATCATCCGCATCCGCCGGCGTGGTCCGAGCGTGCCGCCGATCATCCACCCGATGGCGCGGTTGACGGGACCGGCCGATGGGCGGGATCGGATGGGCGGAACAGGCTGGGGATCCGCGGCGCCGCCGACGACGACGATCTCGACGGTGCGTCGAGCCGGGTGGTCCAGAAACGGGTCGCGCGCCGTCCGGCCCAGTCTACGCCGGGGACGCCAGCTTCAGCCCGACGATCCCCGCCACGATGAGCGCGATGCAGACGAGGCGCATCACGCCCGCCGGCTCCTCGAAGAGGACGATCCCGAGGATCGCCGTCCCGATCGTCCCGATGCCGGTCCACACCGCGTACGCGGTGCCCAGCGGCAGGGTGCGCAGCGCGACGCCCAGGAGCGCCATGCTGGCGACCAGCGCGGCCGCCGTTCCCACCGTCGGCCAGGGGCGGGTGAAGCCCTCGGTGTACTTGAGGCCGACGGCCCATCCCACTTCCAGGAGACCCGCGAGCAGCAAAATGCCCCACGCCATGGCTCACCTCCGAGCCTGGTGTGGGGCCGTCCCCACCGCGAATGGAAGAACGGAGTCGTCCCCGTCCTTGTTTTCGCCTCCAATCTACCCAAACGCAACGACTTGCGTCAACCGCCCGAAGCCCTGTCGCGCGGAGGATCGGACTTCCTCCGCGCGATTCCGACCGAAGATCCGCGCTCAGATGCCGGGGGCCGGATCGGGCGCGGGGCCGGTGACGGCGGAGGGCGCGGGACCGGCGGCGGTGGGCGCGTGCTTCCGGCGGCGCGCGCGGCCCATCAGCTCGAAGACGACGATGGGGAGCGCCAGCGGGAAGGACGCGAAGAGCGCCATGTCGGCCACGTTGCCGGGCGGAAGCCAGAACTCGCCCCAGCGGAACGACAGGTAGTCCGTGACGCCCCAGTGGATCACGCGTTCGCCCAGGTTTCCCAGCATCCCCCCCATCACCAGCCCCACAAAGACGGAGGCCCAGCGCCGCTGCCCGGTGGGAAAGCGGTGGCCGCGCCCCAGGATCTGCGCCAGCACCACCACCCCCACGAGCGCCGCGCACACCGCGATGACCTTGCGCGTCCCCAGCGGGAGGTCGCCCCAGAGCCCCAGGACCATCGCGTCGTTGCGAACGTGCCAGAAGGCCACGCGCCCCGGGATCACCTCGCGGAGCTCCTCCAGCGGGATGGAGCGGGCGATGAGGTACTTGACCGTCCAGTCCAGCAGCGCCACGCCCAGCCCCACCTGCGCCGCCAGCACCCAGCCGCGCACCGGCTCCCGGTCACTGGCGCGGCGCCCCGGGGGAGCGCCGGGACGGATGGTGGTGCGGCGGTGGCCCAGCAGCTTGCGGACGGCCCGGCGGGTGGGATGGTTGTGGCTCACGAGGCTGCTGCGGGATCCAGGGTGCCCGGGTGCCGTCGTCTGTCGCGTCTGGGCGGCGCGGATTTCAAGATGCGGGCCGGAGATGCGCCTCGGGCGTGCACCACGACATCTTTCGGCGGGGCCGGCCATCCGCTACCGTACCGGAACGATCCAGACGATCTCCCCGCTCTCACCGAAGTGGACGGACCGTGGCTACCTGCGTGGCGCTGGTGATCGATCCCGACCCGGAGCACAACCGGCACCTGGCGGAGATGCTGGAGGAGGAGGGGTGGATCGTCCTGGCCGCCGGCTCCAGCGCCGAGGCGCTCTCGTGGGCGGACACCCTTCCGCTCCTGGACCTGATCCTCTGCTCCGCCGTGGCGCTGGCCCCCTCCCCCGGCGAGGTGGCGGCGGAGGTGGCGGACCGCTGGCCCGCCGCGCGGCTCGCCTTCTTCCGCCCCGGCGCATCGGACGGCAACCCCGACCTGAGCGGCGTCACCGACGTACGCTTTCTCCACAAGCCCGTCCCCGAGGGCGACCTCCACCTCCTCCTCTCCTCCATCTCCACCTCGCCCTCCTGAGCCGGGCGCGCGGCCCGGCGATCCGGCCGCGGCGGACGCCGAGAACCCCGTGGTGTATCACCCTGCGTGGACCCGCTCCGGGAGCGCCCGCGCTCACTGGCGGCGGGTGGCGTGACCGGCTAGCATAAGCGGATTCAGGAGCGGGCGATGCCCGCCGGCGGCCGGGGCGGCGCGGCAGGGCGACGCCGGGAGAAGGGACCCAGCGCGGACACCCGCGCGGAGCCCGGCTTCCGGCGTCGCACGTGCCGGCACCCGCCGTCCATCCACAGCACCCGACCGCGCCGGCCCACCGGGCCGCCGCGGAAAGCATCCGATACATGGCAGACTCGAAGCTTCATCATAGCGATCTCGAAACCGCGCCCGACCTCGTCGCGCTGGAGCACGAGGTGCTCGCCCACTGGGAGGAGCGCCGCTGCTTCGACCAGCTCCGGGAGAAGAACCGCCTGGGGCCGGTCTTCCGCTTCCTGGACGGGCCCATCACCGCCAACAACCCCATGGGCGTGCACCACGCCTGGGGGCGGACGCTCAAGGACGTCTTCCTGCGCTACAAGTCGCTCCAGGGCTTCACCAGCCACTGGCAGAACGGCTTCGACGCGCAGGGGCTGTGGGTGGAGGTGGAGGTGGAGAAGGAGCTGGGCTTCGCCAGCAAGCGCGACATCGAGGCGTACGGGCTGGCCGAGTTCGTCCAGCGCTGCAAGGAGCGCGTGGCCAAGTACGCCGGCGTGCAGACCGAGCAGTCCAAGCGCCTGGGCCAGTGGATGCGCTGGGACGACTCGTACTTCACCAACACCGACCTCAACATCCAGGGGATCTGGCACTTCCTCAAGCGGTGCCACGAGAACGGCTGGATCCACACCATGCGGATGCCGCTGACCTGGTGCCCGCGCTGCGGCACCTCCCTCAGCGAGCACGAGGCGGCCGGATCGCACCGCGAGATCACGCACCAGGCCATCTTCGCCAAGGCGCCGCTGGCGGACGGGCGGCGGATGCTGGTGTGGACCACCACGCCCTGGACCCTTCCCGCCAACGTGGCGCTGGCCGTCAACCCGGCCTCCGTCTACTGCGAGGTGACGGTCGGCGACTCGGACGAGGTGCTGATCGTGGGCGAGGCGGCGATCCCGTTCGTGCGGCTGGGGAAGCACAGCATCCTCCGCACCTTCCCCGGGAGCGACCTGGTGGGGCTCGAGTACGAGACCTTCTTCCCCGGGCTCACGGTGCAGCAGGGGATGCCGCACCGCATCGTGGCGTGGAGCGAGGTGGATCCGCACGAGGGGACGGGGACGGTGCACATCGCCCCCGGCTGCGGCGCGGAGGACTTCGAGCTCGGCAAGGTCGAGAACCTTCCCACCATCCTCCCCATCGACGAGTCCGGCCGCTACGTCGCCGGCTTCGACCAGCTGACCGGGATGAGCACGGGCGAGGCGGCGCAGCCGATCATCGAGGCGCTGACGGCGTCGGGGAAGCTGCACAAGACCGAGCCGCACCCGCACAGCTACCCCGTCTGCTGGCGGTGCAAGACGGAGACGGTCTTCCGCCTCAGCGAGGAGTGGTTCATCCGCTCCGACTCGGTGCGGCCGCGGATGATCGCGGCGGCGGCCAGCGTGCGCTGGGAGCCGGAGCACGTGGGGAAGCGGATGGCGGACTGGCTGGCGAACATGGGGGACTGGAACATCTCCCGGAAGCGCTTCTACGGGATGCCGCTCCCCTTCTATCCCTGCGACGAGTGCGGGACGCTCACCGTCGTCGGGTCCAAGGAGGAGCTGCTGAAGCTGGCGGTCAATCCGGACGCCGATCTCCCGTCGCTCCACCGTCCCTACATCGACGAGGTGCGGATCGCCTGCCCGGGATGCCAGTCTCCCGTCCAGCGGGTGACGGAGGTGGGCGACGTGTGGCTGGACGCGGGGATCGTCCCGTTCACCACGCTGGGGTACTTCGACGACCGCGAGCGCTTCCAGAAGCTCTTCCCGGCGGAGTGGGTCACGGAGATGCGCGAGCAGGTGCGCCTGTGGTTCTACTCCATGCTCTACATGAGCGTCACCCTCTTCGACCGCGCGCCGTACGACCGCGTGCTGTCGTATGAATCCGTGGTGTCGGAGGACCGGCGGAAGTTCTCCAAGACGGGGTACATGATCGCCTTCGACGAGGCGGCCGAGGAGATGGGCGTGGACGTGATGCGCTACCTCTTCTCGCGCTCCGGCGTGGGGACCAGCGTGCGCTTCGGCTACAACCTGGGCGACGACGTGCGCCGGCAGCTGCTGGGGCTGTGGAACGCCTTCGTCTTCTTCAACACCTACGCGGCGCTCGACAAGCCGGACCTGGGATCGTTCACGCCGAAGCTCGACCAGTTGGGATCGATGGACGCGTGGCTCCTGTCGCGCACCAACCAGTTCCGCCAGGCGGTGACCACGGCCTACGACGCGTACGACACGCCCACGGTGGTGCGCGAGTTCGAGACCTTCGTGGACGACCTCTCCAACTGGTACATCCGCGCCAACCGCAAGCGCTTCTGGCGCGGGGGCGACACGGAGGACAAGCGGACGGCGTACTGGTGCCTGCTGCGCTCGCTGCGGGTGTGCCTGCAGGCGATGGCGCCCATCACCCCGTTCGTCACCGAGGTGCTCTGGCAGAAGGTGGTGCGCCGCTACGACGCCTCCGTGGCCGACGTGGAGTCGGTGCACCTGGCCGACTGGCCGCGCGACTTCGCGGTGCACGAGGGCGCGGCGTCGGTGCTGCGCGACACGGCGGTGGCGCGCGAGGCCATCCAGCTGGCGCTCCGCCTCCGCAACGAGCACGGCCTCAAGGTGCGCCAGCCGCTCCTGCGGATGGAGGTGGTGGCGTCCGGCGCGGACCAGCGCGCCGCGGTGCAGCGGATGCGCGACATCATCGCCGACCAGGTGAACGTCAAGGAGATCGAGGTGCTGGAGAGCCAGGAGCGGCTGGAGGTGCCGTTCCTGGGGCTGGACTTCGGCGTGGCGGGGCCCACGCTCAAGGGCGCGGTCAAGGAGCTGAAGGGGCTGCTGGCGGAGATGCCGGCGGCGGACATGGCCGCGGCGGTGGAGCAGTTCGACCGCGAGCAGCCCGTCGCTCTCCCCGGCTGGGAGCAGCCGCTTCCGCACAAGGTCTTCCAGCGCCAGACGCAGCCGCGCGAGGGGCTGGTGGTCGCCGTGGGCGAGGCACTGACGGTGGCGCTGGACACGGAGGTGCCCGAGTCGCTGCTGGAGGAGGGCCTGGTGCGCGACCTGATCCGCCAGGTGCAGGTGATGCGAAAGGACGCGGACTTCCGCGTGGAGGAGCGCATCTCCCTGGGCGTCGCCGGCGCCGACGAGCGGGTGGCCCGCGCCATCGAGGCCCACCGCGCCTACATCATGGAGCAGACCCTCGCCGAATCCTTCGTCCTCGGCACCGCCGAGGGCGCCGACGCGACTGGCGACGTCGAGGTGGGCGACGTCTCGCTGACGCTCACGCTGAAGCGGCTGGGCTGAGCGGAGATTCGGATCACACGCATGAAAACAGAGCCAGCGGGGATCTCCCTGCTGGCTCTGTTTCTTTGCTCGCGCTGCGTGTTGATCCGTGCCGCGACTGCAACGACCGCCGCTCAGCAGATGTCGACCGACTGGCAGAGTCCGTCCTCTCTCCAGACGAACGAAGTGTACTCCTCCACGGGGCAGCCTCCTTCCGGATTGGTGCACCCGCCGCTCTGGCAGCCGGCACCGCCGCACCCGGTTGCGCATGCGGTGATCGACGTCCCCAGGCCGCGCACCGTTCCCCGCCCGTCCGCGCCCTCCTCGACCGTCCCGAACGACTCCACTTCCAGCTGCTCGATCGCCAGTCTGAGCTTCTTCATGGTGACAACCTCGATGGAAGGAAACGATGAGGGGTACGGGCCCGCGTCGGCCACGCACCTCAATACTAATCGGCCGAAACGGATGTTGCCACGTCCACGTCTCCGTTGATGCCGCGCGATTGCCGAATGCGGCAGCACGAATCAGCGGACTCACCGCGCGTCCCCGGCGGGGCGGCCTGCTCCAAGCTTGTAACAGGCCGTTTAATTTCCGCTCTCTTTCGGGCTCGCCCGGGGTGACAGGCGCGGGTCCTCGAGGGCATGCAACAGCTGGCCCGTGGATCACGATCCATTTTAGTGACGGGTCGATTCCCTCCGTTCCTGGGGCAGTCGACTCCTGCGCCCGAGGAGAAAAGGTCAATCCGGAGTTCTAGATTTTTCATTTTACGACACATATCCTATCGACACGCCGACATGCTTCCGGCTCCACCCATCGTTCCAGCCACCAGGAGAACTCCATGAAAGCACTCCGCCTCCTCGCCGCCGCGCTGCTGATCCCCGCGCTGGCGGCGTCCTGCGCGGACATCCCGACCTCGCAGCCCGAGCAGGCGCAGGCTCCCGAGCAGGGAGCCCGCCTGAACACGGGGAGCTTCTGGATCAACTGCTCGGGAAGCGTGATGGTGGGGGGAACGGGGTGGTGCTCCGCCTATCCCTACTCCGGCGGCTTCATCTATCCCAGCTACTGGTCGTCCAACCCGGGCGTGCTGCAGGTGTACGCCGGCGGAACCCTCGTCGGGGTCAACCCCGGCACCGCCTGGGTCTACGCCAGCTCCGGCGGCTACATGTCGTCCACGATCGTGAGCGTCTACGCGCCGCCGCCGCCCGCGGTGGTCTCGCGCGTGACCGTGAGCTCCGCGACGGTGTACCCCGGCGGGAGCGCGCAGCTCGTCGCCCGCGCCTACGACGCCAGCAACAACCAGATCACCGGACGCGCGGTGACGTGGAGCATCGACAACCCGGGCGTCGCCACCATCAGCGCCAGCGGCGTTACGACGGGGCAGGCCCTGGGCTCCACCACCGCCCGCGCCACCATCGACGGAGTCGCCGGCGCCGGCACCGTGTGGGTGGAGGAGTACCAGGAGCCCGAGGAGCCCATGTGCGGCAAGTACCTCTGCTGATCCGCCGGCCGCTCCCACGCGCATGACGACGGCGCCGCCCCCCACCCGGGTGCGGCGCCGCTCGTTCGCATCCCGGTCGGCACCGGCCGACCGTGTCACGCGCACTACACCGTCAGCACCCGGTCCAGCGAGCGGTACTGGATGGCCTCGCTGACGTGCGCGGTCTCGATCGCCTCCGCGCCCGCGAGATCGGCGATCGTTCGCGCGATCTTGAGCACGCGATGGTAGGCGCGGGCGGAGAGGCCCAGGCGCGTGATGGCGGTGCGCAGCAGAGCGTCGCTTCCCTCCCCCACCTTGCAGAAGTCGCGCAGGTCGCGCGGGGCCATGTGCGCGTTGGCGTGGATGTCCGCGCGGCCGGCGAAGCGCGCGCGCTGCGTCTCGCGCGCCTGCCGCACGCGCTCGCGGATGGCCTCGCTGGGCTCGCCCGCACGCTGGTCCGCGAGGTCGCGGTAGCGCACCGCCGGCACCTCCACGTGCAGGTCGATGCGGTCCAGCAGCGGCCCCGAGACGCGGCCGAGATACCGCTGCACCTGCTGCGGCGGGCACGAGCACTTCCGCTGGCTGTCGCCGTGGAATCCGCAGGGGCAGGGATTCATCGCCGCGACCAGCATGAAGCGCGACGGGTAGGTCAGCGAGATGGCGGCGCGGGATAAAGTCACGCGTGCGTCCTCGATGGGCTGACGGAGCTGCTCGAGAACGTTTCGGCGGAACTCCGGCAGCTCGTCCAGGAACAGCACGCCGTGATGCGCCAGCGACGCCTCGCCGGGGCGCGGGTTGGAGCCTCCGCCGATCAGGCCGGCGTCGGAGATGGTGGTGTGCGGGTTCCGGAACGGGCGCGTGCCGACCAGCGCCTTCCCGTCCAGCAGCCCGGCGACCGAGTGGATCTTGGTGGTCTCCAGCGCCTCCGCGAAGGTGAGCGGCGGGAGGATGCTGGGGATGCGCTGCGCCAGCATCGTCTTCCCCGATCCGGGCGGCCCCACCATCAGCAGGTTGTGCGAGCCGGCGGCGGCCACCTCCAGCGCGCGCTTGGCGTGCTCCTGCCCCTTCACGTCGCCGAAGTCCGCGTCGTGGACGGCCGCGGTGCGGAAGAGCGCCTCGCGGTCCACCCGCGCCACCGGGAGATCCGCCGCGCCCTCCATGAAGCGCGCCACCTCCGTCAGCGTCCCGGCGCCGCGCACCTCGATGCCGTCCACCACCGCGGCCTCGCCCACGTTCTGCTCGGGGAGCACCACCCCCGCCAGCCCCGCCTCCTTCGCCGCCACCGCGATCGGAAGCGCGCCCCGCACCGGCCGCAGCCGCCCGTCCAGCCCCAGCTCGCCCACCAGGAGGTAGCGCTCCAGCCGGGAGATGGAGCTCAGCTGCCCCGTCCCCGCCAGGATCCCGAGCGCGATCGGGAGATCGAACGCGCTCCCCTGCTTCGGGATGTCCGCCGGCGCGAGATTCACGGTCAGCCGCTTCGGGGGGACGTAGAAGCCGCTGTTCTGCATGCAGGCCACCACGCGCTCGCGGCCTTCCTTGACCGCGCCCTGCGGAAGCCCGACTACGTTGAACGCGGGGAGGCCGCTGGCAACGTCGGCCTCGATGGTGACCAGGTAGGCGTCGATGCCCAGGACGGCACCGGCGAGGACGCGAGCGAGCACGTGCGGGGCTCCGGAGGACGTGGAAGGTGTACGAAGTGCACGGGACGGCGCATATGGTAGCGACGCCCGCGCGCACCGTCAACTTCCTTGTTCGGGGACCGCAGGCGACTGGCCACGCACAGCCATCGTAAGAAACGACGAGGCAAGCGCGATCCGCCCACAGCGGTCGCGGCTGCGAACCGAGAGCGGAACGGCTCCGGCTGCGGGTGCAGCCGGAGCCGTTTCGCACGAGGCGACTCAGAACTCGATGAACACGCTCGGCCAGCGATTCGTGCCCGGGTAGATCCTGCGGGTCCCGTACCCGAGAGAAGTTGTGTAGTTGTACTCCTCCACCAGGATGCTCCCGTCGCTGTACACTGCCGCGACGTATGCCACGTGGCCAAAGGTGGAAGCGCCACCGTTGTATCCCGCTTCCCACTGCGCGATCCGGCCGACCGTGGGTTGCGAGTGGAGCCTCACCCCAGCCGCGTACGCGCTGGACGACCGCGCGGCATCGTCCCAGGTCGTGGCGTTGCCCCACCGAGACAATCCAGCATACTGGTTCGTGAAGTTCGTCGCGCGGGTACGCGTGCGGATGCGCCACGCCGCGAAGGAAGTGCATTGGCGGTAATAGAAGTTCCAGGGGTCCACGGCATTCGGATCGGCCGTCCTATAGGGATAGTCGTCGGCCACCTGTGTTCCTCCCGAGGAGACGCAGGCCGAAGTGGCCGTGTTCGTGGCCCAGAGGGCCCCGTTCGTCTGCGGGTGGGGGCCACGGTAGATCACCAGGTTGCAGTCGTCCTGGATGGCGAGCCAGGCGCCGGGATTCCCCGCCGTGCCGGACGCCCACAGCGCGCCGCCGCTGCCATTGTACGCCACCAAGTTGCCGTCTCCCTGCATCACCAGCACGCTGGTCCCGCGGTTCAGCGTGTTGGGAGCCGACCAGAGGGCGACACTCTTGTTGTACAGGACCACGTTCTGCTCGGGCTGCACCGTCAGGGCAACGTTCCCGGTGATCGAGTGGACCACCACCGTGCGCGAAAGGCGGTCGCCCGGGAGCATCCGCCCCGGGGCGGGCCGCGGCGCGCGGCAGGGTGTGCCGATCGACCAGAGGGCGGCGCCGGTCTGCGGGAACGGGCCGGCGTAGATCACCAGGTTGCAGTCGTCCTGCACGGCCAGCCACGCGTTGGGATGACCACCCGTGCCCGTGCTCCAGACCGGCACCATCACGCCGTTGTATGCTACCAGGTCGCCGTCCGCCTGCATGCGGAGAACGGCGGTCCCCGCGTTGAGGGTACCCGGGGCCGACCATGAAGCGCCCGCGGAGTCGTAGAGCACCAAGTTCTGCTCCGGCTGCAGGATCAGCGTCGTCACGCCGTTGCATGAGCGGACCGTCTCGCTCACCTGGATCGCTTCGCCGGCGAGCAGGCGGCCGCACCCGGAGGGTGCCACGTCGGCCACCCTCCCCGTGGGCGGGTCCGACCCGCGGCCCGGGCTCAGCGGAGAGCCCGGGTCGCCGCAGGCGGCGACTACGGAGAGCGAGAGCGCCAGGAGCGCGGAGCTCCCGGGCCACCCGCACCGGGCGCGGGAGCGCGTCGATCGGGCGGCGGGTCGGAAGAGGGCACGGGCCGCGGTGCGGACCAGCGTGCCGGGCTGCGAGCGGGTGGAATCCATCGGGCCATCCTCCGGGTCAGGGGGGCGCAGGGTTACCGCTGGGGAGTTGCGGCGGCACCCGTGACGAGAAACATTCGGCCGCTTAGGTTCTGTCGCCTCGTGTGGTCCTCGTCCGCCGGGAGGATGGGGAGGGGGTGGTCTGAAGGAGCATCAAGACGCTCGGAACGGGGATGAGCAGGGTCTGAATTTCCCCTGAACAGTGGCAGGAACTGATGATGGACGCTGCACTTACCATCCTGACCGGATCTCCCGCCGTAAACATCGCCGGGGAGCCGCACCGCCTCTCTCCGCTCAACCTCACGCTCCTGGTGCGCCTTCGGTACGCGGAACATCCGATCCCGCGGAGCGACCTGGCAAAGCTGTTCTGGCCAAATACGCCCGGCCGCCCGAATCTCAGCACGGCGTTGCGGTCGCTGCGCTCGGTGCTCGGGGAGGCCTACATCCCCCTCAACGAGGACCCGATCGCGCTGGGGCGGGCGCTTCCCGCGGACACGGACCTCATCGAGGCCGCGGCGATGAACCCCACCAGCGACGCGGTCCATGCCGCGCTGGCGGCATACAGGGCGCCCTTCCTGGTGGGGCTCGACGGCAGGCTCCCGACGACGGCGCTGACCGAGTGGGTGGTCGCGCAGCGGGAGCGCTACCGGATGCTGCTGGTGGAATCGGTGGAAGCCGCCTGTCGAGGCGCGGTCGCGGCGAATGACTGGCGGGAGGTGGAAGCGCTGGCTGCCGCGGCCGAGGAACGGGGACTTGCGTCCGAGGCCGTGCGCGAGTGGCGGCTGGAGACCATGAGACGGAAAGCGGTGGTTGCCCCGGCCCCGCGCGGGCGGCGGCCGGGGCTCCCCCACTTCGTCTGGATCTTCGCCGCGGTGCTCCTCGCCGGATCCGTGTTCGCCCTTACGCGCCGCATCGGCGACGGCCGCGGGGAGTGTGCCGCGCATCTGGTGCGGAAGGAGTACAAGCCGGAGATCAACAACGCGCTCGCGCCGGGTCGCACGTACACTCCTCTCTGGGTGCTCCGGAACGACGGCAAATGCACCTGGGACTCCGCGTTCGCTCTGCGGCGCGTGTCCACGCTCGGTTCGCACCCGCTCGATCTCGAGACCGACGTGCTGCAGATGGGGCGCGAGGTACCGCCAGGAGACAGCGTGACGATCTCGCACAAGGTGACGGCCCCCTCCACTCCGGGCGACTACGGAGAGACCTGGGTGCTGATGGACGGGAAACGGCGCCCCGTCCTGGTCGACGGCAGTCCGGAGCTCCTCGAGCGCTTCCAGGTCCTCCCGCAGCCTCTCTCGCAGTGCACCGGCGACGACGTCCGGTCAGGGTACCTCGCGGCCAGCCATCCCGATTCCGCGCGGGTCCGACCCAACGAAGCATTCGTCGCGACCTGGACGGTGATCAACCGCGGGAAGTGCATCTGGAAACCGGAACAGGTCGCGATCCGTTTCGCCGGCGGGTCCGGACGACGCATGAGCAATCCCCGGATCATGGAATTACGGACGGACGAGCCGATTCGACCCACGGACTCGTACACCTTCGAGGTGCCCATGCGCAGTCCGGCATCCGGATCGGCCGTCGAGCGGTGGAGCGTGCGGCCGGGAACCGCCCAGCCCGCCGAGGTGCTCGTGTTGCGTGCGTCGGTCCGAGACGCGAGCAGCCCGAACCTGGCGGACAGCGGGGTACGGGAGTGCAAACCGGGTGAAGAGATCGTGGGCTGGATCCGGAGCGAACGCGTGCAGGACAGCACAGTCGTGACGGCGGGAGACACGGTGCGTAAATCGTGGACCCTGCGAAACGAGGGGGAGTGCACGTGGGCCCCAGGCAGCCTCACTCTTCACTTTGCCGTCGGCACTCCGCAGAAGAAAGACACCTTCCCGCTCACCCATGCCGTCCCCCCGAATGCCACCTACACCTTCTCGGTACCCCTGATCGCCCCGCCCGGCAAGCGATTGTACGAGGAGCGATGGCAGCTTGTGAACCGCAACGGCGGCCGCATCCGCATCGGACACATCCTCACCCTTTACGCTCTCATCAAGGTGCGCCCCGCGGCACGTCTCACCCGGAACAGGTGAACGCCGTGCGAGACGCGCGAGTGGCAAGGCGAACAGTTGTTCCTTTTGTCGCCCATGCCGGCGCGAGATTCACGGTCAGCCGCTTCGGGGGGACGTAGAAGCCGCTGTTCTGCATGCAGGCCACCACGCGCTCGCGGCCTTCTCTTCCTTGACCGCGCCCTGCGGAAGCCCGACCACGTTGAACGCGGGGAGGCCGCTGGCGCCGTCGGCCTCGATGGTGACCAGGTAGGCGTCGATGCCCAGGACGGCACCGGCGAGGGCTCGGGCTAGCACGCGAGGGCTCCAAAGAGCGCTCAAACAAACAAAGTGAACGGCAAACACGCCATGATAGTGTCGGCCGCACGCGCGGAGGGATGCTCTTGAGAATCAGTCCGCTCGCACTGGAGGAGCGGATGGCACCAGGTCAGGACACCCGCCTACAGGAAGCTTCCCTCATCCGTCGGAGCGCAGCGTGTCAATCGGCGTGATCGCGGCGGCGAAGCGGGAGGGGAGGATGGAAGCGAGCAGGCTGAGGATCACCGCCGCCGCAGCGACACTCCCGACATGGACGGGTGAGAGGCGGAACATCCCAGCCATAATCTGTAGGCTGTCCACGTGAGCGAAGAGCGCGCGCGCCGCAGCGATCACGGTCAAGCAGATCCCGGTCCCGACGACCGCGCCGGTCGCGCCCAAGAGGAGCGCGTGCAGGACGAAGATCCCCTGCACTTGGCCGCGGGTTGCGCCCAGCGCGCTCAGCACGCCCACTTCCCTGCGACGCTGCAGGACGTAGGTCGTGAGGGTAATGACGACGTTGAAGACAGCGATCACGACCCCCACCGCGAACACCACAAAGAAGATCACGCGCACCATCAGCAGCAGCTTGTCCACCGAGTCGATCCGGTCCAGAACCGAGCGCGTGACGATCCGTTCCCGCCGCATGATTTCCCGTGCGCTCCCGAGCGATTCAAGGTTCCCGACCACCAGGTCCACCCGATCCGGTCGCGCGTGCCCGTCGCCCCCCATGGCCTTGACAGCCATCACCAGCGGTTCGGGCGCATAGACCACGATCCCATCGTGCGGCGTGCGCCTTAGGATCCCGAGCACTTCGACCGGGATCACCTGCGTACTCCCCTCCCCGACACGGCTGTCGCCGGCCACGCTCACGTACAGCAGGCCTGTGCGATCAAGCTCGTCGATGCGCACGGTGTCGGAGAATAGCGTGGAGAAAAGGGTCTCAGACACCCACACCCCCGAGGTGTCGCCACTCGCGGGGTAACGGCCGGCCAACAGCGGGATCCGGGCAAGCCGCTCGTCCGTGCTCCCCAGCGGGCCCGGCCGGTAGCTCTCGAAAGCCGCCATCACCTCCCCCGTGCCGTCTGCGGTGACCAGTTGCCCGTACGTGGCATGCACGGGGATCGCGCTCCGCGTCCCCGAACCCCACGCCAGAGCAACGACCGAGTCGGCCGGCACCGCGCCACCGCGGTTTTCCAGGACCACCTCGAGCGTCAGCAGGTCCACCTCGCGCGTGAGGCGGTCCACCATCAGCTCGCGGACGCCAGCGGTGAGCGCCAGGAACACCAGCACGGCGCAGACGGTGGCCGCAACTCCCATCAGGTTGAGGAGCGCGAACAGCGGCGCGGCCCGCACGTCCTGGCGGATCCAGTTCAGGTAGTCAGGAAGTCTCACCGCCCCTCCCTTCGCCGGTGGCGGCGCGCGGTCGCTGCACCGAGGGTCCATGGATGTCTTCCACCAGTTCTCCGTCGCGCAGGCGCAGGATGCGCCGGCAGTGCTCGAGCGCTTGGTCGCTGTGGGTGACCAGTAGGACCGTGATCTTCTGGGTCGTGTGGATGGAGGCGAGCACGTCGAGCACGTCGCCGCTATTGCGCGTGTCCAGGTTTCCGGTGGGCTCGTCGGCGAGGATCACCTCCGGGCCGCTCACCAGCGCGCGGGCGATGGCGACGCGTTGCTGCTCACCGCCCGAGAGCGTCGCCGGAAAGCGTGAGAGAAAGTCGTCGACCTCGCGATCCCCGGCGGGCGCACGGGAAGGGAGGTTCACGCTCCGCAGTGCCTCCCGGACGCGTGCCACCGCCTCGGGGCGGGAGATCCTCCGGAGGCTGAGTGGGAGCGCCACGTTGTCCAGAACGCTCAGGCGGGGAAGGAGGTGGAACGACTGGAACACGAACCCGATGGAGCGCCGCTGGCGCACGGCATCACGGGGGCGACCGGTGAGCATCAGGGGGACGCCGCGGAAGAACACGGCGCCGTCGGTATAGGTGTCGATGGCGCCCAGGATGTTCAGCAGCGTCGACTTTCCCGCCCCCGAGGGGCCCGTGATCCCGCAGAACTCACCGGGAAGAACCTGGAAGGTGAGGTCCTTCAGAATCCGGGCCTCGCCCGCCTTCTTCCCCACGGCGCGCAGGTCGTACACCGGACGCACGGAACGCCCGGGTTCCTCGCTCACCGCGCCGGCCACCCCGCTCCGATTCCAGAGGGACATCCATCTCATCGGTCGAGCCATCTCATGAGTCCATCCATTCCGTCGGGACAAAGGAGAAGCCGTCCTCCCACGACTCGGAGCTCTGCAGGTGATCGATCATCCGCTGGGCAGCACGCTTCAACTCCGGGTTCATCCGCCGCACGTCCCCCGATCGGTATTTCTTGTCGAGCGGCCCGCCCACGGTGCTGACGGGGACGGCATCGCTCGACAGGACGCGCGCGAACTCGTCGAGCCCCGCCTCCGCCTCGGCACCAAAATCGGCCACCAGCGCGCGTAGCGGACCGAAGAGCCCGTCCATGTCGGACGGAGACATGGTGGGTTTCGTCTTCATTTGCGCCCCGAGGAGCACGTTGACCTGGTCTTCGAGCTGGACGCGGCTGACGTAACGAAGGATCACGTGTGCAGAGGGGTCGTACCGGGTGAACCCGAACCCGTAGTTGCCCAGGAATACGTAGTTGCCGAGGCTGTCGACGTTGTCGTACAGCGCGGCCAGGTGGTAGATGTTCCGCTCCGGCTCCTGGAGCACGGGCTTCGGATCGTGGTAGCCCACCAGGTGCTCCACCTTCTCGACCATGGCGGTGTCGCCACGCCCGGTCCGTGCCCCGTCCACGGTCGTGTAGATCGCGATCGGGTTCCGACTCGCCTGGTGGGGAGAGTTCCTGTAGGCCAGCGAGAAGAAGGTATTCCATTCGAACGCGTCGGCCTTCGGGACGTAGTACAGCTGCTCGACAGGCTCCGGCGTGGGGGAGACGATGTAGACGTTCTTCTTCTCGCCGAGCATGAAGAAGATCTGCCACTGCTCGGCCATTGCGACCGCCTGGTCGAGGCGGGCGGACGAGAACAGCGCCGTCGAGTCCTGGCTGATGACGACCTTGCGCGGGATGCCTTCGGAAGTGAGCAGCACGCGCGAAGGCTTTCCGCACGAACAGGATGCCATAAGCGCGAGCGCCGAGGCGGCAACAAGGAACCGCAGGGGCCGGAACATTCTTGTTTCCCTCTGAAACAAACGGATGGATAAGGCCGACAGGATCAACAATCCAAGTCACGTCGGCGGAACGCCCGAAGCGGTCACCGCTGCGCGCCGCTCCACCTCGCGCTCGCTCAGGTAGAGCACGCCCCCCCCGGCGGCCCCGAACGCGGCGAAGATCACCACGCCGAAGACGCCGGCGTGCAGCAGCCATCCGGTGAGCCCGCCGCCGGCGAGGCACCAGAGGACAACCACGAGCAGTGAGCCGCCGCCGATCCGCCGCCCCAGCTCGCCGAACAGTGCAATCCCGAACGCGGCGATGGCCATCGGCACCACGATCTGCACCACTCCGAAGCGCTGGTCAGAGATCATCCACAAGAAGACACCGAGAGTTCCAGCGAGGAAGAGCCACTTCAAGGTACGTCGCATGAACCGCCCCTGCGGCGACCGGGAAAGATTCTCCCACCGATCCACGCCGAAGAACGCCATAACGTTGAATAGGAGAGAGGCGCACTCGATCAGGGTTTCGCCGGACATTGGGACTGAGCTCCATCGCTATGAATGGCGCAGTACAGTCTTCGCGCCGTGCGAGCGGAACGGTAGAAACGGATGGAAGAAGGGCGGACAGAGGTGTGTCCATGCCGGGCGCTTCGACAATTTCTAGGGACGAAAATCCCCAAAGTCAAGTATCATGAAGCAGAGGCGTCGCCACACGTCCTCCGAAGCGCCTCGCGATCAATGACGGCGAGAGCGGCCTTCCCAAAATGCAACGGAATAGACGTGCGAAACATCGTACCCACATGGGGCTTTGACCTTCCCACGACCTCATGCCTCGTCCCCCCTTTCCCCCAACAATCCGAAGAGTTCCGGGGCCATGCATCTCCGATCCACGCACATTCTCACACAGCCGTTTCTGCCTTCATCGCCCATGCCGTTGCTAAATCTACGGTTATATGTTTTGGCGGGACGTAGAAGCCGCTGTTCTGCATGCAGGCCACCACGCGCTCGCGGCCTTCCTTGACCGCGCCCTGCGGAAGCCCGACCACGTTGAACGCGGGAAGGCCGCTGGCGACGTCGGCCTCGATGGTGACCAGGTAGGCGTCGATGCCCAGGACGGCACCGGCGAGGACGCGAGCGAGCACGTGCGGGGCTCCGGATGACGTGGAAGGTGTACGAAGTGCACGGGACGGCGCCTATGGTAGCGTCGCCCGTGCGCATCGTCAACTTCCTCGTTTCCGGAGGTGTGAAGAAGCCAGCATCTGTCGCGCGATCACGGCCGGGCCATCCCCGGGCCGCCGCGGCGATCGGCCGGCGCCGGTCAGGGCGCGGCGGAGTGCGCCTCCGCGCGGGTGGGATCCTCCACCGCGTCCTCCTCCTCGGGGCCGCGGCGCCGCCAGAAGGGCTCCTCCGCCCAGCGCGCCTCGAACCGGTAGAAGGTGGTGCGGTTCCGCCGGTACGCGCGGTGGATCTCGTCCAGCCGATTGGCGTAGGCAGCCAGCGCCGCCCCGTCGCCCGCGAGATGGGCGTGGAGCGCCTGGCCCGCCCGCATCCCGGTGTACAGCGCGGTGAGGATCCCCTGCGAAGACAGGGGATCGAAGGAGAGCGCGGAATCCCCCGCGGCGATCCACCCCTCCCCCACGAAGCGGTCCAGCCGCGCGCTCCCGGCGTCCGCGCCGCGCGGCCGGGCGGTGAGGGTGTAGTCGTGCGCGCGCAGCTTCGCGGACAGGTGCCTCGACTCCGCTACCCTGGACACGAAGCCCTCTTCCGTGAGCAGCGCCGCGCGGTCGGCCAGGTCGGCGTCGGTGAGCCAGGCCACCACCCGCGCGCCACCGGGCACCAGCGCCGTGTACCACCACCCGTCCGGCGCCGACTCGATCATCGTCCGCGCGTCCCGGTCGCCCTCCCGGCCCGCCGTGAAGCGGGCGTGGAAGGCGACCAGCGCGTCGGCGTGCACCCGCCTGGCGCCGTGCTGCCGGGCGATGGCGGCGGACCGGCCGGTGGCATCCACCAGCCAGTCGCACCCGACCGCCTGGTCCGCGCCCTCCGGCGAGCGCAGCACCACCCGCCAGCCGCCGTCGCCGTCCCGCCCGGCCGACGCGACCCGCGCGGCACGCACCCCGGCGCCCGCCTCCCGGGCGCCGTCCAGCAGCGACGCGTCGAAGCGGGCGCGGTCCAGGCTGAAGCCGTGGCCGTTGGGGTCGAAGATGAAGTCGCTGGCGTGCAGCTCGGGGGAGCCCCACGACGACAGGTTGCCGTGGCGGGGGAGGTGTCCGTCGGCCAGCACGCGCGCCAGCACGCCCAGGTCGCGGAGCAGCGGAAGCGCGGCCGGGGCCAGCGCCTCGCCGATGCGGAAGGCGCCGCGCGGCCGGTCGTCCACCAGCAGAACGCGGCGGCCCCCGCGCGCGAGCGCGAGGGCCGCCGCCGCTCCCGCCGGGCCGCCCCCGGCCACCACGGCGTGGAAGCGGCCGTCCATCATCGCGGCGCCGTCCCTCCGGGCGACCCGCCGGCCGGCGCGCCGTCCCCGTCCCCCGCAGAGGCGGAGCGGAGCAGCGCCTCCTCCTCCATCACCAGCCCGCGCAGGAAGGCGGCGCGGCCGCGGAAGCGCTCCGTCCCCGACGGCGGCGGCGGCGCGGGCGCCGCGCGGGTCTCCTCCAGCACGCGCGCGGTCCGCAGCAGCTTCGGCGCGGCGGGCTCCGGGATCACGGCGCTCTCCACCATCATCACCGAGGGAAAGAGCGGATCGCCCCGCACCCCCGGACGCACCTCCACCACCCCCATGCTGCCGAAGTGGTTCACCATGTTCATCATCGCCGTCGCGCCGCCGTTGCCGATGAGGCGGTTCCAGTCGGCGCGGCGGTTGAACGCCGCCATGCGGACGTCCGGGTCCTGCGTGGTGTCGACGACCACGCGGTAGTCGGCCTCGCTGAGCACCTGGTTGGGCACGCGCGCCGGCCAGAAGGTGGGGAGGTACGGATCGTAGGCGGTGTCGTAGCCGGAGCGGCACCAGGCGGTGTCGGCCTGCCAGGGGAGCCCCATCCACCGCGTCAGGTCGCCGGGGCCCTGCGCCCAGAGCGGCCCGTCCGGGGCCAGCGCCTGCGCCTGGTCGAGGGTGGCGCCGTAGTCGCGCTCCGGCACCTCCGCCGGGCGGCGGCGGATGCGGAAGGGCGCGGTGAACATGGAGAGGTGGCGGATGGGCCAGGTCACCTCGCACCCGGGGTGGAAGGCGTCCGCCAGGCAGAAGTGGAGCGCCGCGCGGTCCAGCATGGCGGGCTGCTCCGCCACCGGGAGCGCGTCCACGGTTCGCACCGGGTGCCCGCTCTCCGGCCAGTCGGCGACGAAGTGGCCGTCGGCCCACTGCCGCAGCCACTCGTACTGCGTGGGGCTGAGCGACAGGTACTTCCCCGGCGCGTGGGGCGCGCTGGCGATGCTGTCGGCGTCGCCGTACTCCCAGGGCCAGGGGATGGGGTTGTCGTTGGTGGGCACGGGGGGGCGGAAGGCGTTGAACACCTGCCGGCGCAGCTCGGCCCAGGTGTCGAAGCCCCCGGCCGACGGGTCGCGCGCGAGGCGGCGCACGTGCTCGGGATCCTCGAAGTCGGTGGGGCCTCCGTGCCCGAACTGCGTGGCGAAGCCCTGGTTCACCCACTGCAGGTTGGACATCCGCTGCAGGATGGGATACACGTCGTTGGTGAACGACGGACGCTCCGGCTCGTGGATCCAGTGGTTCTGGACGTACAGGTCCACCAGCAGGTCGTACAGGGTGCGGATGGCGACCACGTCGGGCGCGTAGTTGGGCGGCGCCGTCACCACCCAGGCCCCCTCCACCGGGATCTCGCGCCCCTGGATGGTCACCGTGGCGGTCACCGGCCCGTCCGACGCGTCGTCGTACCAGCCGTTGGCGTTGATGAAGGCGTTGGGATCGGTGGTGTCGTAGATGGGATCGTTGTCGGGCGACGCCGACCTGCCCTTTCCGCCCAGGAAGAGGAGCCGCCCCTTCTCGTCGGTGCGCAGCTCGCCCAGGTACACCGGCGTTCCCTGGAACCGGCCCTCGAAGTGGTAGTCGGCGCCGGAGGTGCCGATCCCCTCGATGACGCGCTCGCCGCCGTCGATGTCCAGCTGGAGCCGGTCGGCGCCGGTGACGGCCTTGTTGCGCCGGACCAGCGTCACCCCGACGCTCTCCGGGATGTCCATCGCCTGCACCCACTGGAACCAGCCGGCCTTGCGGTTGGCCACGTGCGCCGTCCAGTGGATGTCGGCGTAGCCGGGCGTCAGCTCCCGGACCATCTCGCCCGCCGCGTTGTAGCCGTAGAGGCGGAAGCGCGCGGCCTGCCGCTTGAGCGCGCCGCTGGCGTCGCGGTAGAAGCCCGGGTCCCGGGGCTCGGGGTGCACCACCTCGGGGCCCACGAAGTACTCGTCGCTGTTCCCCATCCGCGCCACGCCGATGGCGGGGTGGACGGCCGCGCGGACGATCACCTGGTCCTTCGCCGCCGGATACGGCTGGCCGGGGCTCATCTCGGCCGGGCGCGGCTCCACGGGCTCGCCCAGCGGGACGCCGTTGACGTCGCGACGCACCCGCGCCGAGGCGCGGTAGGTGACCTTGCGGGCCTCGGCCAGGCTCCCCACCGGCTCGTGCTCGGCCAGGGAGTGCCAGCTGTTGATCGCCAGGTTCTCGCCGTACTCGGCCTGCCCGCGGGTGTCCAGCTCCTGCCGGGGAAGCACCAGCGTGGCCACGTGGATGGGGGGCGACGCCGTCTCGCTCCACTCCACGGTGGCCTCGTCCAGCGGCATCTCGTCGGGCCGGGTGCGAAGCTGCACCATGAACCGCAGCCGCGTCTCGCCGTTGCCCATCCGGGCATGGAGGTCGGCGCGCAGGTAGAACGGGTCGTCGTGGTCGGGGGCCTCTCCGGTGCCGGGGGGCACCGACTCGGGCTCCATCTTGTACTTGCAGTACTGGTCGGCGCCGAACCGCGTGGGGAGCACGCCCCAGTACGGCGTCTCCAGGACCGACTCCACCGGGCGGTCCATCTCGTCCAGGATCTGGTCCGACTTGGGGTTGGGGTTGCCGCCCCGCGAGATCTCGCACATCTCCGCCGCGTTGTCGACGAAGAAGATGGGAAAGCTCTGCAGGATGAAGTCCTGGGTGGTGGCGTCCTGGTCGGGCTCCATCACCTTGGGCCCCTCCACCCCGAACAGCTTGATGCCGATCCCCGCCGGGCCGCCCCTGTAGTCGGGCTTGCCGGGCTGGATGTCGCTGGAGAAGCGCACCCACATGGGGTATTCGCTCTTCTGCGCGAACACGCCCACCCGCAGCTCGGGCGGGAGGTCGGGGCGCACCACGAAGGTGCCGTGCGCCACGCCGTGCGTGCGGCGGAACACCGGCCGGGTGGCCGGCACCTCGCCGGTGGCGATCTGCTTCATCTGGAACTGGTCCACGAACAGGCACTTCACGCCTTCGACCGGGTCGGCGGCGCAGTCGCACGGCGGCGGGGCGGCAGCGGTGGGTGCGGCGGACTTGAGCGAAGCACCGGCTTGCTCGGAGCGTGGGGGCGGCTTTGCCATGGGAGATCTTTGGACGGAGGAACGGAGGATGGAGATCAATCGACAGATATTCTTTCCGACAATACATGATCATCGGCACGGATCGCAATAGCGGGACGCTCGCTGATCCTGATCGTGCTGGACGTCGAATGGCGATACGCTCCGTGAAGTCCGGACCGCTCCTCTTCTTCATCCCCCGGATCCCGCGAGGACGCCCGTTCTCCACGTTCGAACGGTCGCGTACGTCCTCCCCGATGCCCGGGCGATGCCGGGAGATCAGGATTCGGCGGCTGCGCTCATCTCCCGCAGGAGCCGCGCGGTGTCCTCGTCGGCGGGGAGGAAGGATTCGATGGCCAGCTCGGCGGCGGTCACGTCCACCGCCGTGCCGAAGACGGTCGTGGTGCTGACGAAGGAGAGGACGCCGGCGTCCGTGCGCAGGCGCAGCGGGACGAGCACGGGGAGGCCCGCGCCGGCGTCCGGCTCGGCGGCGGGGGCGCCGGGCTCCGCGTCGGGGGCGGGGTAGCCGCGCAGCTCGGTGAGGAGCGCGCGGAGGGTGGCGTCGCCGGTCAGCTCCACGTCGCGGCGGAGGCGCTGGAGGACGTAGGCGCGCCACTGGGGGAGGTTGACGATGCGCGGCGCCAGCCCGCGCGGGTGCAGGCTGGCGCGGAGCACGTTCAGCGGCGGGCGCGCCATCTCGGGCGGGAGGCCGGCCAGCAGCGCGCCGGCCGCGCGGTTGTGCGCCACCAGCGTCCACTGGCGGTCCACGGCCAGCGCGGGGCACGGCTCCAGGCTGGCGAGCAGGAGATCCACCGCCTGCCGCACCTCGCGCAGCTCCGGCGCGTCCAGCCGCAGGTCGCGCGACTCGGGCGCGAAGCCGGCCGCCACCAGGAGCGCGTTCCGCTCGCGGTGGGGGATCTCCAGCCACTCCGCCAGGTGCAGCAGCATCTCGCGGCTGGGCCTGGCGCGCCCGTTCTCCACGAAGCTCAGGTGCCGCGCGGAGACGTCGGCGCGGAGGGCGAGCGCCAGCTGGCTGTAGCGCCGCCGCTCGCGCCAGCCGCGCAGCATGGCTCCCACGGAGGCGCCGGCGCGCGGGAAAGCGGGCTTCGGCGGATGGATCTGGCTCACACGACCTTACCTCGCACGTAATCGACAGCCTTCGGGGACGCCGCTAAACATAGATCCACCCGCGCCGGGCACAACGCGCCCGGCCGGACGACGACGAACTCTCGTGACGGAGGATCTCATGATGGAAGCTTCGACGATCTCCCAGACCCCGCTCCGCAGGGCGCTGCTGGTGGACGCGGCCGCGACGGCCGCCATGGGCCAGCTCCTGGCCGCCGGCGCCGGCGTGCTGGAGGGGCTGCTGGGGATTCCCGCCGGGCTGCTCCGGTGGGCGGGGATGGTGCTGGTCCCCTTCGCCGCCGTCCTGGCGTACCTGGGGATGCGCCCCCGCATCTCCCCGCGCGCCGCGTACGCGCTGATCGGCTGCAACGTCCTCTGGGCCGCCGATTCCTTTCTCCTCCTGGCCAGCGGGTGGCTGGAGCCGACGGCGCTGGGGATCGCCTTCGTGGCCGCGCAGGGCGCCGCCGTCGGCCTGTTCGCGTGGCTGGAGTACGCCGGCGTCCGTCGCGCGGGCTCGCTGGGCGCCGCCTGAACGGGGCGGAAAACGATCGTTCGGCAACCGCGTGAGCGGCGAGAGGATGCGTCGCCCCGACCCGAGGCGGCGGGCCGGACCGGCGGGGATCGATGCGACGATGGGCGAAGGGCCGCGACTCGACGGAGCCGCGGCCCTTCGCGCGTCCGGAAGACCATCCCGGAGGCCGATGATCAGATTGTCCCATCTGAAACCTTTGGGTAGATTGGCGCCGTATGGGCGTGGCCGTACCCAACCCAGCAGACAACCCAGCCTTATCGAGGTTTCCATGCGCCCCTCCCCCGTCGGCTTCAACCTGGCCGCACCGGCCCGAGCCGCCGCATTGACGCTCACCCTCTTCGCCGCCCTGGCGCTGTCGCCGGGCGGCGATCCGCTCCTGGCCCAGACGCCGGGGCGCGGCGCCCCCGCCCAGCCGCCTCCGTCGGGGCCGGGAGAGATCCGCGGGACCGTGGTGGACGCCGTGGGCGGCACCCCGGTGGGCTCGGCCTCCGTGGCGGTGTGGAGCCGGGCGGACTCCGCGCTGGTCGCGGGGGCCCTCGCCCGGCCGGACGGCTCGTTCCGCATCCAGGGGCTGCGGCCCGGGCGGTACTACCTGCGGGTGACGATGATCGGCTACGGCCCGCAGACCTCGGCCGACCTCACCATCGCCCCGGCGTCGCCGCGCGCGGACGCGGGAAGCATCCGGCTGGCGCGGAGCGCGGTGGCGCTGGAGGGGATCTCGGCGACGGCGGAGCGCAGCGTGGTGGCCATCGCCCCCGACCGCAACACCTACCAGACGCGCGACGTGGCCCCCGCCGCCGGCAACGCCAGCGAGGTGCTGGAGGCGGTCCCCTCGGTGGAGGTGGACGCGGACGGGAAGCTGAGCCTGCGCGGGAACGAGAACGTGGTGGTGCAGGTCAACGGCCGCCCCTCCCCCATCCGCGGCGCGCAGCTCGCCGGCTACCTCAAGCAGCTCCCCGCCAACACCATCGAGCGCGTGGAGGTGATCCCCAACCCCTCGGCCCGGCAGGACCCGGAGGGGATGGCGGGGATCATCAACATCGTCCTCAAGCAGAACGTGGACCTGGGGATGAGCGGCGGGCTCACCCTGGGCGCCTCCACCACCGACCGGTACTTCGGCTCTGGGAACCTGGGGTACCAGCGCGGCCCGGCCACCTGGTTCCTCACCTACGGCTACAGCACCGAGGAGCGGATCGTCCACGGGATCAACGACCGCACGCGGCTGGGGGCGTCGAGCGCGCCGCTCTCCTTCACCGAGCAGCAGATCGCGGGAGAGAACGGCAACGACGGGCACAACCTGAGCGCCAGCCTGGACTACCAGCTGAGCCCGCGGAACGTGCTCTCGACCGCGCTGCTGTTCAACAGCCGCGCCTCCACCGACGGGTCGCTGAGCGCCTACAGCGAGTTGGACGCCACGCGGATCCTGCTGGAGCAGTACGAGCGCATCCGCGACTCCGAGCAGGACAACCGGATGCTGGACGCCGCCCTGGCCTTCAAGCGCACGCTGCAGCCGCAGAAGCACGAGATCAGCGCGGAGGTGCGCTACAACGGGCAGGACGACTTCGACCGCACCGAGCTGTGGCGCCAGCCGCTGGGCGGCGGGGGCGGGTTCCTGGACGCGGAGCTGGACGAGGAGGACTCGCGCACCCGGCAGCTGACGGCGCAGCTGGACTACACGCGGATGCTGGGCGGGACCAAGCTGGAAACCGGGTACAAGGGGAACGTGCGCTGGCTGGACCGCGACTACCGGGTGCGGACGGACCCGCTGGGAAGCGGGAGCTACCTTCCCAGCGACCGGAGCAACGCGCTGGAGCTGGACGAGCAGGTGAACGCCGTCTACGCGGTGCTGAGCCACGGCGCCGGGCCCTGGGAGCTGCAGGGCGGGCTTCGCGCGGAGTACGCCGGCCGCGACTTCTCGCTGGCCGACACGGGCGAGAGCTTCCCGCACAGCTACGCCAGCCTCTTCCCCAGCGCGCTGGTCTCGTACAAGCTGGGTGAGCGGAGCCAGGTGAAGGCCAGCTACTCGCGCCGCATCCGCCGGCCGGGGTCGCAGGAGCTGAACCCGTTCCCGGTCTTCTTCGACCTGCAGAACGTCTTCCTGGGCGACCCGGAGCTGAACCCGGAGTACACGGACGCCCTCGAGCTGGGCTACCAGTACTCGGCGCAGGCGGGGTCGCTGCAGCTCTCGCCCTTCTACCGCCGCACCACCGACGTCATCCGCATCGTCGTCAACACCGCGGACTCGGTGGCGGGGCGCGAGGTGACCTCGGTGAGCTTCCAGAACCTGGATACGGGCACCTCGTGGGGGCTGGACGCCAACGGGTCGCTGCGCCTGGGGAGGGCCTTCAACGGGTTCGCGGGGTTCAACGTGTACAAGATGGTCACGGAGGGGACGGGGGGCGCGTCCAGCCTGGGGTCGAACGCGGTCACCTGGTCGGCGCGGGTCAACGGCACCCTCAACCTGACGCCGCGCACCTCGCTGCAGGGGATGTTCTTCTACCGCGCGCCCATGGCCATCGAGCGGGGCCGCTTCGCCAGCGTCGCCAACGCCAACGTCTCGGTGCGGCAGAAGCTGATGGGCGAGAAGGCCAGCATGACGGTGCGTCTCTCGGACCCGTTCAACACCACCCGCTTCCGGGTGGAGGCGGGCGACGACAACATCACCCAGCTCACCCAGCGCACCTTCAACTCGCGCGCGGTGCACGTCACCTTCCAGTACAACTTCGGCCAGGCGCCGCGCATTCGGCAGCGTCCCCAGGAGCAGCCCCAGCCGTCGGGATCACCCTTCGGAGGATGACGGACGGGAGGGATGGATGGACGGAGCAGGACGCAGCCGGCCCCGCGGGATTCCGCGGGGCCGGCCGCGTTCCGGATGGATCGCCGGCGGCACGGTCCGCGTCGCGCTCATACCGAATTCCGCTTGAACCGAGGCTGTTGTGGCCGCGGCGGTGTCGTCGCTGCCGCGCCGATGCTTCGCTGCTGCGTCGGTTAGATTCTCACGGCCCTGCCGTCGCTGATGAAAGCTGAGGCTCTGCTCGGCCGGGCCTCAGAATGACAGCGTAAGGGTCGCAGATCATCCGGACCTGGTATCATACCGGTGCCCTGGACGGAATGTGCGGAGAGACGCCGAGGAGGCAGTCGCATCCGGAGAGAAAAAACCCGCGTCCCGCCGTGGAACCATGGGCGGAGATGAGCATCGAAATTTTTCGGAGAGGCGCCTTTCGGCCTTCCCTCTCCGCGATCGGTGTCCGCCCGCCACGTCAAGCGCCTTCACGCATCGCCAACCACGTCATCGGAGGGTCGGCGCGGAAGCTGGCCCCCGCTCCACATCCTCCCGATGACGCGGTTGCCACGGCCCGGGCGAGCGCGAACCCCGACGACGGGCGAGATCGATCGCACGATCCGGTGCGGCGTCCGGGATCAGCCGCCGGCGCGGGCGGGCCGGGCGCGGCTCCGGGGCACCGGGTTGCGGATGGGCGGGAGCGTGCGCAGGTAGCGGTAGATGGCCCGCAGGTCGTCGTCGCGCATGCGCCCCAGCTCGCGCCAGGGCATGAACGGGTGCAGGGTGTCGCCCGCCGGGTTGACGCCGGTGCGCATGGTGCGCAGGAAGTCCTCCTCGCTCCACCGCCCGATCCCCGTGGCCGGGTCGGGGGTGAGGTTGGACGGGTTGGCGGGGAAGCCCTCCGGCGAGGCGTCGCCGGCGAAGAGGCGGTCGAGGTCGGCCTTCGCCCGCATCCCGCCGCGCGGCGTGTGGCAGTCGCCGCAGAGCGAGACGCTGTTGGCCAGGTACCGGCCGTACGCGGTGTCGGCGGCGGGACGCGGCGCGGGTCCGGCGGCGGGGCGCGCGGGCCCCAGGACGAAGAGCTTCGCGGCGCCGTAGACCAGGTTGGGATCGTTCTCCACCCGGCTGCGCACCGGCGTCAGGCCGCGGAGGTAGCGGGCGACGGCCAGCGCGTCGCGCTCCGACATCCCGCGGAACCAGGCGTACGGCATCACCGGCGCCAGCACGTGCCCCTCGCGGTCCTCGCCCGAGCGGATGGCGCGCACGATCTCGGCGTCGCTCCACCTCCCCAGGCCGGTCTCCGCGTCGGGGGTGAGGTTGGAGGCGCGGATGGTGCCCAGCCGCCAGTTGCGGAACTCGCGGCCGCCGCTCAGCACCCCGTCGGAGCTGCGCGGGTCGGCCGAGTGGCAGTGGCCGCACACCGCCACGGCGCGGACGACGTACTCCCCGCGCGCCACCAGCCCCGTGGTGTCGCCGATCGTCGCGGGGGAGAGCTCGGGGAGCGGGACGTGCCCGCCGCCGCACGCGCCCAGCGCGGCCACCCCGGCCGCGGCGATCCATCCGGAGCCCCGCGTGAAACGCCCGTGGTGCAACCTCGTGTGCCTGGTAGACATCGTCGCCTCCGGCCCGAAGGTACTCGCCCGTCGCGGCCGCGCTCCCATGCGGGAGGCCCGCGCGTGCGGCCCGCACCCGCTCCAGCGCAGGCGGGGGGCGGCATCTCCCGTGCCGAAGGCTTCTGCGGGGAGACCCGGCGAATCCCCCGCTCCTCGGTCAGCACCGCCACGGGCAGCCGCGACCCTCCGGCTCGCCGCTCGGGGGAGGACGGAGGGGCGATCGATGGACGCAAAACGCGCCGGCCCCGCGGGATTCCGCGGGGCCGGACGTCATCACCGGGATCTTCGCCCATGCAAGGGCAATCACCCCGATCGTTCGAAGCGTGGGAGAGGATCAAGCAGGAGCCTGGGCCGATCAGGCGTGGCGTCTCCTGAACAGGCCGCCGGCGCGTCGACCCCGCCCGGCAAGTGAAACGCCGGAACGGGCTCCTCCACGTTCACGTACCGGAAGAGCGGCGACTCCGGTGGCGGGCGGACCGGAAGCGCCGCAGGAACGCCGCCGCGAACGGCGACCTCTCCACCTGCGCCCCGTCCAGCGGGTTTCCCCACCAGAGCCCCTCGCTGTTGGCCAGGAGGATCAGCGTGAGCCGCTCGTCGGGGAGCTTGAGGTACAGCGCGGAGTAGGCGCGCTCCCACCAGCCGCCGTGCCAGACCACGCGCCGCCCCTCCACCTCCTGCGCGTACCACCCGATCCCGTACGGGAGCACGGCGCCCGCGCTCGACCGCCCGGGCCGCCACATCTCCGCCTTCCGCGCCTCGCTCAGCAGCCGCCCCTCGTCCAGGGCGAGGTCGAAGCGCGCCAGGTCCGCCACGGTGGAGACCACGCCCCCCGCGGCGCCGTCCCCCTGCGGCCCCGGCCCCGGCGAGCGCGCGATCTTCCCCGCCGAGTCCGTGTGGTACGGCGGCGCCAGGTCGGCGGCCAGGTCGGGGCGCAGCGGGAGATTGCGGTGCATGCGCGCGGAGCGGGTCATCCCCGCCGGCGCGAACACCTCCTCCGCGACCAGCGTGGAGAAGGGGCGGCCGGCGGCCTCCGCGATGGGACGCGAGGCCCAGGAGAAGGAGATGGGGTTGTAGAGGAAGCGCTGGCCCGCCGCGCCGTTCGCCGACATCGACATCACGTGCCGCAGCGTGAGCGGCTCCGTGTCGCAGCGGTAGTCGGCGAAGAAGACGCGCGGCCCCTCCTTCATCACGTCGGCGCAGAACTCCGTCCACCCCCGAAAGGACGACATCGGCCGATCCAGGTCGAGCACCCCGCGCTCCGCCAGCCGCAGCGCGACCACGCCCGAGATCGTCTTGGACACCGACGCGATGTTGTATGGCGTCTCCGCCGTCGCGGGGATGCCGCGCTCCACGTCCGCCAAGCCGAAGCCGCGCGCCAGCACCACGCGCCCGTCGCGCACCACGGCGACGGAGAGGCCGGGGATCGAGCGCGTGGTCCGCAGCGAGTCCAGCTCCGCCGCGAACGCCTCCAGCTCCGGGTCCATCGCCGCCTCCTGCGCCTCCGCGCGTCCCGCGAGACACGCCATCATGAGCGCCGCCGCAATGCGGCTCGTTGGTTTGATCATGGGCGCGGCGTACGGCTCCCATCCCCCCACGGTTTCGTCGGCAGATGCGCGACGCCGGATCGGGCGGATGGTCTCACGGCGTTTTCCCGAACGGATCCCGCGGAGCAGATCCGAAGAAGCGGCCGTATCCGACGGAAGCAAGCCCGCGTTCCGCCGTGGAACCCCCGGCCGAGATGAGTATCGTAATTCGGGGGAGAGACACCTTTCGGCCTCCCCTCTTCCTCCGTCTCCATCGCCAACCGTATCCGCGCCTCGGTGGCGCGAAAGCAGGCGCGGGGGCGTCCTCGTGCATCGCCGACGTCGTTATCGGGGATCGGCGCGGAGGCCGGATCCTGCTCCGCATCTCCCCGATGACGCAGTTGGCACAGCCCGAGGACGCGCGACGCTTCGGCCAGAATCATGGATGGGGCGATCAATGATCCGGTGCGGCTTCGGGGATCACGCGAAAACGCGGAGGAGCAGGGCAACCGCCCCCGCACCTCCGCGCGCGATGATCCTCGTCGGAGCCGCCGCCGTCAGTCCGGGCAGGCGCACTGCGCGGAGGCGCACACCCGCGGCGCATCGGCGGCCGTGCTGTCGGCGTCCGCGCCGTTGGACGCGGCCGGGGGCGGTGGATCGGCCGGCGTGCCGATCCGCATGGCGCTGAGCGTCGCGCCGGAGCCGATCAGGGCTCCCGTGAGCAACGCGGTGAGGCTGCGGCGCAGGCCGGAGAGCGCCGCCGCGGAGATCCAGATCCCCCGCCGCGTGATCTCGATCCCCTCCCCTTCCCGGTCCGGCGCCCCGCCGCCCGCGGCGCCCGCCCCGCCATCACGCTTCTCCTTCACGATCGCCTCCGTTCTCCGTTGCCAGGCCAGTGACGCGGAACGAAGCACACGGAAGCAAGAAAGAGGCGGGCGCGCCTCGCGGCGCGCCCGCCTCCTCCGTAGACCGGCCCACAACGCGGGAGAGGCTTACGCCTCGGCGCCCTCGGAAGCCGTGGGCGCGCCCGTGTTGCCGCCCGCCAGGTCCGACAGCGCGGCCTTGCGGGAAAGGCGCATCCGGCCCTTCTCGTCGATGTAGAGGAGCTTGACCGGCGTCTGGTCGCCCTTCTTCAGGACGTCCTCCGTCTTGTCCACGCGGCCGTCCTGCAGCTCCGAGATGTGCACCAGCCCCTCGGTGCCCGGCATGATCTCCACGAACGCGCCGAAGGTGGTGGTGCTCTTCACCACGCCGTCGTAGATCTTGCCGATCTCCGGCTCCTCGGTGAGCCCCTGGATCATCCGCTTGGCGCGGTCGCCGCCCTCGCCCGACACCGAGGCGATGGTCACCGTGCCGTCGTCATCGATGTTGATGGTGGCGCCGGTGGCCTCCTGGATCCCGCGGATGGTCTTGCCCTTGGGCCCGATCACCTCGCCGATCTTGGAGGGGTTGATCTTGATGGTGATGATGCGCGGCGCGTACTTCGACAGCTCCTTGCGGGGCTCGGCCAGCGCCTCCTCCATGATCCCCAGGATGTGCATCCGCGCCCGGTTCGCCTTCTGCAGCGCCTCGCGCATCAGCTCGATGTCCAGCCCGGCGATCTTGATGTCCATCTGGATGGAGGTCACGCCCTCGCGGGTGCCCGCCACCTTGAAGTCCATGTCGCCCAGCGCGTCCTCGGAGCCCAGGATGTCGGTGAGCACCGCCACCCGGTCGCCTTCCTTGATCAGCCCCATCGCCACCCCCGCCACGGCCGCGCGCATGGGCACGCCCGCGTCCATCAGCGAGAGGGAGCCGGCGCACACCGAGGCCATCGACGACGACCCGTTGGACTCCAGCACGTCGCTGACCACGCGGACCGTGTAGGGGAACTCGTCCACCGGCGGCAGGAGCGGCTCCAGCGCCCGCTCGGCCAGCGCGCCGTGGCCGATCTCGCGGCGGCTGGTGCCGCGCACGGGGCGGACCTCGCCGGTGGAGTACGGCGGGAAGTTGTAGTGCAGCATGAAGCTCTTGTTCTGCTGCGTGGCGAAGTCCACCGTGTCGTACGACTGCGCGTCGCCCTGCGTGCCCAGCGTGGCCGCGGCCAGCGCCTGCGTCTGCCCGCGGGTGAAGAGCGCCGAGCCGTGCGCGCGGGGAAGGAGCCCCACCTCGATGTTGATGGGCCGCACCTCGTCGGTGCCGCGCCCGTCCGAGCGGACGCCCTCGGCCAGGATCATCTCGCGCATCACGCGCTTCTCGATGTCCTTGACCACGCTGCCGACGTCCTTGTCGGCGCCCTCGTGCGCCTCGCCCAGCGCGGCGGCCACCTCGGCCTTCACCGCCGCCACGGCGTCACCGCGCGACGCCTTGTCGGCGATGCGCAGCGCCTGCCCGATGCGGTCGCCCACCGACTCCTCCACGCGGGCGCGGAAGGCGGGGTCGATCTCCTTGGGGGTCCACGACATGGGCGCCGGGAGCTCCACCATGGCCATCAGCTCGCGCTGCAGCCCCACCAGCTCCTTGATCCCGGCGTGGGCCACGATGAGCCCCTCGGCGATCTCGTCCTCCGGCACCTCCAGCGCGCCGCCCTCCACCATCATGATGGCGTCCTCGGACCCCGCCACGATGATGTCGATGTCGCTGTACTCCAGCTGCTGGAAGGTGGGGTTCAGCACCCACTGCCCCTGGATGCGGCCCACGCGCACGGCGGCCACGGGCCCCTCGAAGGGGATGCGGCTCAGCGAGAGCGCCAGCGACGCGCCGGTGATCCCCAGCACGTCCGCGTCGTTCTCCTGGTCGGCCGAGACGACCGTGATGAAGACCTGCGTCTCGTTGGCGAAGCCGTCGGGGAAGAGCGGGCGGAGCGGGCGGTCGACCAGGCGCGAGGAGAGGATCTCCTTGTCGGAGGGACGGCCCTCGCGCTTGATGAAGCCGCCGGGGAACTTGCCGGCCGCGTAGGTGCGCTCGCGGTATTCCACCGTGAGCGGGAAGAAAGGAAGGTGCGTGGCGTTGTCCTGCGCCGTCGCGGCGCACAGCACCATCGTCTCCCCGAACATCACGGTGCAGCTTCCGTCCGCCTGCCGGGCCATCTTGCCCGTCTCGATCGTCAGCGTCCTGCCCGCGAACTGTCTCTCCAGCTTTGCCATTTTCCGCTTTCCGTTTCTCTCGTTTGGTTGCCTGGGGAAGGCCGCTAGGACGGTCCGCGCTCCCCAGCGACGCGGCCCGTTTGTCTTGGTTTATCCGTCGAAACTCATGGAACGCGCGAAGGCCGCACGGTCGTTGCCCGTGCGGCCCTCCGCGAGCCCGTTACATCCGTTCTCCGCCGTCGCGCCGCGCCGGGGCGTCCGCGCGCGCGGGCGTCCCTGCCATCCCGGCCATGCGGCCGGCGAGCCCCGCGGCGCGCGTGCCGATCAGTGGCGCAGCCCCAGCTCGGCGATCAGCGCGCGGTACCCCTCGAGGTCGTTCCGGCGCAGGTAGTCGAGCAGGCGGCGGCGCTTGCCGACCATCTTCAGCAGGCCCTGCCGCGAGTGGTGGTCCTTCTTGTGCGCGCGGAAGTGACCGGTCAGGTCGTTGATGCGCGCGGTGAGCAGGGCGATCTGGATCTTGGTGGATCCACGGTCGTTCTCGCTCAGCTGGTACTTCTTGACGATCTCGTCGCGGTTTTCCGCGGTCAGAGCCATACGATCGGACCTCCTGAAGAGTCTGCGCTGGTCGGGAAGTAGCCGATCCCTACGAACATTTCGTTTTCACAAAACTTCGCCGAGGATCAACGTGCAAGCCAGGGAAGATAAGGGAAGTAGCCCATTTGCACAATCCCGCGGCCCGGCGCGCATCCGAGGGAGGAAAGCCCGCGTCCCGCCGTGGAACCCTCGGCCGAGATGAGCATCGAAATTTTTTTTCAGAGGCACCTTCGGTCTTCCCTCTCCTGGATTCCGCGTCCGCGCCTGAAAGCATAGCAAACCGCGTCATCAGGAGGATCGGCGCGGAAGCCGGCCCCTGCTCCAGGTCCCCCCCGATGACGCAGTTGCCACGGCCTGGGCGGGCAAGAGGTCGATCGTGGGCGAGGCCGATCACCCAATCCGATGCGGCACCTGGTGTTACACGCGCCACGTGCAAGACGAGTCAAGGCGCGCAAGGCCGTCCCGCGGTCGAAGGGGACGGATCGGGAGGGCGCGGCCCCGCGCCGGAGTGCCGGCGCGGGGCCGCCTTCACGCGGTCATCGTCCGGCGCTGGATCACCGTTCCGCCTCCCACCGGACCTCGGCGCCGGCCGGGAGCGGCACCCGCCCGGCCGCGCCGGGCAGCGTGGCCTGGAGGACATCCCGTGCTCCCGCGTCCAGCCTCCCCGCCAGCCCGTCGATGGCGGACAGGAGCGCCAGGTCGCGCCGCGCCGCGTCGGGGAGCGCGACTCCGACCTCCCGCCACGGGTCCCGCGGACGCAGCAGGAGAATGGCGGCCGCGACGCGGAGGCGCTCCAGGAAGGAGAGATCCCACGGCTTCTCCACGAGGACCCACGGGTCGGCGGCGAGCCAGGGGAAGGGCCACCGGGGCTTCAGCACCGGGATGAACTTGCACTTCACCCCTTGACTGGTGGGCCAGCAGATCGAGAACGACATCGGAACCTCCTCACTCTGGGGAACCTCTCCGGAAGCATCTTCTTGCTCCCGGCCGAACGCGCCCCTATCGTGCGATTCCGCGCTTACCTGCGCGTTACCTCCGCATTACCTCCGCGGGAAACGCCTGCCCTTGTTCGCTCTCCGCCTCTTCGGCGCCCCCCTCCTCTCCGGCCCCGAGGGCCCGCTCGCCGGGCGCGCCGCGCAGCGCCACCCGCTGGCGCTCCTGGCCTTCCTCGCCCGCGACCCGTCCGAGACGGCGAGCCGCGAGAAGCTTCTCGCGCTCCTCTGGCCCGAGAGCGACACCGAAAGCGCCCGCCGCCTCCTGAACGTGGCCGTCCACGCCCTCCGCAAGGCACTCGGGGAAACCGCGATCCAGTCGGTGGGAAGCAGCCTGCGACTCGATCACGCGCTCGTGAAGAGCGACGTGCGCGCCTTCGCCGACGCGCTGGCGGCGGGAGATCCGGCGCGGGCGGTGGAGGCGTACGGCGGGCCGTTCCTGGACGGGTTCTTCCTGGACGCGGAAGGGTTCGACCGCTGGGCGGAAGAGGAGCGGGCGCGCCTGGCGGATCGCTTCGCCGAGGAGCTGGAGCGGCTGGCCGGCGCGGAGGAGGCCGCGGGAGACCCGGTGCGCGCGGCGGCGTGGTGGAAGCGGCGGGCGGCCCTCGACGCGTGCGACTCCCGCGTGGCGCTGCGGCTGATGGAGGCGATGGCCGCGGCGGGCGATCGCGCCGGGGCCGTGCGGCACGCCGCCGTGCACGCCGCGCTCCTGCGCGACGAGCTGGGCGCGGAGCCCGACCGCCGGATCGGGGAGGCGGCCGCCCGGCTCCGGATCTCTCCCGCCGGGCTCGGGATCGCGCCGCCGGCCCCGCCCACCGTCGCGGACGAAGCTCCTGTCGCGACCGCGTTCGAGGCGCCGCCGCTCGCGCTCTCCATCGCGCCGCCGCCGGACCCGGCCCGGCCCGCGCCGAAGCTCCGCGTCGCGGTCCCGATCGCGAGCGGGCGCCGACGCGCGAGGACGCGCGGACGCCGCGCCGGGACCGTCTTCCTCCTCTCCGGCACCCTCGCGATGGCGGCGGCGGCCGGCGCGGCGTCACGGCTGGCCCGTCCTCCCGCGGCCGCCGCGGAAACACCGACCGTGGCCGTCTTCCCCTTCCAGCCGCTGCGCGCGGGAGGAGACGGCGGAGAGGGCGAGCGGGCGGACGACGAGCTCCGCGTGGGGCTGGCGGACGAGATCATCCACGACCTGTCGAGGACGGCGGGCGTGCGCGTGGTCTCGCGCTCGTTCGGCTTCGTGTACGACGGGCGGCGGCTGGACGTGCGCGACGTGGGGACGGAGCTGGGCGTCACCCACGTGGTGGAGGGGAACATCCGCCGGGAGGACGGCCGCGTGCGGGTGTCGGTCTACCTGGTGGCGGTCGCGGACGGCGGGGTGCGCTGGTCCGGGCAGTACGACCGACCCGCCGCCGACCCGTTCCGCGTGCAGAGCGAGATCGCGGCGGAGGTGGCGGCGGCGCTTCGCGCCGAGCTCGGCGGGGAAGCGGGCGCGGCGCCCGCTCCGGAGCCGGCGGCGTACGCGGCGTACCTGGAAGCCCGCCGCGCCGCGCGGATGCGCACGCCGGACGGGGTGCGCCGGGCCGTGGCGAAGCTCCGCGAGTCGATCGCGCGCGACTCGAGCTTCGCTCTGGCGCACGCGGGGCTGGCGGATGCATTCGTGGCCGCCGTGGAGCACGGCCTCGTTGCCCCCGGCGATGGCTACCGCGAGGCGGAAGCGGCCGCGCGGCGGGCGCTGGAGCTGGCGCCCACGTCGGGCGAGGCCCACGCCGCGCTCGCGAGCGTCCTCGTGGCGCGGGGGGGACGCTGGCTCGCCGGCAAATGCTGCGACGGGGCGGAATATCACTTCCGCAGGGCCGTCGAGCTCGACCCCGCCGGCACGTACCACGGCTACTCGCTCGGGCTCCTCTCGGCCGGGTACGCGGGCGAGGCGCGCGACGCCATCCGCATGGCACAGCTCCTCGATCCCCGCTCCGCCCCGGCGAGCGCGGAGCTGGGCCGGCAGCTCTACTACGCCGGCGAGCTACGCGAGGCGGCGGCGGAGCTTCGCCGCG
>Ga0247770_1000462_pt1 | contig 39199 bp, 32 predicted proteins | sample UWRJL136409B6_FD_179943 | JGI IMG/M metagenome (GOLD analysis project Ga0247770, IMG submission 179943) | Plant litter microbial communities from Arlington Agricultural Research Station in Wisconsin, United States - UWRJ-L136-409B-6 | ecosystem: Environmental > Terrestrial > Plant litter >... | reverse complement strand
CGCGGCGACAGTGGTGCTCGAGTCCCCGCTGATAAGGGCAACGGGCGGGTCGCGGCGACGTTTGGGGCTCTGGCGTTCCATATCTTGTAGATCCGATGCTCGTACTGCCGGGTACTGCGACGTTCAAGGTCAGCGAGCATCAGCGGGGTGGGTAGGGGGAGTGCTCACGATGCGTCAAAGTCATGGTACTTCAGCATATGCGCTTTGACATCACTGATGCTGCTGTTCCTGCAGTAAACCTCAAGGATCTCGACCTTGTTGCTCTCCCATTCCTCCTCTGGTTTCTGCTTCGAGCGAGGGTTTTTAGGTCCTCCCACAAACTTGTGGAAACTGCCCCCGCTCTCGCCTGACATCGCCATATCGCCGCGGCGTTGCGATGGTCATCAGGGCCGAGCTCCATCCATCTTTTAGTCAATGATGAGGGACGTCGGACGCGCGCTGAAAAGGTTGAAGGGTGAATCGGCAATTGCGCATCGGCGCCATTGTCAGTCCAGACCATCCATGCTGCAGAGGCGGCAGGCAGGGTTGGGCACGGGCAGGTGCGGATGCCTCGTTGCGGCCCGCGCTCCACTTGTCTGTGCCTGCCCGACAAACGACATATTGGGCCTAGCGGGCCACTGGATGCAGCTGTGGCTTTGCGCTAACCTTAAAACTACAGCTAGTCCCAATTCGGCGTTTGTGGGAGACCTTTGCTGCCCATCGCAGCTTCGGTGGAGCCTCAACCTGTGACGACCAGATCGTTTGTTCGATTTGAGGTGTCGGTAAGTCGCTGCGCGGGACAACTGATGTTGCTGAGAAAAGTAGGTATCATACCAGGGACTTGCCATGTATTAGCCCAATCAATTAGTTTCCGGGTCGTATCTGTCATTCCGCCAAGCTCCAGCTCCAAGACACGTTTCAGGTTCACATGTAAACAAAATCCAACCTGGGCATCGCGGTTGAGATTGCCCCTCTCTTCGAAATGGTGGTGGCTTGAGACATGCAGGATTTCCGCACCTTCTTGGCAACAAAACAAAAACCCCGTCTGAAGAACGGCTCACTTTGAATGACCCCTGTTCAACCCTTCAGGTGGCTCGGCATTCAGAAATCCTAATTTTCCGCGCTTCACATCAGCGATCGGCGCCGGGAAAAGCTTATGGACGAAATGATATATTTTTGCGGCCTCATATGCATTTCCCCTTGGCTCCAGCAGAGCGTAATTCCGTAAAGAAATGGTGAAGTTGTGATTTGGTCAAGGGCCCATCCAAAGAATCACGCTAACACTCCACCCATGCCCACCGAGCGCCCTCCCTTGATCCGACCTCTTGACGATCGTAGCCAAATATGGCGAATGTGAGGAACCACAGCGCGCACAGGTATCCCATTGGGCAAACAGGCGAATGGCATCGCCAAACAATACGCCAGTCCAGCCCCCTTTGTTTCTTGTTGAGCTTCACTGCGGACATGGAACTAGCGCGGTTGCGAGCGAAAGCAAATCCATGTCAGTTTCTTCATGCTTGGCGCGCTCCAGGCGCGACAAAGCGGACAATGGCGTCTCTCGGCAGCCGTTGGTGGCGCCCATCGCGCAGTTAATGACAGCCACCCACGGGATGTCAAGACGTTTGTTACCCAACAACATCGAGCCACTAGCAACATCCGCACAAAAACGCCGACGGGCGTAACGTCTTGCGTGGCTCATGAGTTCCAAAATGGAAACGCCCTGAAGTTGCACTTTTGCTTTGGTCGGCGATCGTGTGAACAATGACCACATTGGGATATCGGTGATCGCGTGGACAACCACCAGATTGGGAAGTCGGTCATTTGAGCCTCAACGTGGCTTGCCCCAGATGAGCATATATTTATATCAGGAGACGGCTTCACCTCAGGTAGTATGGCACTCTCTGACATCCCCCATTCAACTGAAGAACGCCCGACAACCCTGGAACGTTTGAAATCTTCTCAACTCCTCTCTCTTTTGGAACGCCATGACAGACAGCGAGAACCCAGCCCAAACGCCGGCTGCAATGCCTCCCACAGCCACGGCTTCTGCTTCGGAGGTGAGACTCAGCCCCTCAGCAGACAAACCATAGCTAACAGCCCGACAGTCGCGTCCCAAGTCCACTTTGTCCACCAACCTCGGAGTCCCTGCAAAACCGGCATTGTCCCAAACCACAAAACGGGGTAGTGAAGCCAGTCTGTCAGATGCCATGCAACGATGGCTCCGGGAGGGCAAGAAGGACGCGCCATGGTCCGGCATCTAAGACCATGCTTGGATAAGATCGGGTATTAAGGGTCTGTTGATCATTATGCTGTCGTGGGGAACGGAGCGATATGGGCATCTATATACCCAGCTTTGTACCGTCTAGTGTTTGTGAAAGAAACCGAGGACCCATGCAGTGCAGCCTTTGTTTTTGTTTTTTTTAGTTCTGCAAGCAAGGTCTTTACGACCCATCTTGACAAGAAAAGATCAATTTCACCAAAGCAAGAGTCACGGCGGCACATGGTGACAACATGCTGCGGACCAAGCCAAGTGCAGGATCCGGCTCATCTGTGGACGAAAAGACACGCCAGGGGCCCCTTGCACCTTCCTCTGATGTGCGGTCTGTTGATAGCGAGGTGTGAAGCCGTTTCTATGACAAACAACGAGAGAGTAGGTGATGCCCTGATTGGATGATGAGGGGGCTTTGGATTTTAGCATTGGACGTTGTTGTCTACATGCTCAACGGGTTGCCACGGTGGACATTTGGAATTTTGCACACCTTTTTGCCTGGTCTGCTCTTAGGACCTGCTGGCTTGTTTATTCCCGATAAAACGTTCTCACTACGTTCTTGACGCGAATTCACCTTCATCCTGTCCCTCAATGCTCCCCGCCCACACCCGTCTTACAACTGTCTCAAATCCAGCGCCACAATCTTGGCACTCGCATTCCCACCCTGCCCAACAGCAGCATACAGCACATCCTTATCCTGGCCCCTCCGCCCAAACACGACCACGGTGCACAGCCCAACCCCGGTGCCCGTCAAATCCCCCGCAACAAGTGTCCTTACCCCCGGCCCCGATCCCGACCCCGGCGCCCCAAACACCACCCGGACAACCGAGTTGTCATACATAGATACGCCGCCCCAGCGCCGGTATGCTTATCCACATCCAGCGCAAAGTCATCAATCAACTGTCCATCCGCAACCATTCCTCTCCTTTAGCGAAAAGGAGACCTTTAATTACCCACAATTGGCCGGATGAGTTTCTCGAACACGGGGGGTTTGATAAATGAGTACGTTTGTACTGACAAGATCTCATGGAGCGAATCTAGATCCGTGACAAGAAGAGCTTCTGAGTTGGCAAAGGAAATGTAGCGGATCATCTTCGCATACGGCCATTCCCTCATCCATGAGAAGTAAGGCTCGTTAGGGCTTCCTGACATGAACTGATTAAGAGTGTGACTGACCAGAAAGTGGTGATCTCTTGGGCCGGGTAGATGAAATGAAGACACGTGGTTAGGGTAGATCTATAGCCAGTATATAGCCTTACATGTAAATGTGATAGTGAAGATAGCGATGAAGCTGTTGGGAAAGTTAAAAGGCCCCATGTCTTCAGGCGTATGAGCAGTAGAGTCACTGCGAACGAGGCAGACAACTGCAGTGTTGTTTGCATCTTGGGCTGTAAAGGTGCCTCTGACTGACGATGAAAGCAATAGAGGAGGGGGTAAGCGATAATATAAAGAGAATGATAGCGAAAAAGGAGCAGCTGGCTTTATCGTTATGTTGTCCCCTCCTGTGGTGCTTGATAAGCACAGGGTAGCATAGATATCTTATAACCACTACCAAAATGCAACCCTATATTAGATTTCGCCTGGCCACTTGCTAATTCCTCTTTTTTTTTAGTGTGAAACATTTTGGGTAGTCCGGGCGGTCAGGGAGTTCAAAGTCTGCCAGCCTGCAGAGGAGTTCGTCTTCGAAGTGCCCGGGTAAGATTGTGATGAGGCGGATTGTGGAGGTGGGGTTCTCCAACGGCTGGTAGCGAAATTCCGAGCTGTTTGCCATGGTGTTTAGAAATCGAAACGCGAAATGCTGGCGCACGAAATCTGAAGTGCGAAACCGCGCTGCAGTGGCTAAACAGGACCGGGCGATCGGCGTGGAAAGCTTCATGAAGTTGGGTAAGAACGGCTTGAAAAAGCTTGCAGTGGCGACCCCGCTCGAAGAGCCTAGCTGACAAGGTTTTGTGCCTGCATCAGCGTCACGGTCCTGACATCAGGCCGCAAAGGGGCCTGAGGTAGCTGTGACGGACCAATAAGCAGGGCTGAGTGGGACACGACCTTGGCGCGCCAGGGCCCCGAGCCCGGGTCCACGGAACCCCGAGTCCACGGAACCCCGGGTCCAGGCACTCACGGCTCGACAGCAAGTATATATAATGAGCCGTTGGCAGCTCAGTGAGGGACCCTTGTGGTTCCTCACGCAAGCAATTAAGTTCTAATTGATCATTGTCCACAATCCTCTACACAAGCTCTTTGTGGAGCATCCTGTTAGTGACAGTGACCACGACTGGTTCGGACACTTAGGGTGAGTGGGCCTTGTAACCGAGCTAATATTTATTATGCTGGTGGAGGAGCAGTTATTGTCATCAAGCCGAGTCGAACAAATTACAGTGCTGATCCCCAATCTCCTTCGGCGAAAAGAGAAGATTTGAAGTTTTCATTACCGCTTACATCGACAGCAGCCTTCTGGCAAGTCGCTATATACACTATCGTACCCATCTTGAGAGGTTTAAGACAGTGGTATCTACCTGCATCCGTTCCTTGCGTCGGTATTCCGAGTCTTGAGCTGGCTTACCGCCCCGACAGGGCTAGCTCCCTTTGTCGCTGCAGTACCAACGCATAAAACTTGGACGCGACGGGAATACCAAATCGGCCTCGGCAGCACAGCAGCCCCATTCCCCCATCATCCCGGACACCAAAACAAAAAATGTCGTTCTCAAGTCTGCCTAATGAGGTACTCGAACAAATTGCTCAATAGCAATGCTTTACCTGGTGCGTCACAGTCAGCGGAGGCTCCCTCAAGTTAGGAGAGTGCAGATTGAGTATTCGTGGTACGAAAACGATCGCACATTTTATTCGAAGTCTGAGCTGGATGATGAGGTAGAGCTTCAGGGTCTCTACACCACCTCGGAGTGTGTGGACACTTACTCAACGATGATTGATAGTGTCACGTTGTAGGGCAGATAACAGATTAGCGCTGTTGCAGACTGGAGGGCTGCGCTGCGCTTGTATTGGTTTTCTTGTCATGGTTGGGTATTAGGTATTTGAGTTCGCAGGCAGCCGCAGGATCGAGAAGCTACCCGCTTTCTCGCACGTCATAGACGTTCAGTTAGAACATATCTTATATCCAAGAACTACGTCTGCCTACACCCCCCGTATTCTAGCCCACAAATTTCACCTCTCCCCCCTTCCGCCCTCCCATCGAAATTCAGCCCTGCGGTTACATTGGCCGGATCGTCTGGAGTGGCGTGAGGTCGAGTGAGTGGGAGGCTTCCGGGACGAAAAACTGGTACCGCCATGCCTTTTGGCGAAATCTTACTCCCGTATAACAACTCCCTTTGAATGCCAAGGCGCGTGATTTTCGTCCTGGATTGCAATCGTGACAATCGACCACTGCCTATCTACATAAGTATCAAGCACACAAGAAGCATCTCTAACCCCATTGCTGAGCACATACAATTTGTGCTTTAAGCATTTCCATGGGCCGGAGAGTGATGCGAACACAATTTAACTGATTTTGTGTTCCTACAGTAGTTGATCGCCAAGAACTTTGCATGGACTTAATAGCAGCAGTGAAAAGAGTAGACCTGATGACGAGAAACCTGCAGGACTTCAGCCCTGTTACAAAAAGGGCCCGCATATACGTGACCACATAGGGTTCGTCCATGATCAAACAGGGAGGATTGAACTTTGATTCTGCTGGGTGAGATGGAATGCGCAGATTGTACTTGATTATTCAAGTAATGTACGACTGTTACGGTTCATTTTGATGTTGGGGTGCAGTAATTCGTATTTTCTTCTGGGCTAAGCTTCCTTGGAAGCTTTCGTGCGCTCCTTGAGAGAATGAGGGAAGAAGGGAATGGGGATGGCTGGCCTTGCTTAGTGAGCCACGAACACGACCCCGAACATGCGTTAGGTGACTTCCTGTCCTGCGAGCGTGCCGACTGGTGGCAGCAATGTGGAGGTCATAATTGCATGATATGTATCGCTGTGTGGTGGTGGAGGTGTGTAAGAAAAGTAGCTGGTGTTTGTTCTGGGTTTGCCGGAGGCTGGGGAAGAGTTTGCTGAGATGATGACTGGACCGAAAGCGTGAAGTTTCAGGTGTGTTGGAAGTTCCCCGTTCACGACCTTTTAAAAAGCTGGCTGTAAAGATATTGAATTTCAATCGGATTATGGATTATACCTAGGGGGCGTATGATTGGGATGTGGTGATGTGAACAAAACGTAGTAAAAGTTATATGCATAAACGAAGAAATTGGGCGAGATACCCCTGACAGCCCCTCGAGTAAATAGCAACACTAAGTAACTCAATTATCAATTTCGATCACGTTTCATGTTTGAATCATTGGAGACGTATTTCCCCACGTTTTACCGCCCATCCCGCTCGATCGGTAGTGTTGACGTGTTCGGTAGTTATTACCCGCCGGCTATATGCATCCCAGGTCTCGGATCCCGGACGCTGGAACCGCACCATACAGCGGAACAAGCCCCGAACCATAGCTGGCGCGCTATAGTTATGGCCACATTTCATTTTCACTATTTTCAATCACTACGTCGCCTCATACCTAGACACCGTCAACACCGAACATGTAGATGCACATGCACACCACCAAAGTCAAACTCACCAGCACGGGCACAGCAAACATGGCGCCGACACGCCGCATCACGAGGCACACCGCATCTCTCATCATCTTATCCCTTCTCTCCCAAAATGCCGCCGCATCCTCCCCCCCACCCACATTCGCCTCATCCCCCAACACCCCCCCAGGCCGTCTCGGGCGCACCCAAACGCCCATCTGCCCTCTCCCAGGGCACCTCGGCATCCTCCCGGACCTCCCCTCCATCTCCGTCCAATGGTCTCACCCCCCGCACTGCGCCGCCGCCGCAGGGAACGCCTCCGACCCAGCACCCCGGATAGACTGCCTCTTCACCTCGTCCACCTTCCGCGCCGGCCATGGCACCTCCCTCATAACCTCCACCACCACCATGTCGAACCTCATCTCCTCCTCCGCATTCATCGACATCCCTCCGCCCCCGCGCTCTCCCCTGCTCTCCCCTCCGGCATACACCGTCGTGCCTATTCCAGACAAAGGCCTCGGAACCATCACCACGCGCCGCGTCAAGCGCGGGGAAATCATTATGGTCGACCTCCCTGCCGTGCTGGTGAGCATGGAATTCCTGGCGGGGAATAAAGCGCATCATCGGAGAAGGTTGATGAAGCGGGCGATGGAGCAGCTTCCGCGGGAGACGAGGGAGCGGATTGAGAGGTTGGCGAGGGGAGGGGCGAAGCATGAGGTTGATGCGATTTTTGGGACGAATACGAATACGGTTGTTATGGGGGACGGAGGGTTGGCTGTTGGGCTGTTTTTGGGGGTTGCGGTGAGTTTTCTGTTTTCCTTTTTGAATTTGCTTTGGTTTCTGGCGGTTGGTGTGAATTGGGGACAGGGGACGGGAGATGGGGCGGTGGGAAGTAAAGAAGGGAAGGCGGGGGGAAGGGGAAGAGGACAGAGGTGTTTGTTGGGAAAGGATGAGGCATCGCGGTGAGAGGATGGTTTGCTGACGTGCAGCTGTGGTGTTGTAGAGGATCAACCACTCCTGTCGCCCAAAGTGAGTCTCGCCCGGATCACCTATGAACAAGGGGCAAACTGACAGCCGCGCAGCGCATACTACCGATTCTCGCCAGATAGACTCACAATGGAAGTCGTGGCGCACGTCGCAATCGAAGCCGGCGAGGAGATTCTCCTCAACTGTATGCCTCCCTCCCCTCCCATTTCTTAGCATGTCCGTTTCTGACAAAAGCAAGACACACCCCCGGGCATGAAACACGAAGAGCGCCGACGATTCCTCCAGCAAAACTGGGGCCTAGACTGCACCTGCTCCCTCTGCCGTGCCTCCGAGGCAGACATCGCCGACTCGGAGGGACGCCGCCGCAACATCGAGGAGCTGCGCGAGACCATGATCGACGCCCGGAAGAACAAGTTCTACAAGGACGCTATCACCATCGCCGGCGACTGGCTGTTTTACTGCGAAGAGGAAGGTCTGGCGCCGGTGATGGTCGAGTATTATGACATTCTGGCGGATTTGTATGAGCTGAATGGGGATTTGGAAAATGCGACGAGAAATGCGAGGCTGGCGTTGGATGGCTGGGTGCGGTTTGGGAGTGTAGATGATGCACAGTTGGAGCATGCGAGGGAAACGCTGGTGCGGTTGTGGGAGAAGGAGGAGGCGAAAAGTTGGTAAGATCTGGCAGTGAAATTGCCCACATACCGCAGTTGGAATTGAAGATTGTGCATTGAGAACGGACAGCAAAATAGGAGGTCGCACCAGCCCTAATTCGGGCACCTAATTCAATCTTGATTCTCAACCATCCCTTCCCATGCTGTCAAGGATACTAGTACTCCACGTACCTGACCCAGAAGACTCTCACATCCGGCGCTACACCCGTCATATCGAGCAAAACTTCCCCACTAGGCCGTTTAATCAGCAAATGTTTCTTCCGGTCCTCGTCGTCGCGGTAGTAGGCAAATTTCCTGTCCACAAAACGGACTGATCTCTCCACCAAGTTAAGTATTAAAAAATTTTCGTCATCGTCGCATGACAAGAATCCTAACTCCCGTTTATTCCCGGTTGGCTCGTCTAGAGTAACGAAGCACAACTTGTCGCCATATGCTGTGGCTAGCCGCTCTCGCAGAGCGGACGCGTTGGATCGGTCCGGATTGGCAAGGCAAGCGCTGAGTCTGCCAATGGGGGTTGTCGCCAGGGCGTCTTGTGCTTCAGGGCCTAGGATAGCGCCGATATTCCATGTAGGCTTTGAGAGCTCTGTGAACGTCTCCTGGAGGAACCGGCACAGCTCGCACAGGGCAGTTGCGGTTGCCGCGTTGTGAACATCTATGTTTTGAGTGTCCACGGCCAGGTTAATCGACACCATGGTCGCGAGGAATGCCATACCAGCGCGCGGCAAAGACGCGTGGTTAGCATTCATGAGCGAGTTGATGAGTTGGACAGTGGCCCACCATATTCGGCCCTGGCTCCGGGACTTTAGGTATGGGATTAGGAAACAGAGTTGAACGAACTGCTCCTCAATGTTTGGCCTTGGGGCCATACCAATGATAGACTTTGAGGTCCACGGCTGGCAAAGATGCCAGAAACCTCCAACAGGGGAGATGGCCACATCGGCTATGTCGGCGAAGGCCCCAAGGTGAAACATGAACTCGGTGACGACTGAGCCGAGATGCCTTAGATCTAACGGCTGGTCGTGGGCGAGTTCGATCTGTAGGTGGTTGCTGAGGAAGCTCGAAATGCCGAATCCGAGCTGGTTGTAGTTGCCATACGTGTGATAATCCCCTGCATAGGCCACCGCCGGTGACTCCAACGGCATCGTGTAGGCTGGCGCGAGCGACAGCGACAAACCCCGGGGGAGCGAATCCCACGCCTCGTCTTTAACCAACCCTCTCGGCCGCGAGGAATATGGTGACACCGCCGGCGGCAGGCCGTCGAATTCCATCCCGTTTGATTCAAGCGCAGTCTCGGCTAATGATGCTTTGAGGGCCTCAATCTCGGCATATCTGGCTTCCACGGCGGCGTCCAACTTCTCTTTCTCCGACTTTAAACTTGCATTCCTGCCCTCCAAATCTTTATTATATGTGTCCAACATGGTTCTTTCGTTCTTGTGGTCTTTGATCAATGTTTGCAACTTAGTCCTCGACTGTTCATGAGATAGCTCCAGCGTGGCCATATCCTTTTTGAGGACGTCGATCTCAAACTTAGCTTGGTCCCTCTCGTCGGCTAGAGCGAATTTCTCCGACCTCAGCTTTTGAATCTGTCCCCCGGTACTCTTTTTGAAGTGGGCCATTTCCATCTTCAGGTTTTCAACTTCCCGAGCAAGGGCCGAGCGTTCCTTCTCTGCCGCAGTTAGGCTCGACTCCAGTTCGTCGAAACGCTCTTGGCGCAACTCCATGTCGTACGCCTCGCTCTTGATCTGATCTCTTAGCCGGCTGAGCTGATCCTGGAGGTCTTCGTTCTCATCTCGATGGTTGCAGAAATCGGAATAGAGCCTGCGATGCAAATCTTGCATGATGTCGAGCTGGACCCTGATCTGGTCAATGTGCAACTCGGCCCCATCCTTGCATCCATAGAAAAAGTAGGGGTCGAGACTGTCAAGTTCATGGCTTATGCGCTCCCGCGCGGTACCAAAGAGGGCATCAAACCCTGTTTCGGTCGGGGTGGTCGACATCCCTCGGATCGATCATCTTGTGACTAAGTGGCGTCCCATTCTTGAGACATGATCTCCTTCGGGGATATCTTTGTTGACGCCGTAACCCTCTGAGGTTACTGAATGCTCTCTGCTCTGGTCATCGTTTACACTGTTGCTGTCGTAACTGGGCGTTTCAGCCGTGCGGGGCCGCTTGCGCGACACGGATAAGGATCCCCGCTCTGGTGGCGACTGGCGGGATGAGCGTTCCATGTTTTCGTTGCCCGTCTTTGGAAAAGCGCGACGAGAAGACATGAAGGCCAATTTCGCCTGTCGTCAAAATTAAGTTGAAGGTGTCCAGGTTTAGCGCGCTTCTCGACGATGAGGTCCACTTTCCAGGCGGGGTAGGTACGAAGGACCTATCAGGATGACGTGTCCGTGGCTTGAATCAGATTAGGTCGTCGACTTTTGGGGCAGCCAGGTGCTTGTCCTCCAATCGTGTGCCCAACACGAAGTCTTCGGGGCTCGGTGCCTTCCGGTTGGCTCACGACCTGCCACTCAGCGCCATGCCCTCTGCGGTACATCAACGGATCACGAAACCGTCATCCGTGCATTTTTATTCCGTCTCCCATCTCCCATGGCGCCAGATCCCTCTAGCCACGACGTTCTTGGCTGCAGTAGCTGCGATTTAGAGCCCTGAGGGTGGGCGTGGGCTCCGAGTGGTCAGTTGTGGGGCGTACTAACTGTCAAAGGAAAGACCGTGGGTCACTGTTATTTTAAGGCCTGTCCTGATAAGCCGCCACCCACTTTATAACTCATATATATAATAAAGGTGTTATTCATTAAATTAGTTCGGGCTTCCTAGGCGATATGAGCTACTTGCAGTGCATCGAGGAGCAAAACCTCTAGCTCTGGGCTCGAACCAGCCCAGAATTCTTCCAACCGGCGGATTCACAGGCCTTAGAGATTGGGCAGAAGCTTAGAAAATGATGATAATGCCATTCGCAGTGGTGATGGTTGGCTTCGACCTTGTAAGACTCGTTGAAACCCTGCTCCCCAGGTTCTGGTCAACGCAAGAAGGAGTATTGAACCTAAGGGGTTCAACCCTTCACTCGAAATACCCAGTAAATAAGAAATAAAGTCCACTTCATCATTGGAAGGTGAAAACCGCTGGCAGAACGCCGAGCTGATGTGGGCATAGGTATATTCCCCGCAAAATTCAAAGGGTTAGGGTCCATCGGAAGGCACGTGCACGCGTTTGATGGAGAGCTGAAATGCGCCCATGCATGTACGCAACCTGGTCGGACTTTTTGCCAGGTTTACCCCTCTTCCAAACCCTCGGTAGCAGACTTTATGCCTCCATAATGTCGGAGCAGATCGAAAACGTGGCGCCCGCCATTTGTTTGCTCACCCCCTCCGCCGTCCATGACGCTATTCGAGATCCCTGCCTCGGGTTGAGAGCGGTGTACGTACCTGTGGGGCCCACCCCAGCTGTCGAGTGAGTTCTGCGGCCCCACACACACGGCGGAGACTGGAAGGTCTCGACATTTCCTAATCTAAACCGCAGCGTCGTGTTTGTTCACGGTCTACAAGGCCATGCGATCAAAACCTGGATAGGAAAGAGGCGCGGGTCCAATCTACCAGGACCCGTAGACCTCAGCGATGGGGCAGTCTCTGCTGCGCTCGGAGAGTCTGCGCCCGCGAACAAGAAGACAGCACGGTCCCTCAGGACCATCCTTGCGAGCACCATTTCCCGACGCAAGCCTCCGGGACCCGCAATGGAAACAGCGTCTACTGCATCAACCGACAGCGGCGAAAACTTGCCGAATGTCTTCTGGCCCCAGGACCTGCTCCCGCAGGAGTGCCCCGAGGCCCGCATCTTGACGTGGGGCTACGATACCAAAGTCTCAAAGTTTGGCGGCGGTCCCTCCAACAAGAACACCGTTTTCAGCCATGCGAAGGATCTCCTCTTTGCCCTGGCACGGACCACGGTGTCTGAGCGTCCTCTTATATTCGTTGCGCACTCTTTTGGCGGAATTGTGGTGAAGGAAATGCTGTCTGTGTCGGATGTGTCTGAGGAGCCGGGCCTGAGAGGTATTGTCCAGCGGGCTGCCGCCGTCGTGTTTCTCGGCACCCCTCATCGTGGAAGTGTGGATATGGCCAAGCTGGGAAACAGAGCTCGGAAGCTCGTCAGCGCGATTCTGTTCGATACCAGCTCGGCCACGCTTGATACCCTCGGTCTCCGGACTTCCGACTTGGAACGGTGTCAGGAAGCGTTCTCTCGACTGTGGGCACGCTATGACTTTCAGGTCAAAACCTTTCAGGAGGGATTGGGATTATCGGGGTTTGGTATAAGCCTGTTGAACGATAAGGTACGTACTGTCGCAAAGGCTTAGGGCTCACTCAGGATATTCAGGTACTAACTTTAACAGGTTGTCCCCAGCTTCTCGTCCCTCCTTGGAGACCCCCGCGAGCACGCCGAGACCCTCCAAGCCAACCATAGGGATATGTGTCGATTCTCTGGACCTGACGACCCCAACGCCCGCCAAGTGTTGGGAGAGCTGCGAAGTCTTTATTCGTCATTGATGCAGGTCAAGCAGAGTGTGACAGTCGCCGCGGGAGCTCCTGTTATATCACCCATCACAACTCAGACTGCTCTCGGCTTACCATCAGTGCTGGAGGATAACGAGAAAGGTACGTACGTTCATTTTCGGTGCCGAAAAGGGTTCACTTCTATGTGGCTGTTCAATAACTAATATCTCGGTTACCCCCGCAGCTTGTCTTCGGTCTCTGCGGTTCCGGGATATGTATCGACGACATCAATCTACTCGACCCCCCTGTCCGGGAACTTGCAACTGGCTGTTCGAAAACTCGACGTTTCAAGATTGGCATCGCAACGAAGGTCCCAACAGCGTCCTGTGGATCCTTGGGAAACCAGGATCGGGAAAGTCTGTTCTAATGCAAGAGGCCGAGCACCGACTTTCACAAGCAGACCGGCCAGAGGCGATATATCTGTCATATTCTTTTGACGCAAAAGGAAATGAACTGCAGCGAAATCCCGAGGGAGCATACCGCTCTCTTCTCCATCAGCTTCTGTGCCTACCGAGCCAGCGAAACGGACTTCAGTACGCGGCGGCCGAGTACTCGCAGAAGTCAGAGCCAATTGAGATTATGGACCCTGTGGTTGTGTCCTGGACCGAGGCCGAGCTCAAACGTATGATCTGGGAGATTATGATTTGCCGGAACGAACCAACAGCCCGCTTCCGGATCTTCATCGACGCTGTGGATGAATGCAGCGGTGATGCAAGTGACATCACATCATTCCTCCAAAATCTGTCAGACGGTGCAGTCGATGTGAAATTCTGCTTCTCGGCTCGCCATTTCTCATCCGTACCCAGAGCTCGTGGCTCGTCGATCATCACCGTGGAGACCCACAATCACGCTGACATCCTTCGTTATCTAGATGTGAAACTGGTTGGCACAATTGAGGACATCGGTGGAGCCGAAGCATTCGCCGAACTGGTTTCATATAAAGACACAATTGCCGAAATGTCTTCAGGTATCTTCTTATGGGTCGTCCTTGTGGTGGACATAGTCAATCGATACCTCGACCGAGGGCGCAACAGAAAGTTCGTGCACGACCAACTTCAAAAAGTTCCAACCGATTTGGATGCTCTTTTCCGCAATCTTCTCCGAAAGCCCTCTGAGGACCAATTCACCACTCGTCGGGTCTTTTACTGGGCCTGCCTTGGAGGCGAGCTTCGCCTACGGGAATGGCGTCACATCCTCCCGTTCATCAGGCACCCTGTACCGAGCTCGTTGGCGCAGTGTCGAAACTCGGAGTTTTACGCAGAGACTGACGAGCAACTCGAGAAGCAGATTCGCCACATCTCAATGGGCCTCATCGAAGTTGTCCGCCCAACGGCCGAGGTGCTAGAGCATGATTCTGATGATTTCTCTCTGAACGCTGGGGCCGGATCACTTGATCCTGAACTAGGTGAATCGAGGATCGTGCAGTTGATCCACGGATCCGTGCGAGAGTTCTTCCTTAATGACGGGGGTTTCGACTGCCTTGGGTTATCGTTTTATCCCATCGCTGATGGATACACTAACATGCTGAGCACTTGTCTCGACTACATAGAGGTGGCCGAGCTGGACGAGCTCGCGTTGGCGAGGGAAAGGGCGAGGCCACTCCGAATGCCGTCATTCGAGGCGCCAGGTCCAGTTTATCACCCAACGCATCGACCAACAGAGACGGTCAATATTGACTGGGAGGGCATAAAAGTCAGACGAGGCGGATCAGGAGGCTCCAGCGCTGGCAGTTTCTGTTCGGCCAGCTCGCTCCGGTACGCCCGCTCCTTGGGTCCGAACAAGCCACCTTCTCAGACCATCGCTTCACCAAAGGTAGCACCCCTGAGCATCTTGTCACATTCCAATCTCGGTGGCCGAAGGGAGGAGGATTTGGTCTCCCCTGTGAAGCAGTACCTAGCGTCCGAAGTAGAGTATCTATCAGGGGCTCACGCTACTCTCGACGCGTATCTTAGCATGAGAGTCGCCAGGGGGGGCGGCAGCGTCAGAACCGCAGACACCGTGTCGTCATTGGGAAGGCAGAGCTGCTTGAGGCTGCTCGAAGACTATCCCGCTCTCCTTTCGTATGTGCTCACAACTTTCTTCCACCACATCCGCTCTGCCCAAGAAAGAGGGTGCGCCCTCGAGCAGATCTGGTCGCGGATGGATGATGGTGGTATGTGGAAACGGTGGTCGAGCCTCCGAGGGGATATCCCTAGTTTCGTCACGCTGTCGGAGTGGGCGGAAAGGGAGGGATGTACATTCCCAGCCAAGCTACCAGTCGCGGACTAGGGAAATATAGTATTCAACCCTGTTGGCCGTCAAGGTTATTGATCAGAAATTTGTTTGTTGAGGTGTTGTCATGCGCTCTCGACGTGGACATAAACCGCGCAGCTGACATGCAAATATCATCCCAGTCGCGCCCATCTGTCGTGGGAGAGAAAGGAACAGCGGTGGCATGAACACCAAACAGTCTCCCGTCGTCTCTTCTCGATGGGCGATGGAACTTCGTGCAGGCGTCACGGTTGACAAAGTGGGTCGAAGGGCACCGGAATCCGCTGCCCGCTTCGCCTGCTGTAAGCAGCCTTGAGAATGATCACCCACACGGTTCCCAGGTAATATTTAGTCACCATAGCTCAGCTTGCCTTCTGCCGATGCATAGCAGGGTAATGTGGCTGTGCAGCTTTAATCTAGCGTGGTCCAAACCACCAGCTGCAATTCAGCATCATCCTCTCAGGTCTGCCTCCGTAGTTTGCTGCGAAGAGGGAATATAAGGGTGTATGGCGTTGGCTTCTTTACAGCTTTTGAATTCTCCTCCTGGAGATTGGTTCTGGCGCCCCGTTCAGCGCATGTCTCAAGACTTCAAATCACAAACTACTGCAGGCTTTTGCATTAGAGCCGCGTACATGATACATGCCAGAGCTTGAAGGGAGGATGAGAAAGACGACGTACCCCAACCATGTTGCCTACCGCCGTGGTTGTGCATTCGGGCGACGGATTGCATGTTACCGAGGAAGCGTTTGTCGGAGACGTTTGAGAAGAAGGCAGTGGCCAAACATCTCACATTTTGGAGGTAGAGTTGTGTTCCGCGAGAGGTCTTTCGGAGACCACAGAATGGACAATGAACCTGACGGGCGTAATAATTGGGCGCATCGGAGTGTTTCGACAGCCATCAGCGCCACCGAAAAGAGCGCTTTAGCTGCCTGCTCTACTAGCGACGACGTTCTTGTATTTGTGATTTCTCGTCATCATACATCCAAAATCAAATCATTGTTCCAATGTTGTTAGGCTGAGACCGCATAACTCAGGCGCGACAATACGATCGCACCAAAGGTATCTCGAAGTTCAACAGGCAAGGCCTAGTCACTTAGCTCGCTGTTATGGTAATATCGTTTCCCTGTAAATTGTTTACTAGTTTCAGCCACCTTAAAGGTGTGCGACTAAACTAAATCTACACCCTAGCCTGGCCTGCGCTATTAGCGCTGGCGGTTTTATTTTCTGAAAATCTTCTATTTTTTTCGCTTCTTATTTTTATTATTAGCATTAACTCGCCTACGTTTCGTTACTTTACTTAGCAGCTAACCTTTCATGCTTACTCATACCTTCTATTTATCCGCGGTGTCTCATGTAGTAACTTTTTACAGCAGTTCTACCCATACCTCAAATAAATACAGCGGTTGCCTAGAGATTTAGTTTTCGAAAATAATCTACTTTAAAATTAGCTTGATAACTGAGAGAGAAGTTGGCGCCTTGTCACTTACATTCTAACTGAAAAACTCTAGAGGAAAGCGGAGGGCCGAAAGGCTCCTCTTCTGCCTGATACAAAGTATAGGCTAACTTCGTTTCATTCAAAAGTCCATTCGCCACATGCTTTTCTATGTGAAACCTACCATGGTTGGTCATGTTATTGGACGCGCCATGCCACTAGTAACCCCAACGTCCTTCAGATGGGAACACCGCGGCCATGGAATGCCAGCCGCAGCCAAAGTGGAGGGCGGCTAGCAGCTTAAGGTGTGGCAATATTGGCAGTGTCAGCGAGTAGTAGTACGCAGTTAATTATAATTTTATTCCAGAAATCGCCTACTTGCGCTGTTTTCGTTGTGTGAGCTCAATTTGCCAGCGTTTCGGTTGATGCGGTCGCGTTGCATTGTATTCTGGGGGTTAGGATTTTATATGGGCGGTTGGGTGGGGCTACGGTACAGGGTGGAGAGGGACGGGGTTGGGCCCGGGGAGGGGGGTGAGGAGGATATCCCTGTGCTGAGTGATGGGATGAGGTTGTTTGGGCTTCAGCTTGAAGAGCATGAGGGGGTGTTTGTTGAGGGTGGGAAGGGTGCTGGGTCTGGAAAGGGGATGTAAGGGAACTAGAAAGGTATGAGACCCGCATTTACGGAATCTCTATGGTGCATGCTGACGATGCTGTAGTCGATATGACTGGCTATCTGCGACGAGGACGCAGCTGCACATGCTGCACTCGGCCTTGGTTTCGGAAGTGAGCCTGGCGACGAGATTGGCTGAGAAAAGCGGGGAACGAGGTCTAAACTGGGTGGCTAATGGGGCAAGCAACAGCAGTTGGTGGGCGTGGATAAGCGGAAGGCCTCTTTACATGGTTGCACAAGCAGTGCCCGAATATCCAATTGGAATCTGAGAGATGATAACAAAACCCCGCAAGATCGGGCAGCATGTTGGGTCATTATCTCTTCCCACTGACAACCACAAACACCACCACCACCACCACATCTCCATTCCGGCGGCTGCGAAATCATCAACCAGAGAGAAATCTGCAGCGGACATGGAGCCTTCCTGCGAGGAGCTCACCGCCCGTATCATCTGGGCAGGGCACATCTTGTCCTACCTGACCAGGCACCAGAGCAACATCCGTTTGCAAGGGGCGCAACAGGTGAATGAGATCGAGGAAGACGAAGAAATTGGCGATGATCAAGATGATGCGGCAACCGAGCGAATGGCCTCCTTATCGGGGTCTCAAGAATCGATTCGCTTCCAGTTCCTCGACTGCATCGCCCAGTTGCTATCTCCATCGAAGGGTTGGAAGAATGTCACTGCTACGGCGCTACGCGAGCGGGAAAATTATGTCGAGATTGACGCCGCAAGGAATGACTGCTTTGGCAACACCAGGGAAGATTGGTTCGCCGGCATTGCATCGGATTCGGGCGTCGTCGAAGAAGAGGAGTATTTCAGGAAGCTGGAAAATTACATGGCAGCGGTGGCCCAGCAAGGCAAGACGGTTCAGCTCACTACCTACACCGCTCCTCGTCAGTAAACCCCTTTTGTGGTCCGTTTCTTACCATGTGCTGCAGGTGGTCACGAAAGTAACGTAGCAGCACTCTCAGGCGATTTTATATCCGCCGCCATAGCCTACACCGGAGAAAGGATCGACCACTGGGTTGGCGAGCTGCGACGCCTACTCCGTGTTAGGCCAGAGGAGCGCAGGGGCAAGAAGAAGCAACCTTCGCCTCAGAAGGACACCAAGACATGGACAGACTTTAAATCCACTCTCTATCAAGGAGCTACTGGATCTGCGAACTTCAGAGAGAAGATTGTGGATAGGGCCTACAAGTGTGCCCTGTCGGCAGATATCCGCGCATTTCTTTTCACCAGCCTCCAAAGGGATGGGCGAAAGGTATGGCACGCCCTGAAGTCTCTCGCCCGGCCCGTATTGGACTGTCGCATCTTGCGGGATATTGCTACCCGGCACCTACAGTTCCAGAATCTCCGTATTTGCCCAGTACGTCAGCGACACAAAACAGCCCTGCGGCCCGAATACCCAGTGGACATCATCAACGCATGGCATCAGCTTAATTCTTTCGACTCTTCGCTCTCACAGGCAAAGATTCTGGCAGGCTTCGGTCGCAGATTCGAATCTGACTGTGGCAAGTCTTTTGCTTTGCACGCAGAGATGCAACTCTTCGTGCATTACGAAAGTGGCGCTGCGCTGCCCCCAACTCTCGACTACTTCGGGTGCAGCAAGAAGGCTTGCTTGCTGTGCGAGAGCTTTCTTCAGGCTTTGGCCCGTCCCGTGGCGATGAGAGGAAGACATGGGATCTGCTATGCTGCTTGGGGGCTTCCGCCTTCGAGCTCTCTTGGAACTGTGGCTGCTCTCAAGGACCTTGAGAAAATGCTGGTCTCCCGAATTAGAAGTCACTTAGCCGATTCCGGCCGTATCGACAAGCGTCTGGTTGTCCCAGCAGTACATCAGTCCACGGTTACGTCGGCCCATTCGGGTTCGGTTGTCCAGGGGTTGCACCAGGGAGCGATGGCGGCTGAGTCCACTCGACAATCAGAGCTGAAGTTGAGAGAGATACGCAATATCCAGTAAACTTTCCCTTCCGAGCCTCCGATGAAAGTTCCCAGAAGCTAACGCTAAGTTCTCGCTAAAGGCAGGGACATAAGGCCAAGCCCTTGTACCTGGACTCATTACTGCCAGAGCCACAGCAATATTCCTCGTGCGTCATATGCAATCGTCGGCCAGCAAACCTGTGCAACCGATGCCGAAGCTGCTACTACTGTTCGAAAGAATGCCAGGAGAGTGACTAGCCCAGCCACAAGCTCCTCTGCCAGAAGTTTGCCAACCAGCCACCACAGCCTTCACCATCTCACAAAAGGGCGATACTCTTCCCTGCAGATCAAGACAAACCTCAGATAATCTGGGTTCCCTGTGAGCGTATACACGACCCCGATAATGGAATGACATATGACAGGGGTGATCTCGGTCCCCTCCTTAGACTAGATAACCCGCCCAAAGGCACTCGCCATGTCGAGCATAACCCTATACGGGCCCGACAACTGGGCTCCGGGATAGCTCTATGGGCACGAAAGAAGGCAGGCTATGCGATCGCCCTTCAACATCGTGATATGTTCCTCACAGATGGCTCTCCACTCAACCGCAGCATTCTGGCATCGGTCGGAACGTCCGGTACCGTTCCCTATGAGTGGTGTGGCCCGGTGATAGCGATGCGAATGATTTGGTCAGAGCTCTACGAAGACATCACCTTAGCCGACTTTCGACACGCCCTGGACTATTTCATAAGTTATGGAACAACTGCCACGAAGCAGAGTAACGAATCTTAAGATCGACCTCCAACCACCATCCGTGGAGCCATGATTCACTGCTACGGTGAGCAGAAACTTCACGGATCAGAGCGTTTTGTTGCCGTCGAGGTACCGATGTCCCATCCCACCCGAACGGTAGGCCTGGACGGGAGCATATCCCCCATCTCTCAGCGTCTTGGGACGCCGCTAAGGTTATGGAAGTACCGTGGCCAAGACATCGAGGCTTGGACTGATCCACCAGGATGGGACGAGAATATATGCGCCAGTAGCAATCAGGATGCGGCATTCTTGATGATGGAGACGGACCCAAAGAGTTCTAGCTGGGGTTTTGCTCCGTTGTATTGGAATACGGATCTGGGCAACGTTGTTGTGATTAGGGAGGATGAGAAAGACCTTAGCGTTGATGATCTAAGGGCCATCTGCCATTTCACTCGGAAGAAGCTATTACTAATGTTTGAGGACGAGAGTGGGGTTGGAAGTTTTCGGCGGACGAAGCAGGAGGTTTTGGATTTCATGACGGCTGAAAATTTGGCGAAGTTTAGGGATGAGATGGTCGGATCTAGTTATGACTCGGACTCTGGTTTGTTAATCTAGCTTCGATACGAGGGATCTGGGTGTTTTCTTTGTCCCTACTAGTACCTAATACTTACTGAATGGATAAGCAGTTTAAGTAGTAAGCGGGCTTCAACTTGATGAATATGAGAGGTATTTGCTGAGCTTAGAAGGACTCCTGCGTAGGGGTCCGCAAATAGGGTCTAAAAGGAATCTAATTACACGAGGGCTCGGATACCGTTACGCACGTGTGGTCTTTATCAAGTACCATTTACAGGACCTTTGGGTTATCTAACTGTAGAGGTTTTACGTCTGTTAGCTGCTGAAAAACAAGTTATTTCTCCTGATTGGTCAGACAAGGGGAGCCGACCCTTCAGCTCGTTCAGGTCGTCGTTCCAGGTAATATCGTCCGTCCCTTCACTAGATCATAGTGGCCGGCATGTAAACCATCGTGCTAGTTCGAATCGATGTCGTTAAAAGACTTGTCAGAAGCACTGCACTCTTGGAAGAATTGTGGAATTGATGTGTGTCTTGATTGTCTGTTGGTTCTCTGGCTTCGCCAGAGAGCCATTATTATAGTTGTGAATGGTAGCAAAGTTGGTGGCAAATGGTGGCCCACACCTCAGCTTGCATGCCCACATCTTTATGGTGTTCTGGCCTCCGGCCAGAACCCCCTTCTTTCTGACAAGACTAGACCTGGCGCAATCCATCATAATTTCACAATCTCCCTTCCTCCCTCCAGTGCTCGGCTCTCATTCCTCACACTTAGGTTAAACGAGTCGGTTTATTCAAAGTCGCCCATATTTCCCTCTTAGTACATGGTGTCAGAAAGAAGGGGGTTTAGAGGCCCTGGGCATCTAGTCAGCGGAGCTGACTGGATGCCTGGCACTGCCAGTACGCCAGTGAGCCTCAGCCACTGGAGTGACGAAGCGTGAATCCTGCAGAATAGAAGTCGTGACCCCACAACCGATCGACCTGATTGCCAATCACAATTTCCACCATTCCTCCTCGACAACCCCCCCATTTCCAACCACCACCACTCCTTCAATTCTTCACCAAAACACTCCAAATTCAAGATGAATACTGTGCGTGAGCAGAATATTACGTCGGCAATCGATGAAGTCAAGCGCGGAGTCACACGGCGAGAGGCCGCGCAAAACTTACACATCCCTCAAGCAACCCTCTGTGACCGTATCCATAGCGCAACCAACAAGAAAACCAGCAAATTAGCTAACCGGAGGCTCTCTCCTGAAGAGGAGTCATTCCTCATTAATTAGTACCTTAATAAGGAAGCCTCCACGCGGCCTCCAAGCAAGGCCCAGATTACTAGAATAGCTACAATAGTCCTCGCTAAAGGAGGTGATTTTACCCCTATTAGCTGCCGTTAGGTAGACCGCTTCCTAGCACGCCACACGTGTGTTAAAACAAAGAAGTCAGTACTGTTAAAAAGCGCAAGGAAGCGCAGTTCTACAAAGGAGGCTTATAAGGAGTTCTACAGCCTTCTCAGCTTTTACTTAAAGTCTAAAGCTATCCGTCACACTAACATTACTAATATAGATAAACACAGTATGTAAGAGGGTAAAATCACAGTTAAGACTGTTATAAGTAATTCTCTTACGCTTAAAGCCCTTATTTAATCCTCTAATAAAACTACCTAAGTATTTATTCTAAAGACAGTCACTACAGACAGCTAAAGGCTAACTCTAGTTATTATCTTTACGGGAGTAAGTCTTTAAGGACAGTAATATCTTAAGTAGGTTAAAAACCAGCCTGATATCTACAATTAGAAATACAACTACTCCCCCTACTAACTTTAATAATATAAGGATAACCTTAAAATAGTTTAAGGAGGTCTATTTACCAGAAATTAAACCTACAGACTCTATAAAGTAACGCCTTCTTATTATAAATCCCTACTTAAGTCACAAATTAAAAGAATTAACTTACTTAACTTTTAAAAATAAAGTTTAAATACTGTTCTTACTAGCCTACACCTCTTATAAAACTTAACCTCTAGACTATAACGTTTTCTTAACTTTTAAGACTTACTATAAGTAACAAACGAAACTATTTATAACTTATCAAAGCTTAACATTAACTTATAAATAACACTTCCTTCTAACCTATAGGGATGCCTTTAGGGAGGGTGTAAGCCTTACTAACGTAAAGAGTGGTTTCAAAAAGACTAATATATAGCCGTTTAACCCTTCCTAAGTCCTTAAAGATCTTAAGTCACTGATCGGAAACTTGCCCCCCCCCTCCCCCCTAAACAGCCACAGACCCCTAAAATAACCCCTATCTCTACAGACAGTGCCGTTAAGACTCCGCAAAAGAGCTATGATATTCTCTAAGCTGTTAACAACGTTAAAGAGTACGTAAACCCTACTAATCAAACCGTAAGGAGTATTCTTCGTAAGGTAGGGAAGGTGTTAGATTAAAGTAACGTAAAGATGGCTTTGTTAGAAGCCGAAAACGCGCGTTTAAAGGAGGATTTAAGGGCTACAGAACCACGTAGTAGGAAGAAGGTGAAAGAGCCTCCAAACGGCAAGTTTACAAGGATAGGCGACATTGTTACGGCTAAGGAGGCTTCGCAGAAGCCCCCGAAGCGGAGGCGAGTCACCACGCGCGTAGACCCCACCCCTGCGATAGAGGAGGCTTATGAGGTTATATACCATGGCTTGGAGACCCTTCGTTGCGCCGAGGAGATGTAGAAAACATGTTATTTTATAGAAATTAGTAAGGAAATGGATGTTTTGTGGCATGGTTACAATTGGGGGTGCATGTAGTCTACATAATCGGCAATCAGGTTGATTGGTTGTGGGGTCACGACTCCTAGTCTATAAAGAAGCCTCTGGTTTCCAGCCAGAGCTAGAGGAACAGAAAAAACACAAGCAATACAATCACGCAGTTACAACCCTTTTAATTCCACAGAATCCAAAGTGCCGTGCTTCTAATAACAGTGTAACGACCCTGCAGGCCGTCACTTGGGCCGGGGCGGCCTGACGAATCCCCCGTGTAAGGAACAGTGCGGAGGATGGTGCACACCGTCCGGGCGCACTAGGCCAGGGGTGTAAAGACCCGAAGCCCCTACAACTAATGAGGTGCTGCTCGCAGCATGCCAAGTGCTCGTATCGCAAGCAGGAGAAACCTTATAAGTAAAACACTTACGTAGTGTAAAGTGCTTGTATAATAAGCACTTGTAACATTATAAGTAAGGTATAAAGTACCTCCTAGTTAATTAGTATAGATAGTTATGGTTATACCCATAACTACTATAAGGGACTCTAATTCCTTACACTAATATTTAATTATTTATTTATATCTTACTGTTTAAACTCACCTTTATGCATTATAGTGATAATGACTTACAGTGACATTAAACCCCCCGTCTAGGAGTGCTAGCTTAATAAGCCGTCTTTAAAACACCCCTTACTTATTAGCGTCTTGTTATACGTTCTGTCTTAACCTATATTAGTCCTCTTAAGGCCTGTGTCGGGTGCAGGTTATAATATAATACTAGCGTGAAGTTTTAAACGCTGTTTGTTAAATTCCCAGACATCACCTCTCTCTTATTAATATATTAACCTTTAGAAAGGGTAAGGAGATTAAAGAGGTATAAGCCTAGCCTTAACTCCCTATTATTAATAAGTTAGCTGTATACCTTAAAGACTTAAACCTTAACTAGTAGGGACTGGTTAAGGAGTTTAACGAAGCTTTCCCTAGAGATATTAAAAGCCGTATCGGTTTTATTAAAAAACTTTAAGCTTAACTTAACACTGTTAAATTAGAGAATAATAACCTTAGGGGCTTATAAAAGAAACGAGTGAAGCTCCCCCTGCCGTTACACTTTAAAGGAGACTTTACGTAATTAGAGTTATAAATAACTTAGCTTTAAAGTTATGTCACTTATTATAATAAGCAGTTCTTTAAAGAAGAAGGAAAGGTTAGGTTTACTAAAGCCTTACTAAATAAAGTAGCCGCTTACTGGTATAAACCTTATGTAAAAATAATTAACGACCTCTCTATAGATAGAGTGTGTAAAGAGGCCCCTGAGACCTAGGCCCTTTTTGACGATTTTGACGTTTTTATTAATTAACTTTAAACTGAGTTTAGGGAGCTGGACACTCCTAGGCAGGCTAAACAGCACCTTATAGCCCTGAGATAAACGTCCTTAATCCTTAAATTCTCCACACGCTTTAAATTAGAAGCTGTAAAGATTAAACTTAGCTAAGAAGCCTTAGTAATGCTGTTCTAAAGCGGTTTGAAAAAACACGTTATTAAAGACCTTTACTGAGAAGACTGACTGGATTATCTTTAAAAGTTAGTTAAGATAGTTATTAAGGCTAATAATTAATATTATAATCACTATTATTAAAAGAACTATTAGAAAAAACGGGCCCCCTAATTAAGTAAATTAAAGAAGGGGAACTAGTTAACTGTAATAAGCTATTACCCCGGGCTAATGGATATCGATATGGTAAACTGTTAGAATTAACCTAACTGTAATAAACCTTAATAATAACAGTAATAAAAGCAGCCTAAGGACCTGTTACAGGTCTAATGCTTTAACTGTAATAAGAAAGGACATATAATATAGCAATACCTGTTGTTAAAATAAGTTAGTTAAAAGCCAGTTTTAGAAGGAGGAAAGCATGTTAAATTTAACTTAAAAGATATCTATATTAAAATAGCAGGTAATGAAAAAGACTGTACCTGGATGGGTAAGTGTAACCTGGGAGATAAGGAAGAAGAAGAAGAACCTTAGGATATAGTGTATCTAGTCCTTAAGGGTGTCTTAAAAGAGTTAGTTATAGAGGTGTAGGTCGCTAAAGACTGACTTTAAGGTGGAAATTTAAAGATGTTAAAGGTGTAGGTTATAGAAAACCGACTTTAAGAAGAGATGTTCTAGTTAGCTATTACAGGCTTTAAGAACCTTACCCTATAAGTTTAAAAATTAAGGAAGTTTAAGAAGGACCCTAACTTAAACTTTATTAAGATAGTGGAGGGAGTTGAAGAATTAGCTTTTTAGGCTACTTAAGTAGTGAAATAAGCTCTGGAAAGCAAAAAGGAGCAGGCTGAAAGAATTAAAATGGAAAAATGGAAGTTCTTTTTAACTATACCCCTTAAAACTCTTAAACACTTTAAATATGTTAAGTAGATTAGCACCCTTACCTCTTTAAAAGAAGGATAACTTAAATAGCTACCTTATATTAAAGACGGTATGCCTTAGACCGGCACCTTAAGGGTCCCTTAAGAAGGTGTAAGTTAAATGTACTAATAAAGAGTTTAGGAGCTGAAGGAGAAATATTAAGAGCTGATAGATGAAGTGGAGGACTTATAAGTTAAGGGTTTTATTGTAACGTTTAAAGACAGAGTAGTGGAAATTAAGTTGTAACTTTATAATAGAGTTCACTTCACTAACTAGCTTAAGTACTGACTTGTTAAAGAAGGCTACTTTGTAAAAGAATAAGCTGGGTTATTATTACTTAAGTTTTAGGAAGAAGTTTAGGAGAAATAATAAACCTGGAGGTAAGTGGAGGAAGAAAAAGAATAAAACACTACTTCTCCCGTTCTATACTTTATAACTGTAACACCTACAGTTAATATTAACCACCTTAATTATAAGGATATATTATGGATTAACTGTGTGTACGATAACTACACTTTTAACTGATATAGTGGACTTAAGGCTCTTTATAACTATTTCCCTAGCGTATAAAGACGGGATTACGCTGTTGTTAGGATAGAGTTAGAACTAGCTTATTACTAAGTCTCTTACTCCCTAATAAGAGAATCTGGTAATAAGTGGAAGGTTACTGTAGTTAACCAGGCTCCTATTATGTGTTAATAAGGAGGGGTACTTAATAATTACCTAATTATAACGTGTTTATTACACCTTAATGGAAAAGTTAAAGAATAGTAAAAGTAAGAGGATTATTAATGGATTTAGGAGTAAAAGGATATTGTTATAATCTAGTCTTATAAAGTGTATTATCATCTTATTAAGGACTTTAGAAACATTATATTATTTAAAGTTAATTAGACGTTAAGGTATAAAAACTTAAGAAAGGTTAATTACTAGGTTTATTAAAGCTGCCTATTTTTTTAAAAGGAATTAGGAAAAGGTTACAGGCCCTTTAAAAGGGCTGGAAATTAGTAATTTACTAGTTGGTAAAAATCTTAAAAAGAAGGAGAGGTATTTAAAGGTTAGGCTGGATAAGACTTTAAAGATAAGTAGTTATTATAACTTAAATATTAAAGGAGTATAAGTATTATTCTGTTAATGTTAATATAATAAATGGAAAAAGGAGGCTGTTTAAGGTAAGAGTAATAATTAATAATAAGAGTGCTTTTAACCTAATGTACCCTTTATTAGTTAATTAAAGGAAACTCCTTAATAAAGAGTATAAAAAGGCTATTCTTATTTAAAATAAAGAAAGAGGCCTATATTAGTATAATAACAGTAAAGTTACCCATTACTTACTACTTTTAATTAAAGTGGATAGGGATAAATAATAAGTGGATTTTAATATTACATTAGTTATAAGTTATAACATAATCCTAAATTTACCCTAACTGGAAAAGTATAACCTTACGATTAACTAGAGGAGTAGCCACCTTACCTTCGGCAAGTCCCTTAATTGTAATTATTATTTAGAAAAGGTTAAAAAGGTATTAAACCGCTTTAAAGTTATACGAAGTATTTAAAAGCACGTTAAACCCTTAAAACTAAGTATGGTTTAAGTTAGGCTTATTAAAATGGTTAAAGGATTAGAAGGTTTACTGTATTATTTAAATAACGATTTAAAAGGTAGAAAGAAGTTAAAAGCTAATCTACAGATAAGTAAAGAAGTTAACTTATTTAAGGTATTAGCGGAGTATAAGAAGTTTACCCTGTTTTGAAAAAAGATAATATAATTACCAGACTACAGATTATAAGATTATAAAATTAAGTTAAAGCTAGAAGTAAAGCTTTATAACTTTTAGCCTTACCACTTAAACCCCTAATAAGCTAAAGCCTTAAAGGAGTATATTAAGGAAAACTTAAAAAATAGGTTTATTATAGAGTTTTAATCCCTAGTAAGGTACTTAATACTGTTTATCTTAAGGAAGGGAGACAGTAAGTTACGTAGAGTTATTAATTACTAAATGTTAAATAAAGATACGATTAAGAATCGCTACTTATTATTACTTATTATAGAAATGTAAGAACGGATTATTAAAGTAAACTGGTTCTCTAGCCTTAATTTCCTTATAAGATTTAACCACGTTAAAGTGAAGGAAAAGGATAAGTATAAGACAGCCTTTCAGACTTATAACAGGTATTACTAGTATTATGTTATACTAATAGGATTAATAAACACCCCTGTGACTTTTTAAAACCTTATTAATAGTATTCTTTACCCTTTTTTTAATAAGTTTATCTTTATATATTTAAACGACGTTTTAATTTATTTTAAAACTCTAGAAGAACATTAAAAATATATATAACAGGTTTTAACAGCTTTTAAAAAAGTAAAGTTAACAGTAAACTTGGAAAAAAGCTATTTCCACGTTTAAAAACTAAACTATTTAGAGTTTAAAGTAACCTTTAGAAAGTTTAAAATGTAAGTAGAGAAGATAAAGGCAGTTAGGGACTGGTTTACTTTAAAAAATTAAAAAGAGTTATAAGCCTTTATTAGCTTTATAAACTTTTATTAATACTTTATTAGGTATTTTATAAAGATTATAAAACTACTGTATAAGCTTACAGGAGAGGGTAAACTGTTTAAGTGGACTAATAGATAGTAAAAGGTGTTTGAAGACCTTAAGCACGCTTTTATTATAGTGTTAGTCCTAGCTCTCCCTAATTTCTTAAAGCCCTTTTAAGTTAAGATGGACTCCTTAAAGTTTGTAATTAATAGAGAACTTAATTAAGTCTAAAATAATAGGAAACACCACTTAGTTGCCTTTTTGTTAAAAGGAATCCACGGCTTAGCCTTGCGATATTTAATTCACGATAAGGAATTAATAGTAATTATTTAATGTTTTACTAAATAGGTATTATATCTAAATAGTATGGAAGAACCAGTTTAGGTCTTTTCAGACTATAATAACCTTTAATACTTCTTAATAAAGGAATTTAGTCTGTAATAAGTACAGTAGGTTAAATTAATAGCCCTATTCCACTTTTAAATCCACTATATTAAAGGAAAAGATAATAAGTAAGCTAATACTCTTAGTTAGAGACAGGACTATAAAGATGCTAATCTAGTCCTAGTCCCTGTTATTATGTTTAATAAAGCTGAAAACGGCATATTAGAGTATATACTGTAAGTGTCGGATAACTAAACTTTAGAATAAACTATTAACGTTTATATAAACTTATAAATAAAGTATAATATCTATTAGTAATAATAAGACTTTTAAGTAAGAAGATTAGTGGAAGGCACCTGTAAATATAAATATCCCTTAGGAGATTTCTTAAGGTACTTATAAGACTGTGGGAAGGAGTGTTTAAAGTACTTAAATTATAATAAAACTGGTTATTAGTTAAAATAGCTGTTAAAAGGTGTAAACGGTATGCTTAAACTAGGAGTAAGGCTTTAATATTAAGAGAAACTGTACATTTATAACTTAGATAAATAAAAGGAGTACGTCTAGCAGGTTTATAAGTCTTAACTTAAAGGATATATAGGCTGGGCTAAGACTCTCACGTAAGCTTAATAAGTGTATACTTTCCTAGGAATAAAGAAGCTGGTTAAGGAAGTGGTTAACAGTTACGATATCTGCTACTGAAAGTAGAACTAATATTATAAACTTTATAGACTTTTTAAACCACTCTTTATACTATAGGTGTTATAAAGTTTAATCTTACTTAACTTTATCACTGGGATCTTAAAGTTTAAGGACCCTGTTATAAGAGTTATTTATAACTAGATCTTTATAATAGTTAATAGGTTAATAAAGTAAGCTTACTTCTTATTAACTTTAAAGGATATAATAGTGGAGTAACTTACTTATGTTTTTAAGAAAAAGGTAGTTTTATAACACCTTTAGTTAGATAATATCGTTATAGATTAAGATAAATTAATTATATTAAAGTTTTAATAAGGATTAATGTAAAGGATAGGTGTGAAAAGTAAGCTTTTAACAGCTTTCCACTTATAAACGGATAGCTAAATAGAACGAGTTAATTAGATATTTATAATGTACCTTTAAACCTATATTAACTTTAAATAAGATAATTAGCTTAAGCTGTTACTAATAACGTAGATAGCCTATAATATAACGTTAGTTAAGTTAATAGGTGTGTTACCGTTTTTCACTAATTACAATAAGGAGCTTAAGCTCTGTTAAAGCCTGTTTACTGGCACCCTTTAAGCTGCAGTCCACGCAAATTAGATGTAGGAATTATATAATTACTTGTAAGCTGAATTTAAGTTTATATGTGAATGAATAAAAAAGTTTACTAATAAATACTAAATTAAGTAACCAGTATTTAAAAAAGGACTTTATTATAATAACGAATAAGTTAAGGGACTGACTTTTTAAAAGGGGGATTACGTTTATCTTTTTTTATAAAACCTACATTTAAAATAACTTAGTAAGAAACTTAACTTTAAAAGGTACAGACTGTTTTAAATTAAGAAAAAGGTCGCCACCTTTAATTATAAATTAAACCTACCTGTTAGTATAAAGGTGTGGATTAAGGTTTTTTATATTTTATTTTTAAAACCTGCTTTAAAAGAAGTTCCTCTGGAAAAGAAGATTAAGATTAACATTAATAAGGATAAGTATAACGTTAAGGAAGTTATAGATTTACAGAAGGGAAAGAACATGTTTAAATATCTTATTAAGTGGTTAGATTACGGCCTTAAGAGTAACTTATAAGAGCTAGTAAAAAACCTTAAGTGCCTAGACCTGATTATAAAGTTCTACTGGAAAAATCCAGATTAATTAAAATTAATAATAAAAATTAGAAATAAGGTAAGATTTAACATTTAAATTACTATATTAAAAAGTAAAACTATTATGGGATTTAGAGCCTGGGAAGCAGTAGGAAACTCCTTAATAAGTATAGAAGGATATTTGTTAAAACCCTTAATTAAGGTTATAAAAACTTTAAACTTAGTAAGGAGGTAAGGCCTTTAGAGCTCTTAATAAGCTTTATATGAAAATAAGTGTTATTAAAGAAGAAAGTTAGTAAAAGAAAAATAAGAATTTAAAGTGATAGAAGACTTTTATAAGTTTTAAACTTATAACCTTTTACTTTAAAAAGTAAGTACGTTGCTGCTGTGTTAAAGGGCCGTTTTCGTTTTTGTTAAGGGAAAGAGAGTTATAAATTAAGTTATAAAGTAACCATTTACTGTAAAGACCCTGCTAGGAAGTTCCCCTAGTTAAAAGACTTTACGTCTTTAAGAGGGGCGTCTAACCTAACCTCCTTACCCTTCTGGAACTTTAATAACTCTGCTTTATAACTAAACACTTTTATAGCCTGGTCCTTAAGGTGGGACCGCTGCTTATGAAGGCGTGTTAAATGTGTTAATGCTTTTTAAAACTTAGTAGTGGTTTTATAAAGCTGTTAAGTAATAAATTTAACTTATAAGTTAAGGTCCTGCTTTTTAATAAGGAGAGCCTTTAACTTTACTTTACTAATATTAAAAGCGTTATATTAGGAAGGCTGGTGCCTTTTTAAATAGTGGTTGTAACTGTTAGACTGGTTTAAAACCTAGTAGATGAGTGGAGGGCTGGTAAACTTATAAAAAGAATAAGGGGATATTTTATTATTAAACGTGTGTGTGTAAGCTGTAAGGTTTAGATAACGGTTAGTGCTTTTACCCTATTCCCGTTTTAAGACCTAGGAGCTGGATACTTATTATATAATAAAGTAGTGAAAGGAGAAGCTTACCTTTTAAGTTCTTTATGGAAAAAGAATGTTAAAGAGGGGGAATTGTATAATGACTTTACAGGCCGTCACTTAGGCTGGGGTGGCCTGATAAATCCCCCGTGTAAGGAACAGTATAAAGGATAGTGTATACTGTCTGGGTATATTAGGCTAGGGGTGTAAAGACTTAAAGCCCTTACGACTAATGAGGTGCTGCTTATAACATGTTAAGTGCTTATATTATAAGTAGGAGAAACCTTATAAGTAAAACGCTTATGTAGTGTAAAGTGCTTACATAACGAGCATTTATAACATTATAAGTAAGGTATAAAGTACCTCCTAGTTAATTAGTATAGATAGTTATAGTTATACTTATAACTATTATAAGGGACTTTAGTTCCTTACGTTAGTATTTAATTATTTATTTATATCTTATTATTTAAACTTACCTTTATATATTATAATAATAGTGACTTACAGTAATATTAAACCCCCCGTCTAAAAGTGCTAGCTTAGTAAGCCGTCTTCGGAACGCCCCTTACCTGTTAGCGTCCTGCTATACGTTCTGTCTTAACCTGCGCCAGTCCTCTTAAGGCCTGTATCGGGTGCAGGTTGTAATAAACAGCTGCTGTACTACAGCCCTGTGGAATCTTAAAGTTTAACAGGCTTAAATATAAATAAATTAATAAGGCTTTAAAAAAAGCCTACTTAATAAAACTTAATAATAAGTCCCTATTTATATAATATAGTAATAAATACTAACTTTAAATAAGTAATATAATAACTTAAGGCGCCTGTTTATGCCAATCTTATTATTATTTTTAACCTCTGTAATATTACTCTAACGGTTTATGTATATAATAGTGCTTTCTAACACGTGCCTCTATTAAAAAGGGGCTGCGCCGCGCAGTTCTCTAAACCATGCCTTAAGCAATAAAAATGCAACGATGTCACTATAAAAACCTATCATTTAAAGCCCAGTGACACTCTGGCTCTTTAATTAAAGGAAGGTAACTTAGTTTACACTCGCGTTTCCTTTATTATTCTATGCTAAGCTTTATTCCATGCTAAGCACCGTCTTATACTAGGTTTTGTTCTATATTAGGTACGTATCTGTTTTTCTGCGTTAGTTGCATTTGTGCCCCTCCGATTGGAGGACTAGTAGTCTGGGAGCCGGCTTTCCAGGCCGACTGCGACCTTCTGTAGGTGTGGTTCCTTTATGGTTTCTTCTGTGTTACGTTACCGCACCAGTTCAATAATAATAAGCGCATTAAATAAATAATACAGTAGTAAGCGCTGGCTTCACTTAATTTTATTTTTAAGTTCTAGTTTAGTCTTAATCAGGTTAGAGAGGGGCGGGGCTTAATTGGGGAGTGTATCTAGCGAGGTGGATATTGCCGCGCAACATTTGCTCTAGAATCGGCAACCGTCGGGAACGATAGGTTTGATTTTTTTGGCACCGGGGAGGACAAGGCCATGCACCATTTTGCGTGAACCGCCGCCGCCGGGTTTACGCCGCTCGAGAGCCTTGGCGGCTCCTTTTCCAGCGTGCCGTCAGCCGCGGTAACGGGCAGCGATAGAATCGATGTCGTGGCACTGGGTACGAGCGGTACGTTGCAGCATCGGGCGCTTCAGGGGCTGAAGTGGGCGAACGGCTGGGAGGACCTGGGCGTGTTTGGAAACAGCGCGCCTCTGCTGGTCAATGTAACGATCAAGCCGGCCGGGATTGAGAAGGTTGGTGTATTTGTGGTGGGGAAGGGTGGCGAGGTGAACAACACAACGTGGACAGCGTCCTCGGATCCAAGTTGGAAGAATCTTGTATGGAGCAGTTTAGGTGGGAATGCCACTACCCAGTTTTATCTTAATGGAAAGCCATAAGAAAGACTGCAAGCTGGTGAGAGGAATCATGGTATCCATTGCCTTTTTTTTTTTTTTGTTGCGTCGCTTCGGCCTGGTCCTACTGCCACCCAACGAGAGCTGGACCCTCAGCCCGGTAGGGGCAGATCGGGCGATGCGGTCAACATAATGTGCGCATGCCTTTCCGCCTGAAAGCTAAATGGGTGCCTGGGGCAGTCAATTCAGGCGCCATCATCTTTAGCTTGATCCGCGCAGTTGCGATGTTCGCGGTGCAGATTAATTGGGCCTGTTTGGGCCGCGGCTGTTAACTCCCATCCAATCACCGCCGCAGACATGCAGACCCTGCTCTCAGGGTGACTCCTTCTTGAAGATAAGAACGAAACCTATGCCCCTGAACCAGATTGTCATTCACCAGTACCTTCCTTCTCTCTCTTCCTGGATGATCTGATCTGATCAACATTACAGTATGCAGCTGGATTCTATGCTTGCTTTTGCAGTGGCGACCGTCGTGACGCTTCTCATTGTTTCACTGACAACCCTCTCAGGGATAGTAGGGCACACCCGCCGGGTGCAGGATAAAAATAAGCATGGTGTATATGAAGATGAGGATGGAAAGGCCACGCCGGACTCTTTCGCTATCTTTTCCACAACATGGCAGAAAGTAGCTGCGGTTGCCTGGGCTACCATTGGCCTGGGATGCCATGCTACCTATTCGGCGGTCTCGCAACTACTCCAGCCGCCGCCTGACGAAAACAAGCAGAGCCCGCCTGTGTGGAACTGGCTTGTTACTGCGTCTTGGGTACGTAGCCACGCCACACCACACCAGCGCAGAGCTTTCCCGCATGCGATACTGATATGACACCTCCAGGCCTTTCTCACGATACAGGCAATCGGAATAGCAGCCACCCAAGACCCTGTTTATGCTTTTCAACGTGGTGCATATCTGGCTGTGTCTAGCTTGGCTGTTGGGGGCCTGTCGCTGTTCGAGCTCACTGGTCGGTCATCGGAGAACGCAGACGCGATTTCCATGATCCTCCGCATAGCATCGATCATGGCAGCTGCTTGCCTCATGGCCACCGGTCTTTTGCTCCCGCGCCGTCCCGATGTCTTCTTTAACGGCCATCTCGTTGACCGAATGCGAAGCGTCAGCCTTTACAAGCGATTGACCTTTGGCTGGGCTTCCCACCTCGTGGCTTCTGCTGCCAAAAAAGGTGACCTGGAGATGAAAGACCTGCCCCATCTGATCGGTCGAATGCGAGCAGCCACCGCTTCAGCAACATGGGAATCGAGACCAAGCCGGTGCTCTCTTTTCAGCTTTATCCTCCGATCATACGGTTGGCATGTGCTCCGACAATGGACAGTGGCCATTACCAACGCTGCCATTTCGTACTTGCCGTGGTGGATAATGCTCAGCTTGCTGGAGACTCTCGAGTCCCAAAAACCCGGGGAGCCGATCGGAAACCGTGTATGGATGCTTCTCGTATGGCTGGCTATTGCAAAACTTGCAAATGCCGTAAGAGTGTTCCTAATTTCACTCCCTCCCCACCGCGGCGCTTGGCTAACGTACCCCCTTCCTCCTCTCTCTCCAGATCCTCGAGTCATTGCTTCTTTGGCACTCTATCATCGACCTGCGCATCCCCATACGAAGTCAGTTGACGGCCATCATTTATGAGAAATCCCTGCGGCGCAAGCACATCACGGCTGCCAAGCGAGACCAGAGCCGACAGCGTTCTTTAGATGGGGGTGGCGCCCCACCAAAGAGCGATAGCGAAGATGGCGCAACCGACAAGAAGTCTCAACGAGCCGTAATCAACCTGGTTGGGCTAGATGCTAACCGCATCGCACATTTCAGCCTGATCCAATACATGTTCCCCACTAGTGCTCTCCGGCTCTTCATCTCGACCTGGTTCCTCATCTACCTCCTCGGCTGGGTTCCGATTCTTCTGGGCTTCCTCTCCGCTGCATTCATTATGCCGATCAACTACATTCTGTCAAAGATTCTCTTCGCAACCGGACAGCGGCTGATGAAGATTCGAGATCAAAAACTCGAGCTCATGAACGATGCACTACAAGGTATCCGCCAGATCAAGTTCTCAGCCCTCGAATGGCAGTGGGAAAACCGGATACTGAGTCTGCGCGACAAAGAAATGGCTACATTATGGGAGTATTTCAGGTCAACCATCGTATTTGAAGCCTGCTGGACCGCCGCCCCCATCATCTTGGCCATAACGTCCCTGGGATCCTATGCTTGGATCCATGGGACCATAACGCCTTCAACAGCCTTTACCAGTCTCGGCATTCTCAGCACCTTGGATTTCACTGTATCCATGATGCCGACCATTTTGCGCCTTGGAATTGACTGCTGGGTGTCCCTGGGACGCATTGAGAAATACCTCGACGGCCCTGAACTCGGCAAGACCAGGCATGACGGGGTTGAGATATGCTTCGATGCTGCCTGCCTGGCCTGGCCGGCAAACGACGATGCTGGCACAGACCCCGCTAGATTTGTGCTGCGGGATGTGTCGCTCACTTTTCCGCTGGGGGAGCTTTCGGTCATTGTTGGTAAAACAGGTTCGGGGAAGAGCATGTTACTTGCAGCCCTCCTCGGAGAAGCTGACCTGCTCTCCGGTTCAATATCTTTTCCGTCTCCCCCAACCCTCCACGAGCATCAGGGTGACTGGATTCTGCCAGCTGCTGTTGCTTACGTTGGCCAAATCCCATGGATCGAAAACGCAACCCTCAAGAATAATATCCTCTTTGGTCTACCGTTCGTCTCTGAACGGTACAAACAGACGCTTACCGCTTGTGCCTTGAATAAAGACCTCCAAGGGCTCCCAAACGGTGATGATACCGAGTTAGGAGTGAATGGTGTTAACCTGAGCGGAGGCCAGAAGTGGAGGGTCGCTGTTGCCCGTGCTGTCTACTCTCGGGCTGGTATTCTGATCATGGATGATATCTTCAGCGCTATCGACGCTACGGTCGGCCGGGAGATCCTGGAAGGATGTCTGCTCGGGAGCCTTTGCGAGGGCAGAACGCGCATCCTCGCCACGCATCATCTTGGTTTGGTGCAGAAACATACTAAACTTATTGTTGGACTGGCAGAAGGGAGCGTCCAATATGCAGGCCCTGCGTCCGGGTTGGGCGAAGAAGTGGCCCTGGAGAGGATCAAGCGTCTCGATGTCGACGACTCCGACTCTCAGGGTCCGCAGGGTGTTGAAGGGATGGAGTCCGCGGTGAAAACTGTAGAGATGAAGGCGCCAAGAAAATTCGTCGAAGATGAATCTCGTCAGAAAGGTTCCGTCAAAGGTCGGATATATGCCATCTATATGAACGCGAGTGGCGGCTGGATTATCTGGGCGTTGTTCGCGGCCTGGTATTTGTCATACGAAGGCACTTTAATTGGTATGTTTACCTCTCACACTGCTTCGACATTCTCAGTCGCCAAAACCCCCTTGTATAGATGCCTGACACTGTTTGGCAGCACGGTCTTGGGTTTTGAAGCTCTGGACAAGCCAAGAGGAAGCTTCAAGCAAACCGTCACCAACAACTTCTGGCAGCTTCGAAAACGCCTTCTACCACGGCCAACAGGTGTTTACCCCCCATGATCACGCCCTTAACGAGCAGGAGCAAGGAGTCGAGTTCTGGCTTCTTCTCTACGGCGGGATAGGCTTCGTCGGAATAATACTCGGTGTCTTTCGGGTTTACGTTACTTGCCTTGCGAGCTACAGGGCTAGCCGAGCCCTTTTCCAGAAAATTCTGTTCACCGTCCTTAGAGCGCCGCTTGGCTGGACAGACGCGGTGCCGATTGGGCGGATTCTCAACCGCTTCACGAGCGACTTCGAGGCTATTGACGCCAACCTTGCCCAGACAGGATCAGGGTTTATCAAGACCCTTTTACAGGCCATCGGCATCTGCGTCGCCTCTATATTTGTTTCCCCACTCATTCTTCCTTTTGCGGCAGTTTGTTTGGTTTGGGTTGCCTGGCTGGGCGTAGCCTACCTCCAGGTGGCAAGGCCTATGAAGCGGCTCGAGAGCACGGCTAAATCGCCCATCTACGAGATTTTTGGCTCCTCCTTGACAGGATTGACGACTATACGGGCCTTTGACCGCGTGTCAAGCTACCACCAGGCCATGCACACCAAGATCGACAACTTCGCAAAGTCTTCGCTGAATCTTAACCTATTCAGCCGGTGGCTGGGGTGGAACATGAGTATTATCGGCGTTATCTTCACAGTCATTGTGGCCATCTTCGTCCTCACCATTCGGGCCAAGGCCGACGCAGCTTTGGCCGGGTTCGTCCTCACCTTTACCATGCAGTTCTCCTCTACCATTCTCTGGACGGTCCGGACATATGCCGAGCTGGAGCTGGAGATGAATGCTGTCGAACGGGTGGTTGAGTACGCCGAAATGGATACCGAGAGTTCCGCAGGAGAGAAGCCACCGGCGGCATGGCCGACGTCTGGAAGACTACAAGTTCACAATCTCGTGGTTGGGCACGCGCCGGACCTGCCCCCAGTGCTGAACAAGCTGACTTTCGACGTGCGGCCGGCTGAGAGAATCGGCATCGTGGGGCGTACAGGCGCAGGCAAATCGACGTTGACGTTGGCCCTTTTCAGATTCCTAGAGGCTCGCTCCGGCAGTATCTACATTGACGGGCTGGATGTATCCAAAATTCAGCTGCCGTATCTACGCTCACGGATGGCTATTATTCCACAAGACCCAGTGCTTTTCTCCGGGACGGTACGATGGAACTTAGACCCATTTAGCGATCACAGTGATGAGGAGCTCTACGATGCTCTCCGCAGGGTGCACCTCATCTCGGATGAAGAGCTACGTGCAGGTTCTACTGACAACATCAACATCTTTCACAACCTGGACTCTCAAATCTCGGAGGGCGGCCACAACCTATCCCAAGGCCAACGTCAACTTCTGTGTCTCGCTCGCGCTATCATATCCAGGCCTAAGCTCATGGTTCTAGATGAGGCTACCTCGGCCGTGGATATGGCCACAGATGCGCTGATCCAACGTTCCATCAGAGAGGAGTTCCACGGGTCTACTCTTCTCGTTATCGCTCACCGCCTGAGCACCATTGCCGATTTTGACCGCATCCTCGTACTGGCTGACGGCAAGATAGCTGAGTTTGGAACGCCCAAAGAACTCTGGGAGGCAAGTGGTGGGCACAGCATCTTTGGGGCCATGTGCGAAGAGAGCGGAGAAAGGGAAATGTTGAAGTCTATGATCCGGGGCTAGTGTGCATTGTTTGGGAGGAAGTGTGTTTCCGAGCTTACGAGGCAGTCGCGGATTGGGTGGAACAACATTGCCTATTTATGTCATTTTCTTGCATGTTTTTTGACCGGGCCTATAGAGGCGGAGATGATGTGCGTCCGGCTGGCGACCGCTCTCGTCACGACTTGATGGCTCTGATTAGCCGGTCAGTTCAATCGGCAGGGTCAGCAAACATTTGACGTGGAAATGAATCAATGACCGAGTATTCAGATTTACAAACTTAAGGCTATGAAACGGCAACACCAAGGTGCAGCGCGAGATCTACTGATGCCAGGGTAATCCCAAGCCCTGTTTACCCCTGGCCATGAGTAGCAGTTGGTGGTGCGACGCCATGCGGCAAATATCGTACGGTCTGGATAACGCTCTGAATCTTCCACATGACAAAAATGTGCTATCACCTTAGCATACTGCGAAATCGTGGAAGGGCGTCTTCTTCACCCAATACCGGCGTCTCAAATAGGCGATGGACACCTTCCATCATTGTGGAACGTTTTGACTGAGGAACGAGGGGCTCAGGAGCAGCGGAAGTGCAGTTGCAAAGTGACTTGATTTGGTAGAAAAGGGGAGTGCGAAGCACTCC
>Ga0247770_1000461_pt1 | contig 39252 bp, 45 predicted proteins | sample UWRJL136409B6_FD_179943 | JGI IMG/M metagenome (GOLD analysis project Ga0247770, IMG submission 179943) | Plant litter microbial communities from Arlington Agricultural Research Station in Wisconsin, United States - UWRJ-L136-409B-6 | ecosystem: Environmental > Terrestrial > Plant litter >... | reverse complement strand
ACACAGCTGGACCTGGGGGTACCAGCTTTGCAATACAGATTTCGCCTTGTGGCAATGTACCTGTAGGTAATGAGTTCGCTTTATTTTGTCAACCGCTTGTGTGGGTATCTACCTCGGAGAGGCGCTAAGTATGCAGGGAAGATCGGATAATTTAGTGCTTTCAGGTGCGACGATGCCGAGACCGGTGGTCGGCAAGACGGTATCTGTGCGGATTTCTTTTTGGGACCCGCCGCAACATGCGATCGCTCGGGCACTTTCTGTTTCCAGTGGCCAACGTCCATTCATCGTGCTAATCCCCTAGATGAATCATCACGGACCTGTCGTCTAGAGTAGGAGCTCCGCTGGTTTGCTAGCTATGGATCTGTTTGCCGATGTTATATCAGGGTGACCTTGTACGATTTAGACTACCCCATCCTAATGCCCATGAAACCAAAGGAGAAGTGCTGAGTAAATAGTTGAAACTGCTAGGGAAAGGGTCCCCAATACGATGACATGCAACGATGAACTATAAGACCTCGCCCTCACACTTGCAACTGTCGGTACATAGTTTCTCTTTCCGAATCAGTTTCGACTTTCAGTTCTTGTATCAATAATCTCTTACTCCGGTTGGACTGTCTTCTATCGATTTGCTCTCCTTGAAATAGTAGTATTTCACAGACCCAGACGTCTCACACGATCACGCCAAGATGTACCTTAAAGCAGTCGCCATCTTTTCTCTCATCCCCTGCTCGCTCGCCCTTCCAATCCTCTCGGCACAGAATTACTCACAATTCCAAGTCTCAGACGGGTTAGGGGGGGAATGCCCTCGCTGAAGTTTCACAGAAGTTCCCGGTAGGTTTAAAACACAACCAGCAGTTGTCTGTCTCGGTTTAACGATGTTTATCCTCAAGATAGCAGAGAGCAACCTCGCAAACGTCGATGCACAAGATTTGGCAATCCTCAAGGCAGCAGGCAAGACAACAGAGCAAGCTGAGGTTGGGAAGGGTGGCTTCAACGAAGCCATTGACGCCGCCGGCGGCAAGAACACAGCAGCAGGAAAGGCCTTGCAAGTGGGGAAAATAAAGAACAAAGTCCTGCAGCTCCAGCTCTCAGTACTCTCCCTTGGAGTTGACCTTGCTCGTGGTCGACAGGACCGGGCAGCCAAGCTGCAGGATCAAAAGACCAATCTAGCCAAGAATGTTGCGCTTGATAAGGAGGCAGCTGGCCAGACGAGCACGCCCGTCAACTTTCAGGGGAGCAGCCAGCCATGAGGGAAGAGATCCGCCATCTAAATGATATCTGGGCCCTGGAGCCCGACAGATTGGGATGCTGACGCGCGCCCGATAGATGGTGTAGTAAATAGCAAGAAAAGAGCTGATATATGCTCGAATGTCACCGATGCTCGATGGGAATAGTCCACAAGACTTCTCAGATACCTTACCAGATGATCGATAACTACCCGGGTAGTGACCGGGCGGCTGCGGCCCATCTTGAGAAAGAAATAAAAAGAAACAAGACATGAACCAGATAACTCGCTAGCAGTATTTGAGAGCACTGATTGAGTGGTACGTACATGGAATCAACTATACTGTATGGGCACATTTGGTGATGTGACACCAGAGTTGGTGCTTTGCGTTGGCTTTTGCTCCGTGCAGAAGTCCAAATGTCTTGGCAGGTCCACAATGTAGGAGCTGGGTCGGACAGGAGCCCCACTTTGGAATCGCGGGAGATCATCGCCGAATATGATTGGCTATACTCCCTGTCCGCAGGTACGTACCCCGAACTTCCAGGACCGCTTCCTTGCTCATCAAGCATGCAACCTTCGAATGCCAAATGCGCGCCAGCATCCACCACCCGCGAATCTACACTGGAAGAAAGCTTTGAGTAAGCAAGCCATTGTCTAGCAGCAACACTTTCCACAAGCTATATTATTACAGTCCCCGACTACATATCACTCAGGCTGAAGGACGGGCTTAGCCTTAAAGCCCCGGAGGACTGCTGTATTTTAGTTGACATCGCGCCTCTACGTCACGCCGCATAGAACCCTCGACCGATCCGATATCCGATATCCGACATACGCAAACCACTACGACGCCAGGTGCATGCTGCTTGTCCTCTGGGTTCCGCCAATGGTGTCTGTATTGCTTTCCAGCAACTATATTAAGAGGAGCGTGCCCGAGCGCGTTGAATGAATGCAACCTCTAAACCCATTCCTGAGCGCCTTCTCCAAGAGCCCCCTCCTGGCCCAGTGCTCGCCCACCCAGCAACACGTCCTCCTTGTCCCCTCGACCGATGTCCTCCTCGACTCCCGCGACGCCGAGACCGGCGCACCGCTATCAGCTACGATAGCCTCGGAGGAATTCCTCGCGAGCCATGTCCTGCGCATTCCAGCTCCTCGGAGCCACGTCGCGGGAGGGAAGGAGGCCAGTCAGAACCTGCGCGAACTCAGGGGAAAGCAGAAGATCTACAACACCGTGAACGGCAGGAGTATCGTCATAAAGGACAGTTACATCTACAGCAATAAGGGTACGTTTCCCCCAGACCCGCCCAAGCGCAAGTCCCGCGCCGGAAGCTAACGCGCAAGCTTAGGATTCAAGGCCCTCGCGCAGGCGAATTTGCTGAGCGATGCTATCTGGTACCCCGACACTCTGGACCCCAGGTCATTCTTGATCTACTACATATCTCGACCGCTGGTTGGATCGTGGGAGGAGGTCAAAATCGTGCCAGCCGTGCTCACATCAGTGTCCAGCAAGGAACTGAGCTCTCAAAAACCAGCCCCCTCGGGATCCAGCCAATCTACCGGCCTTCTGCGGAAGAAAGACATAAAGAGTTTCCATGAGCTTCTCAACAACTTCCCGGCTATTGCTAGGCAGATGCAGTCCGGCCTCGAGAAGCTCTTTCGCGAGTTTACCGACATCTTTGAACGCCCATTGCCGCCTCCCCCATCTTCAAGCGATATCCCCGATCCCGAGCCCGAGGGTTTGATAGCGAGTGCAATCAAGAAAGCGAGATCGAATAGTACTGGTAACTTAAGCAGTGCTCGAGGGACTAATGGGTTCCGGCCCCTGGATGGATACTCCGTCGAGGACGACGAAGACGTGATGCGGGCTTCGCTGGAGACAGCCGTGACGGCCGCTATTGATCTCTTCCAAAATGTCGACAAACAGCAGCTCTCACTTCTTGGAGCAACTACCGAACTCACAGGACCCATTGTGGAACGGCTGATTGAACGTTACGTCGCCGAAAATGTGCATCACCTCCTATTCCCACGTCTGGCCTCCCTCAAGCGACCAGATGATCTGGAGCTGGAAGCCAAGATTCGACAAATGGACTTCATTGACCTGTCACAACTTGGCGTCCTTATTGATGGTGGATCTGACGTTAAGCGTGATGTTATTGCGCGGTTAGGACGTGCCATTGAGGAATTTCGGAAGATGCCTAATGCTAGTTCGCCGCAAGAGATGGTAGAGATTCTTTTGTCAACAACGAAGGCAGCTACCCAACTCACCGAAGCTCCTGAGTCTGGAGATCCAAAGACGCAAGCCTCTGAGAAGGCCATCATGACTATCAATGCCGACACTCTCGTGTCCCTTTTACTATACGTGGTAATAAAGGCGCAGATAAAGCACCTGCAGGCAAGGCTTATTTACATTCGCCATTTCATCTTTATTGGAGACATCGAAAGCGGCGAGATGGGATACGCTCTCAGCACTTTCGAGGCGGTCTTGTCATATTTAGACCGAGAATCTGGGGGGTTACGAAGAGCTAGTCGGCGGAACAAGGCCCTTTGGGATGCAGCGTCCAAAGGTGAAATGACCGAACTCAAGAAGATCATGGAGCCAAACGACGACGCGATGGATGAAGATGACTTTGCGATCGACTCCGCCCAGTCCTCGAGAAGGGCTTCCTCCACTGGTTGGAGCTTCGCGAATGGAACATCGGGGCCAACATCGACAGCCGTTTCCGTCTCCGAAACATTTTCGCTCGGCTCTGGGCTCAGCCACGTGTTCCCTTTCCAGAATGGAGAAATAGAGGGTGATACTATTCCACCGCCTCTTAAGCGGGCAAAGAAAAGGGTGGCGATGGACACGAGGAGCATGTCGAGCAGCTCTGAGGTGTCCTTCCGATCCCGGACAGCGAGCTTTGGTACATTTACAAGCGGCATTGAAGGTGACACTTCGATCGAGCGTCTCTCACAAACGCAGAATGCGCTTGGAGAATCGGTCCCCATGATGGCCATCCAGCACAAACAGTCGGAAGTCTTGAAGTACTTGCTGTCTCTGAAGCAATACTATTCTGCGCGCTTCATCCTTGACGACAAGAACAACGAAGGAACCACGTTGTTCAGTGCTGCCGTACAATTAGGAGTCGAGCCACTCATCAACATGGTTCTCGACTCTATCCTTGATTCAACGGACGATGAGAAAATACGCCACTACTTTTCGCTCCAGGACATATGGGGACGGAGTGCCGCGCATTATATGTTCCATGCGCCCCAGCTAATGCAGAGAATTGGGCGGATGCTTCCGTGGCGGCAGAAGGATAAGAACGGACAAACACCCTTGTTCGCCTTGTGTCGATCTTATGACCACCACAGGTATCTCGAAATGGTGCAGGAAGCACTCGAGCTTGCGACCAAAGCCCAAGGAGATGGTCAACCTCTCCACGTCGATGACCATGTTGACGCGAAGGGCAACACACTGCTCCATATCGTCACCGATGCCTCTCTTGCCAAGCAGCTACTCCAACACTGCGACGTAGATGTCAACGCCACGAACGAGAAGAAGTTCACAGCACTGATGGTAGCAAGCAAATACGGCCGCTTCGAGATGGTGCGGGAGCTGTACAGTGACCCCCGTGTTGACCCAGCGGCGAGGGAGCTGCGCGGGCTCACGGCGGTCGAGCTGGCCAAGGATGAGGAGGTGAGGAACAAGATTGATGACCTCGCCTTGTTTGCTCTTGCTCCCGAGGCCGACCTCCGCACTACCGGGGTTGTGCGATCCTATCTGGTCGAGGACGCCTCGATTCGCTTCGTACTCAAGTCTGGAGCGCCGGTTGACAACCATTCATATGGGGTTACTACGTGCCGTCGATCTCTGACTGATTTCGAACACCTTGTCAAGCTTCTACATATGGAAAACCCGGCGTCGTGGATCCCGACACTGTCAGATTTGAGGTCACCAACACAGATCCCGTCAAAGCCAAGCCGCTCAGTGCTCAAGGATTTACAGGTGCGGATGGACTGGTTCCTCCGGGTCCTCTTGTCCCACCCGACCTTCGCCACCCACGAAATGCTGTGGGAATTCTTCTTGGTGCAAGAATTGCAGCTTGATACGATGGCAGAGCGAAGCAAGCTCAAGGCCGACGCGCTCATAGAGAAGGTGCACGACGAATACGAACCAGTCGAGGACCTGCGGGAAGTGGAGCAGTTTGTTGACCACGCCCGTGATATGGTCCGAAGCGTGCACTTCTCCACAAGGAGCGTCGCAAGACGGGCAAGTGTTGTAGGAAATGTTTGCAACGGTAAGCTCAGTCCCAACTTGACCATTACGCTGGTTGCTTCATGCTGACAACCCCGGAGATCTGTATGACGCCTCCCAGATACTGCTCAGAGCGGTGGGTGCGCTGGCGTTCTTGCCGCCGTCGCATATCTCAGCCTTTGAGGTGTACGTGCACAACCTGCAACCATCGCAGTCCTCGCCCCACGCCGCCTTCTTTGCGACCTTTCTGGCTCTTTACGCCAATGTTGAGGCGATCCTCAAAGCGCTTGCGAGGCCCCCGCAGACCATCGCCAAGATCATCAGTATCAGGCGCGAGGCTGAGCGCAACTATAGCTCGCTTAACCGCTCATCCCGATGGCCGCTTGGCCTGCTGGACGATACTCGGCAGCGGATGAATGAGGAGCGGGAGGAAAAGGCTCGTCGCAACGAACATGATGCAGAGCTGTTGTGCAAGGAGCTCCGGTACACGCAGCAGACTGTAGCGTCCGAGCTAGCGGGCTGGAGGGACATGCACGAAAGATTGGGACGCAAGGCCATCAGGGATCTGGCTAAGGGGATGTTGACGGTGGAGAAGATGCGTCTGGAAGGCCTGAAGCGGGCGCTCAGGAGAGTGCGGGAGGTCGCCCCAGGAAAGCCAGGCGACGAGCAGCCCGGCCGGTGGAACATGGATTCCCACAAGCCAAGTTCCAGTGAGGACGACGACGATGGGCTTTTTGGCAGCGACGATTCTGGGAAGGGCGGGTTACAGAGGCCGCCAGTGTGATGGCGGTGAGGGTGACCGGCTTTTTGGGTCGTCAGTGAAACGTCTTGACACGAACGGCACTCACCTCAGGTTCGGCCGTCAGGTCTGCTGGCTTGGGAAAGGTGGCGCAGTCCTATCTTGACGAAACGGCCAGATGGCCTTCGGAGAAGTCACGAGCTATGACCTCGGGCTGAGAGACGGAAGAGAGTTGGATGGGGAACTGTGGGAATAGATTTGCTGATGCTTCTGCTTCTCCTTTGTTGTTTAACTTACTTTTGATTTCGGATCGATCCTCCTTGGGTGTAAAACAGGAACAGGATAGATACCCCCGCCCTTGCACCGCACTAGTTCCGAACTATGCAATTGATAATACATGAAAATAGCTTCACAATGGGTTAGAAAGAGCGCCGCTTTGGTTCCATCGAAGTGCACTGCGTAAGCGCGCTCTCATCTTGTTACAGGAGGGAGCGTTGCACTCGAGGAGTTTACGGGCGGGAGCCCGAACAAAACGCACGGCAGTCAGACTAACAGGCCAGCGGCTGGATATATTCGGGCGGACGCACAGGAGATTAAAACTGCGGAACGGCCTTCTTTTCATAAGGTTGCCGCAAAAGAGGGCTGCCCTGCGCGACCCTGCATGTCGTAGGGCGAAGCTTGGGCGGGCGGGTAAAGACGGAGGCGGCGGGAGGCGCGAGAAGTGGGAGGGAAAGGGAATTATTCGGGGGGAGGGGTGAGGGCTAAGCTTCTTCAGCGACGGGGAGGATTGCGTCTTGCTTGCATTGCGAGATGACCGAATGCACGACCAGGCTGGGAGAATGGGCCGGTTGTCCAGAATGGGCGGCTGAGAAGAGGATATGAGACAGGAAATAGAAACGGGTTGGCGGATTGGGCCGGTCTGTCTTGCAGGAACTGCTCAAACTGCGTGGAGCATTATGCTGCATGTGTCAAGTTGAAGGGGGAAAGGCTCGTGGCAAGTGCTGAAACAGTTGAACGGTGAGACTTCACGGTGAGGAGCGAGGTGTTTAGGTGAGGCGGTGATGATTGTTGAGCGCCGGGTCTGGAGGTCGGGTGTTATGGCTGCGGACGGACCTCCTGCTCCCGGCGCTGTTCCCCGAGCCGGCGGGGCCTTCGTCACCGAACGCTGATATGTCATATGTCGCGTGTCGCGTGTCAGTTGAGACGAGTCATAGCCATCACAACAATGAGGATGCCGAGAAACCATGGAGTCGTAAACACTGCATGCGCATTCCATCACATAGTGGGTGAGTCACCGAGGAGGAGGAGACCGAAAGCTGAGAACTGTTCTGATGAAACAAACGCCAAGCCTGAAACAGACCTTCACCGCACTGCCGGGTAGCTGCTTGGACGTACAATGTGGGTGATGCTCGGGATCGGGATGCCTTCGGCTCACTCTGTCCGCCATTATGACTCTTCCTCGGGTCTGTGTGTCCGCATTGCAGAGTGGGAGAAGTGCAAGGTGGGGATGTGAAGATCTCGAAAGGTTGGCGATGGCTGCTGGGAGTGGTGACAGCCAATCGACGGGTCTGATACACGAAAGCGACGGGAGGTTGACGTTGGATGGAGCGCATTCATTGGCCACCATTGACCTACGCTAATTGACGCGCCGCATGGAGGCGGAGCAGGGGTTGCGCGCGTGCTGGCCAGCGAATTGCGGATCTGAAGATCTGGTGTTGCACCGCGACCAAGATTTGGCGATTGACAACGAGCAAGGATGGGACGAAGGACGCTCGGACTCCCGCGACTTTCGCGCCAGTTTCCCGCCAAACCGCGCAAATTCAGGGAAAGGTTGGCGATCATCGCGCTTGCTTGCTGTCCCCCGTGGCGACACAGCGGGCGAATCTTCTTGGTCCTCGGCTCTTCAGCACCAGCCGCCGCGCTAAACCTCACCCACACAGGAGCCGAGCATCGCCTATGTGCTAGGCGCCTGGTATTTTGGATGTCCTTGTGGCTGTGGCTGTGTAATAAGGAGTCTGCTGGATAGCAGTCCGGAAATGAACGCAATCAACGGTGCAATGCCGCCTCTGACAGAGGATTGGGCTGATGGACAGGTCTGGGGCTCTAACAATTTCAGTAACCGCCAGTCTTCAGGTTCAGCCCGCCAAACCCGCCGCCGGGACCCGACGGCGGTTGCAGCGTCCTGGGCTACCAAGGAAGCGCCAACACCTGTTAGTGTCCGATGCCGTGTCTGGGCGCCAGGCCTAACTCAAAAATATCTGCCAGCATTAACAGCCGCGTACCGGCGTCAAGGCCACTGCAAGCGCCCGCGCTTCTAGCATGAATTTGCTCTCTCCTGGCGCCTGCGGCAGCTGCCCGAGTCAAATTCCATATTACCCTCCAAAGCCGTCCTTCCGTCGGCAAGCTGTCCAACCGTGGCCGCGAGACGGCTTCCCCAGGTTCTCGTCAAACAATGCAATTTCAATAGCCGCTCGCATAACCAGATCTCCCATCGGAATCGCCTGCGCCTTCATCGCAACCTCCCGAGACTCGATCTCTTGGAGTGGAGCGGGACGAGCGGCCACCGATCAAAGCGGACGAAAATAACCGGGTCGGTTTTTGCCCTCTGGACTGCACTCCAGATTACACCAGGCCTGAGCAAAGAAACACAAGGCGGCAAAGCGCAACCGCAGGGGATCAAAATCAAATCATCTGGACCGGCAAGACGGGAAAGACGGGAGTGCCCAGCCAAACGCCCAAACGCCGACAACGGCAGCTCGAATAGAGCTTCGGAGATGGATGCCCAATGTGCATGTGCTGGCAGATGGCAGAGGTGTCTGTCGACATGCAATGCAAGAATGTATGGATATCAAGCAACGTCGGGACAGACGGATGGGTGGACGTATGCGGGGCGACAGCGCCTTGAACCGTTGCGATTCGAAGTCTTATCTAGAGGGGGGAAGCATTGAGAAGCTGTCCGCCTCGCATCCTCGCATCCGTGCCTTAGGCACAGAGGGTGAAAGCCACAGCTGTGGCTCGTCAGTGCTGATCTTCCTCTTGACCCCCGACTCTAGGACGCGCGCGATCAAGTGGTCTGCTCATTACGGCACGAAGATCGCGAACAATGTGCGGTTGGGCTTCTCGACAGTTGAAAATGGTCGTGTCGTGTCCCGAGTCGCCAAAAAAGCCGCGCCGCGTGGAGCGTGGCGCCCACCCCCGCGCCGAATGGGAGACGCGGGCTGGGATGACACCGTTGGGACGCAAGCCGGCTCTCCACATCAGAGTCTTGGCGCCCGCCCGCCCTGCTTTCTGGATTCTCGGGGCATCGGCGCTGGGCATCTGGGCCGTTGCCGTGGCCCGTCCAGCAGCAGCAGTGATGCACCTTCTCGCTGCGGGCCATGTGTCTAAATATGAATGACTCATAGACGCCTGCAGCTCTGCTCGCAGGGTGCATGTTCCCGAGCCAATGGCGGCGCCAGATCCTGCAGCGACTGGTCGTTTCTCAGGACGTAGCGTCCCTCTTTGAGCAAAGCTCTCTCCATTGTTCGCCTGTTTCGAGTGAGAAAGTGTGGATGAGGTGTGGGTTGAGCTGTCGCGGGGGAAATGCCGCATTCTACATTCCGGATGTTGAGGGGACGAGGACATCATTAGACGAGACCTGCGTGCAGTACGGGGTACCTACTTTCGTCCTTTGCAATTTCATCTGTATTACGCAGCACAGTCAGGTCGGCAATGCCTCACGTAGCCGCTCGCCTCGCAGACTGAGCTGTGGTGTAATTACCTGTCCAGGCGGTAGTTGTCGCACCAGCCAGTCGCCTCTCGACTTCAGCTTCTTGCGGGGTTCTGCCATCTGATAGTCTGGGCACGCCAAATTACAGAGCCGCCCAAGCCAACGCTGAGAGGTACCCCGGTTTTCAGGCGCTTTTGGAGTAGGCGCGAAGTACCTCCGTACTTGCATGGGGGTGCGGTACGTACCTTTTTCCCCAGCAACGTCTCATGGAGCTCTTACACACCTCACGCAACGATGGCTTCCTCTATGGCCGCGAGGGACATGATGGTGTGCCAGGAGCGCCATTGTCTCCGCGTTTCAGGTTTACCTATTTTCATCCGGGTACAATCAGCGTTGACATTTGGCTGCAGCCCTAGACGGGTACGTACCTCCCGGGGTCATCGTTCTGTCGCCCGCTGCAAGCCTTGCAAGCCCCCCCCTCCACCTTCGTCCGCAAGCATCCGCGGGATCTGCTGGTGGTACGGTACTGATGTACACCGATCCACATCCACGTCTACCGCGCCCACGTCTACGTCCACGGTCCACGCCTCGCGTACTCTCCCCAGGTATTCCGCATCGCGCCGGAAACCACTCATCGTCCCGCGAGTCGGCTGGTGCATCATGGGCCCGCAATGGCCGGCCGCCCAGGGCCTATGGTCTCCAAGGTGCCCGCGTCCCATCTGGCGATGAGGATAAGTATAGCCCTCATTCCCACGTCTCGAATCTCTTGTTTGTTCATTCTCAAACATACCTTCTCCAGGCAACCAGAAAAGCTTCCGACTTTCTCAGGAGAGGTTGTTTGTTGACCCTTCTTTCCTTCCCCTTCAGCTCTCTTCACACATCGCCCCGGAGCCGGCCTCCTTTGCCTCTCCTACCAGCCATCTAATCTATAATCTGCTGTTTGTTGTGTGTCGTAGTCGACATACCCTCCCGACCAGTCGTCACCATGTCCACGTAAGTGCCCCTTATCTCTGCCATCCCTCTGGCACCGGCCACCGCAGATAGCTAACTGTGCAGCAGTCTGGCAGCGGATGTCACATTTGACTTCACCTTCCCATCATGCGGTCCTACTACCCCTCCGAGCTTTTCATTTGACCCTTCTCTGCTTGAGATTCCCTACAACCCCGGCCACGTTCGCTCCAGTTCACATGGGTCCAATTACTCCATGGAGTCGTCGCCCTCTGGTTCATTCTCCACGACCAGCACCCGCCGCACCACCCCGGCTCGGTCCCCCATCCGAACTCACGGCCCAGTGCTGCTGCCCAAGATCCGCAGCCAGGACCAAGCTATCGGCCAGTGCACTGCTGCTCCGCCCCCGAAGCGCGCCAGGACCTCGCCGGCCCCGGCTGCCACCAACACAAACCGCGCCGCCTTCCGCCCGACGCACCACCGAAGCTACACCAACCCCGAGACGCTTCCCTATTCGGCTCCTATCTCGTTCACCAATGACAGCGACGCCTCTGGCCTGCTCTGCTCCCCTGTGAGCTTCGTCTCGCACGACCCCTCGGATATCCATTCCCGCCGAGCATCGTCATGCGGTCTGGACAATGTCACCCTTGAGAAGTATGGTTATCCCACGTACCGCCAGATGCCATCATATGTGGCCGGCAGCAGAGCAAGCAATAGCCCAACGCCCCCACCGCAGTCCCAGACCCATCTTGCGCAGCCCGACCAGTTCCTCTACCAGTATGCCCCGCGTGCTCCTTCGCCGCTCGCTGCTGCCGCGCCAATTACACCTGACCTAACGCCCTCCACAACCCTCTACTCTTACCTCACCGCATCTAATCCGGCGCCATCATTGGTTCGCACCATCTCCTTCCCTCTTCGGGATCCCCACACCAAGCACTTCTGGTGGGATGCTCGCCAGATCCGCCCGTGGACCAACTTCACTGCGTCGTCTATTCTCTCGCTTCCTGGTGCTACAGCTTGCCTTTCTATGCCGGTGTCATCGGCCCTCCTGCCTACGCCCATGGCATCCCAGCGCCATCCCGAGACGGAGGCTGCCCTGCACTCCATCTATGCCTCATACTACCTGCCCAAGCTAAACAACGCACTTGCTCTTGTGTCGCCCAGACCTCTGCAGCTGTCGGTCCCCTCCAAGAGCGCAACCGCTGCCGTGGCTCCCAACAACTCGGGCATGGCTACTGACTGCATGTTTGTGGCCAACATTGCTGGTGAGGCAGCTTCAGCGGCGGCCATCTTCGGTGGCAAGCCCACTGCTCGAGTTGTCGGACTTGTCAAGAGCTTCGACCGCTTCAACACCGGCATGCGTGTCGAGGGCAATGTCAAGCGCGTTGAATACCTTCGCGGTCTGGCACATCTCCACCACGCCATGCGAGAGCACGGTTGCCGTTACGGTTTCATTCTGACCGAGATCGAGCTCGTCTTCGTTCGCAACGGTGGCGAGAACACGCCTCACTTTGGCTACCTTGAGGTCGGCAGCGTTCAGCTCGCCACAGCTTCCGAAGATGGCGACTTGATGGCCAGCGCCCCATCCGACCCAGAAGAGGCTCCGATGACTGCCTGCCTGGCGCTGTGGGGGCTCTGCATGCTCGCCTACGATGAGCCAGCCAGTGGCCAATATCATTGGCGCTCCGAGATTGGGGCCCCGGCAGAGGGCACGCGCCGGAAGGCCCTTCCTCGTGATGACTGGATGCCGCAGCCGCAGCTGGCCGAGAAGCGGGAAGCAAAGCGCTCACGTGGGTGGGTGTGGCCCGAGGACGCGATCGGCCGGAAAGAGCTTGGAAAGAGGGGTGTGCGATATGGCGCCTGCTGATCGATCACCTACTCGTCACAAGGGAACCATCGAGCCAGGTTTTGCAGACTCCAATATTGATACTTGGGCTGGTTTCAAGTTTCTAAAGGATGAGTTTGCAATGTTTGGTGGTTTTGAAAATAATGGTCAACGGAGGAGGGAGGGGTCTGGATCACCCCTGGCCTCAACTTGGGTACATAGTAGATAGACGTGTGGGTTTCCTTTGTCTCGGCATCGCATCATGTGCATTGATGAGCTTCCATGACGATATTGACTGGATCAAAAGGCGAATGGAGCTCGGTATTGGTTACCTTATTGATTACTGGCACTGGGAGGTAGGCTGCATGACTCCGGTCTATGGTTACACTTTAGTTAATGTTGTGGAGTATGAGGAGTTGAAATGAAAGAATTCAAATAACCTTCGTGGATCTTGTTAGTGATTTCATTTCGAGAAGAGTAATTGTAAAGCTTTGGATTTTCCTCGTAGGTTCTGTCTCTTCGATACTCCCCCTTTTCTTCCATCACAACCCTGGCGCACGGTCCACCTTGAGCCCAATCCGACCCAAGATCCGTCGGGGGGGTATGAAGCTAAACAGCAACGGGCTTAAGTAGATGATTACAAGTAAAATGGGAGAAACTGGTACAGGCTCAATTACAAGGAGCTGGGACCAGCCTCGTAATCGTGGGTAGTTTGAGATGAGATGAGGCGAGAAGACAACCTCAGGGTTGAGGGCCAAGATAGGTAAGCTTCTCTCCACTTCGCCTTGGTGTCACACATGGGAAGATACCTAACTGAAACACACAACTCTCACTTATTAATCTTCCACCTGATCTATTGTTGACATTAACAAACACTAATTCTTAACCCAAGATGACGACTGATACAAGAATACCGATCTGGCTCGATTGTGATCCAGGCCATGATGTACAACCAACCCTAACCCTTCTCGTTCCAGAGGGCAACCAGTGCAGCAGCTGATGTGCTCGTTTGTAGGATACCTTCGCCATTCTCCTGGCCGCGTACCACCCGGCGCTACGTATCCTGGGTATCTCTACGGCGTGGGGAAACGCATCGCTTGAGTGGGTGGCCCCTGGCAGTGCACAGGCGGGCATGGCATGAGATGAGATGACGGAATCGTGAACAACGCCGCTGACCTGCGCCCCTTGGCGAGCGATAGGAACACAACGCTCAACGCCGCATCCATCCTGACTGCCATTGGAAAAGCTCATGAGATCCCCATCTACAAGGGGGCCGACAAGGCGCTCTTCCGGCCGACGATGCACCCGCCCACCGACATCCACGGTGAGTCGGGGCTCGACGGCACTGATTTGCTGCCACAGCCAACCGTCCCCCCCAACACCACCATCCCCGCCATGGACGCCGCGGCCGCTGCCCTGAAGGCCGAGGCCCCTGGGACGGCATGGATCGTCGCGACTGGCTCCTTCACCAACGCTGCGGCCATGTTCCTCAAGTACCCGGAGCTCGCCGCCCACGTCAAGGGCCTATCCCTCATGGGCGGTGCCGTCGGCGGCGGGTTCACGAACGCAGTTCTTGGACACGTCGAGGGCGTCGCGCGCATCGGGAACTGGTTTGTTGGCCCGTACCAACCGTACAGGGCAAGACACGTTCGCTAAGACGAAACCACCTAGGACGCAGTACGCAGAGTTCAACGTCTTGGCCGATCCGGAGGCAGCCGCCTCCATCTTCAGCAACAAGACACTCGCCGGGAAAACGACGCTCATCCCGCTCGATTTGAGCCACCAAGTCCTAGCGACCGAAGAGGTCAGGGAGCTCCTCCTGTATGGACCGGAGGGGCCCAAGACCGGCCGGGGCAAGTCCACGCTGCGCATCATGCTAGTGGAGCTGTTGATGTTCTTCGCCAAAACATACAGGCAAGTTGTGTCCCGTTCTCCCGAGATATGAATTTACCAGGGTGGGTGGGTGGCTGACACCTGACAAAAGTGACGTGTTTGGCATCACCGCTGGACCACCTCTCCATGATCCCCTCGCGGTAGCGGCCATCCTATCCGGGATCGGCGGCGAGCAAGAGATTCCCTTCTACGACTTCGACTCGGGCGCTGCTGTTGCTGCTGGGGCGGCACAAAGGGAGCGGTACGAAGTTACAGTGGTGACCGAGGGGACCTACGAGGACGCTCAAGCGGGCGCCAGGACCGGGCAGACTGTCGCAAAACTGCTACCCCCTGGCGAAGAGGGTGTCAGGATACCGAGGGGGCTAGACATTCCGCTCTTCTGGAAGGCCTTGGAGGAGTGTGTATCACGAGCCGATGCGGTGAACTCGGCCGCCAGTAGTTGATCGGAAGTTGATATGTCGATGGCTGAGGTTTAGCAGCCGATTTGTGCAGTTCGATAAAGAGAAAAAAAATGTACACAAAAGCTAAGCAGGTCGCCGACACACTCTGACTTGCTCGAAAGACCCAAACTATGGGCGCGCAGAGAAAACAAAACCCCTATAGCTTAATACTTGTACGTAATCGTCTTCGTCTTCACCCACTCTCCCAGCCCATAAGAGGCATTGAACCTCCCGTATCCCGAAGCCTTGGCCCCTCCATGAGGCAGCGCGCTCTCATCGTGCACCGTCATGCTGTTGATATGCACGGCGCCAGACTCGATCTCCCTGGCCAACCGCAAGCCCCTGCGCAGATCCTCGGTGAACACCGCTGCGGTCAAGCCATACTCCGTGTCGTTGGCGATGCGAAGCGCCTCCTCCTCCGTCTCGACCTCGAACAGCGATACACTCGGCCCGAAGGTCTCCACCTGGTAGATATCCATGCTCTCCTTGACACCCGAGACAATCACAGGGCGCATGCGCGTCTTGGTGGACTCCTCAGCGGCGGCATCGCCGTAGAGAAGCGAAGCCCCGTTTTCCAAGGCGTTGCGGATCAGCCTCTTGTTCTTCTCGACGGCAATGCCGCTGATGAGAATCGGGGCGTCCTTGTCAGCGCCACCAAAGATGCTGTCGACGGCGCCGACGAACTTCTTCTCGAACTCGGCGCGGATCTTCTTGTGGACAAGGATACGTTCCGTCGACATGCAGATCTGGCCCGAGTTGAGGAAGGCGCCCAGCGCGCATTGGACGGCCGCGTTGTCGAGATCTGCGTCCTCCCAGACGATGGCGGAGGCCTTGCCGCCGAGCTCGAGGAGCAGGGGCTTGAGGTGCTCGCCGGCCAGCTTGCTGATGATGCGACCAACCATGGTGCTGCCGGTGAAGTTGATCTTCCTGATGTTGGGGTCGGCGATGATCATCTCGGTGATGGCGGCGGCGTTGGCAGGCTCGTGCACCACGAGGTTGAGAACACCAGCTGGGAGGCCGGCCTCCTGGAACACGGAGCAAAGCCCCCAGACGGTTCGCGGGCACGTCTCGGACCCCTTCAGGATGGCCGTGTTGCCCGCCGCGATAGGGAAGAGCACTGAGCGCATTCCGAGGATATACGGAGCGTTCCTGACAGACAATCAGCCTGAAATTCTTCACAGCACATCTGCGCGTGACTCTAAGTGAGTGGGTAGGAAGGTAGTATTGTCCTTACCATGCGGCAATCGCAAGCACTACCCCAAAGGGCTCCTTCAAGATCAGGGCGCCACTGTTCGGATCCTGTGTCGTGGGGACGGCACCCTCCAGGCTACTCACCCTGCCGGCAATATCGAACAGGAAGTCCCGGGCCACGCCGATGTTGAAGTCGGCCCACTGCTTCGAGGCGCCTGTCTCGTCCATCATGTACTGGCCGAGCTCATCTCTCCTCCTCTCCATTACCTCGGCGGCCTTGAGGAAGATATCCCGGCGCTCTCGCGGAAGCGTCTTTTTCCATGTCTTAAAGGCAGTTGCTGCCGAGTCGATGGCAGCTTTGACCTCAACCTCGGAGGCGCTTCCGCAGTGGTGGACAACCTTGCCAGTTGCTGGCGAGACGACATCGAACCTCTTCTCCGGGTGCACCTCTTCGCCATTGATGAAGAAGGGGACCGAGTATAACTCAGTGGCGCTGCCGTTCTGAGCCATGGCAACTGGATTAGGTTTCCGCAACCTCGGGGCAGGCTACGAGTTTGAGTTTGAGTGTTGGGAGATAGGGTGTACGAGCAAGGTCCGGAATCAAAGAGAGGTGGTTTATCACAAGACGAAGACGGTTATTGAAGAGCAAGACTTGGACGTTGGGTCACCCTACGCCCGGTGGGGCGCTGTTGGGTTTTAAATCCAGGATCGGCCTCGCCCCCCCCCCCCCCCCCCCCCGGCGTGAACGACATACCCGAGAAGTGGGTAATGGGGTGAAGCCGGTCGGGTGCATTGCCGGCCTTCTTACCAGACGGATCTTGCAGCTACATCGGTGAGATGGATGCGATCGCTCGGATACTTCCGACACAAAAAGGTAGTTCTGCTTTAACATTGACTGTTTCGCAATTATCCTGGGGTTTAGAACCACAGAGCTCAAAGGTTGCCCGTAGAGCCTGTTTGCGCCTCAAACATTTCCCAAACTTCGTCAAGCTGTCGGCGTGGGAAGAGACACAGGGATATCCTCTTCAGCGAGGTTCTCGCTCAATTCTATGCGGGGTCGGCAGTGGATTTTGGGGATTGCGGAGGCAGGAGGAGTCGGCATCTGGCCTCGCCTGGGGTAGACACAGCGATGCCAAGAAGGGGGACTGAGGGGTCTGGTGGGATAATGTTCCGCCCCGAGACCAGGGCCCCTATCTTAACTGCGCCAACCATCCTTACGGCCTTCTTGTGGCGCGCAAAAGACAAAGCCTTAGGTACAAGAGCCCAACTGCCGGCTCCTGATGGATGCGTGCCCCCGGGGCAAGTCAATGTTCCCCGACAGATCTCGGCCCCTCAGCCCCACAAAAGTACCGTACCCGGGGAGGGCGGAATGTTGCGATGAACGGGTGCGCGGACACGGGCACGGTCACGGGCTTCTCTGTCCAACGTTGAGACCGCTGAATGCGTCACTTGGGTTGACAAACGGCTGGGAAACCATCGTCAAGGATAACTCTCTGAAGGCAACCGCCGGGTCTTTGAGAAAGATGGTGAGCGTCAAAGTGAGGAAAGAGATAATCTTCCTACATACCAGACTTGGTAGATGTTTCATTTTTCGTAGTAAGTGGTTGAGTATAAGATGCAGTTGCCAGTCGCGGCTGGGGCGGTTTCAGTGGCCCCTTAATGAGGCGCTTTGCAGCATCCGGTGATGCCATTTTTCTCAAATGAATGTGGAGGTGATGCCAGCTGGATCTGCGGGCAGAGCAAAACGCCGTGTTGGACAGTGTGGCGACTGTCCTTCAACTTGATTGGTTTCCAAAAGCCCGATCGGTGGAAGTTCAGCGCATGGTTGGGCATCGGTCATAATCGGCGGGTCGGCCAATGATATCACCGAACCCAGGCCCTGGGAAGGCACGGAAGGCATAGATGCATTGGTGCTTTCCACATTAGCTGAGAACACGCAGGGGGGAGCAACTCCACAACTACAACCTGTGGCTCGAATAGCCAGCACTCGCGTTATTGGTCACGCCCTTGACCAACGTCGAGAGCCTGAGCTTGAAGTGGGACGATCTCCAAGCCATCAAGCCATCTAGCCGTCCAAACCGCCGGGCCACCGCACCGCTGGATAGCCTAGAGGCACCTCCATATGTCCTTAGAGGCGCAACCGCAGCCATAGACAGACCGTCAAACTAACCCGGATGACGGCACTGGACAAAGCAACGGTGTATGGGCACGGAAGGGCAGGGGATAGGTATGGACTGGGCTCACCGGTTAAGGTATCCTACCAAAGCCTTCACGCACCTCCCGCGATTTGCACTTTCCCCGGCTGCCAACCCCCACTGCCCTCCCGAACCCCTTCCGCTGGGAGGTCCTATTGTGCGCTCAAACCCGGACCGCCCGGTTGGGTTCCTGCTTGTCTATCTATGTACTTCTAGACCCGGCCCTCGCCCACGGATGAGACTGTTCATCTTTGTTTGCTCGTAGTTTCGTCGCATCCCAGCCTCGGGTCAGTCTTATCTCGACGAGCTCAACCTTAAATGGGGTTTTTATTTTGTCCCCGTGTCCACGCGTACGTTCCTCGTTGTGGCCCACGCTGTAGCGCCAGTTGATGTGGACCCCGATCAAAAGCGCCTCGTTCGTCATCTTCCATCCGTCTTGCTTGTGAGTCGCCAGCCAAGTAACCACTCCCCAGGAAGGCATTCGTGGCGCCTGTGATCCTTGGGGAACGATATGTTGACGGGCGGTCCTCCCTCTCCGAGCAGCGATGCCACTCCGCATCTCAACTCCGCCTCGATGAGCCGCCCCGTGCTCGAGCCCACCGGATCGGACCAACAAGATGGAGGCTGGCCTTACATGCCCGCGAACCGCTTTGTGCGGGATCCTCCTTCCTTGGAACCTCCTTCCTTGGAACCTCCTTCCTTGGAACCTCCTTCCTTGGAACCTCCTTCCTTGCCTCCTGGCCTCCGCGGATCCCAGTCCGCGAGTCCGTTCCGCCTGCCGATGCCGCATATCACTCCCGGACAGGTTGCTTTTTCCGCGCTCCAGTTTCTCCCGGTGCCGCTCCTGGTGCTCGATGGGTTGAAGACGGTGGTTATGACCAACGAGGCCATGGGGCGCTTGTTGAACGACTCGTTCTGCGAGAATGACGGCATGGCGCCAACAATGGACCAGCTTCGTGGGCAGACTCTCAGCCAGATTGGAATCGACCTGACACAGGGCGGTGCCCCGGTGTGGGTTGACTGGGGGCAGCTTCTCGACCAGGTCGCCGCAGAGATGGGTGTGGGCAGGGCGAAGGAAGAACCAGGTGAGCCGTCCGTCGTGGAGGGGGATACAACATCAACATCAACATCAACGGACACGGATACACCACGGTCCAATGCGGTCATCGAGGTGGTTATCTCACAGCGAGACCTCGGCCGAACAGGCTTTGATTCTCGCCTCCGATCAAAAGCCGCCGCTCTCCAGGTCCATGCCAAGATGATCATATCAGTCTGGGAAATCAGCCAGAATCAGACATTCTTCACTCTCACATTCACCAACACCGAGGGAGCGCCAGCAACCCCCGGGAAAAAATCAGTCGCGGATCTTGACGCCCTTCAAGCTGCTGAGAAACAAGGCGCCGCCGCTTTCAGCAAGACGCCCTCGCTCGCGTGTAGCTACGGCTCATATTGCTCTTCGTTCATCAGCCCGAGTACCGTTTCGCTTTCATCAAGCCCATTTCCTCCCCTAGGACCACCAGCAAAGTCGTCGATTTCAAGTGCGCCTTCTATTCTGCAGAAAATTATGTTTCTGAAAGACGCGCTGCTGGACAACTCCTCGACGCCAATACTCGCAATGTGGAGAGATGGGAGTGCCTCTTTTCCCAACCGGGCCGCTCGCGATCTCTTCAGCCCAACTGCAGATCTGGAATCGACAGCAGATGGGTTCGATCTTCTTCCAGCCTGGGCGGTTTGGACAGAGGATTTCAGCCGCCAGCTCCTCCCAAGCGAGTATCCAATATCTGTTATCATCAGGACCGAAACTCCATTTACCGGGCATCGCATCGGCATGCGTGACAGGAACGGGAAAAAGTTGGTTTTTGACGTGGAAGGAGTGGCGCTCAGGGACGACGATACCGGTGAATTTTTGGCCGGAGTGGTGACATGCAGAGACGTCACTGAAATGACCGAAGAGATCAGCCGGATCAAGGCCGCGGATGAGGAGCGGTTCAAGCTGATATGCGATACCATGCCACAGTTAGTCTGGACTGCCACGCCCGACGGTCTTCACGATTTCTTTAACGGCAGGTGGTATAGCTATACGGTCAGTTGTCATGCCCGCCTTTGTCTCCTCTCGTCCCTTCGCATCGGTACTTGAGACGTGACTTTCTATTCCCGGATGCGAGGGCATGCTTTCAAATATGAGAAATCAGCTGACGTGTATCTAGGGCCTCACACAGGAAACCTCATTTGGTGTTGGGTGGAAAAATCCGTTTCATCCAGATGATCTCCAAGAGACAGAGAAACGATGGAAGCACTCCCTCGCGACCGGGGAGCCGTACGTTACGGAATACCGTTGCCTCAGCAAAGAGGGCGGATGGCGTTGGTTTCGTATGTCAAACTTAATCACCTCCTAGTCATTCAAGGGCCGGCAGAGGTGTCTTGGGGAGAGAAACCCCTCCGCACTATACAAGCCGTTGCCCACTGTTTGCCCTGAAATGTGACCATCTGCTGACTTCTCAAAGTTGGGAGAGCGTTACCCCTCAGAAACAAGGAGACTGGCAAGATCGAGAAGTGGTTTGGTGAGAGCACATGAAATTGCAGTTTCTCATAGTACATGTTACTGACCGCTCGACAGGCACATGTACCGACGTCCACGAGAGCATCGAGACAAAGCTGGAAGCTAAAAAGGCTAGGCAGCAACTTTTGAGTGTGATTGCGCTTTCTCATATGACGGTGTTTACAGTCGATACCAATCGCCAGGTTACGATGCTCGAAGGGGCGCTAATTTGGGACTCGGTCGCCAGCGACAGCGATTCAAACTCTCGCTGGTACGTTGGCAAGAACGTGTATGATGTTTTCAACCGCCTCAGTTCGCAGTTGCGAAAAAAAGATGGGCAGACCCCGCCGTTTCTTCAACCTTTGGAGCTAATCCTCACTGGAAAAGCGACATCAGAGTACCAGGAACATGAAATAGGTAAGCGATAATGCGAAGTTCCTATATCCGTGGAAAGCTCTAACGGGTCGGAGATGGGTGTTGGTACCGCACTCGGTTTCAGCCTATCATTAGCAAACGAAAAGGGGCAGGGGGTAACGAGGAGCACGTTATTGAGGGTGTGACTGGAATCGTTATGGACGTCACAGAACTTAAGGCGCGGGAGAAGCATATTCAAACTCAGGCCCAAGAAAAGAGGCGACTGGTTGCGAACGAAGCGGCTGCGAAGGAAGCAAGTAGGCTCAAGAGCCAATTTCTTGCAAATGTGAGTTGTGAGACATACCATCAATCAGAACGTACTAATACTTGCCAGATGTCCCATGAAATTCGCACACCGATCAGCGGTGTGATCGGTATGGCCGAGCTTCTGATGGAAGGAGATGAAGAAGAAGACCACAGAGAGATCACTGAGAACATATATCGTTCTGCAAATGCGTTGCTCTCTGTTATCAACGATATTCTGGACTTTTCTGTAAGTACCTCAGACGGTCGCTCCTCAAACAACAGACATCTCAAAATGGGAAATGATTGCTAAAATCCACCACAGAAGATTGAGTCTGGAAGGCTGGACATTGAAGAGGTGGAGTTCTCACTTTCAATGGTTGTCCAAGACGTGACCAAAATGCTTCGTTATGCAGCCGAACGCAAAGATCTTGATTTCAAAACCGACATTGCGCCCGAAGTCGAGAGAGATTTGATGTTGCTGGGTGACCCAGGAAGGGTTCGGCAAATCTTAACAAATCTATTGACGAATAGCATCAAGTTTACGAATCAAGGCTACGTGAGATTCTCGGTCAAGAAAGAAAAGGAGACACCGGATTCAGCAGAGATCAAATTTGTCGTCGAGGATACTGGAATAGGAATTGAAGATGAAGTCAGAAAAAGACTATTCCAACCTTTCAGCCAAGGGGACCCATCGACTGCAAGGAAGTTCGGCGGTACTGGGCTCGGGCTGACCATCAGGTATGTCAATGAGGGCCGTTTCGATGGACGAAGATATATTGGGATGTCCGCTCTGGGCCACGTTGATTACCAATGCACCTCTTGGAGATAACGGCTAACTGACATTTGCCATTAGCAAGAACCTTCTGGATCTGATGAAGGGACGTATGTCGATGGAATCCATTGTCGGCAAAGGTACCACCACCACATTCTGGATTCCCTTCAACATACCACACATATCGCTAGTTTCGGGCCTTGCACAACCACTACCCGATCGCCTCCAGTCCGAGATGAGTCTTTCTCGCAACAGCTCTGAATATGAGCCAAATTTCCCACCAGCCGACATGGACAAGGGAAGGTCTGCTTGGAGGCATTCGTCTATCAGCCTTTCTGCACTCGGGTCGCCAGAAGAAGACTTACCAACAACGGAGCGTGCTGGCATTCTTGTCCTTGTCGTCGAAGACAACGCGATAAACCAGCAGATCGCCACAAAAACGATCAAGAAACTCGGGTTTCAGGTTACGGCAGTATGGAATGGAAAAGAAGCACTCGACTACCTCACAGCGGCCCAGAACGGGATCACGAGGAAGCCGGATGTAATCCTCATGGATGTACAGATGCCGCTAATTGATGGCTACAAGTGCACTCACATCCTGCGTCACCATAACCCCTATAAAATATACGTGAGCGAGATCCCAATTGTCGCAATGACAGCATCTGCGATACAGGGGGACAAGGAGAAATGTAAAAGAGCCGGAATGGACGACTACTTGTCCAAGCCAGTGAAGAGCAAGATGCTCGAACGAATGCTAATTCGATGGAGCACGAAACGGCGCTTGAAGAGTTCCCCTGTGGAGGGTTTAGTCGATGGACTTCAACCAGTTTTGGGAGACTCGGATTGCTCCGAAACGGGCGAGCGATGCGACAAGGCTGATATTCCGGGAATTGTCGACAACCCAAGGTCTCCGTTACTACCAGACCAATATCTGGACGATTTCAACGACCAAGTTACGCCGCGTCCGCCAGCACATGAGATCACAGAAGAGAGACTGGTCCACTTCCCTGGATTTACGACCTCGCCACGCACACCTAAATCAGACTTTTTGAGGTGCGATCTCGTGCAGTTTACTCAATGTAGTACAGCTGACGGAGTGGCAAGCGGTGATGGGATCACCGCCAAAACGTCTAAAGAACCTGCAGACGAATTGACACACTCCCTGTTGCCATTGACCAGGGGAAACATTGGCCGACTGGACCACGAATCACAACAGAGCTGAGCATCGAACTTCAGAGGCCACGGATTGTACTGCTAAGCACAGCACACCGTGTGGCATTGCAGGAAATGTTAGGATCTGAATCGTTTTGTGGGTGGACAAGTTGAGGCTACATTTGTGACAGGTGGTGTAGACTACACGATAGATAGTACTAATGATAATCACACGATATTCTCGCTGAGATTTGCGAGGAGCCTCTTTGTGAAGCTCCTCCCAGCATGCGCCAGCACCACAAGCTGCGTAACCTGCAGCCGGTCGTAGCTAATGTTTGAAGGAACTTGCATAAAATGAAACAACACCTCTTGTAGAGGCAAGCTTTCTATGGATGTGCAAACTGCCTTGGCTGTATGGCTCACATGAACTGTAGGGAGGATATCCACGTAGCGGACTGGGTGCCCCTTTTTCAACATAAGTCCGCGTCTCTATTGCCAACCTTACCTTCCCAATATCGTCTAATAAAAGGAAAGAGAAAAGGGTTTGGAAGTTTCTAAAAAGAACAAAAGGAATCATGTTAATTTTCTAACCCCTGAGCTAAATTAGCCTGTGTTATCCGAGCTTGGGCGCAGGAATTTCGAGCTTGCCATGGGTGCCGTACTGAATGATGCTGGCCTGGTTGGACATGCGATGCAATGGTAGGGTAGCAACTGACGGTGATGCAACATCGACATGCCGAGGTCGATGAAAATGAACTATGTACTTGAATATCATGATATGTACAATTGCAGTATAGCCCAAATTTCGGCGAAATCGTCAGCATCCGCCTCATTTCCCGCTCGGCATGGAAACGGAAGCTCGCCTCAGAGTATGTCTTTTTTTCCCGGCGGCTGGACTCTAGGCCTTTTCATCACATGTTCATTGCGGCTTGGGCGCGAAACCCAGCTTGAGGTCGCCGCCGTGAAAGACTGTGAACTGGGCCTTGAAGAAGATATCGCCATAGATAGCGAACGGGAATCCAGCAGAGCTTTGCAAGCCACCGAAGCACACGGTGGCGTTGTCAAACGATTCGGTATCGACGGGGGCGTACTTCATGAAGTGACCAGCAATGACAGCCTTGTAGGTGCTAATGTGGAGCGTCAAGTCGGGGAGTGTCGAGTTACACGGAAAGATGTAGCCGCCAACATTGTAGTTGTCTACAGCGTCCGGGATTTGGGCATAGTATGCCTTGGTGATTTCCGACGGTACCATCAGCAACGTGGTACCCGTGTCAGCGATGGCCTGGTGCGGGGCGGGGGCCGTCAGATTGGCGACAGTGTAGGCGTCGGTCTGAAACTGCCAGAAGCCGCCAGTCTTGTTTACGTCGACGAAGTGGAGGTCGCCATGGAATTCGGTTTGGTCAATGAAACCGAAGTTGTCTAATGGTAAACAACCGTTAGTTCTTTCCTTTCAACGCTGTTTGGGGATGGGGGGGAATGTCTCGTTCGTGGCTGCTCTCCCCCTGAGACATCCAGGGCGGCCATAGAAGACCAAAATAGGGGGTTAAAAGAAGGTGATTTGCCATACAGTTACCCGCTGTTCATACAAAGAAAAGTTAGATCTGAGAACTTCTAATGTTTTTGTGTGTCAAGGCGAGCGAGCAGTTGGACTTACCTTCTCCCTTCTTCAAATTGGCTGAGAATAACGGCATTGCCAAGGATGTCATAGCATTGGAGAAGAACGTCTTCTCCGAGGTCGGCTTGACCTGGTTTATGTGGTCGAACCCAAGCCCCAAGAGGCCGGACGAAGCTGCGTCCTCGGTGAAAGAGCCTGACACCCTGGTAGCAGACTCAACGGCTTGGTTTTCAACCAACAAACCGCCAACACTGACAACATCCCTGTAGACATTTCCCGCCGATGAAGAACCGTCTCCGTAGCGGATGCTCCAGGTAGCATTGTCAACCTTCGTCGCTGTCGTGCTGGCATTGATATTGTAGATCCTATGGCCGTTTTGTTGCGCCTTGGGGGTCTCGCTGCTGAAAACCCATAGGTCCGAGGACCCGGTGTCAAAGTTCAGGTTGAGCGTCTGCGGCGGTGTGCCGATCTCCACAGGGGCCAAGTATTCAATATCGAATAGCTCAGGCTTAGCAGATACCTCTCCTGTATGTGGTCAGCGCACGTAACGCCTCGACGTCGAGGCCAGATGCAAGTATTTACCTTTTCCAGCCCCTACAGTGGTATTATCGGCATTCCTCCACTTCAGCACATGAGTCTTCACTGCCATCTTATCGGCGATTGCGTGCAGTGTGGCAACTAGCTCAGCCGGCATCTCCATGCCGTATTTCTGGTAGACCCTCCCAAGGGCCCGTGGCCCCTTTCCGATCTGGCTGAAATCTTTGTTGTACACGGTCCGTACCCTGAACGTCGCGCCCCCAAGAGTTGAGACCTTGAGGTCTTCGGGATGGACCTGGACAGCGACTGGTGAGGCGGCGGCCAGACCCGCTGTCGCCGCGACAGCAGCTACGCTGAACTTCATAATGGTGCGCAGAGGGATTTCCCAAAAAAAGAGAAGAAAGGTTGTCGTGCGAGGGATGAACGTGCTCCAAAGAAGGCGAAGAGAGAAAAAAACGTAGGGAGAAGGGGAGAAGAACGGATGGCTCCGATGAAGCAAATAGAAGGACTGGGATGGAGATATTAGCCGTCCAAAGTACTCAAGCTCGGCGGCGGCAGGGTATGGAGGAAACGAAAGGAGAGACTGCCGGAGATCACCAGACAAGCTTTCGCCAACAGATCGCCTTGCCGTCTGTCTTCATGCATTGCCCATTCCCTGGCTCCGTTTCATAGGGATGGAGCTGGGGGAGGCGATCAGCTAGGCCTATCGCTTTATAGTGTGCAATTAGAGACGGCATCTCGTGAGCCATCGCGTGCAATGCACTTAGATCTGCCGGTAGTACTCCGTGGAGCGAATCCTTGGCCCACGACCAAGACGGGACTTTCCTCGGGACGGCAGCAAGGCACACAGCGCCTGCAAGCTGCGGTTCGAGTGGACACCGAATGGCGCGCAGCATGGCGAGATGTGGCCATCGCAATCTGCGACAGTGGAAATCCAGATGCGTCGGTGAGCAAATCAACCGTCGCGGGAACCCTCTTCTTGAAAGCCGCTAGGGGCCCAGTCCAAAAGCAGAAGCTCGCAGAGCCGCTTCCTGGCTGTGCCTGGATCTCGCAGGGTGGCAGGGGGTTTCATTGCGGAGAGCTGTTGGCCGCCTGGCCGCGATCGCCAATCGCTGGTGCGAGCCTCTCAACCTGAAACGACATGTTCTCACGAACAAGCGCGACGTTTGGCTGTCGCTGCATCAATGCGGAAACTCAAGGCTTGGCAATCTCTTACACCCGACGATTGACATCCCAATGTGGACCTCATGCGAATCCATGATGCTGTGTCGCTATGCTCGAGACGCCGTTTTATTGTCTCTGCTGCTGAACAACCCTGCTCAGCAGCGCCGTTGAACAACCAAGGATTGTCCATGGAGGAGGGGTAGAGGGCTCTTCTTCACGCATGCCGATCGCCGGGAAGAATACGAATTTGCTAACTAGGATGCATCGCGGCGCAAACGTGATGCAGGGAGCAGGTTTCTCTCCATGTGCGGAGATTCTAGTTGAACGTTTGCTTGACACGGACGACAGGAAGACGGGATGAAGGGGAGCGCGTGTTTGTCCCGCAGCTGCGGTTAGGTTGGTGGCGTTGTATCGAGAACGCTGGGAGGCAGCGGCTGCCGCGCGCCGGTACGATCGGCCAAGATTTGCCCCGCCCAAGCTAGGCTTCAGCGGGGTCTTCAGCTCCCCGCCATACTGAATGGAAGACATGACGCGGCAGCAGCCCGAACGATCGCGACAACAAACCAGCTCTAAGCTTGCTTACGGGAGCGTTTGGCGCATTCTAGGAGCTTCTTTCTTCTCTTTTTTTTCCCTTCTTTCCGCACGCAAAGGCTAGGACAGGGTTTTGTATTCAGATTTCCCCTTTTCCTCTCTTCGGCCGGTTTTCTTTTGTCTCCGTTCAACGTTGCTTGGCGACTCTCGCGAAGCGTGTGTCAACGGCCCTCCAGCAAGGCTGAAGTGTACAACATCGCCGGCATCATGTCTGAGCACGATGCCCTCGTAATTTCTTACTCTCACCTGAAGAATTTCCCCCGCGAGAAAGATGCGCTGCATTCCCTCAGGAAGATTGCGTCCCTGGTGAAGCCTATCATGAGGGCTAGGGGGTGGAAAGTGGGAGAGCTGGCCGAATTCTATCCGGATGAGCAGAACCTCCTTGGTAAGCGACCCCGGTACCTGCCCGCACTTCAAGTAGCGATATCTAAACAGGGGGCAGGACTCAATGTCAACCGCGGTCAGAGAATCTTGCTCCGACTGCGGTACCCCGGGGATCGGAACCAGTTTCTTCCCATCGAGCAGGTGACCGATACGATGCTCCACGAGCTCTCGCATATTGTTCATGGACCTCACGACGCAAAATTTCACGCACTATGGAACCAGTTGCGGGACGAACACGAGGGTCTGGCACTCAAGGGCTACACGGGCGAGGGCTTCCTCTCGGACGGCCATCGATTAGGCGGCAGTCATCGAGTCCCGATGCACGAAGCCCGCCGCCTCGCTCGGGCTGCGGCTGAGAAGCGCCGGGTTCTTTCGGCGGGCTCCGGTCAGAGATTGGGAGGCACTGTACCTCGACCCGGCCAGGACATCCGCAACGTCATTGTCAATGCGGTCGAGCGGCGAAACAAGACGCTACAGGGCTGCGGTAACACGAACCACAACGAGCGTGAGATTCGAGACATATCAGATAGCGCAACCAGGAATGGTTTTCGCACGCAAGGTGAGTCCTCACTGATAATAGAAGACCTCTTCCGGGTTTGTCTCTTTTCCTCTTGTCTTGTGACTCCTGAGACAATCGCTCCTCCTCAGACACAAAGAATATCCCAAAATGGAGAAAAATTGGCTGATATCCACCGCAGCAGAAGAAGATGCAGCGAACGAGGCCGCCATTGCGCAAGCACTATGGGAGCTCGTCCAAGAGGATGAGAAGGTGAAATATGGTACTTCGTACATCCATCCAACTGCCATCGACCCAACTGGCAATGGTGGCGGCTCGGTGTTTGAACAGCCGCAGAGTGGGAATAGCTATCGATCGACTGTATCAGGGGTGAACCCACCACCAGTGCCAACGGCGACAAAACCAGAATCGCCCCCCAATGGTCCCGACGTGGAGGAAGTCTGGGCTTGCGAGATCTGTACGCTGCATAACCCAGCCTCATATCTCACATGTGACGCTTGTGGAACGGAGCGGTCTACGAAGAATAGCCGAGAATTGGCGTCGAATAATAAAGGCTCGAGAGCAGTTGTGGACCTAACGAGTCCCGCGTCGACGAAGAAAAGGGGAACTAGCTCACTGGCGAGACCCTCCGCCACGTCAATAGCAAAACCCACATGGATATGTTCGTTTTGTGGTAATGAGATGGAAAGGCAGTGGTGGACCTGCTCAAGTTGCGGGAAAATGAAGGACAACAGCAGGTGAGGGAAGGTCTACATGGCGTGCCGGGATTTTGGGGGGATTTTGAGGCGCTTTTGATGGGGGTTAGATGATACCCCTAACCCATGATTTAATAGAATTTATGATGACGAAAATGTTGGCCGCCCTGTCATATCCAGTGATTGTTGGTGATGCGCCCGTATAACCCTAACCCTGATATCGATTCCCAAAACACGTTCAAAGCATGGTGAGCTCACGATCACATCGAATCTCAACGTATTTACATCGCATTCAGTAATTCTACAAGCCAACGCATTAACTGCAGGAGCTTCATAAATAGTATCACTTTCTTCTCACCTCTTGACTGGGCTTACAAAAACAAATCGCAAAAGGTAACCTACCTGACCAGTTTGAGCCATTCTTAGTTTTCTGCCTCACTCACAACACATTCAGGTCAACCTCAGAACGGGAAAACAAATGCAACTCTTCACTCTCTAGCAGAACCTATTGTCTAAAAGCCAAAACTGGCCACCCGCATTCCCCAACATTTGAATCTATCTGCTCTCCTCCCAAACCATGCTCCGACGACCCCTCACAGTCCTCACCGTCACGGCAGAAGACATCGCCGACTATGAAGACCGCGCCGCCGACCGCCTTCGCGCGCGCGACCTCCTCACACAGGCACGCGCCCGCCGCGAGGCCATCGCCGCGCACCACACCCACCACCAACAGCAAGCCGCAGCAGGCGCCTTCTCCGGCCGCAGGCGCGTGCTAAACCGGCCCCTTTCCGTCCCCACCCCCAACCCCCACTCAGAAGAAGATGACGACGACGAGGACGACTCCTCGGAGCTCCAGCAGGCCTACCCCTACGCGAGCACCGCCACAGGCGCAGGCGCCGCCGTAAATAACACAGGCGTGACATCCGGACAAGGATTGTTTTCCCCTCCAGCTGCGGCGCCCTACGAGGACAACGACTCAGAGGAGGAAGAGGATGACGACGACGACCTCGACGGCATGGACGTCGACGGTGCGAGCGGAATCGGCCCCGGTGGCGCTGGGTTGATGCAGGTAACGCCGACGATGCCGCGGGGACATCAGCAACACGTCCACCACCACCAGCAACCACAGCAGCGGGTAGAAAATATCCCGCTTGGAGGAGGAGGGCTGCGTCGGGCGGAGGAACAGGAGCGGGTTCTCCGTGGACAGGCTCAGGGAGGAGCACCGGTATTGCCTCGAGGAGGTATGGGCCCGCCAGGTGTGAGAGGTGGCGCGGTGCCTGCGGTGACTCCCGAAGGGCGGGTTCAGCAGCGGAGCAGGGAGGAGAGGATTGGGCTTGCGGCGCCGCAGAGGAGACGGCCGCAGTAGTTCTATTGATAATATGATGTTATTGGGGCTTAGTCTGGGTATTGTTTTGACGGAGGCCAGAACAGATAGCAGGAAAATGGTAACATGGTGATCGATCACATACAACAAATGGGCTCTGGCAAACAGGATCTGGGTATCATCGATATTTGCCATAGTTAACTGCTCTGTACTATGTATATCCCGTCTTCTCTCCCAAACCATGTCCGCAATGTCCCATTCGCTGCTCTTCGCCCTCAAAACCTTGCCACCAACCATCCCACCCAGCCTCTAACCCTCAGCAAAGGGAAGGCGCCGTATGCGCTGTATTACACTAATCACAAGCCGATTTGGCCTCTTTTCTCACCCCCTGAAACGCCAATGCTGAATCAAATGCCCATTTCCCCTTTGTGCAATGCAATCTCAGAAAGTAAATACTGATCCTTATACAGTTCCCCTGAACGGTCTCCCTCCGAGACCATGTAGGCCCTCAGAAATCCGCAGAAATAGAGAAAATCGGCAGTTTAGGAATACCGAATCTCGTACCATCAAAGCGGCCCCCCACATCATGCTTGGTTCCGCATTAGGATCGAACCTCTCTAAGTCGACCCTCTCCCAGGTTGTGAAGACATCTTAAGCTTCAGCTTGATCTTCTTAGGAGCCGGTGCTGGCGTTGATGGTGCGGTACCCGAAGCCATAACTGCAGGTGCCCCCGGACCGGGGTGGGGTGCCGAGGAGGGTAATGGCTTCCGTTGCTTGATTCCCGAGGTTGCCGACGCTGATGTCCCAGCGGAGAGTTGAGAACGCGCAGGAAGTTGTGGAGACATTGCGCTGCGTGGCGATGATGCAGGAAGAGATGTGTTGCCACCGAGGCGCTTAGCCACGGGAGTCGCGACAATCGTCGAAGAAGCAGCTGTACGGGTCCGCTCCTCTTCGATTTTCTCTCGTATGCGCTGGGGTAGCTTATGCCAACTCCTGAAGTCGACCGTAACCACACACCTCAAACGGCCGTTTGCACCGTTACTAGTACCATTCTCAATCCTTGCAGCCTTCTTCGGACGATCATTTATTTCGCTCTCATCACTTCTCCGCTTCTTCGGCACCTTAGGCCTTTTCTCCAGGGGCTTCGCACTCCCACTAGCCTGTAAACTAGGTCTGGCAGTAAACGGCTGAGAAGGCTGGGGCGACGACACCGCAGGGGTTGATGGCCGCGCCATGGGCTGCACAGATATCGAGTCGGATGCGGAAGCTACCGCCGGCGGCTGCCCTAAAGGCGCAGGAGTTTGTCGAGGCGCCGTAACGGATATTGAGTCCTGTCTAGCTAGAGGCGAGGGTGTGGGCGGTCGGCTATTCGAAGGGCCGTTGAAGGACGCCTTCGAGCTCAATTTGATCTTCTTTGTTTCCTGGGGTTTAGGCTCGGGCGGCGGTAGCTCAGGCACCGGGGGAGGTGCAATGGCGAGCTTTTGGACGGGCTCTGTGCGGAACACTTGACTAAAGCGAACCATGCACCGTGGCTTTTGTGGCTTTTGCCCTTGGGGAGCTATGCTGGGCTGGGGCTCCTCGACTCGAGCGGCAGTCCAATATTTGGGGTAATTGAGAGTCACAAGCAACGATTCCTCGGGCTCAAACATCGCGGAGCAGAGGTCCAGAAGCTGACACTTCTCCTTGAAGCCGATGACTGTTGACTCGACCGCCTGCCAAATGACGATAGGCAGGTCTGAATTACCCTTCAGCTCTTCCTTCAACGCATGAAGGGCGTGAGTAATGTCCTCTTTTCGAACTGCATCTAGCTTTCTCTGTTGGATCTCGGCATCGCCTTGGTCCACTATCAAGCCGCTCTCATCAACTTCGGCCTCGGGTTCAGGCTGGGAGATTTGGGTTTCCCCAAGGGCGATTGCTGCGATTCCTCGGCAAAGGATCTTGAAAAGACGGTCCCGGACGAAAGGAGACCTGTCCGTGCTGAGGTGTGAAAGAATCAACTTCAGAATAGGTGCTTTTGAGAGCATGCCGAGCTCGACGAGGCACTCAAAGGCTTTGATGCGAACAAGATCCAAGTTCTTATCCTGGAGGTATTGCACGAACTCTAGTGGCGAGACGCGAATGACACGCTCTTTCATCAGTCTCATCTTGCAGTTCAGCGCTGTGGTGGTCCAAACATTCTGGTAAGAATGCGTCCACTCGTCCATGCGGCGATATTTGTCGATCTCTTCAAGAGTCTTCAGAATGAACCGCTTGAATTCTGCATCCTCTTCATCGTACTCGTCGAGACTTGAGAGGAGATCCCTATCACCGTCCAGTTTATCCGGAATGAGAGACGTTGTGAGGGCCTCCAGAAGTGTGGCAATATAAAAGTCATCCCTGTACTCGTTGTCCGAGTTGTTGTTGAACAGCAGCAGATCCAGCAGAAAGGTCCGTGCGACCTTCGAACAGCGGCCCTTCTCCCTCGTACGGGCGATTGCGCCAGGCAGCGAAGACTGGACAGCATATTGAGCCTTGTCGTGAAAATCGTTTGGCGAAGGAGGAAAAGTAGCGCTCCCGCTCTTTACCAACACTCTATCACAGAAAAAGTGACGGAAGCTCAGAATGAGCTGGGCCAGGCCGATATAGTTGAGATCGGGATCAGCCTGCTTTGCGAGGTCTTCTGCGGCCATCATCCGAATGCCATTGTAATAGCGACGGTCCATCACCGTCCTTGTCTCAACGGTTGCAGCCACTCCGTGTCGTTTACCTCTCTTGAAGAAAAGCATCGCATCTTGGTGGGCCACAACGTCCCGATCTTGCTGTAGCTGGGCCAAATACATGTATCCCGGCATGTCGGTTATCGTCTCACACACCCATTCGAAATTGCAGTCGAAGCGGATCCACTCGTACGACTCTTGGTCCATCGAGACCTGAACATCCTTGCTCCAGTCTTGGAGGCCCCAGTCTCCGATGTCCTTTTCTGTCGTCAATACATCGCCGAGCATGTTGTAGTAGACAACATCATCCTCTTGAACGTCATGCTTTTCGTTGCTGGTGTTGGCAGACGCCTGTGCCTTCTTCGTGCGCTTCAGTCGCTTGTACTTGGTGTTGTATGAGATAGAGAGGGTTGTCCCACCCCTATCCTTATCCGTGATACATTGGTAATGCTCATAAGGTGTACCATCTGCTTCATGGATGCGGACGGTGAAAGGACCGGTGAACAGCTTTGGGACCTCGGCGGCGTAGACACCATGGATTTCTTCTTGGAGCTCCCTCCAAAACTCTTCCTTCGTGATAGGCCTCGACTTTGGCGCACCCTGGGTCTGTTTGATGGTGATGTCCACATTAAGGTTCTTCTTGTTGAACTTTTGCGTGATGGAGAGTTTCGGGCATCCGGAATGCCTCACCCACTGCTCCCACAGCTCGTCAGGCCTATACTGACTCCGCTTTTCGCAAGCACGCTGAAACTCTGTGTCAGAAGCACATGTGAACGCGGCGTCTTGGTTGTGGATATTCGCATTGGATACCATGTTAGAGACCACGCGAACCACACCAGTAGAGCCGGGAATTTTGGACATTCTCTGGTCCAGGATGAAGAGAACCAAAGGGGCCTTGAGGGACATAAACTCCAGTTCGAAGTCTCCGATATGGAGATGATTCCCAAGATCGCGAAGCGACGGTCGTTGGACATCCATTTCCACTAGTTTGTCTGCCATCATTTTCAGATGGAATCGGTACCAGTTGTTGCCGCAGAGCGTCCTCATAAAAAGATCTGTCATAAACCACTGAATACCGATAACAAGCCAACTATCCGACCGTGTGTTGGGGACAATGTGGACGCCAAGGTACTGGCTAGCCAGGGCATGGACCAGCTTTCGGGTGACATCGATCTCCGGGTCGATGATGTCCTCCTCATAAAAGAGTCTTGTGCTGCAGAGCGACATGGAGGTAGCTGCTGCGGTGTCTACAACCATGTCGTCTACAAAGCACATCTTGTAGCTCTCAAATGGGTACTTGCCAAACTCGGGTGCGAAGTAGTCGGCGGCTGCTACGATAGGTCCACAAGTGTGCATCGCTTCATCGAGGCGGCCGGGGAGAAAGTAGACATGGATCTTGGCGGCGTTGGAGCCGAGCTTCTCATCCGCTTCTTCTGTTCGATATTCCGTCGATAAGTCAACGTGGTCGAAAGGGCCGATGGCAAACGCAATATGATGAGCGGCCGAATTCTGACACTCAAACGTCATGATCTTTTTCTTTTCGTCTTTGGGGTCAATCTGCTCCCCGCTGAGATTCCCAGAGCAAACGACAGTAAGCTCCTTCAGCTTGTCCTCTTCCTGCATGGGAGTGACAGATGGCTGGAGAGCAGAAGGCGCGGCCTCGCCAATCTTCCGCTTTCGACTCGCTACAGCAGGTGCCGGCGTGGCCAACTGCGTAGCCAAAGGCTGCTCAAAAGCATCACCGAGAGTCCGTGGGCATTTGATAGATATCTTCCACGGGTGTCTGGATCCGGGATCGTCGACGCACGGGAAAATACAAGGAGCTGTTCCAGTTCCGTTGGAGTGGCGGGTGTAGACATGTGGGTATCTTGAGTCTCCATCATCCACACCAACAAAATGAAGTCCATCGCGAATACGCTTTGATTTGAACGGTATCGATACCTTCATGAGGTCGTTGTCTGTCGCAGTGTCCTTGTCGGCCTTTGTAGCTTTTGATTTTGACAGGCAAGGCTCTTCCTTGACAACAGCTCCTTCGGGTCGCAATGAGACCCTGAGCGACCGGTCGGCAGGTACGCAACCTATCGCCTTGATATCCCTCTCATTGATCGGCGCGTCGTGCTTTTCATCGTCGGATGGCTTCTCGTATATGGAAGGCATCATGCGCTTTCGCATGGTGCGGTACTGTCCCACGCCCAGCTGCCATTGCGGAGGGGCCTGCATCAAATCGTAAGGGTCGGAAAAGATGGCTCGGACCTTAAGCCCATTGACCGTGATGTTGTCGACATCGATCTCGCATTGTCGCGCGTCCAGCGCAATCTCCTCGATCTCCTCGAGGGGAAATATTTGAATGTGCGAAACGCCGCTGATGCTCTTCTCGCGAAAATTGATCTCGAGCTCGACTTCTTGCTTGATGACGGTGTAGGGTTCGTACCAAGGCTCAGCAGAGACAGGTGCGACCTGCTCGGCCGCCTCGGGTTCGATTGCGCTGGGCATCTTTCAGCCTTCGATGACCGGAGTATGATAAAGAAACGCTCGATCGCGGAGGTTGTCGTGACCCTCAAGGCGAGGAGTGGGAGGGTGGTAGGAAAAGCAGAAAAGCGAAGGTCGGCCTGGAAAGGCTTCAAGGTGTTGGGGAGGAATAATCTTATTCGGTCATCGCAAGTCGAGGTAGCAGCGCAAGCACGCGAGATCTTGAGCGGTTGGGAGCTTCGGAGGGCTCCTGTACGGCGCAGGCGATTTTGCTTGATTCGATAGCTGATCGTCGGCAGTCTAGATTTGGTGCTTGAGATCAGTGCTCACTGGGAAGGCGGAAAAGGCAGCACGGCCAAACTGAAAGAAAGAAGGTTGCTCCAAGTCGCGGAACACCAACAGCCCCGCACACGGTGACACCTGCATGGGCAGCGAGGTGAATAAGTACAATAGTAAGTAAATTACACGCAGTGAATAGAATGCCTTCAGGGTGTAGGCGGGGTGCGGCGTGCTGCCAGTCGCAAGTTGAGGTCCGTCGCGATTATGAACAGTCGGCAGGAGCGATATGGACCTACTGGCTACAGTGAATCTCTATTGGCCCGGAGTTTTGCCGACGGTCTCCACCACATGTCCCCACATGGAATTGTTTCTTACCCGCCAATGAAACCCATTCTGTCAAGCTCGGCGCGGGACCAGCAAAGCACGTCGTCACTCACGGCCCACTGCAAGTTACTCGAAAAAATTGGTCTTTACCGCTCGATTACATTTTGGTCATTAGGTATGCGCTGAAACAGACATACCAATACACTGCAGGCCCTAATAGCTATAAAGCTCTATAAATATTCTGTGATCTGTTCCAATGAGGACCGGCTTTAGGCGCAGCAGCGAAGTGAGAGGACAGCAGCCTCGGAAGAGACAATACCCCCAACTCGGCATTACCCTGGTACGTATTCAGCTCGCATGTTTTCTCTTACTTCTCCGCTTCCCTCTCGCCCGCGACCTCAGGGTATCTTCGGTAAGAAATTCTTCGGGCAGCCGAAACTCTGCCTCATCAAGCTCAGGCACGGCATGGCCCCACGCCCAGGCAATCCTGCCCTTCCGCCGACTCTTGTTGAGTGCAGTATCGCGCAAATGTGGGTTTTTCTGGAAGAAGGTTGTAAACTCCTTGTGCGCTTCAGGCTTGCGAAGTGGTAGAGGGGGAGGCGGCAGAGCCGGTGTCACAGTGCGTCTTCCCCTTCGAGACTTGGTTTTCGCGGCGGCCAGCGCCTCCTCCCGTAACTGCTTCGCGATCGAAGCATCGACGTCGCTATCGTCAGGGGGATCGGCATCCTTGGCGTCCGGTATCTGGTCGATATCCTCCATTTCCTCGTCGCTGTCTGGGATCTCCATCTTTGTGGTATCTTCGTCTTCAATCATCTCCATCTCTTCTCCGTCATCGTCGTCATCTTCTTCGTCATCCGCTGTTTCTTCCTCGCGAGCAGCCTCCCGCTTAGCTTCCGCCTCGGCCTCGGCAATTGCGCGATCCTTCTCTAGCTTCCTGCGCTTCTCTTCAGCGGCCCATGTGCGGAACTTCTCCAGGATAGCCTGGCACCCCCGGATAAAATGGTCCCGAGCTGGTTCGAAAGTCTTCTTGCGGCTCTCAGTGATGCCGCTCACACCCATGACCCGCAGCCAGTCGGGACCCTGGAGACAATCCAGGAGTCTAATAATCTGGTCTTTCTCATGTTGGGCGCGTCCCTTTTCCGAGTTCCGAATAGAGCGCTCGAGCCGTTCCGATTTCTTGTGCGCGGGCTCGAAGAAAGAGTCTGGCAAAGGATCTTCCAACGATTTGTTCTTGTTCTGCGAAGTGAGAAAGCTGAAATCTATTCGTTGCGAATCCCATAAATCGGTAAACAATGAATCGCTGTAGCTCCGTATAGAAATGCCGTGCAGCTGTGGTTGAAGACTGTGGCTCATTGTATCGCTCGAGGATGGTTTGGGTACATTATCGATAACTATGGGTGTATCCAGCCCAAGAATATCTGTCAAAGAAGCCCAAAGTCAGTGGTCAATTCCAGATTTCGTCGCAATAACCAGCAAAATGGATTGGGTTGCCCTTACGTTGTTCTTTTGGTTCATTACCGATTACTTCGTCATAGTCTGGGAAATAGGCCGAGAGCTCGCTCTTGAACCGGGTGGCCTCCTGCGACCGCAATTTACGGCCTTGGGATTTAGTGTCCGCCAAATTCGCTTGCAGTTTGTTCAGCTCATTCTTTCCCACTTTCTCCTTATGCCGTGTCGGGGCCGGATGTTGTTGTTGCGGCTGCGTCCCGCGGGTCGAACCGGCTTTCGCGACTGTGGGAATCGGGGCGGGCGCGCGAGAGGGTGTCAGGTCACCATTGGGGCCTGCGACAGCGGCGGGCTTGGTGGTCTGCGCCTGCAAGACTATCGGTGTCGGCGGTGGCGGTGTTTTCTTCGCGTCGTTTGCCTCCCGCGAGACCCTCGATTGAAATGAGGAACGCGACGGGATCTCGACTGCAATCCCTGTGGTGAATCTGGCCTTCTTGGCAACTACTGGGTCATATTCGCGTGCCGATGTGTCGAGAGATCGCTTCGTTCGCTGGAGATTTGCGACAAAATTCTGGTTGTTGTTGGCCGCCCTCGCGTTGGCGACCAGCTGCTGCTGCGGGTGGCGTGTGTTTGGGTGCGACGGATGGAGACCCTCAGCTCGTCTTGAGCGGGTCAATGAAGTCGTCATTGCCATTTCGACGCGATGCAATCATGATGCACCAAACATGTCGGGATGACACGATGGGGGAGGGAAAACAGACCAGCAATGGGCGAGCAAGTCAGCGTGAGACGTAGTGGGATTTTCCTTTCGTGGAGGCGCCGGTTTTGGCGGGATGAGGTGAGGAGTTGTTGGCCGGCGTCGCTGCGACAGCCGACAACTTGATACAGCGCCCGCACTCGCCTGCTGGGGCCTTGCAGTCCGTTCGTTCAGTATAGGTTGCTATTGTCCCTTCGCTGCAGGTGGGTGTTCAATGGAGGAAAGTGGGAACCGCTCAGTAACAGCTGAGCCCGCTCCCAAATCTCCCGTTTTCAGCTGCCTGGCTGTGAGGGGAATTTGGATGGAATATTCACTTGCAGTCTTCCACGGTTCTTGACTGAATGTGCATTTTTATCCCCTCAATCAAGCAGGCTCCAGGGAGCAATTGATACATACCTTCTTCCTATGCCACTTGCAAATCCTATTCAGCGGATCCAGTCAACAAAGTATGAAAAATCCACAAACAATAATTTGTCATCAAATCATGAAGAGTGAAGCGTGAATACCACGTGCACATAACAGAAAAACATGGAGTGAAGACACAAGTAACTTTCAAACCGCCCATTAGCGTGTCACAATGTCACACATGGCCCGCAAATTACCTAGGTAAAGAAAGAAAGTTCAACTGTTGACTGAATTTCACATTGTCGCGGCGGAAGATCTACAATCGAATACACAGCGTGTTTGCTAGGCAAGAAAGACTGGATTATGGAGCGGGGATTTATTTGACTCCACCATATCTATCTGTACAAGAGGTTATTTCAGCCAGCTGTCGCCCAGCTGTCACCCAGCTAATGGCATCTCCCCCAACTGACAACCTCATACAGGGGAACCTGCACATAAGAATTAGGTCCGTGGCCGAAAAATAATTCTTATGAGGGGGTTATTCTTGTGGACAGAGGCCCCACAAATAGTGGTCTTGGCAGGCTTGG
>Ga0247770_1000460_pt1 | contig 39327 bp, 57 predicted proteins | sample UWRJL136409B6_FD_179943 | JGI IMG/M metagenome (GOLD analysis project Ga0247770, IMG submission 179943) | Plant litter microbial communities from Arlington Agricultural Research Station in Wisconsin, United States - UWRJ-L136-409B-6 | ecosystem: Environmental > Terrestrial > Plant litter >... | reverse complement strand
GGGGAAGGAGGGAAAAGAAGGGGGGGGGACAAAGGAGGGCAGCGGGTGGGCCCACAAGTAGTTCTTTGTTTTTGGCTCTCTTCTCTCCTGTCTTGCAGCGTGGAGCCGGAGCTAGGACTAGAAGAAAAAAAAAAGATTGTTTTCCGATTAGGGCCACGATGTTCTCAACCGCGCTACGACGCTGGCCAGGGTTTTGGAGATTGAACCACTGCGTTGCCCAGACGTCCAGAAAATCGGTCATCTCGTCCTCGCTGGTCAGAGATGCGAGGTACGAGTCGTAGATCCCGAATTGTTAAGAAGCACATGTATTGCCGCACGGCCGCAATAACGAAGACCCTGGGAGGGGGGAGGCATAACCGGTTAAACACACGAAGCAACAACAGCGTCCTATGGGAACGAGGGAATGGGTGAAAGGGAGGCGGGGTTTCTCACCTCTCGTCAACTGGGCCAGCACCTGGCGTCTGGCACCGCCGGAGACGGAACGCAAGCGGTTGGCCCCTTATTTGGCCAAGGATTTCGTTCGTAAACACCGGCTCCCCGTCCTTGGTAACCGCAAACCGCTTTTTGGCTTCAAGGAGGGCCGGGCGGTGTTCGGTGAGGTTGTACCTGCCATTGCCAAGCTGATACAAAACTAGCTCCCCATCCGCTGTGGCTCGGACTTTCTCTTCATGGGAGGGTTTGCCGGCGAACTCGACCAAGTACGTGGGCTTACGGCGCTGGGTTTCGTGCTGGGGCGGGCATGCCTGGAGTACGTGGTGGATGAAGGCGGAGGCAATCTGGACAGTGCCTTGTTCTGGGACGTCGGCTGAAGGTTGGCCTTGGCTGACATAGCCGGAACCCTGAGAAAGCCTGCTGAGAGCTGCTCTCGCTGTACGGGCTTGAGCCGACCCGCATTTTCGAGCTGTCGTTATAGTCCGGAAAGTCTGTTTGTTTCCGAAATCGTTTGCGCGACGGGGAGGGATTAGACCCTGGACTATATGGACGTCTTCTGCCTCCCCCTTCGCCGGCGACCATGTACATGTCCACATCGTCATCGTCCTCGGCTTTGTCCACGCCGTCGTTCTTGGCCTCGACCTCACGCCCTTCAGGATTGCCGAACTGGGCAAGCGCGGCCCAAAATGACCCGAGGCTTGCGCCGTACAAGTGGACAAGCTGTGTATCGGTTAGTATACCGTGGCTGACATCGGCGGGCTTCAAGAGCTCCCGGATGCGTGTCTGGTCGTAGGCGGTCGCCGCTTCGGCAAAATGGTCCCGCAAATCGGGCAGGAGATGGTTGATATCCGGCCGAGCGGTGGCGCTACGAACCACGAGGCGGGCAGCGAAGAGCTCGTCATCCGACCACTTGCTGCTTGGGGGCAGTTTCTGGATCTCGTTAAGGCTTGTCGTGCCCGGCGGGCGGCGCTCATCGTTTGGTATCTTGATGGCTCTTGGCATCACTTTCATGGTGAAGAATGCATGATGAAGCACACTGCAGTCGGCCTTCGAGAGTTGAGTGGTGAGCAAAATGTGCTTGGCGCGAAGGCTTGTTGGGGCCGATATTTGGGAGTTGTTAGAGGTGCGAAGGAAGCTTGAAGAAAAAGGAAAATCGAACGGCTCGTTATATGTATCGCTCTTACCATATTAGCCGACTAATGAACAGTTTAGAAGCCCTCGCATAGGGACATACTCGAAGAGCAAGTTGTGCTTAATGTCAAGCAGGCAGAAAGCACTGCCAAAATTGGCGATATGGGCTCAAAACGAAGGGGTTAAGGCTTTGAAAATGGCGAGCAAAGGCGCGAGAAATCGAAATAGAGATAGTTTCATGTAACATCAAATGATGCCAGACACTACCCGGGCTCCTCACGCCGGCTTCGCCTGCCACAACAAAGGCTAGGAATTGGGGTTGCGCCGCAGAGCACGAGCACGGATATCCCGCGCCAGGGCCGTCTCCTGGATGATGCACACGCCCTAGCCACACGACGGCTTCTCGCCTCCATCTCTCTAGATCTGCCATCATCTTCGTGACCCGGCGCTGCTTCGTCGCCACATGTCCTCCCCAATCGAATCTACCGCGTTCAACGACGGCAAGGTCTGAGGAGTCGGTGGAAACAAATATCCTCTCCGACTATTGCCAGCTTGGCGTGGGCAGCTAGCTCTTCTGCAAGAGCCCTTGATTTCTCCGCTGACTCGGCAAGTCCTTCAGACGGTTCGAGAAACGACAGCTCGGCGCGTGAGTCACCACGGCCGTTGGGGGCGATGCTATCATGCTGTTGCGGCGCCAGATGGGATGCCGGCTGCTGTCTTCGCCCGGGCCCCTCCATAGAGGAGTCATCCTGATCGACTGACTGGCCGCCGACGCTCTCCTCATACGCAGCGTCTTCATCAGACGCATTAGGTAGGTAGAGTGAGGATGTCTGGGAGGCGCCACCCCGGGTGACGGATCCGTTTGGTTGCTCAGCGAGGATACTGCTCTGTTGGGATCACACAGAGTTGGATGCCGACTGCTGCTCGCCACCTTCGAGATCGCTGATGTTCTGGGCACTCCTGTCTATGTAAAGCTCAGAAGCGCTAACCTCTTCGACATCAGACGTGTCCACCTCGTCCGGCTGGGTCGGGTGCCCCTCGGGGGCGTCATCGCTATATACCCATGCACTTCGGTCGATGTGGCCCTTTCTGAAATAAGCGTCGAGTGATATAATCGGCTCGCCGTCAAGTCCCGGGAGTACGTAAGGGCGAGGAGCCGAGTTCTGCTGGAGACAGGCGGAGTTGAAGACAGGCGCGTTACGAAAAAAAAAGAAGAAAAAAGAAGGGGGAACACACCCCATAAAGAACAAGGTTGACACGGCCCATGGTGTGGTATATCAAATGATGATCGTGGCCTGCGCGTGCCATCTTCTCGCACCCGCCCCAACACATGACTATCTGTCAGAGGTGGGCAGCAAACACAGAGTGTATTGGTGCGTGTGTTCTAGAGAAGGAAGGCTGTGGCCGAGGGCTAGCTGGACCGGGGAGGTGGGGCTAGGCCCTACAATTCCCACACTCCCCCTCAGACAGATCTATCCATCTTCCTGTCCTTTCTGCGTGGACTCCCCCTCGAAACCTGTCGTATCTGTCGTCTCTAGGCTGGTCTGAATACCATCGTGGGGGTTGGAAGGTCGATTAATTGAAGGGGTGAATGTTTTTTAGGTCGGTCGAAAGCAAACCAGAGAGGTGTGGTTATGTGAACATCTCCACCGCACAGCGCCTGTTTATTCCTATACCCTGAATCAGTGAGGGTAGATCTGAATCGGGATGAAATGGTGTAATTGAGAGTCGGATTGGCTGCTTGTTGATTGATTGATCGAAAGCGGAAGGCGGTGAAAAGAATTCTGCCTATCGGAATAATCGCGCTTATCGGCTGGGCGGTGTGATGATTCTGCCGCGCTCCGATTGGCTAAACGGTTAGCTGAATTGGCGAGTGGAATGGTTGCTGTAATGGCAGCATCTGCTCGAATGGTTAGATTCGCTTGCCAAATGGCTACTCGAATGGCTGGGTGGCTGGCCGAATTAGCTGGCCGGATTCGCTGCCCCTCCGTGGGGTTCGGTGGCTTCGGAGCCCTCCTGCGCGCGGTTGGAAGTCGCTGCTGCAAACTACAGGCCTGAAGGCTCTGTAAGAGCGCGTGCGCGCAGGAGGCTAATGGCTACAAACGAAGCTATTCGGAGGTGGAATTGCGTGGGCTCATGACTTGTCAGGTGGGCAGCAACACAGAGTTTATTGATTCAGAATTGCGAAGGCGGTGTCGTCAACCGTCCTCACAAGTCGATCCGCGTCATCGCCGACATGGCCCGCTGTTGACGGCCAGAATAGGAAGCAATTGTGGTGTATTCTAGAGATGTTGCTCTGGAGAGAGAGAGCGATGCCCAAGCCACCAGTTTCCTTGCTTTACCTCTTTCAGATCCCAGAACCGACCTCGAACCTCAGAACTATCAACCCTATTCCTTCCATCAGCCTCCCCCTACATATTGTCTACATCCTCAAGACACGAAGGTGGCTTGGGAAGAGGAGCTGCTTTTTCCATCGTAGTAAGATTTGTTGCCGCAGAGAGTCGGCCAAGGTTTACGTCCTTGATAATTCCCAAATTGCTGTTCCTCTTGCGGAATTCCAACTCTCTGTTGCGGAGTTCCAACTCTCTGTTACGACATTCAATGTCCATTTTTGTAATGGCCATGCGGGTATTATCGGTCATCTTGGCTATCGCAGTACGTGCGTCTGCCTCCATCTCGGCCGTCGCAGTACGTGCGTCTGCCTCTATCTTAGCCGTCGCAACACGTGCGTCTGCCTCCATCTTTGCAATGCCCTGCCACCATTAGTCTTAAGCGGAGATAAATAAGGATCTGTTACGTACCATGTGAACAACAAGAAAAGCGATAATAACCAGAAGCGCTAATACGAATTCCTACTCCGTAACGAGCGGCTGGTTATTGGGAACAGGATGCTCCATGACTACAATGTCTGCAGCAAGAAAAGTCTGCTGCTGCTACAGTGAGTATTTACGCATATATGCTAGTAGTGAAGCGTACCTGAAGACAAGGTAATGCAAGAGCTGTTTCGATATTAGCCATGGTGAGTGGAGGTGGAGATGTGGACGGTGAGGTGCTGAGAAGCGCGGCTTACCTTTGGTATTTTTTGAGTCTCGTTGTGTTGAAGAAGAAGGTCCAAGCGTCTCGGCTTATGAATTTTCCGTTCTGGTCTCAACCAGAAATTTCACATCACATGACATAATTGTGGGGCACGCCATCGGGCAACCAGCAGAATCGGCAAGCCAATCCGATCTGTCCCGCCTCTCACCCCCTGAACGACGCGCCGCAAGAAAAGTCACCGCACGACAGTGGGCGGCGCCAGATCGGGGTCACCACGTTCAAGGTCACCGGCTCTGTCGGGGTTAGGCTCTAGCAGCTTCAACACGTTTTGACTAACTTGGCTAACCGCTACGTTGGTACAGGTCCTTCTTTTCGGCCCGCATCCTCCTACCCTAACCCTCTTGGGTCATAGCAACCCTAACCCAGGGCGGGCGGGAGGAACAGCCTCCGCTGACGCGCCCAGGGAAGTGTCCTTGCTTCAGCACCACGGTGTTCACACTCAGCTCGGTATTGAAACACAGCACAGCCATGGGGAATGCAAACAGCCTTGCCATGTCTAAACAATAAAGGACACGCGAAGCCTCAAAATGGCACTTTGAAGCAGTGCATCGGGCTCTGCAGCCTCGGTGTGGAAGCCTTAACTTCCCTCACTTTGTTTCAGCTTCTCCACGGTGTGGTGTGGCGGAGGTACGGACGCGGTGCGTTGCCGAGGAGGGGCAAATTTGATGATTCAATAGTTTCGCTTTCCGCTTCCGTGTTTGTGTCTGTGTTTGTCTGTTTGGTTTTCACTACCCGCTGTTGCGTCACAGTATCCATCGGTCGGAGGTCTGCGTCCCGTCGGTCTATTGAAGCGGAATGGTTCTCCGCTAGAAGACTTGGTGTTGCACACCGAGTTGCGGGGCCGGAGTACTGTCATAGTTGTGGAGTGTGAAACGAGAACACGGCTGTGTTGGGGTTCTGCGATGCCGGAGATAACTACCAAACTTTTCTGCTAGCGGTGAACAGCCTCAGTTGCCAGGTAGTTGCGGGTTCAAGTCGATGCTTAAAGAGGTAGAGCCCGACAAGGGCAAGGGCTCGTGATGATAGCAGCTCGGGGGGCTCATCAGTTTCACCTGGGCTTGGTGACCCAATCCGTTGAGTCTGAGAGATTCAACTCTAACAGCATGACAGACGGCGGGGGAAATCGGAACCTGGAAGCTAGACAGTTTGCTTCACCTGGAATTGAACGCCTTTCGGAGGAGAAAAACCAAGAAAGATTGCCGCTCTCACAGCCCAATGGCAACCGAGAAGTCTCTCCCTTGGAAGAATCACGAGAGTGAATCAGCACGCGGCCCGGCGCCGAAAAAGGGCTGTGTTCGGGCTTTGGCAGTAGCGAGCGGTTCCTCGTTTTAGCGTTTTCCAGAAGGCCCAAAAGAAGCAAAATGTAATTCCCCGGGGGCTGGTGCTGTGTTTTAGCGTGCTTTCGCTCGATGTCAATTCGTCAGCTGCGCTGACCGCCGCCAGCTGGAACCGCAATCCAACAGCACAAGCCGTCCTGACCTCCAATGTAACTTCGTAAACCCTGCTCTTCCCACTGAATTTCCCCAATCTCCTTAGTTTTTCTAACAGGCTCTTTCCTTTCTGGCGCTTTTGTGTCAGGCGAAAACTGCCTTGGTCGCGGCCCATCACCAAACTCCATGAGCAATTGGGCGAGTTTTGCGTCGTCCGCCAGGCATTCCCAACCTAATCCTCCAGGTAGAAGCAATTACAGGTACCCTCGATGACGTGTCCGCCTCAGCATTGCAGCAAACCCGAGGACAATACATCGGTTCAGAACCAGCGGTGTAGAACTGGATCTCACACAGAGCCCGTGACTCAATCGATGTTTCGTGTTTCTTATAGATTTCCAACTTGTTGAGGCATATCACTGGGAAACGGGGGTCAGATTCCAGGCACATGCCAAAGTTGAGCAGCTGTGTGGTTGGTTGCCTCTACGTTCAACCACACTTGATGACGTTGGGGGTTGCAAAAGCCGATCGTAGGCTAGATCTCCCAGTAGTGTAACCAGTCAATCCACATCACACAAAGGTAACATTGATAACGAGTGACTCGAATTCCAATTCTAAGCAAACACTATAACGCTCAGCTCAAACAAAACTCGCCAGCAATATTCCCGCTAATCCCTATCGTATCACGCCCTGGCTTGCGCCATTCTCTCTGTGGTATTCAATGTGTAAAAAAGGCCTGGTGCTCTTGTACCGTTTAAACCACCAGCAACCAGGCTTCATGCAAGGTCCCCAGACCCTCCAGACAACGCCGTGCACTCCCGAATAACAAAAGGCCGCCAGAAGTGAGTTGCATGTCGTAGCGCCATGGTTTGTCCCAGCGCCCTCGTAACCGTTGTATCCTCATTGGCTTCGAATATCTTGTGCGGCTTGCGCAAGCATCGCTGCGCTTGATGTTGGTGACAAAGTTGTCGTCTCAACGGTGGTAAGGAAGTTTGTGCTGCTCAACAGAGCAGCCGCCACATCGGTAGTGGGACTTGCATGATGGATTCACACAGGATGGTGTTGAGTCTACATGGTACGGTCCTTCGCCACAGTAGCAGCAGTACCAAAGGTAGACAGTCTTCTTGCGTGGATCCTTAGGCATGATGAAGCTGGTTTGGGAGGTCTCTTGAGAGGGGTTTCTTGGGAAGTTTTGAGAAGTCAAATTTGCGAGATAGCCGGAGTAGGAGTGACGCTCAGAGTGTAGTGTTTGATGGTGAGATAGAGAAATGGAGAAGTAAGAGAGAAGACAACCTTCATATATGTGGCAAAGCTTGACATACAAGGCGACAATATCCAATTCCCCCTTCCGCTTGCCTCGCCTTCAAAGGAACAGAGCCATGCCCGAAATGTAGCAGCTTTCCAGACCGAGAGGGCTCATCAACAAACTCAGGCAACTGTAAAATGTCGCTGTGCAGCTCCGCCTCCATCTCCACTTGGGAATGGGAACAAGTTAGGCAAACAGACATGAACCTGTGGCAGCAAGGCGAGCAGGGAGGCTGGGCGTGTGCCGGTGAGTTGATGGGAAGCACAATCCGTCGTATCGTTGGCCAGTGCCGATGCTTGACTGACTTGAAGACTCACAACCGACAACCTCACGATCCAAAGAACGTATCGGCACGTCTCCGAGCCAGTCAAAGTCTAATGCACCAGCCCATTGGCAGAAAGAGGTGCCCTCTGCACCTTGTCTTGCCATCTCGGTGAAAAGCCTATGGGCGCAGCAAGAATGATCGAAAGGAAAGTGGGCTCGTTGCCCGCGGTGCAAGTGAGGAAGGGGCCGAAGGAGCGTCTGAGTCGGCAGCACTTGCCGTCCGAGAGACGGGTCAGGGGAGTTTGGAAGCCCCAGATGTGTAAAGCGCAAGTCGGGTACGCTCGGGAGCTGGGAAGCGTTTTTGTTAGGGCGCTTTGCCCCAAGCACGTCCTAAAAAACTGCCCTGCAAGTAATTAGTTTAAGAAATAAAATAAAGCAAGGGGGAGGTGCAGCGGAATGCCAGTCTACTACCGGTTGGGTAGATACGAAGGTACTTCTTCCATGAGGCTCAACAATGATGGGGGTGTGGAGTGCAAGCATGGGCCTGCAGTCACAGCGGGCTGCGATGGGCGTGTTTAATGCCCAGCCAACCGGCACGTGCACCAAAATCGGGGTTGGGGTTCAGGGGCGTCGGTATCGCAAATCCACCCCAAAGCCTTGTTTTTCTCCATTCACGCACTGCCCGCTTGCCCCGGTGTTCACCGAGTAGTTTGATCGAGATACCGGCTGGTGGGCACACAGCGAGGCTCCCAATGTTGATATCCGTAGCGCCCGCGCAATTGGGGAGTTCTTGGCAGCAGCAGCAGCGTTGGAAGCCTGGCCCGCGGCCGTCTACGCTGCCTAGAACCCGATGTGCCGTGTGCCATCGAACATGCCCCTCGCAGCAGGCTGTGAGTCATGATGCGTGCGGCTCTGCGTCTCAAAAGAAGACCAGAACCAGTGTCGCCGGTTTTCTGCGGCTCAGGATGAGATGAACGAGTGGTCCATTGTTCGAGCACGCTGCATCTGCATTGTTGGCGCGACTGCAAGCGTCGTCGTCTAGAGGCAAGCTTGTCGTGTAAGGCTGGATTTTGAGCCTCACAAGTACTAGCGTAATTCGGCTCGGCCCAGTACTGCAGCGATCCTGCTTGTCAACGCCGAGTCACAGTCAGCTGTGAGTTTGATGTGAGCAAGAGTCCTTGTAATGTCCATTTTGCCCGGAGCCTCGGCACTTCTGACTAAGCCAAGAGCGGACGGTTAGGAGGAAGGAATTTGAGCCAGCCGGTGCTGTACTGTCGAACTTGCAGTGGAGGTCTAGAGTGGGCATGTCAGTCGCCAGCAAGCACAGAAAAGAGTGTCGATGATGTGCTTCAAAGACCAGGGACGCGCCAGAGCCTGGTCGTTGTCCCAAACAAACACAAGCGCAGTCAAGAACTCTCCCTCTCTCGGGTTATGGAGTTCGGTGTCGGCAAAGCGGGTCACGAGGGCGGTAGACAGGGGCCATATCCACAACGTTGAACATCCAAGGGCGGACTGACAAAGTGTATGATATTAGTATGAGGTCAGGGACTTCCGAACTTTGGATATCCATTGGATTGATCGAAGTTGCTTCAAAAGACCTCCGGGGAGGCGGTCCTCCTGACGATGAACAAGATGAGATCTGGACTCGGGAGCCATAGGCGAAGAATGATATTGGTGTCGAGGGCGATGCCATTTTGGGCGGTAGGATGGATTGGTTGTGGTGATTCATGCTGTCTCGAAACTCGGGGCGCCGATCTCGTGATGCTGAATGTAGCCGTGTCGCCATTGCCGGTCGATTGATCGGGCTACCCAGCCGACCCTGAACTCGACCAAGCCGTGGACTGACCAAAGCTTTATACTTTCTCCAGTTCGACATGAGGCTCTGCGAAGCCAGTGAGGTTTCCAGGCCGCCGAGGCCAGACCGACGGTTACCTACAACCCATCACACCCTCTTCTTTCTGACTGGCGATGGCGAGCCTGCTGAGCGATGTGCCTAAATATTGTTGGCCGCGGCCAGCTCGTCGTTCTGAGTTGTTGTGGTCCCATTGGCCCGAAAGAAGTAGACCGGCTGAAGGGGCATGCCAATATGACTGTTGTTAAGTTCAAATCGGGAGTGCGAATTCCTCAGCTCTGACCACGATGGACGGTGCAGAGCTCCAAGAAAGGCTATGAGTTTCGAAATCCCAGACATCGCCGAGGTCATGCAAGCCACTTGACCGCGCAGGGCAGGCAACTATCCCAGCCATCCGAGAAGGCCTGGATGGTTGGAGAATTGTGTAGAACCCAAAGCTACAATGCGAAGACGACCTGAAGCCTTGCCGTGGCTTGAAAGCGTGACGTGGTCCCAGTAGATGGCCCGGCATGTAAATTCATATATAGCATTATGCTGTCAGATGGCGGGTTAAAGGGCTGGAGTAGAGCCGCATGTTGGAAATGCCTGAGGGACCCGACCTCTGCGGAACAGCTAGCGAATCCTGGACAATACCAATCTTTGACGATCTAAAAAAAAGGATCATTAGGTCCCGTGGTGTGCCTCTCTGGGAACCGCCAACATCGTTCGTCAAATTTCCAGGAGCCGCCACACCAATGGAGCTCGTCCAGGTCCATCAGGTTCGGCGGCGAAGAAAAGCATACTGTATTCCAGCCGGGAATACTGTTTGTCGGGCGTCGAAAGTTTTATTCGCCAATGGGTGGCGATGCGAGACGTAAGACGGATCGGATTCATCGGTCTCCCCGTGGCTGAATGAGCCCACAAGACACTCCTGCTGAAATGCCTCAAAAACCGTGAACGTGTTCCCAAGTGGACACGGGGATGTTGTTGAAAGATGGGTGTAAGCTCTCGTTCACTTGCCAAGTACATGTTGGAAGTGGAAGTTGTGGACTGGCCCACCTGTCGGCTGAAGAGAGGGAAAAAAGAAAGAACCCAAAGAGCTGAACGTTTGCGAGGATGGAAGGCAGAATCGGGGTTGCGATTAAGAATGGGGATGTGACGGGACGAGCTGAGAGGCAGCCTGCATCCGTCGCTGGGAGGTTACCAGAACCGAATATGGGCGACCAAGATAGATAGAATGGAAAATGGAAGTTCAGAAACGGTGCCACCATCAAAGACCGTTGCAGCTAAACCATGGCAATTGGGGGCTGCACGGACCAGACAGGGATGCAGGCAAAGCAGCGCGTTTGCGCTTGAGTTCGTGCAGCTCAGCGCAGGTGATCCAATTTGGCGGTTAGCCGACCCTCGAAAAGCGCTGTCAGCAACGTCATCCCGCACACGCATCAACAACCTTGATGCGACTTCATACTAACCTTTCCTGACGCTTTCGGGCGTCGCAAGGTCCAATCCTGCCGGCAAATAAACCGCGATCTTCCATGGTCCGATTCCTTTGAACTCAAGGCCGCCTCCGCGCCTTCATTATTCGCCCATCCTATCGTTACGCTTTGCGCTCGGTTCGCCGGACGGACATTGGTTCCCGGAGCTTCTCATGCCCCGGATAAGACGCGATGGTAGGGGCTCGTAGGCCAGAGACGCGGTGGGTGACGCGACTCATACCGCTCTTCCTGGCTGGTTGCCTTGGGTTCTCGACCTACGTTTTTGTCAAACGCATATGTGGTTGGTAGCCTCTGCGCCGGAGAGACAGGGACAGACTTGCTTACGGAGTGATGTGCAGTCGACTTCTACATCGGACACCGAGGAAAATCCAACGTCGCGACCACATTCCTTGCTATTTATTCCGTCTTCCTAGTCTTAATGGTGTTTACATACCTCCGCGTCTTCCTCGTCATCCAATTCGATCCTGGGGTTGTGCCTCTCGGAACCTTGGCGGTCGAGCAGAAGGAAAAGGAGAAAAAGAAACGAAAAAAGAACGGATGTTGCAACCACGGAGGAGATGACCTCGAGGCCAATCGATACGAAGGCTACTGGCCTGACCCCAGCGTGGACAGTCCAGGGCTTGAGCGCTTTTACAGCAAAGACGTCTTTATTTGCTACACGGATGGCCGGCCTCGATGGTGCAGCACGTGCAGCAACTGGAAGCAAGACAGGGTCTCGCATTGCAGCGAGATTGACCGATGTGTCAAGAAAATGGACCACTATTGTCCCTGGGTAGGCGGGATTGTCGGGGAAACGTGTGAGTCTTTGCGCCAGCAGCTTGGAAATGATAGCTCATTCTGACCTGTCGCATTAGCCTTCAAATTCTTCGTCCAGTTCACATTCTACACAGCCATATACTGTATCGTTGCTTTAGTTGCGGCCGGTATGAGCATGAGGGAATCGACCCAGGAGGGCGCTACGGCTGACGGTTTTGTCATCGGCCTGCTGGTAATCTCTGGGTTCTTTGGCATTTTCACCTTCGCAATGACAGCCACATCCGTGCGGTATATCTGCGTCAATCTTACCAATGTGGATTATCTCAAGGCCAAGACTCTCGTCCATCAGATCGCAATCCGGGTGCCACGAGGCACCCCGCCTGGGCCTGACTATGGTGTTATCACCTACCCGCTTCCGACGCCACAGCTACAGCCATCGCCCACAACTCCGCAATCATCAAACCGAACAGCTACCCGCGAACCCGTCTCTCCGAGAGATCTCCTGGCACAACGCACTTTCGCCGTCGTTAGGACTGAAAAAGGAGAGAACCCCTTTGACATTGGCGTCTACGGTAACTGGAAATCTGTAATGGGCTCCAACATCATCGACTGGTTGCTACCGTTAAACAGATCACCTTGCGAAACCTTTGAGAATAACGAGAGTTTCTACCAAATGGGCCCTTTGGTTCAAGAGTTGCGAGCCAGGTTCAAGCTTCCGGATCTGCCACCGGGAGAAAAGGGGGGCGTAGAATTGAGCGAGCTGAATGGGCCAGGAAAACGGGAGGCGAATGGGAATATTAGGCAGCCCGAAGCCCACGGCTTATGACAATATAGTGTACTTTAAGAGATACCCGGCTTTTGGTGGTTTTTTGTGATTTATTTTGAGGGCAGGGGGGGTGCTCCATCCTGTCATGTTTCATTGTTTTAATGAACAGCGATGCAGTCTAATAGCGGTAATTGGCCCATGTGGCTTCGCTCCCCGGGACATGATAGGGGTAGCACGGAGCCAAATGCTGCATCCCGACCACGGAACATTGGGCCAGTCGATCAAGTAGTATTGTTCTTCTTTCTTTTGAGAAGCAGTAACTTGAAGCCGAACGGCCGGTTATTGCCGTCCATTGCATCCCACTTCAATCCAATGATATGTATGTATGCCGGTGAACACCAATAGCCATCGTGTTAGATGTTGCTCCTGCCCTGTCTGAATAGCACTCTGTCGCTCCTTCTTTTACCCCCATCCCATACCACCGTTTCATTGACGCCCGGGCGATGGCGCAAAGGCTGGTAGCCACTGCCTGGAGCGCTCGCGGGTTGCTGTGACCCGGTGGAAGCCAGCCAAGGTACGAAGTACCTACGCGATTGCGCCGGGTCGACAAGTACTCCCAGCAATCCTGGGCAATGCAACGTCTCGACACCGCCCTCCGACAAGACGCGCCTAACGACTCGGGCTTTGTTGATCGGAGTCGACAGTTGCGGGCAGCAGAATCGAGAACCCTTGCAAACACAAGGCGCACACAGCCGACTGCAAAGAGGCTGCTGGTGTTGCCCTGCATTCAGCCCTATTGGCCAGGGCCAAAGTCGATCAACCATTCCACCATCGGCGGGGGCGGTACACTCCCTCTCGTGCATACCAGTCCCTCCAGGATGCCACTGCGCAGGTGTCCGTCTAGCCAGCCCGTGCCTACCGATAGCCGCTGCTGAGGAGCATCGATGGGCTGCATAAACTGCATGCAGGGTTGCCTTTGCTCTGGGGTTCGGAGGATTGTGGGGGAGGCGAAGCATGCTGCACAACGACCGCATCAAGGAGACAATAACCACCCCTTTAACGACCGGCTTGTTCTAATCTCGCCAACGTCAGTCTTTGCTCGACTATCGGTTGTGGCACTTACCTTTGGGCATATCAGTCAGTGTTCCCAATTCTCTGTTACTGCCCCTGATCTTGTCAACAAACCGACCCTGTACATCCAGTACCAACACGGGATATTAGTCGGAGACATGAAGCACCAGGCTGGCAAGCTGGGACTGCGACAGCTAGAGACATGACAGAAGTTATTGGCGTGCCGTGATGGAGAGGTTTCAGGGGTGTCGCTGTCAGGCAAAGGAAACATTTGGAAGGGGGTGTAAGAGGGAAGGACGCAATGTGCACAGAGTAAGAACTTTGAGGGTACCCTTTCTCATTATAATGTCTGACTGCTCAACAGTCAATCTGAGTAAATTTCAACACAAACAGAACCTGGAAACCTCCAACACTTCCATCCATCATCCATCATCCATATCCTTCACCAACGGGAGAGGTTCGGGCTGAACATGGCAAGTTACAAGAACCTCGGTGGTATAGCGCTCTATTCCTTGCCACATTTGTCGCACTTCGCGTGTCCACAGACCGTACCTCCGCTAACCTCGGGGCAACACATTGAAGAATTTTCGTTGATGAGGCCTCCGCACTGGCAGCACTTGAAGCACTCTTCCGGTGTCGTCGATCGAGCAGGTAGGCTTTCCACCTCTGGTTCGGGTTCGGGTTCGGATTCGTGATTATCGGGGGCGTCGGCCCTAACCCAGAGATAAGTTTACAAATGCCTATGTAACTGCAAGTCTGGCTTACATTGTGTCTTGTAGGGAGTGGGTTGTTGTTGTTTAGCTCACGCACCAACAGGGTGGGATAGATCGGTGATGGTATGCAGAGACTTACGTCTTCGCCGTTGAGGTGCGGCTAGTGTCTTAGGATCAGCTCTGCCTCTGTTCTTCGCCAAATTTATATTGCTCTCCGGGAGCAGGTATGTTGGGAAGAATCCACCAAGAGCCGCATCGACACCACTCAAGGGGCTCACCATCGTGGGTACCATCGGAAAAGGGAGGAAATCACATCAATCTCTGTCGCCGGGCACGAGAGTCTTCAAAAGCTCGGAAAGTGCCTTGGAAACGATCAGGTGGAATGTGAAAGTAACGCTATCCCACATGAGCTGACGCAGGCATTGCGGTGGTTGGTTTGGTTTTGTCGAGGGGAATCGCTAGGACAGGGGGTAATGCTCATGGCTGATTTGAAGCCCTCGGATCAAGCCTCCCTTCCAGAAGTCTTTGAAACGTTGCTCGCGTGGGCAACGTTGGCCGGGGGAAATGAATAAGGGGGGAACGAAAAATCCTGATTCATAACCTTCTCTGATCACGATGGCGGACCTCTCACGCCCGGGAATTCCGCCACTGCAACGACAGGGAGAAATGAGGAGCGTGACACCTTCATGCTTGGCCTTGCGATACTGTTTTTCAAACCCTGGTTGAGCTCTTTGAGTGGTTCTGACGTCGGAGCTGGTGTTTGCGAGCTGATTTAGGGGTTGAAATGAAGGGTGGAAGGCGGATAGGGTGGAGTCTCCCGACCGACCAACTCCTGCACACAGCCTTACGGGCTCTTGTCGATCTCCGGTGCCCTGCAGCTGGCCGGCAATGCCAACAGGCCTCAGCGGTGATGGCCCTTTGCACAGTCGCCGTCGATAACGAAGCGGAGGAAGTCGATAGAGTGGACAGCGTGATGTATCTGCCCACCCCAGGGGCGGAGTGGAGGGCCATGTGATGCCCGAAGAGCACTTCTCTCCCTTGAATCCTGCCAGGCGAAGTACTGGAGCGAAAGACCAAGCAATGGGCCAATTGCCGCTATCGGGGACACAAGCTGGGACTATGTGTCCTGAGGAACAAGTTGACGACAACTCTCAGCGAGCCATGTGCCTCGTTGCCCGGGTGTAGGCATTTTCTTGCCCCCACTTGAAGAACCAACTCTGGGCATGGGGCACTGTGACAATAAAAGACGAAGTCGGAGGGAATGACTTCACCCGGGAAGCCGATTCCGGAGAACAGAGAACGAAGTCGGTCAGCGGGCTAGAGCCTTGTCATCTTCCAGCACCTTCTTTATCCATTTTTCCCTTTCCCCCCCCCCCCCCCCCCGGGGTATCATACATGGCAAAGTTTGCTATGCCGTCCGAACAATCGAGCCGCTCAACCATTGGTGGCTTCGGATGGCGGACTTGCTGGGGTTAAGGTGTGGCAGCGGAATTCCATCGATCGCGCGAAGGGCAGCGGCAAGGGGTGGTTGACTAAGGTTCCAGGCGAGACCAGATATGCACTTTCAGACCGCAACTATCCCAACGACGTCAGTGGCTCGTTAACGCAGGGCCCTCTCAGCTCTCGGGGGAACTTCTGAACTTGGCTGGGCACCTAGGAAATAGAGAAGCTAAGAGGCACGATGGGCTTACGCAACGAAGCAATTCTCCTGCCGCTTTGATATCTCAGCTTCGAGAGCCGTCGTCGAATCCCGCCACCGAAAACCGTTGCGTCTCGGCGGCTCTTGTAACTGTGCCTCTGGTAGGGCAGGCGCAGATTAGCTCGTGGCTCCTTCGCGTCTTGCCAGGGCTAGCCTTGTCAGGCTTGTGTTACTTCGGGACACCCTCGGATCGCAAGCAGGCGGTTTGGCAGGAGATGAGATTGGGGAAAAGCCAAGAGAGATGAGGCAACGGGAAGTTCAACGGCGCAGTCCTCCCTTTCATTGGCAAAGGCAAAAGCTTTTGTATTCGAGTCCTTCAGCCGTTTGTGGGCCCACCACTTTTATTCTTCTTCGCGGTGCGTGCCAATACCTCCTCTTTTCTCCCGAGCTGATTTGGACGGCAGGAGAGTAATGGCTCATCGAGAAGCACATAGCTTGCAAGCTCCATGCAGCTGGGTGCAGTTTGCAGGAGCCAACAGCGGCATTCGTCCCGATGTGGATCGGGACCCACGATTTGAGATCCCAGGTCTGGTCCCGAATATCCCTTTGTTTTGACCTTTACAGATTGAAAACATAGCAGAGCATATGCGGAAAGCTCTCAACGAGATTGAAGGGTGTAGGAGATATACTGTGGTCATTTAAGAGACCAGTCTCAGTATATCTTTAGATCAAGAGAAGAGCGAGGTCACCGACATCTTCGCCCCCTAATACATCTTAACGGGATGACGTCCCGATTTGGGAAGACCTGCCAACTATCGGTTCATGCACGCCGGAAAGCCTTCCTGGGTGATGTTGTCAAAGCCGGGCTATCATTATCTAACGGGAAACAAACTAGCTAGGCAGTATTTTATCCTGACAATTGCGGATTACCTGATGGGTGAGGTTGTAGATCTATCTTTTGCAGCAGAGGCGCACGCTAAGGGTGTATCTGGACTGGGGCGTGCGACATTCTGTCCCGTCCCGCATTCTGTGGCTGGCTGAATGAGGGAATCGGCAATTCTTTCGTCGTGGTGGGACATGGGAGGTTGGGAGAGGGCACGGAAGGCTATATGACACAAATTCTAATAAGTGAAAGAAGCACCATCTACAATGGCAATCAACAAGCCTCAGAGTAAGAATCTGGGAACGGTCCTGGAATCCCCATAGGAGGAGTCCGGTGAGAGAGAAAGGCAATCGCTCGGGTTGTTGGTTCGTTGAAGCACAGTGAGGAGGCCGTTTCGCACTGAATCAAGTGCGATCTTCTCTCTCGACCCTCGCTTGCATGTCGAGGGTGTGCCATCTCTCATTTTTTGCAGGCTGCATACGCAGTAGGGTGTGGTGGGCAGGGGGTCGTCCTCGAGTGTTCCACAACAGGCTTTGGCGATTGCGCTGACATCCGTTGAAGGGATCGCTGTTGACGTGTCTTACTCCTGAAGAATAATGGTTGATTCGCACAGTTTTGCTCCCCCTGAGCTGGGACGACACACTGTCGGATGATGCGGAAACCTAGCCGGAGCGTCACGATGCAGAAAAAGGACACTAGAGTAGGTAGCTGAGGAACGGGCCGCTGATGGATGGAGGTGCGGCTTGGCTGGCGTAGCGCGGGCTTGCGTCTCTTCATGCTGGGGGGAAGCATAATGCTCCGCACCATGCATTGTGTGGTATTCCGTAGTAATAGGTAATCGTCAGTACAGGCCGCTCAAGAAGCGCCTTGGGTGCCGCTTTGCTCTGATAAGAAGATGCTTGCCCCGGGCTCTGACCTTCGCGATTTAACTAGACAGTTACGTACTTACCGAGGTGGTGTTCAGGATCGATCCACTGCCTTGGACCTGGGGATGGCGGTTGATTGAGTGGGGAATCGGGATCCCAGGCTGAGCTGAAATGTGGAATGACGGGCAGGGACACCCCCGACATCGTCTGGTTGGGCGATTCGCGAGCGCCAAAGCCAGCAGCGAATCGGCGCTAGGATCCTCCGTTCCAACACACCCACAGCTCGTTCCGTGACGCGACCTGAGACCGCGCCGCTTCATCGCTTTTCCGACCACCTACCTGCTCGACTTGAACACAGCTTCCGGAACTGGAAGAGCCACGGTCTTGCATCCGAAGCCGCCGAAATGCACAGCTCCTCCGTCCCCATAACCTCCGCAACTTCGGCTCCCAATGTCCTCCCCGCCGCGTTTCTTCCGGGACTCGTCCCCTGCCGGCGCTCCGGGGCGCAAGCGGTCGCGGTTCACATATCGCCATTTGTCACAGATGGCGTCGTACAGCACCACTTGCCCACTTAGGGTTATCGCTCACATGGATCTTGACGCCTTCTACGCACAATGTGAGATGGTGCGACTTGGGACTCCCGAGGATAAGCCTTTGGCCGTGCAGCAATGGTGACATCACCCCGTCTCTTCTCGCGAGTTGCAGGAAAACTGACATTGGATCTATATCTATAGGCAAGGATTGATTGCCGTCAACTACCCGGCCCGAAATTTTGGTATCGGCCGTCATTGCAATGTGACCGAGGCAAAAAAGCTCTGTCCGGATTTGATCGCACAGCATGTCGCTACGTGGAGGGAGGGGGACGAAAAGTGGTCTTATCGTCCAGATGCTGCGGAGCATGTTGCAACGGACAAGGTGTCCCTCGACCCTTACCGGCTCGAGTCCAGAAGGATTATGACTGTCATCAAGGAACACCTCCCTGCCGATCTACAGAAGGTGGAAAAGGCGAGCATTGATGAGGTGTTTATGGACCTATCAGCTCACGTCCACAGCATCCTGCTCGAGCGCTTCCCAGAGCTCGCAAACCCACCCCCATACGATGACCCGGCAGAGCAGTTGCCGATGCCAACTGTCTCCGCTCTTGACTGGCAGGCAGACGCCCTTGTGGATCTGGATGACGAGCATGGAGAGTTCACGGACCCCGACTGGGATGACGTGGTGATCTTGATCGGGTCGGAGATTGTGCGCGGCGTCCGGGCAGCAATCAAAGACAAGCTTCACTACACAACCTCTGGCGGGGTAGCGAGGAACAAGCTGCTGAGCAAGTTAGGCTCGGCTTACAAGAAACCTAACCAGCAGACTGTTATCCGCAACCGAGCGATAGGAAAGTTCCTGTCTGGGTTCAAGTTCACGAAAATTCGAAACCTCGGCGGAAAGCTGGGCGAGGAGATCTCCCGAGCCTTCAATACCGAAGAGGTCAGTGACCTTCTCGCAGTCCCGGTCGAGCAACTGAAGCTCAAACTCGGCGATGACACGGGCACCTGGGTCTTCAATACCGTGCGTGGGATCGACAACAGCGAGGTGAATTCCCGCACCCAGATAAAGTCGATGCTGTCAGCCAAATCCTTCCGCCCGAGCATCACATCACTGGAACAGGCGACGAAATGGCTCCGCATTTTCGCCGCGGACATATTCTCACGCCTTGTAGAGGAGGGCATGTTGGAAAATAGGCGCCGGCCCAGAACGATCAACCTCCATTTTCGTCACGGAACGCAGACCCGATCTCGCCAGAGTCCTCTACCCCAACGGCCCCAGGGCCGACCGTTGGACGAGGAGTCCCTATTTGAACTTGCCAAGGCCCTCCTCGGTCAAATCATCGCCCTCGAAGGCAATGCTGTATGGCCGTGCTCGAACATCAGTCTGAGCGTCGGCGGGTTCGAGGACGGCATCACCGGAAATATGGGAATCGGCGCGTTCTTATTGAAGGGCGACGAGGCGCAGGCGCAGAAGGCGGGTCCTCGGGTGACCATGGAAGCAGAGGTCAGCAGGGAGCGCCCGGCAGAGAAGCGACGGCGTATCGATGGAGGGATTCAACGCTTCTTCACCAGGAAGGAGACCTCCGACAGCCTTAGTAATGGGTTGGGCTCCGACGATGCCGCCATACTAAACAAAGGGGATGACTTGTTGGGCAGCGTCTCGGGTGAAAGCCCAGATGAGGCATATCAGGACCACTCCAATCATCATGAGACACCAATCATCCTCCATGTGTGTTCTCGATGCAACGTTAGTCTCGAGACCCCCGAGGCGCTTCAGAGCCACCAAGATTGGCACTTTGCGAAAGATCTCCAAGATGAGGACCAACGTGTCAACCTGACACTCGCCAGCCGTGAGACCGCCGCTGCATCATCCTCACGCACCGCAGCTGCGCCGCCGCCGAAGCGACCTGGGCGACCAAAGAAGACGGAGCGAGGTCAAAGCAAGTTGAAATTCGGTTGAGCGGGCTCATGCAATCCCCGCTGCCGCTGTTGCTGCCGACAGCGCACCGATAAATACCTGCAACACTGAAGCGAGTGGAGTACAGTGTCTCGCCTCCTCATATCAGCACGGGGATTTTGCGCCGGGGTGCATCCTCGCGCCGGGGATGTTCTGTTTCGCCATATATGCTGGGCGTCATGCCGGCCGTGGAATTGCAGCGGATGGCGTCGTCGACCGGTGCTCCTCACGGCCCGCTTTGGGTTAAATTCAGGAACGGAGGCCAATGGAGGTGCCTGCCGGTCTCAACATATCAGACTGCAGGCCCTCTTTGTTGGCAAACGAAAACGCCATCCCGGATCGAGACCGTTACTTCCGGGTTCCCTTCTTGCCCATATCGGAAGGCTTTGAATGGTCCCGAAGCGCATTTCAAGGAGGTGCATTTTGAGAGCAAGCGGGTGTATCCAGCGTCCGGGGAGACGGTGATCTGCGCTCTCCCCGCCCTTGTCCATGGGGATTCCGGACGCAATGGTAATGCCATTCTGTTTCCTCCACACTACAAGGGCTGGCAACGCCATGTTTTTGGACGATCAACAGCCAGAGGCAAGTAGAAGACTCAACACTGAGTGGCGAGCACGCTCGTCATGTTTGTCTGACGACCTACCATCTGTGCGTGCTTTAGTGCGTGTTGTTGGCGAGGGCCAGCCAATACACGCCTCGCAGAGTCCGTTCGCTGAGGCAGCTGGTCGCCTTACCAGCCCCCATCCCCATTTTGCGGCCAGCGGTGATTGGCTGGAGAGCATCAGACATCAGGCCCATCCATGCGCCATGTTTGGGCTGCTAGACGCATTGGTACCCGACCAGTCCCAAAACCAGCCAGCTCCCAATCCCGTTGTTGAACGCTGCCAGACTCACGCAGAGCCACCACTAGTCCAATGCAACAGCTCCCGATTTGAAAAAGACGTGACGCACACGGAGAGCCTGAGGCGATTCCGGTAGGTTATACAAGCATGAGACCACGTCGCCCGCCGCAGCACGAGCAGAAGCGGCCACCTGTCGTAGACCGGTGTCTCCTGGATGCCATTATCTCCGGTCAAGCCCAGTATGCTGTTCGGTTCCGGACAGTTATCTGCGCGCAGATTGGCAGTTTCGTACCCTCCAGCCAGCAAGACATCCAGATGTTAGGACAGCGTCGCCATCTGGTCCGCCGAAGACGTCGCGCTTCGCTTGCGAATTATCTTGTGCTTGGTAGGCCAGATAGCAGCTCTGTCAAGCGATATCGCCGGCGGCTTTGCTATAAAACCTGGGCCGGCCTCCAAGTGCTGGATACCCGAATGCCACTTTCCGAATGATCCCGCGACCTTCGTTGTGTCCCTGTCTCGTCACTTATTGCTGGCATCTTCCCGGCCCAAAAAGCTCTCAGGGCGAGGAACCCTCTGCTGCCCAAATCGGGTCACCGAAACCCCACCAATACCGTCCCAAAGCCAGCCTGACTGGGCCTCCGTTCTCTCTTGTTTGCAGGCAACAGCCTCGGTCCCCTTTTCAGAACAGTGGATGTTCGTACCTTTTGCTGCGTGATCGCATAGATTAGCACCACACCCTGCCTGCCTCGTCTTTGGATAACGATCGTTGCTTGTGCCTGGACGGAAAACCAGCCTCGCCAACTTCCGAAACGGGACAATTCCAACCCCTCTGAGCACGACACCGTGTCTTTTGGAGACTTGAAACTTATACAAACTTTTGCATCCCTTGCCGCAACTGAACCTGCGCCCAAGTCTCTGGAAAGGGGCGATCTGCACAGTTCATTCTGTTTGGGAAGCAGAGGACTCAACGCAACAAGTCCGATGCGATTCCGACACTCAAAAAGTGCCACCACGAATCGCTTCTCCAGCCGTTTCGTGTTCCGAGCTGCTCCGCCCCCAGGCTTCCCGCTCCTCCGTATCATCAGTGGTCGCCGTCACTTTGCTCGCCTGCCTGCTGCAGCCCGCACGCTCGCGAGCCCTCCGACGCAGCAACCCCACTTGATCGCGGGCCAACCAGACTCTCCCACGCCAGCGGCCGACCACACAGCTCACGCAGCAGGAAAATTTCTCTAGCATACTGCGTGCTTTTGCACAGCTCTGGAACCTCTCGATTGGCCTCGGTGCACCTCACCTGACGTACCTGCTCCCTGTGCTAGACTGCACCGGGAATTTAACCAGATCTCCCAGTTCGTGTCTCCTGTTCTCCCGTTTCCCGTCTGCGCGCACCTCAATTACCCCTCACCTCACGGGTCCGCTCTTCGGTGGCCGTCCTCTCGTCCTCGTCCACCGTCCACCGTACACCGACGGGACTCCCGCCCGCCGTCCAGGTTCCAGGTTTCCCAGCGGTCCGCCCTAGCTTCGCTCTGTGGCGACGCTGCGACGCTGCGACGCTGCAACGCTATAGACGCCAATCTTTGGGCCGTCGCGAAGCCTCCAATTGGCGGCGCATCGCCTTTCCCACAGCTTCCTCCCTGCCAGGCATTGGACGCCACCCCTCCCCCCCCTTCCCCTACCCGGCCGCTGCGGGTGCTTTTGGCCAGTGCTCTTTGGTCGCCACCGGATTGACAGGCCCCCCTACCTAGCTGGCGTCTCCGCCGTCCCGCCTACCAGAGGCCGCGCAGGCTGCGCACGGGTGCTGCCGACCAACTGGACGCCGCCGTTTTGGTTCCGTCGGCTCGCCTTGTCCAACTGCCCAACGGAGCCGAAAGTGGCTCGCGCAGGACAGCCCACCACTCACCACTGCCGTTGCTGGCTTGCAGCTGTTGCAGGTCGCCAGCCACCACGACTGACGGGACCCACACCTGACAGCCCAACCCCAAGCGCCGGGTGCTTCCTGGGCTGGGGCTGCTGCCCATTTCTTCCACCACCACCCACCCTCCCCCTCTTCTGCCTCCCTCGTTCCAACTTCTTCCTGTTTACTGCTCCGCCGCCTTGTCGGATCCCTCCCCCTCGCGCCGCCCGATATCTACCAGGTCTTTTTGGTATCCCGACCCTCCGGATCTCTTTGGTCTCTAGTCTGTTTTGTTTGGTGTCGACCCCTTCCCTCCCACAGATTTCTCGCCATGTCGAGGCAACAGAACAACCGGCCGCCTCCGGCGTCCCAGATCCCGGCGTCGGCGCGGCAGAATGAGTACTTTGTCCCTCGCGACGGCATCGACCGGGAAGTTATCACATCCGACATCTGCAGATACCTGGGCAACGACGCCCTCGTCCGCCCTGGCACATACGAGGTATGAGGTCCCTCCCCCATCCTCTCGCCCTCGCTCTTGCCCGTTGCCCGCACTGCCGCCGTGCGGCCAACTACGGGCGCTTTTGACGGATCGTGTTGCTCATGCTCCCCTTCCCACAGGCGACCGATGGCCGCGTTACGCAAGGCTACTTCATCACCGCATACCGAAATCTAACATCAGTGAGTACCACAACCGGCGCACCCGTGATCCGAGCAATCGCAGCTGAGCACCAAACTAGGCAATGATTCAGGATCTCAAAGCGGACTCTGCTCGGTGGGAGCAAGAGAGGCGCGCGGCGTCTCGCACTGGAGGTGGTGCTGGAGGTACAATGCACTCGAGCCAACCGAATGGCATGTTTAGGAGAGGCTCTAACTCGCCCGTAGGCGCTCGTGGTGAACCTCGTGGGCAGGTTGACTACCTTTCCTGGAAGAACCGGCAGCTCGACAACAGCACTGCTTACGGTGTCCCTCCTCCCGAACGCATGGAAGTGGAATATACGTCCCCTCCCGTCCAGCCTGGTTATGGCGGCGCTCCATATGGTGGAGCGGCCGCCCCGGGCTACCCCCCGGCGCCGTACCCGGCTGGACCAGTCCATGGTGGTGGCGCCCCATATGGACAGCCTTATGGATATCCGGCCAACCCGCCGGCGACCCAGTACTCCCCAGGACCTCAGTCCGCGGCGGAAAGGTATCCTCCCCCGATTGCTCAAGCCTATCCCCAGGAAACTTTTGTCCATGGATCAAACTTCAGCAATGCTGCCCCAGGCTACCCGGCCGCTGTGCCCAGCAGGATGACTCCTATGTCTATGACCTCGGCTCCTCAATCCAGGGGATTTAGTGCTACTGCGGGTGCTCCCGCTTACCCAGACACAACAGATCCTTTTCCCTACAATATGTCAGCGGGGAATCCGGTCAACCCGTTGGGGTTTCAGAACCTTGCCAACCCAGGAGATCCTGTATACGGCCGCGCGCCAGGTGGTGCGTATAACACCACATCAACAAATCCAATTCCAACCCAGGCTGCGTCTGACGATTTAGGTTCCCCTGCAGGTACAGCACCGCCCCGACAAGGCTACAGTGCCGCCCCGGATCCCCAATATGATGAACATCACAGCCCTGCCATGCCAAACGCCCCTACACCCACCAATGGCTCCCAAATACCACCTCCTGGGCAACCACCGGCTCGCCGTGAGGGTGAGACAAGGGACCGAGACCGTGGCGACCGAGATTCACGCGGACACAGATCCCACCGTTCCGAGACCGATCGCGAAGACCGACATGCCGCGGACCGCGCCAGGCTTCGGCACGGGCATCGCTAGTTGCAGGGCCCGCTCAACCTTGACTACCTGCCGGGCACGACCCCTAACGAGGCCTCCCGAGTTCTCGTGAGATCTTTCTCGTTTTGCTTGCTAATACCTCTGGCCTGGAGTTCCTCATTTTGCTTGATTTATTGTTTGACCTTTGCTTGCGACTTTTTCTCCCATCTGGACTCGGCTGCCGGCGTCTCTTGCTTTTGAAACATCATCCACGGATAGACCCAGGATTCGAGGTTGGCGCAAACCTCTAGAGCTGCAAGTTGCATCTCTCTGATGAAACTTTTTGGATCATGACTTTCCGGCGGCTCGACATTGAACCTTTCAGACTCACCTCTTGGAGGGTTCTTCCTCTCTGGATTATCGACTGACCATGGATTCCCACCCACGGACCTTGTGCTACTGGATCCACCACTGGTGTCGACGCTTTGCGGACGATGGCACACATCATCTGATGCATATTGTATCATTTGATGACGTCGCCGTTGTGATTTCTTTTCTCATTTATTGTGTTCTTACAAGAGGCAACGCACGGAGATGCATGATACCAAGGACCGGAACGCGCAACTGGATTTTTTTTTTTGGGAAAAGAGCGACTCGGTTTATGGCTTTCTCTGCTTGTGGATGAACCCTCCTCTTCCCTTGCTGTCCGGATCGGCTGTCGGGAGCGGCGCTGGGCCTTCTTTCTGGCCCACGTCCCGCCTGAACCTTCCCCTGCCCGGAAGCGCGAGTTTCTCTGGCTGATACTCTCGGTTCCAACACGGATCCGCCTCTCAACCAACAGGCGGACAAAGGCCATGGCCGGACAGCAAGGTGAGTGAGCATTTGGAAGTGTGTATATATCGATGAACCCCGTGGAGCACAATGCGCTACTCCGTTCTACCAATGCGGCCTCCCATCGGGCGATCGACGTGAGAATTTGGGCTTACTGACAGGACACAGGCTTGCCTTGGACGGAGTACCCTACTACTGGACTGTTTGACCTGGATGAACCCTCGTGGACCTTGAACACCGGATCTCTCAGCCCTGGATTTTTACAACTGCACACACAACCTTCTGGACTTGACCTTATATGCCATCAGGACACAGCCCCCTCTGTTGATCTCGCTGAGGCGTCCTTAAGGACCAACATCATCATATTGATATTCATCAGTCCAGCCACAGGAGGACAGGCCGCGGAAGCCGTGTGACTCGCGCTCTCGGACGTTGACACCTTTGTGCAGATGATGCCGAGGGAACAAAACATTATGAGCAAAGCTATCAAGCACGGTAAGATTGAGCAGATCCATGCTCCCCTCGATCCGCCGGACTTTCTACACAACTCCGTGAGCGGACCTCACGCACCTGGGAATGCTCGTTCTGTTTTTACGATATCCTGTGCCATCCATTTGCTTCAAGCGCTCCAGTTGACCCGGCGGTCAGTGATCTTGCCTACAGGCCTTCCATGTTTTATCATCTCCGGATAGGTGTCCCGAGGTTTTCTGTTCCAGCAACAAACTGTGCGATTTCATCAACTTGGTCTGAGAAGGTCGCCCCAAGGCAGCACGCAAGTGTGACACCACGCCCAATGAGAGATATCACACGTCCAGGGAGCAAAACTTACCGACCCACCCGTACAGGAAGAGTCTGATGACGTGCGTTCGTTTTCTCAAGGACCTTAGGATGGTTTCCCATTGTTTCCAGGACAGGATCATACAAGCCCAAGGATGCCCGGACAGGACACGGAGGAAATTGCTGCCATGGACTGTCGCATACGTTCATACACAATGGTCATGTTGGAATGTGTTGCATGGAATGTCATTGTCAGTTATGTTCTTTCCCTTCTCTCTCTACCCTTTGGGATGGCTTGGCTTGGTCTAGGTAAACCTGGAGGATCATGTTGTCTCCTTATTCTGACGGTAGGCGCGATGGATGGGCAAACAACCTCTTTGCATGGTGTAATCGCACTTTCTGATGGTTTTGACGACGGGTTGACTCAACATGCTAACATGGAGTTTTTGTAGCTTGGAGTTGCGCCGGTGTACAGACTGTTTCTTTTCGGATTCGATGGATGGATGAATATTCTGACCTTGTCACGTCTCTTGTCTGCTTAATGCATTGCTGAGCCGGGCGTTTGTCTCATCTCTCTATCTCATGCTCATTAACCCTTTTGGGTGTGTCACTTGTAAAGCATGGCGTACTTGTTTCTTATCTGTGTTTTTGGTTTTCCTTCTATTGGACGGTTGGTCCCAATGAAGATGATTTATGATGGGCTTATTCCTCTTCCTCAAATTTTACCTACCCAAAACTTGTCATGTTATGTCATCAAACTTGCATGTGGATGGCAGAGACAGCAATAGCGGTTTTTTGGACACTGCATCTGGCGGGACATATTGTGAACTTGTATCCGTGTGTATGTTGGACTTTTTATGTTACAAGTTACACGTTGTTATTGCAAGAAAGTACAGTACAGGCGGTGCGGTGTGGTATGACAAGTGGTTGTGGTGAGAACGGTTTGAGGCGTGGCTACGGAGAAATAAGAATGGAAAGAATGGAGATTGTTTCTTGCCAAAACGCTCATCTGACGATGGCCTGTAACCTTGCTATGTGTGATGAGATGAGATGAGAGTGAGGGTGGCAGTTTTTGAGACGATCTCTCTCTAGATACTGGCGAATGAGCAATTTTGGCTTTCTGAGGGGAGCCTGGTCTCGCTCAACTCAAGCTGCCCCTGAGTTAGGCAAGTATATGGAGAGATAATGAGAGTGTTCCACCACCCGTCTGTGCCAAGTGTGTCTTTGTGTGAGTGGGTGAGATGACATGGATGAGATGAGATGAGTGGAGCTGCGGGCGCGGTTTCTCATCTGCCAGAGATGAGAGGCAGTTGGGATGCTGACTCTGGGCTTTTGGATTGCGATTTTCTTTTGGCTCTGGGCCCCCTTGAGCCGCCTGCTTCCATTGCCGACCGTTGGGCTCACGGCCGGTTGACGCCTAACGTCGGGGACGATTGAACGGTTTTTACTGGGGGGGATTAGCTCATCGGATGGGGCCTTGGGCAGATGTGGACCAACGGGTTCTGTCATGGAACGTCGAGGATTATGAGGCCGGGGTGCATTTTGTTTGTGTGGGGAGCCATGGCAACTTGGGAAACGCGTTGAATGCGACATCGCCTGCTTGTAGTTTTGAGTTTCTGGCGCCTACCTACTCGAGGACTCAGCTCGGGAGGGGTGCGATGGATAGACAATTGAGTCCAATATCACGGATATTCTAGTGTAGGGGTGCATGTTGCATGTTGCATGGAGGCTGGTGGGGGGTGTTCAGGGACCTCGGCCGTTTCTGGCTGTTTCTCAGACAGGCCGTTCCCCGTCTCGAGGGAGCGGAATTCGAGACGATCGGCGCATGGATGATGGTGGCATTTGATCGCGATGATGGTCCAGTGGGGGGTTTAGGTCGTCTTCGGGCGTAAACCTGTCATGGCATGGCATGGGACAAGCGCTCTCAAATGCATTCGAGCTTTGACATGGGAACTGTGGCCAGTTTACGTGCTTACAAACGTGGGCTCTGGGCTGGTGGCGCTGAGCCTGATGAGTTGCATTTCCTTGTTTTAATGCATGGAGCCGGAGAGGTTCTCAGCTCAGCGCAAGGGCGGGATCAGGAATACAATGCTTTGTGTGCGTCAGCGAAAGCCCTGGCAGAATGGCGAATGGGAGAGCGCATGGTTGTCACCGCCTTGAGTGGTATTTCTGGAGCCATGTGGCTTTCGGACGGAGAGTCATGATTGAAACGCTGTTCACCGCCATGTTTCCCAATAGTCGATAATCGACAGTCGGATGGCACCTCGGCTGGAAACCTACCTATCTTATCGGACCTGCCCTGGTGTTTTGCGGTCGGTCCCCCACGAGGGGTGATGGCGGGGTGACCCAGTGAGAACCCTGATGATGTGCCCAAAAGTCTTGGGATGCCCCGATAAGAAAGCCAGCAATTCTGCCTGGTTTGGAGCTCCTGCATCTTCCAGCATGTTGCCGCTGACCGATCCACAGCCAACGCGCACAACAATATACTGCCTGCCGTATGTTTCTTTTCTTTCTTTTTGCTCACATTCTTTCAAGTTTGCCCTGCTGGTTGCAATCCGTTTGGCGTGTGCCTGTGAGTGTCCCGTTGAGAGGCCGCTTGGACTGCGGGGTTCAAGGTTGAAGCTGCGACAAGCAGGGGGAGGGAGTCGGGTGGCAAGGAGGGGCAAATAAGCCGACACGGCCGACTAACAAAAGCTGGAAAGTGAGGCGTCCGTGAATACCAGCTATTGATCTGTCGAGTTGGTGCGCTTTCGGTGTCCGGTTCGGTGCTTTCATGCATGGAAGAGGAATGGCCTACCTAGGTGTGGAATGCACGAGCAGTGATTTGCCCAGCCTCGGCCAGTGGAAGAGTTGGGATCAGCGCTTTTTTGTGATTTCTCTCCCACAACTGAAAAGGGCTGAAATATTGCAAAGCCTATTGGTGGGCGCGATCTTCTTGTTATGCATTGGGGACTGACTGGAAGGGAATCCCAAGCCAGCGTGCAGGGCTCTGACGGCCGTCTGATCGAGGTCTCCAGTTAAAAGAAGGGGTCAGTCGCTTCACTTCCGTGTGCCGAAGCCTTGGTGGAAATCCTCATACGGAGAGCCTCGATGGAGCCGGCAAGGCCGTGAACCTAGAGTAAGACGATGCATTCCTGAAAAGTAGCAACGCCTTTGAGAACCTCAAGGGTGCATACCAAGCAACTCGATATGAATTACTATGATCTGGCCTTTTGGTCAAGAAATTTACAGTCTGACAATGATGGGATGGAAGGGCTACATTCGCACTGGCTACGGCGGCCGTTTCATTCTGTACAGCTCTGTCTTGCACAGCGTGAACCCCTCTAAAACCCCCCTAACTTCATATATGCCCCACCATCTAAGGCCTTGTCGCCAGACCCTGAGGGAGCAACGGGGCCAGATTTGGCCCAAATTTTTTCTGATCTTAGCTTGCCGCCCCTCAACTTCAACACTTCCGGAGCCTGTCATTTATTCCTCTCCGCCCACCGCACCACATCGATTCGCCGCCGAAGTGCCTTGGATGCGAGCATTGGCCTGAAAGTTACCCACGATGGATGCCGCTGCGATTCAAAGCTGCATCGTCGCGACACTCGATGCCGACGCCGATGTCCGCCGGCGGGCTGAGCTTCAGCTCAAGCAGGTGCGTCGTTGCCGTTTCACCATTAACCACCACCACCACCACCACCCTTCCCCGCGGTGCAAAACCACATCCGCGCCGGTGCACCAGTGCTAACGGTCAACCCATTCTTTCGATCACAGGCTGAAGAACAACCGACTTTCACCGACGTGCTGCTCGATCTTGTGCAGTCCGAACAGAATGTCAACCTCCAGCTGTCGAGTATGCGTGCCCATCGAGGGGTCCTCCCCACCCCGCCCCCTCAACACACCAAGACAACAACTAACCCACGCGTCTTTCCAGCTGTGATATATCTCAAGAACCGCGTCAATCGTGCATGGCAGCGTCAAGAGCACTATCCCGGCGACTCGGTGATTCCCGAGGATGCGAAAGCGCGATTTCGGGATCGGTTATTGCCAATCCTCGCGAGCTCACAGACCCTCGTGCGGCACCAACTCGTTCCCATTCTCCAGCGCATTCTGCACTTCGACTTTCCCGACCGATGGCCGACTTTTATGGACTACACTGTCCAACTGCTCAACACCAATGAGGCCCCGTCGGTTTTGGCTGGTCTGCAGTGCCTCCTTGCCATCTGCCGCGCGTACCGTTTCAAGGCCAACGACGGCGAGAGCAGGGCGCATTTCGACAAGATTATCGAGGCGAGCTTCCCCCGCCTGCTGACGATATGTAATGAGTTGGTCAACCAGGAGGGCGAAGAAGCCGGTGAGATGCTTCACATCGCGCTGAAGTCTTACAAGCACGCCACATGGGTACGTCTGTTTGGAATAAGGATGTAACCTTTTGAGCAACGCGTCTGACTAAGGCCCGCAGCTTGAACTCTCAGATTTCCTCCGTCAGGGACCCGTAAACCTCGGATGGTGCACCATCTTTCTTCAGACCGTAGCGAAGCCGATACACACCACAGAGGACGACCCGCTTGAGCGGGAGCGCCAACACTGGTGGAAGGCGAAGAAATGGGCTTACTTTAACCTGAACAGGCTCTATATAAGGTATTTGAACCTTGGTTCTGGTCAACTTACTTCCGTCTGTCGTAGCTGACACAACTGTAGGCATGGAAACCCCCAAGCTTTTACCGACAAGCCTAACGAGCTCCAAGCTCAGTTTGCAAAGGAGTTTACAGCCCAAGTCGCACCCGAAATTCTCAAGCATTATCTCCAAGAGATCGACAAATGGGTTGCCAAGACTGTTTGGTTGAGCCGGCCCTGCCTGTCATACACTATCGTATTTCTGGACGAATGTATCCGCCCCAAGGAGATGTGGACGTACCTGAAGCCTCACTTGACGAACCTCGTTACCCACTTCATCTTCCCGGTCCTCTGTCTCTCGGCGGATGATGTTGAAAAGTTTGACGATGAGCCGGAAGAGTATCTACACCGGAAGCTGAACTTTTACGAGGAAGTCTCTTCGCCCGACGTCTCGGCTACCAACTTCTTGGTCACGTTGACGAAGGCACGGCGGAAGCAAACGTTTGAGATCCTCAAGTTCATCAACGAGGTAGTCGCCCACTACGAAACTGCACCCGACGCTGAGAAGAACCACATCGCAAAAGAAGGAGCCCTGCGGATGATTGGCACGCTTGCACCTGTCATTCTGGGCAAGAAGTCCCCGATCGCCGACCAAGTCGAATATTTCCTTGTTCGTTATGTATTCCCGGACTTCACCAATCGCCAGGGCTTCCTCCGGGCCCGCGCCTGCGACACTGTCGAGAAGTTCGAGCAGTTAGATTTCAAGGATCAAAGCAATCTGCTGACCATCTATCGGCATATCCTTGACTGCATGGCAGATCCCGCGCTGCCTGTCCGGGTGACGGCTGCCCTTGCCCTGCAACCCCTTATCAGACACGATGTAATTCGGACAAGCATGCAGCAAAGTATCCCCACCATTATGCAACAGCTCCTCAAGCTCGCCAACGAGGCGGATATTGATGCGCTTGCCAATGTTATGGAGGACTTTGTGGAGGTCTTCGCCACCGAACTAACTCCCTTTGCCGTGGCTCTCAGTGAGCAGCTTCGTGACACATACCTCCGGATTGTCCGAGAACTCTTGGAGAATAACGAGAAGCGAGACGATATGGACAATGAGTACGGCGATTTCCTTGACGATAAAAGCATTACCGCTCTTGGAGTGCTTCAAACCATTGGCACACTAATCCTCACGTTGGAGAGCACACCCGACGTCTTGCTTCACATCGAAGGCGTGCTGATGCCTGTTATCACCGTGACTTTGGAGAACAAGCTATATGGTACGTCGTCGCTGAACCAACCCATTATGATGGGTGACTGACCCTTTGCAGATCTATACAATGAAGTCTTTGAGATCATTGATAGTTGCACTTTTGCGGCCAAGCGGATCTCCCCTGTCATGTGGCAGGCATTTGAGCTCATCCACACCACTTTCAAATCTGGTGCCGAGCTATACCTTGAGGATATGCTCCCGGCGCTTGACAATTTCGTACAGTACGGCGCCCCTCAGCTCGCTCAGTCTCCCAAGTATGTGGAGGCGTTGTTCGAGATGGTTTCAGACATGTTCATCGACACTAAGGTTGGCGGCGTCGACCGGATATGCGCCTGCAAGCTTGCCGAAGCTATGATGCTGAGCCTCCGTGGTTCTATTGACCAATGCGCCATAGGGTTCATCAACATGGCTATGGGCGTGCTGAGCTCCCAGGAAGTCAAGGTCAAATCGTACAGGATCCATCTGATGGAAATGGTTATCAACGCCATCTACTACAACCCTATTCTGTCACTGCAAGTCCTTGAGACGAATGGCTGGACGAACAAATTCTTCAGCCTTTGGTTTGGGAGCATGGAGTCCTTTACCAGGGTCCATGACAAGAAGCTGTGCATCATGGCCATAGTCTCCCTTCTCGGCATTCATCCCGACCAGATCCCTGCGAGTGTTTCGGTGGGGTGGCCTAGACTGCTCCATGGCATCACTGTCCTATTCAGCTCTCTCCCCGCGGCACTAAAGAGTAAGTCATCCTGTTGCACATGAGTGAAGACAAAGACTAACAATACAAGACCGCGAGGAAGCCCTCAAGGACGACTTCCACCTCGAGAGCGGTACATATGGCTATGATGATGAGGACGAGGAGTGGAACGAAGAAGAGGCCAACTGGGACGCCGGTGAAGGAGAGGGCGAGGAGGAGGTAGCCGATGCCAAGGATGAGAGCACCGCCTATCTCGAGTTCTTGCAGGAAGAGGTAAGGCCCTTGAGAGCATGTTTCAGGCCCCGAAATGTACTAATTTCATGGCCAACAACAGTCTGCAAAGTACGGAAACGCCACGGAGGGTGAATATTCTGAGGAGGAACTTGGCGAGGACAGCGTGCTCCTCGAGTCGCCCCTCGACAAGATCGATCCATACACTACTTTCCGAACTTCGCTCATGAGTACGTTTTAAGATTAAGTCACCCAGCAGATAACCGGACATGTTATAGCTAACTGTGCCACAGAATTGCAACAAGAGCAGCCGCAATTCTATACCTCGATTACGACACATTTGACGCCTGATGAACAGGGCGTCATTACGGCTGTTTGCCAGCAGGCTGAGACCCAGGTCATTCTAGCCCAACAAGCTGCTAGCCAACCCGCAGTCAACGGAGCTAGCTAGTCGCCTTACGAGCCGCTGCTGAACGGGGTTTACAATTGCGGGAAGCCGCCGTCGATATTTGACTCAACAATATTCGGCTCCCTCGACAACCAATTATTGCCCCCAACGCCTCCCACATCACCGCGGCTAACACCGGTGTCGTTCCTATTAGATCAGCTACGTGAGCTCGAAGCTGCGGGTTTAGCCACTATTCGACTGAGCAGGCGTTCTCGAGATCCCAGAGGAGGGATGCAGAAGATGTGTGAACTGCACGGACATTGGAGACGACGTAAAATGGGTAGGTGAGAGACGAGCGGAGGCATTGGGCGTACAAGCGCAAGACTGGCTCTTCCAAATAAAGAGGCAGTGTTCACGACGTCTTGTGGCGGTGTTTTCATGGTTCGCCATTTCATCTATAGGAAATAGCGTCATTTTTCTTGTCATTCACCCCCTCCCTAACACCCCCTAACACCCCAAATCCCCCCCCCACAGCGAACAGAGGCATTGAGAGAAGCGAGAAGCGAGAAGAGATGGAAGGAAGAAAACAAAGTTACCCAATAGATACGTTCAAGCACATTGACAATCGGCGGCATAGGGCGCTTGGTTTGATGGGAGGTAGCCAGTTTTTGTTGAGAAATACTGTCAAATTTTTGCGTCGATGATTCTACGTGTGACGGTGTGTCATGGTCTGGGCGGGCTCTCTTGGTAGCAAAGCATGCGCTTCAATATCAGGGGCTCTTCAACTCCCAACGCTTACGATGCCCTCTTACGGTGCAGTCATCCTCTTCAGTACCTTGTGAAATACATTCCTACATACTCAAGAAGCCTTACTATGTTCTGGGGGCTGCCTGGTGCAAGAAAGGTAATTTGGACGGATACCCAACCTCTAAGATCTCACGGAACGGGGACATGACGCCTTGACTCTAAGAACCATGACATGCCATGCGGCTTGAACAAGTCAAGTAAGGCTAACACTGTATTGCACTCACACAAAGAATAAGGGACATCGCGCATCTTGCTATCCCGTCTGATTTGTGGGGTTGTCTTGTTTTGGTTTGAGAAGGAGGAAGCATCCATTCTGACACATGCCACGCACCATACCCGGTGTTAGAACGGATGGAAGTGTCATTCGTTTTTGACACAACACGACAATAGCATTGTGCAACTACGTCTGGGAATCCGATGCTGAATTCATCACATCAGGCCCGATCCCATTGCGTCACATTAGGTAAGGTGGTATAGTAGTAAGTAGTGTTTTGAGGAACGTCCGAGGTCGTCTTCTTGCCGACTGACGTTGTGAATCTACGTCTGGTTCAGGGGGGTGCCGAGCATGTGGTAGCATGTGTTTTTTTTCTGACATGACTTGTCTTCTTGTGGAGAGGGGAGGAAAGGGAAGGAGGGGCTGAGGTGAGAAGGACAGCCAAGAGAAACGTGATGCTGGGCACCTGCTGTTTGGGTAAAATGGCGTGGTGTGGGTGTTGGGTTGCTCGCTCGGTGGATGGGGCGTGAACGAGGTGAGCACTTGGAGGCGCCGTGGTAGTGGAGAGCTATCATCTATAGTTTCGCCTTATCGCATATCTCGGTTAATAGATACCACGGCGGGGCTTGCCGGTATCGTCGCCGCCCTGAGTGCCCAAGATTGCCCCACCGCATTGGAGCGCATAGCCACACATACCGCCACACCTTAGGCACATGCTTGCTCAAACCGTCTGCCCCGCCGACTGAATTCACAAATGTGCGCGTGTCGCTGTCTCCAAATGTTCCTCTCCACACATTGGACCCGCCGAGGGCATACAACCCGCGTTCAAATCCAGCAGTCGAACTCCAGACAGGGCCACGACGTGGAATTCTACATACTGCGGCTCTGCCCCTCCCGAGATCCGGTTTTCCGGCCCCGCGTTGCTCTCGACACCCACTCGACAGTCTCCGAATTCGTTGAGGCTCGCGGGTTTAGCCACCATCAAACCCACAAATCCGACCACTCTTGCCCGATCAGCCGCTCGCAACGACCAGAGCATGTTCGGTAACACGGCCATTATGTTTACCGGGTCCATCACGCGTCACTTGCGCGACGTAACCTTCAAATTTGCGACAAGATTACCGACAATCGCCTACACCCCCCTTAGTTCGCGCTACTTCCCCGATCCTCAAGAAGTACAGCGCAGCTACCAAAGGCGAGGCGATGCTTGATTACCTGATCCAACAGCTATCACTTGATTCATGCGCTACGATGGTCCGCTTTCCCCAACCTCATACTGTCTCCGGGATGTTTGTCATGATGGTTGGAGTACAACCCCCTCTCCCCCCTCCCCCCCTCTCTCTTCTCTTCACTATAACTGACCACCCAATTCAACAGCCAACCACTCCTTTACCCCACTACTCTCCGTCCACCAAACCCGAGACGCCGACAATCTCTACTGTGCCTAGCCTTTCCTACGGGCCCGGACGGTGTTACGGAAGCGAATGACACGTGCGGTGCGGACCGAGATAGCCCGTCGTCGTCGTCCTTGCGCCCTCAAGCGCGTTGTGCGTGATGATACGACGCTCTGCTCGATCAAACCTCACAATACCCCTCCTCGCTTCACAGCTACTGCACTTCTCGAGACAGGACTGCTCCGTCGTGCCGCAACCGGAGGACCGAGGTTATCATGCAAGATGGTGTGCGCATCCAGATGTGTGGTCGAGTAGAACGACTCGCGCTGCGAAAAGATAGTGTTGTGGGGCCGGGGAAGGCGGGTGTTCATCTTGAGGGCACGAGAGCGACGGGTCGGTCATGCCCCTCTCGAACAGAACGGTTCAACGGAGCTGGCCGAGCATCTTCCATTCCCCCTCTTCTCGTACATTGACTAACAGCCAACACCGTCTCTTAGTTCATAAAGGCATCACGCGTACCGCACTCCGATCCTCCCCCTCTTAACATGCACCTAAAGTCTTACATCCGCCTGGTAGCTTTGCACGAGATCCTCCTCTCTTACTCCCAGCATTGGCATGCGAATTCGGCAAAAAACACCTTGGTAAAAACAAGGTCCGTCTCCCTTCTCTGCTTCGACCGTAGGAACACCTCCCCGAAGGGAATGACCATGGGTGCTCCCTCCACGATCCAATGTCTGCTGTCATACAGAGAGAATGGCTTATCTGGACGCGGCGAGACGGTAACGACCTGAGAGGGGGATTGCTGACCACGGTACCACTGTTCCACGATGATGCGCTTTGTCCGAGAGTACACCTTGATGAGAAGAACAATCCTCACGTCGCCTCGAGGCTGATGGGGTGGCGAGTTGTCAAACCACCAATCCTTATCCATGCGAAGTGCCGCCTGTGATTCCGTATTTCCTGCTTCGATAACAAGAGTAGGAAAATCGCTGCTGGCGTTGCGGGGGGGGATTAGGCCGTAGACCATTATCGCCTTCCTTTTGCCGAGTACTGATGCCCTTATATCTGGCCTCCTTGATGGCGACAAGCTTTTCGTGCGACGCTATGTGGGGCTCCTCAGGGCGCTTGGGACGAGGCGCCTCGGTAGCGTCGGCGGGGACGGGTGCAGGGATGGAAGGCGACAGCCCAGACGAAACTCCACTCATGGCGCCAAGGCCAAGGCCAAGCTGCGACGTCAGTCCCAGCACCTCGGGAGACGCAAAGGCCGCAGAGCTGCCAGCCGATGGCCGAATAGCAGTGAACCGGGTCCTGTTGGCCGGAATCAGGTCATCCTCATCGTAAATGTTATCCTCCCACTTATCCAACACAAACGAGCCTGAAATCGGCTGCGCCTGTCGTGGCTTCAGGCGCAACGTCAAACGTCAAGGCCTCTCTTTGGGCGTGGGCGGGCTGCGTCCTTGTGTCGGGTGCGCTATCCTCGGCCTTGTTGTCGCTGTCTGAGGGGGGCGGGGGGGGGGAGGGGGATCTGTCGCCATGTTGCGCTGAAGCAGCGCTTGTGCCATTGTAGACAGGTCTTGCTCATCTTCAAGCTGTGGGTTCTTAATCCACGTGAAGCGATCAAAATGCGAGTTGGCGGACAGTGAATGGAATACATCAGTGACGATCTTTCGAGCGTCCCTGGACTGCTTCCAGCTTGTGCCACCATGCCCATTCCGTTGCTTTCGGGGGTTGAGCTTGCGCTCAGCGATGATGCAGGGCGCGAGCACCTTAGCCATTGTCACGATGACAACCTTCAAATGGTAAAATGCCTTTTTGTTGCGGTCGCCATATTTTATATCCCAGTCGATGATCTTCTTAATGGGCGGCGAAGCAAAGCGCGAACAAGGCTTCATCGATGCGGGTGTAGATCCAGTTCTTCGTATGGTCAAGGTGTTCAGGAGGGATGACATAAACGTACTGAACCTCAGCAGGAGCGGCGCCGCTAGCAGGAGCAGCGGAAGTGGCGGGCGCAGCGCCTTGAGTGGGAGCAGCGCCGCTGGCGGGAGTGTTCGGGGCATATGTGCCAGACTTGGATGGCATTGCGGCAGGAACGGGAGTGCCAATGCCCGAGACCTCACCATTATAGCGAACATCGCCTGGCTTCCTTCCTATTTCTCTCGCGCCCCAGTGTTCAGCCAAGCATTTACGACGGTGTAGAGACCCCTGAAGAGAATGTTGTGCTTGTGGTTTGAGAATCTTTTAAGGAAATACTGGTAGTAGCCGCGAAAAGTGGTACGCAGATGCAGTCGACATCCCCTATCCAGTTATCCCGTCGTTTGCGCATTTCCAATTCCCTCACGGTAACCTTCCCCCCTCATGGGCAGCCCCAGCCCTCCAGATCCCACGAGGTTCCAAAATCCTACCTCAGCCCTCCTCGTTCGACCAGACCGTCCTTGCGCGAGATATATCCTGCCGTATCTCTCAAAACATCTTCGGTACAGAATCAGCCCACCTTGTCCCGCGTAGTGAGGAGCACTAGTTTAACACTAATCAGATGCTTCGGTATTCGTCTCGTCCCGAAGCTCCTGTCACAAACTCGACTGACGATGCACGCAACGTCTTCCTCCTCCGATCTGATCTACATCACCTTTTTGATCAAGGTCGTTTTATCTTGCTGCCTAAAAAAGGCGTATGGGTTATCCACGTCCTCTTCGGTCTGCCAAAGGGAGAGCTAGCAACCTTATACCACAACGTCACAGTGCAACCTCTATCAGAGCTCTCTATCGAGTTTCTCCTTACCCATTTTGCCTGGGCTGTTCTCTCCCAGAGCATCTTCTTACGTGCCGATACCGATCGACAGTTAGTCGTTGTGGAGGGAGACGAGGTAAGGATCGAAAATGTGTCTGGACTAGACTGCCGTACCAAGTTTGCACCGCCCGGAGCTAAGAGCCGGAGCCGAAGCCCCAAGAAGCGTGCACGGGATGCTGGAAGCGAGAATCAGGATGACAGCGATGACTTAGATGCCAATGCGGATGATGAGGACGAGGAGGACCAGGACCGTGGACGGAAGAGATGGCGGCAGAGCTCCTCGCCCTGCTGGCCGAATGTGTCTAGCGGAGATGACGAGGGTCCGCTACAACCGTAGCATCACTGCTTGGTCGTCGTCTGAGGAAATGGATCCAAGATCCTCCTTTGTTTCATAGTTTCACCCATCAAGCCTTGACTCTCTGAGCTTTTTTTCGTCTTGTGCGTTTAACTTTGTCTCGCTTCGCCAAACAGGAAGGTTTGTCAAGTTCACACTAGCAGCGATGAGATCATCCGCAAGCGCCATCACCCCCTTCAGCCCCCGCGCGAGAGAAAGCCATCGCGTGGCATGTGCTAGTGGTGCTCGGCTACATCCATACTAATTAAGGCTCGTCGTGTGTTACAGATGATTCAGTGTTTCCGATGGTGGCTTGTAGATGATTCTAAGATATAAAATTC
>Ga0247770_1000459_pt1 | contig 39404 bp, 30 predicted proteins | sample UWRJL136409B6_FD_179943 | JGI IMG/M metagenome (GOLD analysis project Ga0247770, IMG submission 179943) | Plant litter microbial communities from Arlington Agricultural Research Station in Wisconsin, United States - UWRJ-L136-409B-6 | ecosystem: Environmental > Terrestrial > Plant litter >... | reverse complement strand
CGAAAACGTGGCTTTCCTGGCCAGCCGGGCAGCACGGACGGGCAAACCCCCGCGCCGACAGCATGAGGCACTCGGAGAATCACCCCATTTCACCGTCCGCCAACCGGATTGCAGGATTTGGGTAGATCCTTCGGCCTGCGGAAGCCTGTGTCGGCGACGGTCTGGGTGTGACCGGCCTCAGGATGAAAATTCGAATTCAATCCAGGAATGGGCGGATGCGCCGGCCAGCGGTCGATGCCTCTTCTACCCCTCGCGGACCGGCTCCCCCTCGTCGGCGAGTGCTTCCAGGACGGTGATCAGCCGGTCGTCCGGGGTGGAGAGCGCCTCGCTGATCCGCCGCGCCCACGTCGGCTGGCGGAAGCCGGCGTGCACGTCGTCCTGGAGCATGTCCACGAGCTCGTTCCACGGAGCCTCCGGCGGGAGGCGGAGCGGGCGCGCGGCGAAGAGGTCGAGGACGTAGACGGCGAGGGAGGCGGCCTCGGAGGCGGGGAGCGCGACGTCGCCCTGCACCTGGGCCGGAGGGAGGCGCGCGCCTCCGAGCTTGGGGTAGGCGGGGAAGTGCTGGACCGTCTCGCGCGAGCGGCGGTAGGCGCGGCCCAGGGCGGTCCCCAGCGGCGCCGCCGTGGCCACGGCGTGCAGCGCCCGCGCCTCGTCCGCCGCGCCGAAGCGGACCCGGAAGGCCAGCGTGGACGGGTGATAGAACCCCAGCGCCAGCCCCGCGCCGCCGAGCGCGCGCCAGAGCCGCGCCGCCGCCGAGGCGAACGCCAGCGGCGCGTCCTCCGCCCAGGCGCGCAGCTGGGGAGACTCGTCGATCCGCAGCCCCAGCGGGGGCGCGTACAGGTAGCCCCTGGTCCGCGGATCGTGCCCCAGGCAGCGGAGGGTGCACCCCGGCACCCGCCGCCCCGCCACCTGGAAGAAGACCTGCTCCGCCCGCGCGTGGTCGGCGCCGGCGGGGAGCTCGGCCGTGCGCATCCACCCGCGCCGCACGTCCGCCAGCGGGAGCGGGACGATCGCCGTCCGCCACCCGAACGGGCCCTTCGCGACCTCCTCCGCCGGTCCCGCCGTCAGCGCCCCGCGGGAGGGGACGTCCACGGCGGCGGGGAGGACGCGGAGGGCGGAGTCGCGCCCGCGCCTGGGCCCGGTGGGGGGCGCCTCCTCCATCGCCTCCAGCCGCCCGCGCGCCTCCACCCGCGCCAGCCACCGGTCGGCGGCGACGCGCGCGAAGGGAACGACCACGGCGGGAGCCCGCGTCGCCAGCCACCCCGCCGGCGCCTCCGGCGGGAGATCGAAGAGCGGCGGCGCCCACGCCTCCAGCGGGAGCGTGCTCTCCGTCGCGCCCGGCGGAGGGCCGCCACGCACTCGGCCTGCATACCGACCCGCACGCCCCGGCCCTGCACCCGCACCGGCCAGGGCCGCCCCGTGCGCACCAGCACGAACGGCCCGAAGAGGGGGACCACGAAGAGGATCGCCCCCGACGCATCCTCCTCGTCCGAGAGGAAAGCCGGCGCGTCGGGACCGGGGGCGGCGGCGCGGTCGCGGGCGGCGGCGCGAAGGAGGATCCCCCAGGCGTCCACGTCCTCGTCGCCCACGCCGATCTGGTCCCCGGCCCGGAGCACCGCCTCGCGCGCCGCGCCCTCCACCCTCCCCGCGGCGGGGCGGGAGGCGCCGTGCCCCAGGAGCCGCTCCGCGTGCGCCTCCGCCAGCCGGCGCGCGCGCGCGCGCCAGGCCAGCCCGGCGTGCTCGTGCGCCGCGCCCTCGGCCGCGCGCACCGCCGCCTCCAACTCCTCCAGCGACACGTCGTCCGGCCAGGCGGAGACCTCCCGCGGCTCGTCCACCGATTCCGGGAGGAGGGCCTCGGCCTGCGCCAGCTCGGCTTCGATCTTCTCCAGGCGCGCCGCGCGGGCCCGCAGCGAGACCGCGTCGGCGCGGCGCTCGGCGTCCTCCTCGGCGATCCCCCAGCGGGCGAGCGCGTCGGCCAGGTGCCAGCGGAGCCGCGCGCCGAAGCGGAGCCGCACGCGGCGGTAGACGCGCCCGAACTCGGCGGCCGCCTCGTGCCGCTGGAGCGCGCGCTCGGCGCGGCGGCGGACCCCCTCCCAGGCGCCGTCCAGCGACTGCCTCCCGGGCTCGCCCTGGCGGAGCTGGTCGGGGCGGCGGCGGAGCGCGCGGAGGAGGGGGCTGCGGCGCTCGTCCTCCAGCACCGCCGCCAGGTCGTTCATCGCCGCGCGCAGGTGCGGATCGCCCCCGCCCTCCTCGTCCTCCCCCGGCCAGTCCGACCGCAGCACCGAGCGGACGTGGGCGTGCAGCGCGCGCGCCTCCCCCTCCATGCGGCGGAGGTGGCGGCGCACCTCGTCGGGGACCCCCATCCGCCCGCGGTACGCCGCGTCGACCGACGGCGAGCCGGCCGCCCGCGGCGAGGCGTCCGCGGCGGCGTCGCTCACGCGGGCTTCTCCACGCAGGCGGCGCGGCGGAGGCGCTGCACGCTGTCGCCCGGGAGCTCGGGGCGGATCTCCAGCTCGATGCGGCGGTCCGCCGGCGCCACCACCCGGCTGGCGACCGCCGCCGCCGGGTCGACCGGGTAGTAGCGGCTCCGCCCCATGGCGGCCACCCGGCAGGCGGGAACCCCCGCGCTGTCGATCAGGAAGAGGGCGACGGTGGCGGCGCGCGAGGCGCTCAGCACCCAGTTGCGCTCCTCGCCCCCCTCGCGGCTGGTGTGCCCCACCACCTGCACCTGGTCGATCCGCTCCACCAGCCCGTCGCGCGCCAGGAAGCGCCCGAAGTCGCGGAGGATGGTCTTCCCCTCGGGCTTCAGCTGCCCCAGCTCGTAGCGGTTCAGCGGAAAGGTGGCGTTCTCGGGGATGCGCACCAGGACGTAGTCGCCCACGCGCTGCACGGTGACGCCGCTCCGCTGTGCCGCGCGGGAGAGCATGGTGTCGATGTGCACCAGCGTGGACTCCGCCGCGTCCGCCTGCCCGGCGCGCCGGATGGCCGGGACGGCGAGCGCCGCGAAGAGGATCAGGAAGAGGAGGGTGGTGGCCGCCAGCAGGTCGGCGAACGCCGGCCAGGGGTTCCCGCCCGCCTCCTCCTCGGAGTACGCACCCGCCACTCAGCCCCCCGCCAGCGCCAGGAGGAAGCGCGCCAGGTGGTATCCCCCGTACGCCACCCCCAGCGCCCCCAGCGTCCCCGCCCCCTGCGCCAGCGCCACGGCGCGCGGCGACGGCCCCCGCTCGCTCTCCACGGCGGCCAGGACGCGCTTCAGCAGCCCCGCCACCTCCGGGTCGCGGCCGGCGCCCGCCGTCGTCGCGGGGAGCGCCGCCACCCGGTCCTCGGCCACGCGGCGGCCGCCGCCGGCGGACTGGACCTCGCGCACCATCTCGCCCAGGCGGTCGTTGACCTCGCGCGCCGCCTGCGACCAGGCGGCGGCCGCGCGCTGGTCGGCCCCCGCCATCCGGTCCGCCACGGTCCGCAGGAGGGTCTCGATCTCGCCGATGGCGGGCTGGGCGCGCTCCAGCGAGGCGGCCGCCGCCTCCATCCGCCCGGCCGCCGTCTCGCCCCCGGCCCGCAGCGCCTCCAGCGTCCCCTGCACCCCGGCCGAGGTGCGCTCGGCGCTGGCCTGGAAGGCCGCCAGCGACTGCAGCGCCTGCTGGAGCGACCCCGAGGTCTGGCGCACCAGGTCGATGGCCTGGTGCGACTCGCGGGCGCGCTCGCCCACCGTGTCCACGATCCCCTGGTAGGCGCGGGTGTTGGCCCCCACCACCTCGGCCAGGTCCACCACGCGCCGCTGCAGCTCGCGCAGCTCCTGCGAGGTGCGCTCGTGCAGCGCCTTCTGCTGCTGCTCGGCCACCTCCACCAGCCGCTCGTTGAGCTGGGCGAAGGCCTCGCGGAACGACTCGCCCAGCCCGATCATCCCGCTCTCCACGCCGGAGATGGCGGACCCCGCGTCGGCCACGCTCTCGGCGGTGTCGCGGAGGGCGTTGATGGCGCTGGTGAGCGGGTCGGCCGAGTCGGTGTGCTGCAGCCCGCCGTACAGCGACTCGGAGACCAGCTCCAGCCGCTCCAGGAGGTTGCGGCGGCCCATCGACAGCCCCTGCGCCATCAGCCCCAGGGCGATGGCCCCCACCAGCGCCAGCGCGTTCCCGCCGAAGGCGTCGGCCACGGCCTGCAGCGGCGCGGTGATGTCGGCCGCCCCCTGGCCCGCCGACGAGACGGCGTCGATCAGCCCGGGGAGCGCCGTCTTCACCCCGGCGAAGGTCCCCAGCACGGCCAGGAGGAGGAGGAGCGACGAGCCGAAGCGCGCGTTGCTCCCGTAGCGCGAGGTGCGCGTCTCGGCGATCACCCGCAGCTCGTCGGGGGAGACGCGCACGCTGCGGTCGCGCTGCCGCTCCAGCACGCGGCGGACGCGGTCGTCCATCAGCGTCTCCACCCCTTTCCCGGTGCCGGGGGCGTACTCGCGGCTCCCGTACCGGTACAGCTCCTCGCGCTCGTGCGCCGGCGCGAACACCAGCTCCGGCGCCTCGGGGCGGTCGTTCAGCCAGGCAACGTCCTCCTCCTCGCGGGCCATGTCGCGCATGTCCCTCCGCACCGCCATGCACGCGGAGACGAAGATGAGGATGCCCAGGGAGATGAGGATGAAGATCGGGTAGTTGGGGTGCGGCCCCAGCCCCACCAGCTGCCGCATCGTCTGGAGGGCGGGCGTGCGGCTGGACTGGATCAGGGCCCCGATGATGATGACGTTGAAGGCCACGTAGAACGCGGGTCCCGCCAGCACGTAGATCCGCGCCGCGCGGTCGCCCCGCAGCGGGAGCTTGAGGCGGCGGCGGGCGTGGTCCGCCGGCTCGGGGCGGCGGGAGGGCGGGGGAGGGGGAGCCGCCGCGGTCTCGTCCTGCAGGACCGATGACATCAGGAGGTACGCTCGGGATCTCGGAGAAATTGCATTCAGCGGGGCCGCGCGAGCCCGCGCCGGGTCACGGTGCCGATCCGCTGCCCCTCGTCCCACCGCACCTCGGCGGGGGTCAGGGTGTCGTAGGTGAGGCCGGCGCGCTCGCCCTGCCACTCGAAGAAGGTGCTGAGGCGGCGGAGCGCGTTCTCGTTGAGCGCCACGCCGGGGTTGAGCCAGAGAAGCCCCGCCGCCGGCCCCTTCGGCTCCAGCCACGCCTCCGGCGGATACGACGCCGAGGAGACGATGCGGTCGTCGCGCGCCTCCACGTTCACCGCGTTCGGCGGCGCCGACGCCATCGGCGGGGCGGGGAGATAGGCCCCCGGCTCGTCGTGATACGCATCGTGCGTCACCGGGAGAGGAGGCGCCGCCCCGGCGGTCGATCGGGCCGGGAGATCCACGTCCCGCGATCCCGCCGCCGCGTAGCCGCCGCCGATCTGCCGCCCCGCGACGTCGCCGCCCCGCCCCGATTCGGGTCCGCGCGGTCCGACCGGCGTCTGCCCCGGGCGCCCCGGGCCGACGCCGTGCGCCGTCCGCTGGACCGGCGCCTCGTCCGCCCCGCGCCGCGTCTGTCCCATCTCTCCGCGGACGAGGCGGGAGAGATCGGAGACCTCCTGGAGCACCCGCTCGACCGTCTCCCGGAGGCGCAGCACGTCCGCGCGCAGGGGACGGATCTCGTCCCCGTCCCCCACCGTCTGGAACGATCCCCCGGACCGGCTCCCGCTCCCGCCCGGGCGCCCGAAGCCGGCCATCCCCCGGCTCCGCGCCAGGTGCGACGCCACCCCGCCCGCGAAGCCGCCGACCAGCGCCGCCAGGAGCACCAGGATCGTCGCCGTCATTGCCCCCTCCCGGCGGAGGCGAAGAGGACCTCCATCAGGTGGTCGAGCACGGCGCCGGCCTCCACCATGAACAGGCTCCCGGGGACGCCCCCGGTGGCGCGGAGAAGGGCCCCCAGCCGCTCGTGCGTGGCGCGCTGGATCCCCGCCGGCCCCAGGTCGCGGAAGGCGCGGCCCAGCTGCGCGGGGAGCGAGGCCCACGGCCCGCCCACGCCGCCCAGGTGCGTCCGCGCCGCCTCCACCAGGACGTCGTGGAACGCCTCGATCTCCATCTGCCCCTCCGCCCAGCGGATCCCGCTGACCACGCGGTCGTCCGCGTTCATGTGCGAGGGAAGGCGCGACGTGGCGTCGTACTCGCGCGCCGCCACCCCCTCGCGCTCGATCCGCATCCGCTCGCCGATCACCGAGCCGGTGGCGTTGGCGACCACCTCCAGGGAGGCCGCGCCGCCGGAGGGCGTCACCAGCCCGCGCGCCACCTCTTCCTTGGGCGCCGGGCTCAGCACCACCCGCGGCGGCTGCGCCCCCGTGTCGCCGGAGGCGCGGGCCAGCACCTGCAGGAGCGCGGCGCGGAAGGGGTTGTCGCTCCGCGCGTCCCAGTCGCGCTGGAGCCACTCCAGGAAGCGGCTCCCGTTCCCCGCCAGCACCAGCCGTCCCACCGGCTCGTCCGTCCCCGCCGCGCGCACGGAGCGGTGCAGGAGCCCCGTGTAGTAGAAGAGCGCGCCGAAGAAGTAGAACACGAGTCCCCGGAAGGCGCCGTGCTCGGGCGTCTCGCGGAAGAGGAGCGATCCCCCGTCGCGGTGCCACGACGTTCCCAGCAGGTACGAGAAGGCCAGGGCGTCGTGCCCCTCCTGCGCGTACTTGCGGAGCGGCTCCTGCTGCGAGGGCGGGAGCCCGTTGCGCAGCGACCACTCGGCGAAGGCGCGGACGAAGGGGTTGGTGAAGCCGCCCTGCCCGCCGCGCCGCATCCGCGGCCCCGTGAGGTCGCGCCCGCCCCAGCGGAGCGAATCCAGCGCCACCGCCTTGCCCCGCGCATATCCCGCCAGGTCGGTGGTGCCGCCGCCCACGTCCAGCATCACCGCCAGCTCGCCCGTCGTCGCCAGCGCCCCGCCGGCCAGGAAGTAGCGGAGCGCGCTCCGCCCCTCGTCCATCGCCGGCGCCAGCTTCGGCGTCCGCTCCCGCGCCGCGTCCCCCTGCCCGCCGGCCTGTCCGGCGGAGTCGGGGACGAAGGCCGCGTCGGGAGTTCCCGGCGGCGCCAGGATCCCCTTCCACCGCGCCCGCAGCGCCTCCTCGCGGTCGCGCTCGAAGGCGCGGGGATAGGCGTAGGCGAAGGCCACGTTCCCCGGCCGCACCCCCGCCTCGCGGGCGTGGGAGAGCGCCAGCGCCGCCACCGTGCGCAGGAAGGCGGCCGCCAGGAAGTGCTCGCGCGGCTCCGACGACCACTTCAGGTCGGCCGCCACGTGGTTGCGCTCGTTGTCCTTGACCCACCCGGAGAAGGGGATGTTCACCCGCAGCGCCACCGGCTCCTGCGCCGCGTCGTACGCCGGGATGGAGGCCAGGTAGACCACCGCCGTGTTGAACGGCCGCGCCTCGATCCGCTCGGGGATGAAGAACGACTCCACGAAGAAGGGGAGGTCGGCGCCCGGGCGGGTGAGCGGGAGGAGGATGCGCTCCGTGCGCAGCACCTCTTCCTCGCTCCGCCCGTCGCGATGCACCGCGACCACCGTGTTCGACGTGCCGAAGTCGACGCCCACCCGCCAGCGCTCGGCGGTGGCTGGGGGGACGGCGCGGTACTTCGGGAGGAGCACCCCCAGCGCCTGCGGCGGGAGGCCGGGGGCGGTGGGCGCCACCAGCTCCAGCACCTCGGGGGCCTGGGGATAGGTGTACGCCGCCGCCACGTCCGTGCGCCGCTCGTGCCCGACGGCGGCGAGCGGGCTCCCGCCGGCCCAGGCCTCCACCCGCAGCGCGTCCACCGGGTGCACGCCCCCCGCCTGCCGGTCCAGCCGGAAGACCGCGTACTGCGGCCAGTCCGCGGCCGCGAAGGCGGGCCACACCACCAGCTGCGGCCCCACGTGGTCGGGGCGGACCTGGGCGCCGGTGTAGCGCTGCTGCACCCGCAGCTCCTCGGGGTGCTGCTCGCTCCCCACGGGAATGGTGAGCGTCACCCGCACCTCGCCGGGGCGGGGGACCTCCACCGACAGCATCCGCTCCACGTCCTCCGGGCGGAAGTAGCGGAAGAACGCCCCCTTGAGCGGGAGCGCCATCTGCGGCTGCCCGAACGGGGGCTCGGTGACCGAGGCGTCGGCGCGGTAGCTGCCGAAGCCGTGCACGCTGTCGCGCTCCAGCGGGTCGCTGAGGATCACCAGCGCGTCCGCCAGCCAGTCGCGCTCCGGGGTGACCCAGGCGCGCCGGTAGCCGTTCCCGGGGAGGACCGAGCGGTCCAGCCGATCCAGGTCGGCCGGGAGGTCCACCGGGGAGAACCCCTCGCCGTAGATCCCGTCGAAGTGGCCGGGGACCAGCACCAGCGGCGGCGGGGTCACGGCCCGCGTCGGGCGCAGCGCCCAGCGGCTGGGGATGCGCCCCGCCTCCCCCGTGTACAGCGCGACCCCGGCGAATCCGTGCGTCCCCGCCTGCCGCAGCTCCAGCGCGGCCAGCTGCGCCCGCCAGCTCTCGGCGGGGTTCAGCTCCGCCTGGCGCGCGCCGGCCCCGCGGCGGCACTCGGCCACCGCGCGGCTCAGCCAGTCGCCCACTCCCTTCTTGACCGCGTCCACGTCCACGTGCTCGCCCGGCGCCGGCGCGGGCGCCTGCAGCTGCGGGAGGATGACGGTGGCGACGTACACCTGGAAGCCGAACGGCCGCTCGCGCAGCGCCCGCGCCCGCCCGCCCCCCGCGTAGCGGAAGAGGTTGGGATAGGTCTCCGACGCCGCGTCCTCCGCGGTGAAGAGCACCGTGTAGGGGGAGGACGCGAAGACCGGCTGGCCGTCCACCCGGGCGACGGTGAGCACCGGGAGGGCGCTGGCGGGCTCGTTCTCCTGCCGCGGCGCCCGCGGCGCCAGCGCGCTGATGGCGTCCGCGTAGTCCTCCACGCGCGGCGACACCCCCGCGGCGGCCTCGGCCACGGAGGCGATGCGCAGCTGCACCGTCTCGATCCGCAGCGACTGCGGGCCGCTGGCCCAGGCCAGCTCCAGCGCGTCCAGGATCTCGTTCTCCACCATGGCCCGCGCCGGGTGGCTGGGGTCCAGCATGGCGTCGCGGAAGAGGAAGAGCCGCGCCCAGGGGTTGGGGACCGACTGGACGCGGGTGCGGAAGGCGCCGCCGTCGTCGTCGCGGGGCACCTCCAGCTTGGCCAGCTCGGTGGGGGCGTCCACCTGGGTCCAGCGCCCCGGCGGAAGGTCGGGGACGTTGGTGTGGGGACGGAAGCCGGGGAGGAGGCGTCTGCCTGCGGAGTTTGCCATCACGCCTCCTGGACGGGGGTCAGCTCGGCCTCGGGGAACCGGTCGCGGGCGAACGCCTCGCTCCCGGTGCGCATCACGTCGGTGAAGGCGGCGAAGCCCCCGTTCTTGCGCTTCGCCGCCTCCGCGTTCCAGAAGCGGAAGACGGAGTACTCGTCGTCCGAGCGGCGCCCCCGCTCGCCGGAGCGGCCGTATCCCTCCACCAGGGAGTGCACCTGCACGCTCCGGGGCTGGTCGGCGGTCACGGCGGCCAGGCGCAGCGCCGGGGTGGAGGCGCGCAGCTCGCGCAGCCACCGCCACGTCCCCATCCAGAAGCGCCCCATGGCGTCCAGCGCGTCGGAGCGGCGGGTCCACTCGCCCGCCTCCAGCTTCAGCAGCCCGGCCCACGTCACCCCGCTCAGCGCCCCGCCCAGGTCCACCGCCGAGCCGCCGTTGGGGCGGAAGAAGCGGAGGAAGACGTGCATGGCCACCAGCGCCCCCTGCAGCGCCGTCCGCGAGCGCGGATCGAGCGGGAGGTCGCCCCACGACGGGTCCTCGCCGGCCACGCCCAGCGCGCGGTAGAGCGGGAGCTTCCCCTCGCCCCCCTCGCCGCCGCGGGCGGCGAAGTCCAGGGCGGCCAGCGCGGCGAACAGCTCCACGTAGTGGGCGGCGTTGGCCTGCGCCTCGCCGCCCACCGCGTTGGCGCCCTGCTCGCGCGGTCGGGAGTCGCCCAGGAGGTAGTAGGCGCCGTAGCCCGGGTCGCGCTCGCGGTCCAGGTACGAGGGGAGCGCCCCCGCCGCGTTGTGCGCGAAGAGCGCGTTCTCGGGCCTCGGCCCCCCGTCCCCCGACCCCGGGGGCGCGGTGGGGATGGTGAAGTAGGGAAGGATCAGCGCGGCGCCGATCCGCTCGCGCGCGGCGCCCTTGACGTCCGCGCGGGCGCCCGCGCCGTGCACCCCGTCGCGGAGCGCGCGGCCGACCACCGGGAGCGCCGCCGCCCCCGTCCCCCCGAAGACGGAGCCGGCGGCGAAGAAGACGCTTCCCGCCGCGTTCCCGTGGTGCTGCGAGAGGAGCTGGGCGAAGAAGGGCTCGCCGCGCAGCCGGTTCATGAACACCGTCCCCACCGAGGGGACGCCGCGGAAGCCCAGCGACAGGTCCATCTCCTGCACCCGCCGGGCGTTCAGCAGGTCGAAGAGGGTGGCCAGGTCGGGGGCGCCGGAGGTCATCACCGGGCGGTCCACGCTGGAGGCGAAGCGGGTGTCCGGGAGGAAGTCGTCCCCCGCGATCGGCGACCACACCGGCGACTCGGGGAGGATGTCCAGCACCTCGGTGCGGAAGAAGTCGTCGGCCGCGCCGGCGTCGGCCAGGAGGCGCCGGGTCTCGCGGTACTGGTCGGTCAGGCGGCGGGCGCGGGTGATGGCGGCGTTGGCCTGGTCGGGGTCCACCAGGAGGATGCGGAGCTGCGCGGGCCCCAGCCCCAGCGCGCACAGGTGCAGGAGCGGCTCCAGCGCGCGGGCGCCGCTCCCGCCCAGCGCGAAGAAGACCAGCGAGCGCTGGCGGTAGCCGTCGGAGAGGAGGTCGGTGGACATTCGGGCTACCCCTTGGTCGGGTTCCAGCGCGGCCAGGGGCAGCCGCGGTAGTGGAAGAAGCCGCCGGCGAGGCGCGAGAGCCCCAGCACCTGGGTGGCCAGGAGCGACAGCAGCAGGAAGGCCAGGGCGCCCCACACCAGCCCGGCGAACATCCGGTCCATCAGGAGCGACGCGGGAAGGTCCACGGGGAAGGCGGCGGGGCGGGTGCTGCAGCTCCCGGCGCGCGCGTGCATGTCGGCGGTGAGCCCCAGGGCCAGCGGGATCAGGGCGCAGAGCACGGCGCTGGCGGCCAGCGTGAGCCACCAGCGCATCACGAAGCGGGGGCTCAGCGAGGCGCGCGGGAGGAGGTAGCACGCCAGGAGGAGCACCAGCACGGCGACCACGGAGACGATCCCGATCCGCGCCCACAGGGAGTTGAGCTCCGCCAGGTTATACAGCCCGCCCGGGTCCCGGGGGTCGCCCGGGAGCGGGGCGGGGCAGTCGACGACGGCGCCGGTGGGAGGGGGGGCCCACAGATGGAGGAGCCAGTTCCACATGGTTCGGTGCGTGCGGCAAGAGGAGAAGGCCGCGCCGGGGTGCCCGGCGCGGCGGTGCGTCAGCGGACCAGCAGGTACGCGCGGGCCAGCGGCGGGGCGGACCCGGCCGCGCGGGCCTGGAACGATTCGAAGAGCCGGCCCAGCCCGAAGGTGCGCTCCTGGTCGGCGGCTTCGCGCGCGTCGAAGGCGGCGAGCCACGCCGGGACGCCGGCCGGGCGCAGCTCCAGCCGGTACAGCGTCCCGCAGGGGTCGGCGGGCTCCGCCGCGGCGCAGTCGTCGCCGCCGGGGCTGTAGACCTCCAGTCCCCGGCCGTCCTGCGCGAGGCGGACCGGGCCCGTCCGCCCATCCCGATCGCTCCAGGACGCGGCCTGGGCGTCGGCGCTCACGGCGCGGGCCGTGAGCGTGGCGCGCGTCTCCTGGCCGGCCAGCATGGCGGCCAGGAGGCGTCCGGTGTTCTCGGCGGGCTTCGCCGGCTCCAGCTTGAGCCGCAGGGGCTGGGTGGCGGGCGCCTCGGCCTCGATCTTGGGGACGTTGCCCCATTCGCCCCCGGCGAGCCAGGCCGGATCGAAGGTGACGCCCTGCGGCGCGCCGTCGGCGCGCAGCGCGACGGCGTTCCCGGGAGCGGTGGGGATGGGGAAGGCCCAGACGTGCTGGAACAGCTCGGTCAGCGCGCCGGCGACGCGCATCCCGTCGCCGGGGGCGGCGAAGGCGAAGGCGTAGAGCGGGCACTTCCACGCGGAGTCGGCCTGCGCGCTCGCGGCGGACGGGGCGTGGCATCCGGAGGGATCGCCCGGGACGGGGCGGAAGGGGGCGGGGGAGACGGCCACCAGGAAGATGCCGCCCTTCTCCGTCCAGCGCATGGCGAGGTCGCGCATCCGCACGAACTGGCGGTTGGCCAGGTTGGGATCGGTGCGGCGCGCGTCGCCGACCACCAGGTGCGACCAGGCGCGCTGGCTGTCGGCGGCGATGGTGTCCAGCGCCTCCTCCATCTCCGTGTTGCCGTCGGAGTAGAAGTCGCGGTTCCCCAGCACGTCCAGCCCCGCGTTCGCCTCCAGCCGCACCGCGTTGCCGAACCCGTAGACCTTGCGGGGGGCCAGCCGCGCCTGCAGCCCGTCGATGACGGAGCGGTAGTCCTTCGTGTTGGGATACGCGGGGTCCAGAAAACCGCGCATGCTGCGGCTGCGGTCGGCGTAGATGGCGACGGGGTGCTCGGGCGCGCCGCCCTGCCAGGGCTTCGCGTCGGCGCCCTCCAGCCATCCCGCCACCACCTGTTCCGTGCAGGACTCCCGGTCACCCTCGCAGGGCGGGGACGAGGCATCGCCATCGCCCTTGCCTTTGTCGCAGGACGATGCGGCCAGGATGAGCAGGAGCGCGCAGGCCGCGGGGTGTCTCAGGCGTGCGATCACCGGGTGTCTCGAGCGTGGGATCAACGGGTCTGCGACGGCGGGGGAGAGGAACGCGGATGGGGCGCCGTGCCGCGCCGGACAAGATGCGCGAACAAGCGGATATAGCTAGGGATTCGCCTGTGGCTTCGCAAGGTGCGCGGGCTCGTATCCGGGCGCGCCGGATGACTTGGACGGACAAGGCCCGCGAAGTTCGCGAGGCGTCGTCCCTCCGTGAGATGGACGACGTGCACGTCCCGCTTCGGAGCACCGCCGCGCCCCGCCCGGCCGCCGGGAGTACGCACCCAGCGGGGCCGTGTTTCAGGTCGAGGCGGTCCTCGGCGATCGATTATCGATGCCGGCGCGCACCGGCGGCTGGTGCCCGGCACCGGGTGCGCACGATCGCGGGGACGGCGCGCGGGGTGAGCGTCCCGGTCGTGCTCGCGCGGATGCTGCAAAGGACGATGCGCGGACCGAGGGCGAATCCCACACGTGCGGAACTTGCGAATCTGGTTCTGTGAGGCGTGGGGGACAGACAATCGAGGCGGACGCATGGATCAGCTGACGACCGTTTACATCCTGGCCATCTATAACGAGCATACGTGGAGGTGGTCGCCGCTCTCCGCGACTCCTACCACCTTCTTTGCCAACTATTCTGTCCAATTTATCGTCGCCGAACCGCCCACTGGCGGCGACAGGCCCGTGTTTTCCGCGGTTGCTCATGGAGATCGATGCCTCGTCACGTGGTTGGCGCCATCCGTCCCCGCGCCCTTTCCCGTCGACGGACCGCGGACGGAGCTCGCCCATGGAGCGAGGCTCGATTTTCCGGATCGTGCCTACGTGGTCTGGGTGGGGCCGGGATCGTGGAGTGACGCCGACGCGGAGGCCGATCGCCAGGTGCTGAGCGAGCTCGGAGCGCTGACCGGCGCCGAGCTCGATTCGGCCGCGTGGGGTTTCCTGACTTTGCCCTACGTCCGCGACTGGTGGGACGGAGAGTTCGCGCTCCGGACGGGATTCGTCCAGTGCCGCGATGGCCGCTTCCCCCAGGTCACCCGCTGCGAGGTCGCCCCCGCCGACGGTGGCTACGAGCTCCGCTGTGGCGTCGCCATCTGGGATATGTCGCGCGGCTGGGAAGGTGGGGAGGAAACGTTCGCGCATCCGCTTCGCGGAGCGGATCTCGTCGCCCTTCGTGAGTGCGCGGCGCTTCCGGCACCTCCCCCTCGGACACCGCCTCCCTTTGAGGATCGGTAGCAGGCGTGACTGCAATGGTTGTCGCGCCGAGCTTCGGGAGAGAGTTCGCATCCACTGCAAGCACGCGCGGAGATCCCTGGAACCGCGCACGTTCGCCCGCTGCCGAACGGTTTGCATCGTCGGGATGAAGCCGGGCGGGAATGAGCATGACGAGGGCGCGCAGTCCATGATCCGGAACGCATTACCCGCAGAGGCCGATCTTCCGGCCCACTCTCGACGCGCCGCCGCTGGCGTTCTACTATGCAGGCGCGCGGCGGCGGGCGCCGCGTGATCCGCATCTCCCGACGTCTTCCTTTTGCCGAGATCCGCATGGACCCGAACGTCGTCGCAGCCGCGCGCTCCGCATTCCCCGCCTCGACCGCGACCGTGAAGCTGGGCGCGGTGTCGCACGGCGGGGAGGTGCACCCGGAGCCCATCGTCGGCATCCCGCTCTCCATGATGAACCGGCACGGGCTGATCGCCGGCGCCACGGGGACGGGGAAGACCAAGGCGCTCCAGCTCCTGGCCGAGCAGCTCTCCGCGGCTGGCGTGCCCGTGTTCGTTTCGGACGTCAAGGGCGACCTGTCGGGGCTGGGCGCGGCGGGGGAGGCCAGCGAGCGGGTGACGACGCGCGCCCGGGAGACCGGCACCGCGTGGGCCGCGCAGCCCTTCCCGGTGGAGTACCTGTCGATGTCGGGGAAGCTGGGGGCGCAGCTGCGCGCCACCGTCTCCGGCTTCGGGCCGCTCCTGCTGTCGCGGGTGATGGGGCTCAACGAGACGCAGACCAGCGTGCTTACGCTGGTCTTCAAGTACTGCGACGACCAGGGGCTCCTCCTCCTCGACTTCTCCGACCTGCGCGCCGTCCTCCAGTACCTCTCCGGCGAGGGCGCGGACGAGCTCAAGGAGTACGGCGGGATGAGCAAGCAGACGGTGGGCGTGCTGCTGCGGGAGATGGTGGAGCTGGAGGCGCTGGGGGCCCAGGACTTCTTCGGCGAGCCGGAGTTCGACCTGGACGACCTGATGCAGACGGAGCGCGACGGCCGCGGCCTGGTCTCCGTGCTGGAGCTGCAGGACGCGCAGGACCGCCCCGCCGCGTTCAGCACCTTCATGCTCTGGATGCTGGCGCGCCTCTACGGCGAGCTCCCCGAGGTGGGCGACGTCGACAAGCCCAGGCTGGTCTTCTTCTTCGACGAGGCGCACCTCCTTTTCGACGGGGCCAGCAAGGCGCTGCTGGAGCAGGTGGAGAAGACGGTGCGGCTGATCCGCTCCAAGGGCGTCGGCATCTTCTTCGTCACGCAGAACCCGCAGGACGTGCCGCCGGAGGTGCTGGGGCAGCTGGGCCACCGCATCCAGTTCGCCCTCCGCGCCTTCACCCCGGACGACGAGAAGGCCCTCAAGGCCGCCGCGCGCACCTACCCGCGCACCGAGTTCTACGACGTGCAGGCGACCATTACCTCGCTGGGGATCGGCGAGGCGCTGGTGAGCACGCTCTCGCCCAGCGGCGTGCCGACGCCCCCCTTCGCCACGCGCCTGGCGCCCCCCGCCTCGCGCATGGGCCCGCTGGCGGCGGACGAGCTGGCGCGGCGCCTCTCCTCGTCCGCGCAGGTGCGGAAGTACGCGCAGGACCTGGATCGCGAGAGCGCGCGGGAGATGCTCCAGGCGCGCGCCGAGGACACGGCGGCGGAGGCGAAGGCGGCGGAGCGGGAGGAGGATGCGAAGGATCGCGATCGGGACGATCGATCCTCTGGCGGAGGGCGCGGGCGGGAGAAGCCGGGGCTGCTGGCGCAGATCCTCAAGTCGCCCATGGCGCGCTCGGTGGCCACGCAGGTGACGCGCGGGCTGATGGGCGCGCTCCTGGGCACGGGCTCGTCGCGCCGGCGGCGGCGCTAGTGGCCAGGCCGAAGCCGGGGAAGCCGGCGATGTACGATCCCGGCGCCTTCTCGGCGACGCCGGGCGGGTTCCCGTACAGGGCGATCCAGCCGCGCGTGCCGGAGGCGCAGCTGCGCGCCTACGCCGGGCTGGCGCGCAAGCGCTACGAGCGGCTGGCGAAGAAGTGGACCGCCACCCGCAACGCCGAGTGGATGCTGCGCTCGTACGCCGCGCTCAAGCACCTGATGTCGGCCACGGTGGCGCTCGGCGCCGCCTGCTCGCCGCCGTCCGAGCCGCGGCCGGGCGGCCTCGTCTACCCGGAGCTGGTGCACCGCGGGGTGTTCGGCGCGGCGCGGGCGCTGGGCCTCTTCCTCCCCGACGCGCCGTGGGAGGGCGGGGCGCTGCTGAACCCGGAGCACCGCGCGCTGGTGCGGCTGCTGCGGGGCGCGCTGGCGCCGATGGACGCCACGCAGGCCGCGGCGGTCGGCGGCGTGCTGGAGCGCGCCGCCGCGTACCGGTCGGCGGCCGGGGAAGAGGAGGACGATCGGAAGGCGGTGGAGATCGTGCGGACGGACGAGGCGATCCCCCTGGCGCGCTTCCTGGCCGAGGTGGCGCAGCTGCACTCCGAGCTGATGGCGGCGGCGCTGGGGGAGCACGTGGAGCCGCCGGTGGGCTACGACTTCGGCGTGCTGGTGAGCGCCGGCGGCCGCGAGGGCACCGGCGGCGACGAGCTGCTGGACGACGCGGACGCGCGGCGCATCGGCGGGATCTTCGGCGAGGCGCCCTTCCCGGCGACGCTGTTCACCATCTCGCGCCGCTGGCTGGCCGAGGATGCCGACGCCCTCTGGGCCGATGCCGGCGCCGATGCCACCACCGACCGCCAGCTGATCTATCCCTTCAAATAGCGCCTGATCCGGATCTCCGGCCTCTCGATCGAACTGGAGGGATGGTTAGCTAACATGAAGGCGGGACGGGTGATGAGCCTGTCTTCCTGAAGTCGAATCTCAATTCCGTTTCTGTCATCCTGAAGGGGCGTCCGCGCGAAACCAGCGCCCGCACTGAAGATTGGGCGCCCCTGAAGGATCCATGGCCAGCATCGCAACACAGCCGGAGTTCCGGCGTCGAATCATCCGTCCCCACAGCCCAATCGATCCCGATGGAGGAGCGTTGAACTACGATCCGCAGGAGATCTCGGGCGGCGCGGGCGGCTTTCCGTACGCCGAGATCCCGGCGCGCATCCCGGAGAAGGAGCTGCGCGACCATGCCAGGGACCTGCGCAAGCGCTGCGAGCGGCTGACGAAGGGCTGGGGCGCCGAGCGCAACGCCGAGTGGATGGTGCGCTCGTACCTGGCGCTCCGGCGGATGATCTCCGCCACCGTCCTGCTCTCGTCCGCGCGCGCCACGCGAAAGGGCAAGCGCAAGCCGCCCACCTCGGACCAGGTGTTCGACGGGCTGCTGGAGGCGGCGCGCGCCAGCATCCTCCTTCTCCCCGACCAGCCGTGGAGCCGCGGCGAGCTGGCGCGCCACCCGCACGAGCGCGTCTTCAAGGCGGCGCGCGACTCGGTGTGGGAGATCGACCGGCTGCAAGGGACGTGGATGGGGAAGGTGCTGGAGGGGGCGATGGCGTACCGCCGCACGACGCTCCTCCGCGCCGGAGCCGAAGGCGGGCCCGGCCCTCAGGTGCCGCGCCTCCGCTCCGATCCGTCGACCCCCGCCGCGCGCTTCCTCTGCGAGCTGACGCAGTGGCGCAGCGAGGTGCTGGGGCGCGTGCTGAGCGAGCGCCTGGATCCGCCGATCGGCTGGGACTTCGCCGTGCTGGGCGCCGCCGCCAGCCCCAGCGCCATGGGCGAATCGATCCTGGACGACGCCGACGCGCGCCGCATCGGCGGCCTGATGGGCGCCGCTCCCTATCCGGAAGACATCTGGACCCTGATGCGCCAGCGCCTCGGCGACGACGCCGCCGGCCTCGTCCCCGACGTCACCGACGAAGAGGTGGAGATGGACGGCTGGCTCGTCTTCCCCCTGCGGTGACGACCGATGCATCGGATTCGCATCAACGAAAGAGCCCCGTCGTCGCGACGGGGCTCTTTCGTTTGCGGTCGATCACGGGCGTGCTCCGCCGGCCGTCAGCCCCTTACCGGGGACGGCGCCAGCAGCCCCGCCAGCGCGCCCACGGCCGCCGAGCCGAGCGCCGTCAGCACGTCCGGGATCTCCAGTCCCTGCGACGCCAGGACGATGGCCCCGACGAGCGCGATGAGCACGGCCAGTCCGAGCGATCCCACCACGATCCGGTAGATCAGCGTGTCGGGGAGGGTGACCGAGACGGCCTCGCGATTGAGCGTGGCGACCGGGTTGTCCTTCATCTGATCGAGCAGGTTGGGATCGTTCGCCACCTTGATCGCGAGATCACCAACGGGATTCGCCTGTGTCATGAAGCCTCCGAGGATGGAGAGAGGAAGGAGAGATCGATGCGATGAAGAGCCGCGGCTACCACACCGCGTGCTTCAACGGTTTGGATGGCCGCGTCGGCGAGAATTCCCGTAACCCTGAGCTGTCGATCGAAGGGGTGTGGCGCGAGGGAGTCAGCCCGGAGTTTCGGCGGACTCCCACTCGAAGAACCCTCGCGTGCCGATGGTGCGGCCCGCGATCTCTCCCGCCAGCTGCAGACGCTCCTCCGTGGATGCAGCCGCGTAGAAGCGGCGCGCGAGCCCGCCCAGCTCGGCATCCAGCGCGTCGAGGGCGGCGAGGAGGTCCTTGTTGCGGGGGATGAAGCGGCCGGCGCGGTGGAAGGCGAAGTGCAGCATCGGCGGGACGGCCTGGGCGAGGAGGAAGTCGGCGGTGGCGGGATCGCGCCCGGCGACGTCGACGGCGTCCTCGTACAGCGTGGCGGGGGCGTAGCGGCCGGCGGGTGCCTCCGGATCGGCGAGGGGGGCGGGGCGGGCGAGCCAGCCGTGGGCTTCGGCGCGCAGCATCTCCACCACCGGATCGATCGAGAGCACCACGTGCCCCGTGGCCAGCATGTGCGCCGTGGAGGGGCGGCCCCGCGCGTGCTCGTCGGCGAAGTAGCGGCGGACGGTCGCGGGCGGGTTGCGGAAGATCTCGGCGGGGACGCCGCGGAAGATCTTCTGCACGCGCTGGCGGACGGGCGCCCGGTGCACCACGAACAGGTCCAGGTCGCTCGACGCGTCCGGCCTCCCGCGCACGATGGTCCCCGCCGCCACGATCCCCATCACCTCCCATCGCCCGATGACGTACCCCACCGCCTCCCGGAGCGCCGCGTCGTGGCGCGCCGGGAGGGCGGGCCAGCTGCACCGCGCCAGCAGCTCGATCACGGCACCGCGGCCGGCGCGGCCCCGATCCCCGCCACCGACGTGGGCTGGTAGTGCTGCATCTCCTCGATCATCGCGAAGAACGGCCGCACCAGCGCCAGGAACGCGGGAAACTCCGGCCCGCGCCGGAATCCCCCCAGGTGGTCCGCCGTGGACGTCCACTCGATGCGCATCAGGAAGCGCGACGGCTCCTCCTCGCAGCGCAGCAGCTCGTACGAGCGGCAGAAGGGCGATGCGTCCATGTACCGGCTCGCCTCGCCGTACGCGGCCTCGAACGCCGCCTCCTGCCCCGCGGCGATGTTGTAGCGGATGATCTCGATCGACATCGGTCCCTGTTCTCGCTTCGGGATGGCGAAGGCTACCTGCCGCGCGCCGAGTCCGAGGGCGCGGGCGGTGCGGCGGACGGCGGCGGGGGAGCGGGGTCCTCGTCCTCCAGGCGGATGCGGAGCCGGCCGTCCCGGCGCACCAGGAGACCGGTGTACGTGAAGACCATCGGCGCCCGGCCGGGGCGTCCCCAGGCGAACTGCCCGGTGACGACCACCGCGTCCGTCCCCGCCGGCTCGTAGGCCAGCCCGCGCCACTCGAAGCTCGCCGGCTGCCGCCACGTGGTCATGTACGAGGCGCGGAGCGAGTCCGCGGGAACCAGCCGGCTCGCCCCGAACCCCACCATGTACGCGCCCCGCGAATCGTACCGCGCGGCGATGGCCTCGCGCGCCCCCGTGCGCAGGTCGTTCGCGTAGCTCTCCATGAACGCCTGCGCCTCCCGCACCAGCGCCGCCGAGCCCGCGCCCGACGGGGCCGGATCGCCCGCGCGCGGGCCTCTCGCGCACGCGGCGGCGAACGCGAGCAGCAGACAAGCGACCGCACGACTCCTTCGGGAAGCGCGCATGGCAATCACCCGGCGACGGAGAACGGGAAAGCGACCTGGAATGGCCGGCGGGGAGCGGCGGATCGCCGGGAAAGATCCCGGATCCCGCCGCTTTCGCCGCGAATATAGGGCGGCGTCCGCGGGCGGGCCAGGGAAACCGGACGCGCGCAAGTCGTTGCGGCGGGTGGGGAACGGAATCCGACACGTTTCGCTCTACCACCCGTCGAGGCGCGATCCCGGGTCCGCGCGACGGCCGGGCGGGACCTGCACCCGCGCGGCAGCGGCCAGAAACGGTCAGAACTTAAACATTGTGCGCGGCACGGTGGATGCATTATCCTGTCGTCCGCCGGGCCGTTCGGGCCGGCGCACGGGGTCTTCCATCTCCGGCGGACCATCCCTACTCCCCATCCTCTCCGGCCTCCCCCGCTACGGCCCAAGTCCAGCATCCGCTTACGGATGCCTCCCCAGCGAACGCGCCGCCGCTCCATCGCGCGCCCCGCAACGCAGTCGTTTTCTGACACAAATGAGAACGCGCGCTCAACAAGAGCCGACTCTTTTTGCTCACCGCTGCACCGGAATGCAGCGTTCGCCCGTTTCCCGCGGGCCCACCCCGGGGCAGTGCGCCCCACCCCACCTTCTGGAGGCACGATGCAGACGAAGTCGGTAGCCACGTTTGGAGTCGCGATGGTGATCGCCGGGTCGGCGCTGTTCGCCGCCTGTGGCGACCAGGGCCCGCAGGCCGTCAGCGCGCCGGAGCGCATCAGCGCCGCCGCGTCGCAGGACCTGGTCGGCACGCCCGACCTTGTGGTGGACACGCGCGTGCTCTCCAGCTCGTGGGTGGTCCAGGAGGAGCAGTTCGTCCAGGGGCAGTGCAGCGTGGAGGAGGGGAACATCCCCACCGGCACGCACCGCTCGCTGCGCTTCTCGGTGCTGATCAACAACATCGGCGACGCCGACCTGTACGTGGGCGATCCGCTCAAGCACATGGATCCCAACGGCGACGGCAACTTCTCGGACCAGGACGGCCTGTTCGAGTTCGCCTCGTGCCACGCGCACTTCCACTTCCGCAACTACGCCACGTACGAGATCCTGGCCCTGAACCCGGACGGCTCGCTGGGGACCCCGGTGCAGGCCCGCAAGCGCGGCTTCTGCATGCTCGACACGACCCCGCAGCCCAGCGACGCCGGCGGCCCGCCGAAGGCCCGCTACTACAACAACTGCGGCAACCTGACGATCCACGGCAACCAGGGGATCAGCACGGGCTTCGGCGACGAGTACGTGAAGCAGCTTCCCGGTCAGCTCTTCCTGCTCACCGACCCGAACGAGCCGGTGCCCCCCGGCAAGTACGTGATCCGCGTGACCGCCAACCCACCCTTCACCCCGAAGGCCGGCGAGGTGTGCCCGGTGAAGGATCCCCAGGGCTTCTGCCACATGTTCAAGGAAGCCCGCTACGACAACAACGTCGGCATGGTGCAGCTGGAGATCCCGAACCGCACGGGCCGCACGGGCTACGGCCCGGGCGCCGGCACGTTCAACGGCGAGGAGCTGGACGCCTGGCACCACCCCGAGGGCCACGGCTCGCACTGATCGGCTTCGGCTGGTGCACGCATGAAAGCGGGGCGGGGGAGAGGGTTCCCCCGCCCCGCGGTCGTTTGGGGGGCTGACTGTGCTTCTTGTGGTGATTCGGATCAAATCCTATGAAAGAGTTGACAACTGCGCTCGTCTAGCACTCATTGGTGTGGAGTGCTAACAAGTACTTTAGGGTTGTGGATAACTTCGTCGAGGAGGGTCTAACCATGGGCCGCAGCAAGAAAGTAAAAGAGCGAGGAATCCCTGTAACAGTCCAAGCTGACGGCGAGGGAAGCGGCGGAGGGTTAAGTCAGGAGGGCAAACAGAATGATGTGATGGAAACTGAATTGGTGATCAAACTGGTTGATCTCGATTCTGCCACACACGCGTCCGCGACTGCGGGAGATCCAGTTTCATTGAATCCTACCGTTGTGAACCTCAACGTACTTGTGGCTTCCGGCGCACGGTTAGGGGACGTAGCAGCATCGGACATCAATCGGGTGAGGGCCTCAGGGTTCTCAGGAGGTCGTATTCTGCGTTTAGAAGAGAACCCGATTGGCGCACGCATCTCTCTGAGTTAGGCGCTGAAAGGACGAGTGATGACGAATTTCCCAGGTAGTCTCCCAATCCTCGGACCTGACCGGGAATACTCCCTTTGGGAGCAGAGATGCGCGGACGACTGCGTCCTGTGGAGTGAGTGTGGAGGCTCCAGTTCCGCTCCATGTATCTGCGTCTGGACGGCTCCTGACAAGCGATTTAAGTGCACAAAGTGCCGCTTTGTCTGTCGAGAGCGGCGAGACGTTGCCAACCCAAGGACAGAATTTCTGGCGCAGATGCGCGCCGGATTGGGGTTGGAGCATCTCCGAATTTCTCCTTCGCCCACCACTCGTAGCCTTCCCATCTTGATTCCAACGCGAACGAACGAACTAGCTGCGCGGGAGTTACCTCTACGGTGGATTGCTGTTGATGCTAAAACGCTCTTCACGAGACACAGGCGCGGCCCGGTTCAGACACGCCCTTTTCTCAACTCTCCGGCTAAGATGCGGGAAACGTTGCGGGCAAGTGCTTCGACACGCTTGCTGGCTGTTTTAAATGGGCGAGACCTCCTCCTGGAAGGCTTTTGGGGAATGCCGCGCCGAGAGTGCTTGCTCAAGGTGAGGGAGGCGGGGTTTTCTGCTGTGACAGGACCGACTTTCTCAATTACTTCGGAAGATGCGACCCCAGCGTCGCACAACATCTGTATGCTCCGGCGACACCATCGCGTGGTTCAGGAGATCGAAGGAGCCGCATTGCTTCCGATCCCGAATCTTTATTGGAGAGCGCCCATTGATTTGCAGCAATGGAAAGATTGGTTCGCCGCCAATCCAATGGTGAACATCGTGTCGCGGGACTTTTCTCGAACGAAGGATAAGCGCTCATTCCAAGCTGAACTTGGCGGGTTGTTCAATCTCCTTGCTGCTATAGGCCGGCCTCTCCACATTCTTCTTGTGGGCGTGGGAGTCAGAAAGGCAAGGGAGGCTTTCATCAAATTGAGTGAACTTGCATGTACGTGCAGTCTCGTAACGGCATCTCCAGTAATGCAGGCGATCAAACGTGGTCAGGAATTCTCATTCAGAGTAAAAGGGCAGCCGACTGATGTGTTCAACCCGGCTAAAGATCGATTTGATCTTGCTCTGGCAAATATCCAGGTGATGGAGGAGTACCTGCTCGAGATCACGGCAGATTTGCCCGGTTATGGAGCATCGGAGCATCGCAACTGGTTCGATCCAGTCGAGTGGCCGGAATACCGGATTGCAGGATAACCGATTTTAGAACGAACAAAGCCCCGCCCGGCGCGCTGCCGGGCGGGGCTTCGTCAATCGCCGGCCGGATCACAGGTTCTCGGTGATCCAGTCGGTCATCAGCGTGTAGAGGTGCTGCGTCCGGCCGCCGGCGATGCCGTGGTTGCGGTTGGGGTACAGCATGAAGTCGAACTGCTTGTTGGCGTTCTGCAGCGCGTCCGCCAGCTGCATGGAGTTCTGGAAGTGCACGTTGTCGTCGCCCGTGCCGTGGATCAGGAGCAGGCTGCCCTTGAGGTTGGCGGCCAGCTTCACCGGCGAGCTGCGGTCGTACCCCTGCGGGTTCTCCTGCGGCGTGCGCATGAAGCGCTCGGTGTAGATGCTGTCGTACAGCCGCCAGTCGGCCACCGGCGCCACCGCGATCCCCGCCTTGAAGGGGCTCCCCGGCTGCATCATGGTAAACGAGGTCATGTACCCGCCGTAGCTCCATCCCCAGATCCCCAGCCGCGACGCGTCCACGTACGGAAGCGTGGCCATGTAGCGCGCCGCCTCGATCTGGTCGCCCGCCTCGCGCGCGCCCAGGTTCTGGTACGTCGCCTTCTTGAACGCGCTCCCGCGGCCGCCGGTGCCGCGGTTGTCCACGCTGACCACGATGTAGCCGCGCTGCGCCAGCATCTGGTGCCACAGGTAGCGGCTCCCGCCCCACGCGTCGGTCACCGTCTGCGAGCCCGGGCCGCCGTAGACGTACATGAGCACCGGGTACTTCTTGTTCGGGTCGAAGGACGGCGGCTTGATCATCCACCCGTTCAGCTCCGTCCCGTCGGCCGTCTTGACGGTGAAGAACTCCGGCGCCACGGCGCCCACCGAGGCCAGCTTGGCCTTCACCTCGGCGTTGTCCACCAGCGTCCGCACCTGCGCCCCGCCGGCCGCGCGGCGCAGCGAGTAGACGGGCGGGATGGCGGCGCGCGAGTAGGCGTCCAGGAAGTACCCGTCGCCCTCGGTGGTGAAGGTGACGATGCTGTGCGTCCCCGGCTCGGTGGTGAGCTGCTCCTTGCGGCTCCCGTCCAGCCGAACGCGGTACAGCTGCCGCTCCTCCGGCCCCGCCTCCGTCGAGGTGAAGTACACCCACCCGTCCTCGGCGTCCACCGCCACCACCTCCGTCACGTCCCACTGGCCGCGCGTCAGCTGGCGCGCCTGCGATCCGTCGCGGTTGTGCAGGTACAGGTGGTTGAAGCCGTCCTTCTCGCTCGTCCACAGCAGCTGGCGGCCGCCGCCCACGAAGGTGAGGTCGTCGTCCACGTCCACCCACGCCGGGTCGGTGTCGGTGAACAGCGTGCGGACGGCGCCCGTGGCGGCGTTGGCCATCAGCACGTCCAGCCCGTTCTGGTGGCGGTTCATCCGCTGGATCACCAGCTCGTTGGGGCTCTCGGCCCACTCCATCCGCGCCAGGTAGAGCGTGTCGGCGCCGGTGTCCATCCACCGCGTCTCGCCGCCGGCGGCCGCCACCACGCCGATGCGCGCCTTGGGGTTGGCCGCGCCGGCCTTGGGGTAGCGCAGCTCGATGGGGCGCGAGTAGGCGCTGTCGGTGTCGTTCAGCCAGGTGAAGGTGCGCACCGGCGACTGGTCGATGCGCCAGAAGGCCACGCGCGCGCCGTCGGGGCTCCACCGCCACCCGTCCTGCACCCCCAGCTCCTCCTCGTAGACCCAGTCGAAGGTGCCGTTGATGATGGTCTCGCTCCCGTCGCGGGTCAGCCGCGTCTCGCGGCCGGTGGCCAGATCCACCACCCACAGGTCGTTGTCGCGAACGAAGCCGACCTTGCTGGCGTCGGGCGAGAACTTGGCGAACTGCTGCCAGCCGGGGGCGGTGGAGACGGGGGAGAGGCGGCCGGCGGCCACGTCGTAGACGTAGTAGCGGCCCTTGGTGTTCTGCCGCCAGACGGGCTGGCTCTCGCTGTAGATGAGCAGCTTGCGCTCGTCGTCCGACCACTCGTAGCCCTCGATCTCCACCGGCTCGGCGCGGCCGGGGACGGTGAGCCGCGCGCCCTGCACCAGCACGGTGGAATTCCCGGTGCGCGCGTCCTCGGCCACCAGGTCGGCGCCGCGGATGTACGAGAAGCGCTGGCCGTCCTTCATCCAGTGCGCCTCGGGGACGCCCTGGAGGCGGAACTCGCCGCCGAAGACGCGCTGGATGGTGAGCGGCTGCTGCGCGGCGGCCGGTGCCGCCATCAGCGCGAGCGCGAAGGTCAGCCCGGCCGCGGCCGGGCGGGTACGGAACAGCATGGGGTCCTCGTTGCGTGGAAAAGGATTCGGAGTCCCACGGATGCACGACGCGTATGGCGCGACATGATGCGCCTTCGTACGTCGCGGCGCCAGTGCGGTTCCCTTCTGTACAAACAAAGGTTTCTCGCGAAATCCTTCGGGCCGCTGGGGATGACGCAGCCTGTACGACGTCCGGCGGGGTGGTTGTGTTGGAGGGGTGCGAAGGTGCGAAGGTGCGAAAGTGCGAAGGGATCGGGAGGGGATGAAGGGCGGTGCGTCGGGCGAGCCGCGGCGCGGGTGCGTGAACACACCCGCCAGGACCGCGGGAAGTCCTCCGGGCTGGGATCCGCGTGGGGCCGGCATCGGCGCGTTTGGGGCGGGGTATCGCATCCGGGGCCGACGCCGCGTGCGGGTGAAGCCTCGCCTGCTCGCTCCCGTGCCTTCGCGATGGATCGTGTGGCGAGGCTTTCCGTGGTCGTAGCGGGTGGGTTCACCCACACGGCCGCGGCATCGGCGCTCGCTCGAGCCTCGGCCGGCGATCCTCGGTCCGCACGATTCTCCGCATCGACGCCTCGAATCCAGCCGATCCCCGCATCCCGCTTGTCCGCCGGGGCGCGGTCGGGCTATCTTCGGACACGATCCGCGTATCATCCATCTCCCCCCCTGATCCCCGCCCTCATCCATGCGAACCGAGGCGCCCACGCCGCGCGCGTCCGACGATTCCCTCATCGACCACGATCCCGGCTCCGGGGTGGACCGGCTCCCGCGCAGGCTGGGCATCTGGAGCGCGGCGGCGGTGCTGGTGGGGTCCACCATCGGCAGCGGCATCTTCCGCGTGATGGGCGGCGAGGACGGCGTGGCCGACCGCGTGGGGACGGTGGGCGCCATCGGGCTCATCTGGGTGGTGGGCGCGCTGGTGGCGCTGGTGGGCGCGCTCACCATCGCGGAGCTGGCGGCCATGTACCCGCGCTCGGGGGGGATCTACGTCTTCCTCCGCGAGGCGTACGGGCCGCTCCCCGCCTTCCTCTTCGGGTGGACGGAGCTGCTGGTGATCCGCCCCTCGGCGCTGGGCGCCATCGCCATGATCTTCGCCGAGTACGCCAACCGCATCTTCGGCTACGGCGCGGAGAACGTGAAGTGGGTGGCGGCGGAGACGCTGATCATGCTCGGGTTGGGGAACGTGCGCTCCGTGAGATGGGGCGCCGTCGTGCAGAACCTGAGCACGGTGGCCAAGGTGGCGGGGATCGTGGGGCTGGCGGTGCTGGGCTTCCTGTTCGGCGACGGCTCCAGCGGCGCGCTCTCGGTGGGGCCGATGGGGCTGTCGCCGGTGTCGTGGGCGGGCTTCGGGCTGGCGCTGGTGAGCGTGATGTGGGCGTACGACGGGTGGGCGGACCTCACCTTCGTGGCCGGCGAGGTCAAGGACCCGGGACGGACGATGCCGCGCGCCATCATCGGCGGGGTGCTGGGGGTCGTCGCCATCTACATGGTCATCAACCTGGCCTATCTCCATCTGCTCTCCATCAACCAGATGCGCGTCTCCGGGCTGGTGGCCTCGGACGCGGCGCAGAAGATCTTCGGGGCGCTGGGGGCGTCGGTGGTGGCGGCGGTGGTGATGGTGTCCACGTTCGGCGCCACCAACGGGTCGATGATGACAGGGCCGCGCATCTTCTACGCGATGGCGGAGGACGGCAACTTCTTCCGGCCCATCGCGGCGGTGCATCCGCGCTGGAAGACGCCGTACGCGGCCATCCTGCTGGCGACGGCGCTGGGGGTGGGGTACGTGCTGCTGCGCAACTTCCAGCAGCTGGCGGACGCGTTCATCCTGGGGATCTGGCCGTTCTACGCGCTGGCCGTGGGCGCCGTCTACATCCTCCGCCGCCGCTACCCGAACGCCGAACGCCCGTACCGCACCTGGGGCTACCCGGTCGTCCCGGCCATCTTCCTGGTCGCGTCCGTGGCCATGCTCCTCAACTCCGCCGTCAACAGCACCCGCGACACGCTGATCGGCTTCGGCGTGATCCTGCTGGGTGTCCCCGCCTTCTACCTCTGGCGGATGTACAGCGGCCAGAAAGCGCGGTAACGGATCGATCGGCGGATTCCCTCGGCCGACAACCGCGGGTCGATCACATCGAAGCTCCACCTTCGCACCGGCGGGGGTGGAGCTTCGTCGTTGGAGCGGGATGGTGATCGTGCGCGGGAGGGCGATGGACACCCGCTACGACGACGGGAAGCCTCGCCAGATTCCGGTGCGGAAGGAGATTCGGTGAGGCGAGGCTTCGTGCGGCGTTCCGCGTGACGGGCGGTCGATCCGGTGTATCGCGTGAGCGCGTCGGCACCCACGCCGAACGCCCGCCCGAAGCCTCGCCGCACCGCACCCTCCCGGCGCGAATGGCCGGCGAGGCTTTCCGTGATTGTAGCGGGTGTGTTCACGCACCCGCACGGGGCATCGGGCACGCACCGATGCGATTCGTCCACGCCACACCTCCGTATGGCACCGGGTGGCTCTCGATGTCGATCTTGGCCCAGCCATCAACCATCTCCACAGACTCTCCACTGTTGACCGCGCGATCAACACCGCTATTGACCGGGTGATCAATGAAGGATATGGTTCATCGGGAACGTTGACTCTTGCCGCGCTGGAGACGGGATGCACGACGATGATCGGCGGGCGCTGCAGGGGCTGGTGAGGCTGGCGGCGGAGGGGACGGAGGGCGCCGCGGAGGTGGTGGAGACGATGCACGCGCGCATCTCCCCGCTCGGCGGGCGGCGCGCGGGGGATGGGCGGGTGGGGGCGCGGGGGATCTCGGGGCTCGCCTACGGAAGCACGCGGGGGATCGCGCGCGGGGTGGCGGCGCTGCTGGGCCGCGCGCTGGGCGTCCTCCCCGGAGGCGGCCGCCGCGCCGAATCGCCGCGCGCGCAGGCGCTTCGGTCGGTGATCAACGGCGTGTCGGGGCATCACCTGGCCGCCACCGACAACCCGCTCGCCCTCCCGATGACGCTGCGCGCGGCAGGGCAACCGCTGGTGCTGGAGCGGGAGGCTCTGCGAGCCGCGCTTCCGGATGCCGGCGGGCGGGTGCTGGTGCTCCTCCACGGCCTGTGCATGAACGACCGGCAGTGGCTCCGGCGCGGCCACGACCACGGCGCCGCGCTGGCGGCGGACCTGGGCTACACGCCGCTCTACCTGCGCTACAACACGGGGCTGCACGTCTGGCAGAACGGCCGCGCCTTCGCCGAGCTGCTGGAGCGGCTGGTGGAGGAGTGGCCGCACCCGCCGACCGACGTCACGCTGCTCTGCCACAGCATGGGCGGGCTGGTGGCGCGGAGCGCGCACCACCACGCGGAGCGCGAGGGGATGCGCTGGCCGTCGGCGCTGCGGCGGCTGGTGTTCCTGGGGACGCCGCACCACGGATCGCCGCTGGAGCGCGCGGGGAACCGGCTGCACCGCGCCTTCCTGGCGACGCGCATCACCGCGCCTCTCGCGCGGCTGGGCGCCATCCGCAGCGCCGGCATCACCGACCTGCGCCACGGCAGCCTCACCGACGCCGACATCGACGCATCCGACCGCTTCGCCGCGCACCAGCCCAGCCCGCGCGCCGTCCCGCTCCCCGCCGGCGTCGAGTGCTTCTCCATCGCCGCCACCACGGGCCGCCGCGGCGGCGACCTGCGCGACCGGCTGCTGGGAGACGGCCTGGTCCCCGTGCACAGCGCCCTGGGCCGCGACGGAGAGCGGGACCTCGGCGTGGACCCCGACCGCGAGTGGGTGGGCTACGGGATGGGCCACCTGGACCTCCTCAGCCACCCCGAAGTCTACCGCCGCATCCACCGCTGGCTCTCGGGCGCGTAAGCGCGCCCGCCCGATCATCCATCGAAGCGCACGAGAAAAATCGAAGGGGCGCCCCGCACCCGGAGCGCCCCTCGACCGTCATCCCTCGATCCATCCCCCCGCACCTTCGCACCTTCGCACCTCGGTTCTACCGCTTGGCCAGCACGCGAAACCCGAAGTAGCACAGGCTGGTCTTGCAGCTGGACATCATCACCGTGAGCAGGTGCGGGCCGGTGCGCGCGGCGGTGAAGGAGACGAGGGGGACGTCGTCGGCCTCCACGTCCTCGTCCAGCACCGTCTCGCCGTCGGGGGAGTGCACGCGCAGGTCCAGGTCGTCGCAGTCGCCGTCGCAGCCGGCGGGAATGAAGTACTGCGTCCCGGCGCGCAGGTTCACCTCCAGCACCACGCTCCCGCCGTTGGCCATCATCCCGACCACCGTGTTCCCGTCCAGCACCCGCTCGGCCGCGAACCCCTCGCGCGCCTTGACGGCGGTGATGGTGTCGAGCTGCGCCGTGATCACGCCGCGGTGCCCGTTCTGCGCGGCGGCGGGGGAAGCGGAGGCGGCCGCCGCCGCGGCGGCGGCGAACGCGATCAGGGTACGGCGCATGGCACTTCTCTGCGAGCGGGGGAGATGTCGGACGAAGGCGCGAATGCTAGCCCGTCGCGCGCGGAGGGGCAAGCGCGCGCATTCGATCGAACGTTCGCTTGCGGCCGGCCGCCGGTGCCGCGTAGCTTGCCGCCGCCGATCAAGGAAAATCCCAGGTCCCATCCGGAGGTTGTCGTGATGAACCGCTGGTCCCCGGCGCTCCTCGCCGCGCTCGCCCTGGCCGCTCCCGCCGCGGCGCAGACCGCGCCCTCCGCGTGGCCGCCCGCGCGCCCCATCCCCCACCCGGTGGAGGAGTCGCGCGCCTTCGCCCGCGCGGTGGAGCGGGGGACGCGCACCGAGACGGGCGCCCCCGGCCCCCGCTACTGGCAGCAGTGGGCCGACTACCGCATCCGCGCCACCATCGACCCCGCCGCCAAGACGCTCGGCGGGAGCGAGACGGTCGTCTACCACAACCGCTCGCCGGACACGCTGGACCTGCTGGTGATGAAGCTGTACATGAACCTCCACCGCCCCGAGGCCGTCCGCAACGAGGAGGCGGAGGTCACCGGCGGCGTCCAGCTGGCCCGCGTGGCGGCCGGCGGGCAGGCGCTGTCGCGGATCACCGGACGGAGCGGCGCGGGGTGGGCGGTGCAGGGGACCAACCTGGTCATCCGCCCCGCCGCCCCCGTGGCGCCCGGCGACTCGGTGAAGATCGAGGTGGAGTGGAGCTTCAAGATCCCGCAGGCGGGGGCGTCGGGGCGGATGGGGCACAGCCGCGACAACCTCCTCTTCCTGGCCTACTGGCACCCGCAGATGGCCGTCTACGACGACGTCGAGGGGTGGCACACCGACGAGTTCCTGGGGTCGGCCGAGTTCTACATGGGCTACGGCCGCTACGAGTACACGGTCGATGCCCCCGCGGGGTGGGTGGTGATGGGCACCGGCGACCTGGCCAACGCCGACCGCGCGCTCTCCCCGGCGGTCCTGGAGCGCTGGCGGCGGGCGATGCGGAGCGACACCACGGTGCACGTGGTCACCCCGGCCGACTTCGGCGCGCGCTCCACCGCGGCGGGGACGGGGGGCCGCGTGCAGTGGACCTTCCGCGCCGACTCGGTGCGCGACGTCGCCTTCACCGCGACGCGGCAGTCCAACTGGGACGCGGCGCGCACGCCGGTGGGCGACCGCGACGGCGACGGGCGGACGGACTACGTCACCATCAACGCCTTCTGGCGCGAGGACGCGCCGCGCTGGCGCAACGCCGTGCGCTACGGGCAGCAGTCCATCACCCACCACTCGCAGTTCACCGGCGTCCGCTACCCATGGCCGCACATGACGGCGGTGGAGGGCGAGGACATCATCGGCGGGGGGATGGAGTACCCGATGATGACGCTGATCGGCGCGTACACGCAGGCCAGCGACACCGCCCTCTACAGCGTCACCTCGCACGAGCTGGCGCACATGTGGGTGCCGATGATCGTGGGCGTGGACGAGACGCGCTACGGGTGGATGGACGAGGGGACCACCAACTTCAACGAGAACGAGGCGTTCAACTCCATGTTCCCCGGCGGCGTCAACGCGCACCGGCGGGAGCAGGGGCAGTACGTGGGCGCCGTCCGCGCCGGCGTGGACACCGAGCTGTTGGTGTGGACCAACTACCAGACCCCCGAGGTGGGGGGATTCGCGTCGTACACCAAGCCGGCGAGCAACCTGGCCACGCTGCGCGGGCTGCTGGGCGAGGAGACCTTCCTGCGCGGCTACCGCGGGTACATGAGCGCCTGGCGCTTCAAGCACCCCAAGCCGTGGGACTTCTTCAACGCCTTCAACACCGCCGCCGGCCGCGACCTGGGCTGGTTCTGGTCCACCTGGTACGACGAGACGTGGACGCTGGACCAGGCGGTGCAGTCCGTGACGACCGGCGCGCAGGGAACGACGATCGTCATCCAGGACCTGGGCAACGCGCCGATGCCCGCGCGGCTCACCATCACCCGCCAGAACGGGCAGACGGAGCAGCGCGAGGTTCCCGTCGAGACGTGGCTCGCCGGCGCCCGCACCGCCACCGTCACGCTCCCCGCCGCCGCCTCCCCGGTGACGAAGGTGGAGATCGACGCCGCCATGCAGTTCCCCGACGTCAACCGCGGCAACAACGTCTGGACGCCGTGACCCGGATCGGTTGATGGAGATCGGACGGCGATCGAAGCGAAGCCCCTCCTCCCGTCGCTCGGGAGGAGGGGCTTCGCCTCATCGGATGGGCATCGGTGGATCCAGCCGACGATTGCCGTCGCCGTTCAGCAGTCATCCAGAGGCCGCGTTGTCGTCGCGGTGCGCACCGACCCCCACCGACGTCCGCAGGGACCGTGGGATCCAACCGCGGCCGCGCGAGGCGTGAGCGCGGCCGCGTGCGTCATGCCGGCGTCGCGAACGCGATCGCGACGCCGTGCGCGCGGAGGGGCATCGCCGCGGACGGCGCGCCCACCCTACGACCGCGCCGCGATCCGGCCGATCCCGTCCACCAGCCGCTGCACGTCCTCCCCGGTCGTGTAGGGGGCAATGCCGCAGCGGATCAGGCCGCCGCAGTCGGAGAGGCCCAGGACGTCGCAGACGGTGACGGCGTAGAAGTTCCCGTTCCACACGAAGACGCCCTCCTCCCCCAGCCGCCGCGCCACCTCGTCCGGCGTCGTCCCCTCCACCGTGATGGCGGCCGTGGGCGTGCGCTGGGCGCCGCGCGGGGCGCCGGAGAAGCGCACGCCGGGGATGGCCCGCAGCCCGTCCTCCATCGTGCGGAAGAGCGCCGCCTCGTGCGCCTCGATCGCCTCGAACGAGCGGCGGAGCGCCTCGCGGCGATCGCCCGCGTCGCCCCCCGCGACGGATGCGAGCCAGTCCACCGCGGCACGCGCGCCGGCCATTCCCTCGTGGTTCTGCGTCCCCGTCTCCCACCGCTCGGGCGCCTCGTCCGACGCGGGCGGCACCTTGTACGGCGTCAGGCGCTTCAGCAGCTCGCCGCGGCCCCACAGGACGCCGATGTGCGGGCCGAAGAACTTGTAGGCGGAGCACGCCAGGAAGTCGCACCCCAGCGCCTCCACGTCCGGGAGCCGGTGCGGGGCGTAGTGCACCGCGTCCACGAAGGTCAGCGCCCCCACCGCGCGCGCCGCGTCCGTCACCCGCCGCACGTCGTTGATTGTCCCCACCGCGTTCGACGCCGCGCCCACGGCCACCAGGCGCGTCTTCGGCCCCAGCATCCCCTCCAGCGCCGCGTAGTCCAGCTGCAGCGTCTCGGGGTCGAAGGGGGCCGAGCGCACCGTCATCCCCCGGTCCTCCGCCATCCGCCGCCACGGCGCCACGTTGGCCTGGTGGTCCAGCTCGGTGACCACCACCTCGTCGCCCGGCCCCCACTCGCGCCCCAGCGAGCGCGACAGGTGGAAGGTGAGCGTCGTCATGTTGGCGCCGAAGACGATCTCGCGCGGGGAGCGGGCGCCCACGAAGTCGGCCATCGCCTGGCGCGCCCCGGCCAGCGTCTCGTCCGTCTCGGCGCTGGTGAGGAAGGAGCCGTGGACGTTGGCGTTGTGCAGCGTCAGGTACTCGGCCACGGCGCCGGCCACCTGGCGCGGCACCTGGCTCCCGCCCGGACCGTCGAAGAAGGCGATGGGGCGCCCCGCCACGCGGCGCTCGAAGACGGGGAAGTCGGCGCGGACGCGCTCGGGGAGGCTGCGGTCGGACATGCGGCTCCGGGTGATGCGGTGCGTTTCGGGATCGGGGATGACGAGCGGGAGATTCTACGCGTTCGATCCCCTCCCGTCACCCCCCGATCCGCCCCGCCCTCCCCCGTGCCGCGCGGGACCTCCTCCGCCGATCCGAATCGACCGACGACTCCGCACCACCCGCGCGGGCGGGCCTCATACCAGCTCCCTGGCCGGAATGTGCGGGGAGACGCTGAGGAGGCAGTCGCATCCGGAGAGGAAAAGCCCGCGTCCCGCCGTGGAACCCTAGGCGGAGATGAGGATCGAAATTTTTTCGGAGAGGCACCATTCGGCCTCCACCCTCCTCGATCCGCGTCCGCCCGCCATGTCGGCGCCTTCAAGCCTCGTCAACCACGTCATCAGAGGGGTCGGCGCGGAAGCTGGCCCTTGCTCCACATCCTACCGATGACGCAGTTGGCCCGGCCCGGGCGATCACGAACACCGGCGGCGGGCGAGATCGACCGCACCATCCGATGCGGCATCCGGGATCAGGCGCGGGCGGGCGCACTCGCCGACGCGGAGGCAAGCGCGGGCTCGGCGCGGCCGCTCTCCAGCACGCCCACGGTCGCGTCGGCGAACGCCCGCGGGGCATCGGCGGAGTGGGCGAGGAAGAGGCTGGGCTCGATCATCTCCAGCTCCATCAGCAGGAATCGGCCGGCGGACTCCACGCCGTCCACGCGCGCGTACAGCCACGGATGACGGACGGCGGAGAGCGCGCGCTCGGCGGCGGCGACCAGGTGGGGCGGGGGAGACGCGGCCCGCGCCGAGCCGCCGTGGTCGGCCTGCACGCGGAAGTCGCCGGCGGCGGGGCGCTTGAGGACCGCGTGGCTGAACCGCCCGCCCAGGAAGACCAGCGACCACTCGCCGGCCGTCGCGATCTCCGGGACGAACGGCTGCACCAGCAGGCTCCCCGCGCGCAGCATCTCCGCCGCCATCGCGTCCGCCTCCGCGGCGGTGCTCCGCGACTGGCGCGACGTTCCCCACGCGGACGCGGAGACGGCCGGCTTCACCACCACCTCGTCCCACCCGCGCCGCTCCAGGATCGCCGCCAGTTCGAGCGGCCGCCCGCGCGCGACGCACTCCGTGGGCACCACGGGGACGCCCGCGTCCTCCACCTCGCGCAGGTACGACGCCTTGTCCGCGTTCCAGCGGACCAGATCGGCGGGATTCCACAGGGGAATGCCATCCATGACCATCTTGTCCAGCCACCGCCCGAACTCCTCCGCGCGGAGGTGATAGTCCCACGGCGAGCGGATCACCACCAGGTCGAAATCGCTCCATCCGACCGATGGATCCGTCCACACCGCCGGCTCCACGGCGACGCCGGCCGAGCCGAGCGCGTCCACCGCCAGCCGGTCGTCCGCGGAGAGGGTGGAATGCGCGTGGGAGGTGACGAAGGCGACGCGGGCGATGGGCATCGTCGGGGAGATCGGGAGGGTGGAGTGGCGGGGCGTCCGGCCGCCGGAGGCCCGTCTCCCGAGAATGGCCGGGCGGGCGATGCCGATCAACCCTCCGCGGCCGATTGGTCCCGCGCGCGACGCGGAAATGGCCCCGATGCCGGAGCCCATCGGATCCCCACGCCTGTGCCCGGCGGGGAACGGGGATTGCCCCGGTGGAGACGCATCTCCCCGCCCCGAGAACCTTTCCGGAAAGCCCCACAGGATGAGCGATTCCACCATCACCGCGCTGCGCGAGCGGCTCTCCGCTCACCGGCGCCGCGCGTGGTGCCCCGAGGCCGTGGAGGGAGACGGCGCCCCGGACGCGTCCAAGTTCTCCGGCGCCCCCGCGCTCAGGCCGGACGAGGAGTGGCCCCGCTGCGGCAACTGCGGCGCCCCCATGCAGCTCTTCGTGCAGCTGAACGCCCGCGACCTCCCGGACGCGGGAGCCGAGCGGCTGGCCGGCGGCATCCTGCAGCTCTTCTACTGCATCACCAGCGACCCGCTCTGCGAGGACGACTGCGAGTCGTGGTCGCCCGACTCCTCCGCCACCCTGGTGCGCCTCCTGGCCCCCGGCGAAGCCGACGCCCGGCGCGCCGCCGACGTTCCCGAAGGGATGTTCCCGGCGAAGCGGATCGTGGGATGGGCGCCGGTGGACGACTTCCCGCTGGCCGAGGAGCTGGCGGAGATGGGCGTGGCGCTCAGCGACGCCGAGGGCGACCTGCTGTACGGCAGCGGCGTCCCGCGCACCGGCGACAAGCTGATGGGATGGCCCGCCTGGGTGCAGAGCGTGGAGTACCCGCCCTGCCCGGAGTGCGGCGGGCGGATGGAGATGCTCTTCCAGCTCGATTCCGAGGACAACGTCCCCTACATGTTCGGCGACGTCGGGACCGGCCACGTCACCCAGTGCCTCCACCACCCCACCCGGCTGGCGTTCGGCTGGGCGTGCAGCTGAGGGGGCAGGCCGGTGCTCCTCGTGCTGTCCGGCCGCCGGCGCACGGGAGATCGCGGTCGTCCGACTGCCGGAGACGGCGAGGGGTGGGCGGCGCCGGGGAGGGGAAAAGGGAACCAGAATGCGGTGTCCCGGCCCAGGCGGGCGGGTCCGGATCGTCGTGGCGCACCTCGTGCGTGCGGTGTTGAGTCAGACGGATCAACTATGGCTTGCCGACACCGGCATGCCGCGCAATATTGCGTGAAACGATCGCGTCCATGCGTCTGTCCGATCGTTGTCGACCGTCGACCGAAGGCTCACGCCCGTGCCACGCGCGGGCTCCCGCAGCTCGCCACGCATTCCCCTATCCGGTGCCCCGGCCATGAAGAACAAGCTGTCCCGCACGCTGCCCCTGCTGGCGATGGTCCTGGCGGCCGCCGCCTGCTCCGACACGGTGGGCCCGGTGGACCGGGCGGCCGGGCCCGGCGCAACGGAGGTCCGTCCGCTGGTCGCCCTGACGTGCACCGCCAGCCTGGAGACCGGCTCGGTCTCCTGCGGCGCACCCGGCGCCCCCGGCGGTGCCCGCGCCGTGCTGATCGGCGGCCAGGACCAGTACGTGCGGCTCACCTCCAGCAACGTCGCGGTCACGGCCGACACCTTCGCCTTCGACGTGACGGTCACCAACCTGATCCCGCAGCCGCTGGGGACCACGAACTTCACCACGCCCGATCCGGAGGGGATCCGCGTGTTCTTCCGGACCGGGCCCTCCTCCCCGGACGGGACGGTGACGGTGGCCAACCCCGACGGCACCGAGACGTTCACCATGGGCCTGCAGCCCTACTACCAGTACGCCGGGCCCCTGGCGACCGACTCCACGACGGCGGCGAAGCGGTGGAAGCTGCAGTTCACCCCCGGAGTGACCAGCTTCACCTTCACGCTCCTGGTCGCCGCGGACGTGCCGTACCCGGACGGGTACATCCTGGACAACCCGTACGTGCTCACGCTGAACCCCGGCGAGACGCGCGCGCTCACGGGCACCGTGTACGACTACGTGGGCAACCCGCTGCCGGGCGAGACCATCACCTGGACCAGCGGCAACTCGGCGCTCGTGTCGGTCACGGGGAGCCAGGCCACGGCGGGCGGCGCGAGGGGCTTCACGGAGATCACCCCGGCCAGCGGGCCGCGGACGAGCGACTACACCACGGCGGTGTCGGTCTGCCAGAGCACGGTGGTGACCTCGGGGCACTCCTCGGCGCAGTCCATCGCCGGCACCGACTGCTTCTCGGCGTTCGGCAGCAGCGCGTTCCGGCCCAGCACCTCCTTCTACGGCGACCTGTACCGCGTCACGCTGACCGCCGGCCAGACCGTCACCATCACGGTGGACACGGGCGACGACCTGGACAGCTACCTGGTGCTGGCCGGTCCGCTCGGGTTCCCCGAGGCCGTCAACGACGACGACGACGAGGGGGAGCTGGGCGTGGGCTCGCGCATCGTGTTCACCGCCGCGGTGTCAGGCGTGTACGTCATCGAGGTGAGCACCTTCAACAACCTCGCGACCGGCGCCTACACGCTGGGCGTCGACGTCTCCTGACCCCACGTCGCCGGTTCCGAAGCATGAAGACGGGGCCCGCCGCGCACTTCGCGCGGCGGGCCCCGTTGTTCGTCGGAGGATCCGAATCGCTGTCCGTCCGGTGGATCCAGACAGCGTGAGTGGGTGCGGATGGCGAGGCGGGATGATGCTCTGAGGGCGCGAACGATCCGGTCGGCCGGCACCGTTCGGTTGGACGGACGAAGATGCTCCTCCAGCCGAACGCGATCGATGGCGCGGCGGAAGTCGACGGGGCGATTGGGGGATGACAATCCGGCGATGCGCCCGGGCGGGCTGCCAGCCGAGCGCGATCGGTCGTGCGGCGGAAAGTCGACGAGGCGATCGGGGGATGACGATGCGGCGACGCGCCCAGGCGGGCTGTCAGCCGAACGCGACCGGCCGCGCGGCGGGAAGTCTACGAGGCGATTGGGGGATGACGATGCGGTGATGCCGCCCGGGCGGGCTGTCCCGCGGTCCGATGGACCGGGAGGGCGGGCGCGGCATCTTCGCCGCTGCCGCGCCCGGGCCTCGCTCTTGGCGGGGTAGATCCTACGGCCCTGCGGACAGCCGCGTGGGGGCCGGTTCGCGCGGCCGGGCCTCAGGATGACTGCTTGACGGCAACGGCGACGGCAACGGAGACGGACGGCGGCGGCGGACGGCGGACGGCCGATCGGGATGCGAGGCGATCGATCACTTTCGCACTCTCGCACTTCGCACCCTCGCACTTCGGTTCCCGGAACGACGAAGGGTGGGCGGCGCCGGGAGCGCCCCCACCCTTTCGTCATTTCCCGAACCGGACCGACCGATCTACGAAACCGCCCAGAAGCCTTCCAGTGCCGCGCCGTCGGGGCTCTCGCGGAGCTTCTCGAAGGCACGGTTGCGGATCTGGCGGATCCGCTCGCGGGTGACCCCCAGGAGGGAGCCGATCTCCTCCAGCGTGCGCTCCTCGCCCTCGTCCAGGCCGTAGTAGAGGTAGAGGATCTTGCGCTCGCGCTCCGTCAGGTACTTCTCGAACATCTTCTCCAGGAACTCGCGCCGTGCCTGCGACTCGACCTCCTCCTCGATCTCCACCGCCTCGCTGCCGGCGAAGCGCTCGCCGAACGAGGCCGAGTCGCGGTCGCCGCGGTCCAGCGGGGCGTCCAGCGACAGCTCGCTGGCGGCCACCCGGCGCAGCGCGCGGATGGTGTCCACCGGCTCGCCCATCTCGTCCGCGATCTCCTCGTCGGTGGGAGACCGGCCCAGCGTCTGGGTCAGCGCCGTGTCCACGCGGGACAGGCGGACCAGGTTGGAGTTCTGGTTCAGGGGGATGCGCACCGAGCGGGTCTGCTCGGCCAGCGCCTGCAGCACCGTCTGGCGGATCCACCACACGGCGTAGGAGATGAATTTTACCCCCTTGTCGGGGTCGAACTTCTTCACCGCCTTCAGCAGCCCCTCGTTCCCGATGCACACGAGCTCCGCGAGCCCCAGCCCGCGGCCCTGGTACTTCTTCACATAGGAGATGACGAACCTGAGATTCGCCGTGACCAGCCGCTCGGCCGCTTCCTTGTCTCCGCTGCGGGCCCGGTGGGCCAGCGCCCGCTCCTGGGCCGGGTCGTCGATCAGCGGATACTTCTCAACGTCGTGCAGGTACTGGTCGAACGAGTCGAGGGCCCGTGAGCTCAAGAACATGTCGGTTCGTCCCTTTCGGAAATGACAAGAGCAGC
>Ga0247770_1000457_pt1 | contig 39429 bp, 16 predicted proteins | sample UWRJL136409B6_FD_179943 | JGI IMG/M metagenome (GOLD analysis project Ga0247770, IMG submission 179943) | Plant litter microbial communities from Arlington Agricultural Research Station in Wisconsin, United States - UWRJ-L136-409B-6 | ecosystem: Environmental > Terrestrial > Plant litter >... | reverse complement strand
GAGACAGCTGTTGCATCGTGAGATCATTCATGCGCGACATCATTTAAATGCCAAGGTATTTCGCTACCTTAGGACCCTCATAGGTAAGGCCGCCATTAAATGGGGGTTCCTTCAAAACCTAGTCTATTTTAGTCAACTAAGTAAATCCGTTAACCAGCCACCATCGGGCAGATAGCGCACTCTATACATTGATTTACATCTTACGCAAAGTGCTGTGTTTTAATTAAACAGTCGTGCAACACCTTTCTATGTCTCCTCTTCCTAGCCTATACTAAATAGTAGGAATGGCACACCTTATCCCTCAGTTACGGTGTCAATTTGCCGAGTTCCTTAATGATTGTTAGCTCAAACGCCTTCGTATTCTCTACTAGCTTACTTGGGTTAGTATTTAGGTACGGTTAATTTCAAGATTGTATTAATAAATAGTTTTACTTATTTATTAATATATCTCCAATACTGCTTTTCCAGCACATATTTACTCAATTTTTTTTAAGAACATTTTACCATATATGTTATTTTTATTGTAAACTTAAAAGTTATATATTTAATCCATATGTCTTCATATAATCTCTTTTAATACAAATAAAATAGACAAACATAAATACTTTGCATATTATGTTCACCTAGGTTTTAATAGCATGTTATAAACACTCTACTACTGTGAACCAAATTAAGAATGGTACTAGATTCTTAATGTAAGTGATAGTACTAAATAATTTCTATTAAAAGAAATTATATACTTATACTCTCGTATAAAACTATTATATATATATAACATTCACTATAAAAATAACACTTATTGTAAAAGAAAAAAACATCCAATTTATGTTGTTACAGATATTATCTCATCATTTTATCCTTTAGGTTTAATTTAGAGACCGCCTGAATAATACCATAAGCTTAAGGCGAGAGGTATTCCTCTTTTTCGTTACTTGTGTCAGCATTATCACTTGGGATATCTCTCATTTATTATGATAATTAACATTAAAAAAGTTAATTTTAGGATTTACCCAATGTTCCGCTACCCCATAAATCATACTTAACATTTAAATATTTTTTAAATCATTATATTAATTTTATTATAATATAATATTTTATTTTTTTCCTATAATGTAATTATATAATGTAATATTATTAGTACATTATATAATTTAATTATTTTTTATGGACAAGGTGTCGGTGTATTATTTAGATCCGTTATATTTTCGGCGCTTCTAACTGATTAATAAATAATTATTGATTATTTATTAAATTATTGAACCAGTGCTCTGTTACGAGGTCTTTAAAAAATGGCAGCTTCTAAGCCTATTTCCTGGTTGTATAGTTTAGATACTTCCTTAATTTCACTTAACAAAAACTTTGGAACCTTAAACACTTGTTCTGGGCTGTTTCCCTTTAGACATACAACCTTAGCGTTAGATGTCTGATAGCTCAACATTCATCATTGCCCTTCCGAGAGCAAATACTCGCGAATAGAGTCTTCACGACCCCCCCATATCTACAATTGTGTATTAAAACTATATAAATTTTAATATACAATTATACGAGATTACAGTTCTGTACCTGCTATGATGTTATTTAAAACTACATACTTACATATGTTTCGCGGAAAACCAGCTATAGTAGTCAGTATTGTCTTTCACTAACTTACCACAGTTCTTTGGATATCTTTGCAACGATAACCCATTCGGCCTTTTATAAGCCTGACCATAGTAAGATCACTACTCTTCGGGTCTCTATTTAGATACTTATTCATTACTTAATAACTGGATTATCTGGGCAACTCTAATTAACTTAATAAAAAAATAAATAATAATTTTTTATGTTTATCAGTAATTGCTTGCATCTAATTAGAACTTGCTGACCCATTATACAAAAGGTACGCTCTTATATGTTTATTAAACTTAACTTGAGCTGCTTATAAGACTACTAATAATATTTTTTCCTTCACAGTACTATCACTATCGCTTGTATGTTATATTTAGACTTAGAGGAAGGTTCCCCTTTATTCAAACAGATTAATCCATTTTACTTTAAAGTCTTAAATCTATTTTCATTCACACTACTTATAGAATCTCGTTTGATTTCCTTTCCTGAAGCTAATAAGATACTTCAATTCACTTCGTTTAAAACAGAATTTCTTCCAAGAGCACAAGTTATATTATTATTTTTTAATATAATAAATTCCCCTTATTATTTTTAAATCACTCTCTAACATACAGCTAAATACTATTAATAGTCTCTTTTTATACTTGCCATTAATTTTACACTAAGATTATTAGTGTAAAAAATAATGAAATAATACATTACATATCAAATACATCACTATGTACATTTATATCCTATAAATGTATATTTTTATATATCTTTTATATTGTATATATCGGATTATTATGATTCGAACATAACTACTCCTCATCCCAAATGAGGCGCCTAACCAACCTGGCTCTAACCCGTTTAAATTATAAAACATATTACAGAGAATATCCGATTCGAACGGATGTGGTTTTTAAACCAAATAAGTTTCAAGCTTATCACTTTAAGCCACTCAGTCAATTCTCTTTTATTTTTAGATAAAAATAATTTATCTCCTAAACATAGTTTATATTTTATAATAGTTTATACTTTAACTTATAATGAAACATTAATTTATAATTAATAAAATATATATATTAATGAATAGAGTTATGTATTCTAAAACATATAAATATTGTATAATAATATATTTTTAATAAATAAAATTTTAATTATAGATAATACATATATACCATCTTACCAATAATAAATATATTTAAATAAGTGTGTACAAGACTCGAACTTGTAATAAAATGTCCGTAGCATCACGTTATACCATTTAACCAACACACCTTCATACCATTAAATTAATGTAACTTCATACATTTAATTAACAATTTTATTAACAATTTAATTAATAATTTTATTAATAATTTTATTAATAATTTTATTACATATAATTAAATTAACGCTATTTTATTGATTCCTCAACGAATTGAACGTCGATCACATCCTTATCAAGAATGCGCTTTACCTATTAAGCTAAGGAACCATAGTTCTATATATATAATTATTCTATAAATATACCATTTTATAAATATACCCTTTTTATAAGTATACCCTTTTTATAAATATACCATTTTATAAAGATATTGTTTTATGTATTATTATGTTAATATGACTTTTTTATATTATATCTTTATTTATTTAATTAAATAGATGTGTTATATACCTAATGCTATATTATATAAAAACCCAGTACTTTACACACTAGAATACAATACATTGACAAATTTACTTTTATATAAATTGTATTTTTTATATATTTTGTATTTTATATATTTAAAGTTTTAAATAGAATTGTAAATTTAATTTATATTTAATATATATAATATCAAGAGCATCCAGACTTGAACTGGAAATTTGAAGTTTGAAGCTTCCTATTTTACCAATTAAACTATACTCTTTTTTTTATATTAAGTATATTAATAATAAGATTTTTAATATAGAAATCTTATATATGGTACATAATATTTATATAAATATAATCAATAAAAAAAATAATTTTTTCTTTTATATAAAAATAAAAATATTTATATTATATGAATGCGGAAAAGAGCGGATTCGAACCGCCAGGTGTTAAACACAATATTTAGCAAATATCTAGCCTTACCCAATAGCAACTTTCCCTTTATATATAAATATATGTACAATGTATAGGCATCATAATAATTTAAGTAATTATTAGTGCTAATATATCAAATAAGTATTATTGGTTTATATATACATTTAAAACAAAACGAGTTAAGACGGGATCGAACCGACATCTACTTCCGTGACAAGAAAGTCCTCTACCAATTAAGTTATTAACCCTTAATTATTAATTTAATTATAAAAAAGGAAAAAAAAATAAACGTTAATAAAAAGTTTTTTTTTATAAAAATTATTATTTTTTTTTTATATACTTATATACAATATAAGTATAATCTTTTAAATATGAGTATAACATTTTCAATTAAATCCAAAAACTATATGGGTATTAATTTAGTAAGATCTTTAATTATCAAGTACCTACCTAGGTATAAGAACCTGTTTAATGCTTTTTAAGCATTAAACGGTTTATTTCAATATTATCTATCTCCTCAGCATGGTACTATAATCATAGAAAAACTAATAAAAAGAGTTTTACCATAGGTTTTAAGTAATTACTGATATAGTATTTTGACTATATACAAAGGTATTTTTATAAAAAATACAATCTTTATTAATAATATTTATATTTAAAATATTTTTATTTATATAAATTACGGCTAATCGAACTCGAATCGATACATATCGTTTGGAAGACGAATGGTCTACCATTAACCTATAGCCGTATTATTTAAAAATAAGATCTAAGGGATTCGAACCCTTATAATGATGATTAAAAGTCATACGCTTTACCATTAAGCAAAGATCTCTTTAAAATTAAATAAATTAATACAGAAGTATTTAAGAAATAAGTGGTTCGAACACTTAACCTTCCGTGTGTAAAACGGACGCTCTACCAATTGAGCTAATCTCTTCCTTTATTTCTTCCTTTAATTATTTCTTTAATTTTTACTAAAGGATATTATCTCATACTACTCTTTTTTTTCTTTAATAGTACTTTTATTATTATTCTGTATTTTCTTGCGGTTTTATTGTTATAACGATAGAACCGACCATAGCTAATAACAATATTATAGATGTAATAATTAATCAAATTGAATAATTACTATATAATATATTTCCAATACTTGTTATATGAGAAATATCTGCTAAATACCCATCTCAGAATACAGATGTTACAGACGCTAATATTTTATTTTTATCTATTGAATATCATAAAGAATCATTAGTAATCATCATATAAGGTAGAACATTATTTATAAAAAAATCAACTAAACTACCTAATAATATAGCTAAAGGTATACTATTTACATTATCTGTCAATAATTCAGATATTCTAACATTAATTAACATTAATATAAATAAGAATAAGATTGACACGGCCCCTATATATACTAGTAAATAAGCTAATCCTATAAAAGTTAAACCTATTAGGATTAAATAACAAGATATACTTAAAAATAATCCTATTAAAAATAATACTGAAATAATAGGATTTTTACTAATAACAACTAATATACCAAATAATATAGCAATAACATATATAACAAATAAAAATAATTCTTTATAGCCTCCAAACATAAAATCTTTTACAACATATAGCATTCTTAATTTTTATATTTATAATACACCAGATTATAATTAATTTGGTATATTATAATTATGAATTTTTACAATATACCAGACTAGTTAATTTAATATTTTATTTATATGTAATATTATTAATAAGAACTTGAAAATTATAACTTATAGCCCTTAAAATGAATCGAACATTTATCAGAATATTAACAGTATCCTGCTCTACCATTGAGCTATAAAGGCTTAATTTTTATATTAATTAATATAAAAAGTATATAAGTAAAAAAATTTAGAAGAAAAAAAAATTATAATAATAAATACTTAGGAAGAAAAGGAATTGAACCTTTGACAGCCAACAGCTATTGAGTTTACAGCTCAACCCGTCATACCAACAAACGGGACCTTCCTTTTTTATATATTTTAATATAATATTAATAATTGAATACTAATTATAACAGATAAACTTAATAAACAAATACTACCCTATCCTTTTTTTTGATATATAAAGCTATATATATATCTATAGAGTAATTAATATCTATAAAGTAATTAATATCTAGAGTAATTAATATCTATAAAGTAATTAATATCTAGAGTAATTAATATCTATAGAGTAATTAATATATATATAGAGTATGTTGTAATAACAATATTATTATAAAAAAGTTTGATTTTTAAAATTATATAAAATATAAATCTTATTAAAATATATAATTTATATGATATATAATTTTATGACATTGGAGCCTATTATGGATTTGAACCATATATTATTTATATGTATAAATATAAGCCCCTTACATAGGCTTTTGTGTATTGTTAAATATTAATGAATCCCGTGCAATTTCCACTACACGAACCGTATTTCGACTTAACACCAATCAGAGTCACGCATACGAAGATTTTTTGTCAAAAAGTTCTAAATCTAATTTTTTAGAATAGTAATCAACAAGAACCAAACTTATTGCACATACTCCTTTCAGCGCCTGACGAGTAGTTAGTACCTATCTGAGATTAAATTCACCGTGATCTGATTACTCACGATTACTAGTAATTCCTTTTTCACGTAGCCGAATTTCAGACTACAATCCATACTATCTCCTATTTTATGGGATTAGCTCCAATTCACATTATTGCATCCCTTTGTAAAGGTTTATGTGGCACGTCTATAGCCCACAATATTAAGGCCATGATGACTTGTCTTAGTCCCTGTTATCACATCCAATTATAGCGGTGAGCTACTTTATTCATTTAAATAAAATAAGGGTTTACGTTAATTTAATGGACTTAACCAAATCTCACGACATTAACTGAAGACAGCCATGCAACGCATGTGATCTAAACAATAATATATTTAGAACATTCAAATTGTGGTAAGGTTTTTCGTGGACCATCGAATTGAACAACATACTTCACTACTGGTTTCAGAAACGGTCTAATGATTTCAGTTCCTGCGTTGCCACATTACTCTTGAGGTGGAGTGCTTACACTTTCATTTATAGTTCAGCTAAAAAGCTAATCTATGACACTCATCATTGTCTGCCCAGGCTACGGGGGTATCTAATCCTCTTCACTCACTGAGCCTTCGTCCCTCAACGTCAGTTATTAATAACCCATAAGTACCAAATATATTTATGTAAGTTATCAAGTTTATGTACATAAAGGTTTGCCTTCGCCATTACCCGTCCTAAAGGTATCAAAGGATTTCATCTCTCCACCAGTAATTCTGACATCCTCTCACATAACAAACTCTAGTATAAAAGGTACCATTTTATGGCCATATTATACAGTCTAGGTACCCTATATACCTAATAAAGATGAATAACACTCGTCTCCCTTGTCTTACCGCGACTGCTGGCACAAGATTTGGTCGAGACCTTTAGATATAAAGTTGTCATTATCAGCTTTATCTAGAACTTTACAAGACATAGTCAAGTAAGTTAACTTATTAAAAATTAACTCTCATTCCTCCAAGTTGCTGGTTCAGCCGTTAGGCCATTGACCAATATTCCTCACTGCTGTACTAAACGTCCTGGGGTTTTTTCAGACCCAGTGTGATCGATCGACCTCTCAGCCTCGACTACGAACATTAGCTAATTAAGCTATTACCTTAATTACGACTTATCCGAAGGTTATTTATAATCAACTAAGAGCGAAACACATATTTCTTTTTTATCTTATAAGGGATCTTTATCCCTTACTCTTAGGTAGCTAAAATACCATTTTACTCACCTGTACACCACTTCAATATAGTAAAATCTTAATAGATTTTATAATATTGACGTTAGATTAGCATGTGTCAAGCATTTGGATAGCGTTCAATCAGAGCCATCATCAAACTCAACTGTAAAAAAATTAATAACTATATTATTTAATTATATTGTATAAAAAATTTTTATTTATTCTTTATATTAATAATAGATCATATCATTACCTAATCTCTCTTTTAATATAAATACTATTTTATATTAATAAAATTCTTATCTAAGACTCGAACTTAGATTCAGATATTAGAAGTATCTTGTTCTACCATTGAACTAATAAGAGTTTTAATAATCTAATTATATAATAATATAATATAATATAATTATTATAATTATAATAAAAAAAACCTTATTAATACTGAAAACATCTCTATATGTATTTATATATAATAGTTAATTATACTAACTATAATAGCTCCAACTTTCTGTATTAAAGATAATGAGCTATTCATAGCTACCTTAGCTATATTAGAGGTAATAACACTAATAGTACCAGCTAAACTAAAAATACTTACTATATAATTTATATCTTAACTAATTTAAATAGAAGAATCTTTCCTATTTAAATCTAGCACCTATATATGTACTAGTATTATTTTTACTAGAATCATATATATATATATAAAGATAATACTAAAAATACAACAGACTTGAAAATAAAGTAACTATTAAAAGCAGTAATATACAAAACAGTGTTATAAAAAGTAATAATAACGAATAAAGTTCTTTATTAAACTTAAGTTATTTATTAGTTGTTTAAGAATACCACTCATATTTAAAGAATAATCCATAGTAATCCTCAAAACAACGAATGAGTGAAAAAAAAGCACGAAATCTTCTTCTTATTATAATAAATATACAATATTTATATTATAATTATGATAAATAAAAATTATCAATTCCAATATTAAGATAATATTAATTAACTTAGATACAAATAAGCCGGATCCTGTTATGTAATATTTCACTAAAAAATTTTTTAATTATTAGGCCTTAAATTTCATAATAATAAAATACTAATAAGTTTTTATTTTTCAATTTATCTGTATATTACCTAAGCTCATACCTTATTCTTTTTAATAAAAATTAAAAAGAACTATTACTAATCGCTGGACTTTCCTAATAATATATTACAATATAATATAAAAGAAGTATATAAATAACTATATAAATAACTATACTACTCATTAAATTAACATATATATATATTACAATATGTATCATAAGTAAAAAAAGTATTTCTATCGTTATTAAAGAATTATTCTTATAAATATAGAATAAAAAAAAATTTTTTTTTTATGAATTAAATCTAAAATGAATTAAATCTAAAATGAATTAAATCTAAAAAAGGTTTATTTATATATTTAATATTAATGAAGCTTAGCTTAAACCTAAACCTTAAAAATATAAATAGTAATAAGAATACTTGATTTAAGTTAACTTTAAAATAAAGATATATTACAAGGCATTATGTCTAAATTATATAAAATACAAGGTATAAATGTTATAAACGCTACAACTATTGGTAATAAAACAGTTCAACAATATGACATTAATTGGTCATAACGTATTCTAGGGAAAGAAGCTCTAGCTCATATAAAAATAAATATCATAACACAAGTTTTAAACCCTATAACTAATGCAGAAACTATATTCTCTAATATTGGACTATAATCACTTAAATTAATTAAATTAAAATTATTTTCATTATCTGTTAAATTTAGATAACTATCATATTCAATAAATTGTACTATATAAATAAAAGGATATAAATAAAAATTAAAATCCAATAAATAACCACCTAAAAATAGAATACTATTCAATATACAAATAAGTACTATACTAGCATATTCAGCTAAAAAGAAAAATACAAATATAACTGCTGAATGTTCTGTCATAAAACCACTAACTAATTCAGACTCAGCTTCTGCTAAATCAAATGGAGCTCTATTTGTTTCTGCTATAGATCCTATAAAAAATATAATAAATATAGGAAATAAAGGTACTATATATCAGATACCTCTTTGAGCTTCTATAATAACAGTTATATCCAAACTACCAGCTAATAAAACAACTAATAATATAGCCGAACTTAATATTAATTCATAACTAATTAATTGAGCTGTACTCCTTAATGATCCTAAAAAAGCATATTTAGAATTAGCTGATCAACCAGCTAAAAGTATACCATACGTAGATAATGAAGACACGGCCAAAATATATAATATACCAAGATTATAATCCAACAACATTAAACCTAAACCAAAAGGTATAACAGCATACCCTAATAGTGAAAAGATTAAAGTTATTATAGGACCAAGAAAGAATAAAGCCATATTAGCTTGTGTCGGAGAAACATACTCCTTTAATAATAATTTTAAAGCATCTGCAAATGCTTGAAGTAGACCATATCAACCTACTGAATTGGGCCCTAATCTTCTTTGCATACTAGCCATTGTTTTTCTCTCAGCTATGGTTATAAATGCTACAGTTAATAGTACAGGCACAGTTATAGATAATACTTCAAGAACAGACATAAATGTAGGTAAATAAAACATTATTCGCTATATATAAAAATAATAATAAAATTACATATTAATCATATATTTAATTATAGTACATTTAATTAAATTATCTTAATTATAACTAGATATACAATATAAAATAAAACTAATTATATAATAATTAACTATATAAAGATTTATATATACCTATATGTGAAAAAAAAAAAGAAAAAGAATTTTTTTTTTATTTTTTTATATCTACAGACAATAAATTTTATGTATAAATATATACAATTTATTAATATAAACTAGTTAATACATTATATTAGTTAACGATGTTATACATATTATAATTATATTATATAATTTTTTTTTGTTATAATTATATTCTATGATTTTCATCTATATTTTTTTTTCAAAAAAAAGGACAATGATCTTGCATATATAACATTCTGACCCAAATAATGAAATTCTTTATTAGAATAAACGGATAAGAAGAACTATATAATCATCCTTGAAAAAATAATATTTTTATCATAAATGTCATTATAAAACAATAAAAAAGTATTATAATCCTTACATCCGGACATCTTATTAATTCTTTGAAGTGAAATCTCAATATTCTCAGCAGTTCTACCCTCAGGGGTAGATACAAACAATTTTGTAAATTAATAGGTTTTTTTATCAAAATAATTAAGAATAAATCCTAAATCTATAAGAGAATTTTCGATTAAAGTTATAGAATACATTATAACTGTAAAATATAAAAAGTATATAACAGTAGATATTTGACCAAATTCAATAAATGGAGATTCAACGTGTTTAGCACCTAATTGCATTAATATTAAGAAATTAGCTACAAATACATAGAATGCTATTTTACTTAAAGGTCTAAATTGCATACCTCTTGATCTACTTACATCCGTAATAGGTAAAAGTAATAATATTAAAATTGCAGAAAACATAGCAATAACTCCTAATAGCTTATTAGGAATAGATCTTAAAATAGCATAAAAAGGAAGAAGATACCATTCCGGAACTATAGCTGCAGGAGTTTGCATAGGATTTGCCATTACATAATTTTCACTATCCCCCAATACATTAGGCATAAAGAATACAAATAATGCTAATATAAATATAAATACAAATATTGTAATTAAATCTTTAAAAATATAATAAGGTGCAAATGTTATTCTTTCATAATTTCCTGAAACACCCATAGGATTACTTGATCCTGCTACATCATGTAAAACTATTAAGTGCATCAACGCTAAGGCAGCTAAAACAAAAGGTAATACAAAGTGTAATGAAAAAAATCTATTTAATGTAGCATTGTTAACAGAGAAACCTCCTCAAATGAACTCAACAATATCTTGTCCAACCCATGGTATAGCACTCATAAGGTTAGTAATAACTGTAGCACCTCATAGACTCATCTGTCCATAGGGTAAAACATAACCCAGGAAAGCTGTAGCCATCATTAAAATAAATATAACTGTACCAATAGTTCATACTAAAGTTCTTGGTGCTCTATATGATCCATAATACATACCTCTTCCTATGTGTAAATAAACTAAAAAGAAGAATGCTGAAGCTGTATTACTATGTAAATAACGGATTAATCACCCATTGTTTACATCACGCATAATATGTTCTACGCTATTAAATGCTTCTGTTACACTAGGATTATAATGCATAGCTAACGTTACACCTGTAATTATTTGTATAATTAAACAAACAACTAATAAAGAACCGAAATTCCATAAATAACTAAGATTCATAGGTTGAGGGGAATCCACTAAATAGGAATTAGCTAATCTTAAAATAGGATGACTTTTCAATAACCTCATTTATTATAAAATGATATATTTTTAAATATAATTTGTTTTAATAAATTTAGTAATTTTTATTAATGAAAATAAAAAAATAAAATATAATAATAGTTTCCACTTATCCATTTAAAAACCTGAAAAAAAAATAATTTTAATAAAAAAGGGCTTTAGAAATTTTATAAAAAAATTCATACATTATTAGGAAGAAAAGGAATTGAACCTTTGACAGCCTATAGCAATTGAGTTTATAGCTCAACCCGTCATACCAACAAACGAACCTTCTTTTTATAATACAGTATATATTGTATTTATTAAAATCTACTTTATTAAAATATACTTTAAAATAAATACTATATATATATATCTTATATAAATAAATTTAATATAAAATTACTTATAAAAAAATTTTTTTTTGTTATAATTATCTTCTATAAATAGTGTAAATTAATATATTTTTAAATTTAATGTAATTCTAAAGCATCTTTAATATAAGAAGAAGATAATACTACAAACACTTGTGATTGTATAAATGCAATTCCTAGTTCTAACCCTGAGAATGCTATTATAAAAGCTAATGGTAATAATCCTAAAATAAAAAAGATTAATCCTGAATTCATAATATTATATGTAAACCCACTTAAAATATTTAATAACATATGCCCTGATAATATGTTAGCTGCCAGTCTAAGTCCTAAAGATACATTTCTAGCTAAATATGATATAAATTCTATTAAAACTAAAAGAGGTAATAACCCTAAAGGACAACCAGATGGAACAAATAAAGAAAAGAATTTTAACCCGTGTACCTGGAAACCTAAAATAGTTGCCCCTAATACTATTGTAAAACTAAGTGAAAATGTTAAAATAAAATGAGATGTAGAAGCAAAACTATAAGGTACCATACCTATTAAGTTATTTACTAATATAAACACAAATAATGTGTACATAAAAGGGAAATAAACTTGTCCATTTTTATTATTTATTTGATTTACAACTATACTATGAATAGTAGCATATAATGTTTCTTTAAATAATGATACCTTATTAGGAGATATTCTTGAATAGTTTGTTGTTATTATACTAGTAAAAAATACTAAAAAAGTAGCTATTAATAAGTAAAGACCTATATTAGTAAGAGAAGGGTTTAGATTTCCTAATAAAGGTGTATCAATACTAAATAAATTTCTGATTTCAAATTGATCCAAAGGGCTGTTAATAATAATATATTTTTCCATATAATCAATATAATATGTAATATCTTTTTTTTTTATATTTTTATTTTTTTATTTATTTTTTGTTGTTATTAGTATATAGTTTAATAAACCATATAAGAATATAATTTTTTTTAAGTAATTAAAGCTCTATAAACTTCTGTTACTTCTTTAAAATATGTTTTTCAAGTATAATATAAATTCCTTTTTAAAGTATATTATAAATAGCTTTTTCATTTATATTAGATATATTCTTATTATAGTATATCTACATAAAATATTATATTATTATAGAAGAAATAATAAAAAGTAATAATAAAAAGTAATCATTTATAATCGGAATTTTAATAATACTCCGCTTAGGTGTAATAACCCTTTCATACGTCATATTAAGATAGCTACTAGTAAACATGAAGGAAGGAGAAAATAACTCAAAGTTATGAATATTACACTGATATATACAAATATAATAACCATATTGTTAATTAAGATCCTCAATAGTATATAGATACAAATAAAAATAATCATACTACATCAACAAAGTGTCAATAAAGTATACCCGCTTCTAAACCTAAATGATGATTATTAGTTAAATGATAAGCTAATAAACGTCATAAGCCTACAGCCAAAAATACTGTACCGATTATAACATGTAAACCATGGACAAATAAAAAAAAATTTTTTTTTCTTTTTTGTTAACATAAAGGCTCTTTATCCTTTATTTCCATTTCTTATCAAAATGGTTCAGACTATGTCATCAACTCAATATAATATTAAATTGCAGGGTTATCGTGGTAAGATTATTGTTGATAATACTCACTTACTAGTCGTTGAACCTTCATAAACCCGATTCTAAAATGAATCATTATTATATAATAATTTATCGATTTAAGCTTGGCTGCATATTGTCTTATAACTTATAGATATAAGAGTTCCATACAATTTACCCTGTTTTCTAGTAAATTTAATACAATACATAATTAACTATAAATTTACTTTTTTTTTATTCTTTTATAAAAAGATATTTTATTAAAATCTTCTTCTGTTAAATTTATTTGACATTAAAGAAGCTATAAACTTAAAAGAATTAAAATTTAAATGTTTTTGAGTTATTAAAGGATTTACTTCGAGAAGTAAAATAATTTTTTTTATATCTTCTAATTTATATATTATTAAATTAACTGTATTGGGTCTTATATAAGCTTTTTCTATTATACCACAAGCTAAATAATTTTTTATAACATTAAATAAGTTTGAATCTCGAAAATGTTGAGACATTGAGAAAATTAAATTTACTTGTCTATTTTTGGTTATTTTTGAATAAAAACATCCTCGACCTTCTATAAACCCGACTAATCATAAAGGAGATTTAATAATTGGATTTTTAATCATAGGTCTTTCAACGGGAGTGTAATTAGAAAACTCTAATTTTAATATATAAGATAACCCCTTGTGCATCGATGCTTTGATACCTACTAATTGATTTAAACTTTCAACCGTCAGATGAGTCTTATTATTAAAAATTTTTATTGCTTGTTTAAATAATAAAAAATCCGCGGCCTTTTGAGTTAACAGTGGATATTTATTAAAGTGTGGTATAATTACTTGAGTTAAATCTTTTAATGATTGAACTGAATAAATACCAATATGTTTACCCTTACGTATTCTTACTGTGAGTGATCCTACATTAAAAAATTTTTGTATTTTTTTCAATACTTTAATATCTCTAATATCTAATTTAATAGAAAATACAAATATTAACCGTATACCTAAAAACATAGATTTATCCTTTACAATTATAATTGAAAAAGTTGACTCTGCATCTGAAAACCCTGTAACTCAATAGCCTTGTAATATACTTGAATATGAAGATAGTATAGATTTAAATATAGTTAAGTTATTAGTATTTTTTGTATTATATTTAAAAGGGGCTCTTTGTATTAACCCTGTTCCAAAATAAAAACATGACCCAAAAGCTCCATCTGAAATAGTAAAAGTTGAAACTGAGTATTCTACACCTTGTAAACCTGTAAAGATTATAGCTAGAATAACAGTATAAACTAAACCATCTAATGATCTTTTCCTATTACCATTTATTAAATAATGGTGACTGTATGTAACAGTAAATCCAGATGCTAATAAAATTACTGTATTTGCTAATGGTAACTCAAAAGGATCTATTGCTTCTATACCCATAGGAGGTCACATAGCTCCTAATTCAACAGTAGGTGAAAGAGCACTATGAAAGAATGTTCAAAATATAGCTACAAAAAATAGCGCTTCTGATACTATAAATAAAGCTACACCCATATTTAATCCACGTTGAACTGCTAAAGTGTGGTTTCCTATATATGTACCCTCTGCTATTATATCCCTAAATCAGAATGTCATAGATAATACTAAACTTATAAAGCTAAGTGTTAAAATATACTCTGCATTAGAAAATGTATGAAAAGATAATACGGCTGATGTAGTAAGACATAATAGGCTAATAGACGTATATAAAGGTCATGGGGAAGGAGAAACTAAATGGAAGGGATGAGCCTGAAAATGATTTCGATGTATATTAATCATATTATATATAGATTCACCATACATACCACATAATGTTATTTAGTTGGCATTACATACCAATTAAATTACTAACAGTGTTTATGTCCTATTAATTAGGTATTTGAGCGTTCTTTGTAATCATTTAAAATTTCTAGAGTTTAGGAATTAATTATTTATGACATAAACTATTCGTAATATATTTATGTAGTAGTAATTTAAAGTGTTAATATAAATAGATATTAAAAATCTCTATTATGAGATACTATATTAATAAATTTAGAAATATCTACATTAAAATTATTACAAATATTAATTGATGAATCAGGATTATAAGTTATTATATATATAGACTAGTTTTTTTTTTTGAAGATATAAAGGAGTTGAACCTTATATTTATGATCTGCAATCAAAATGCACAACCCTGTGCAATATATCCTTTTTTTTTTATATCAAATAATCATTATAAAAAAGTAATCATAGAAAAGTAATAATAGAAAAGTAATCATAGAAAAAAAAGAATAATTTTCCTTTATAATTAAATTATAAAAAATTTATTAAAAAATAAACTAATAATTTAACATCCCATTATTTAACATTATACAAAGCATAACTAGTATAATTATATAAATTAATAAAAAAAAAATAATTAGTTTTTTTTATTAATGGCTACTTAATCAACTCTTTAACCCAAAAGATCCATTACGAGTTTTAGAATCCACAAGAGTATATTGTAAATTAGATTTAATATAACCTCTTAACATTGTTGATGATTTTTTAATATAAGAAGAACGAATATCTTTTAAGCTACCTGTATATTTACGCTTAAATATAGCCCTTAATGCTGTTAAACGCCTGGTAAGTCTACCTGATGCTTCAAATCTAATACCACTTGTAATTTGATGTTTTATTAGATTTAAAATATTATTCTTATTAATAACTTCCATGGAATCATCATTTACTATTAATGTATGTAAAGTAGGTATTTTTATCATATTTATTATTGCTTTTCTTAAAACAATAACTGCTTTATTTTTCCTATTTCTTAATTTTATAGTTATAGTTGATGAAAACACATCGCTATTCAAATGTATAGACTTTAAATCTATTATTTTAATTTTAATATTTTTATTGTATATCTTAGTTAAAATTCTAATTAAACCTAAATCTCTTAAATTAAGTAATATATTATTAAATTTAGATTTATTAAAATTAATTAATTTAGCATTTTTAAAAAAAACTTTTTCTAATTTAGATAATCTATTTCGAAATATAAAATTATAAATCTTAATGTAATTTAAAATTGTAAATTTATTTAAAGTTGAGAACTTATTTAATAATTTATTATTTATTGATAATTTACTTTTTAATTTATTTGAAAAAGTTTTTTTTAATGTATTATTTATATTAAATATAACAATATCAAATATATTTAATGTAGAAAATCTTTTTTTTAATATATATCATAATCTATTTTTTTTTATTATTATGTTTTCTTGATTATTGTTATAACTTTGAATTTCTCTAACATTAAAAAAATTAATTAACTTTCTTATAAATTGTTCATATCTAAACTTAGATCTATTATGCATATATAATAATATAACTATACCAGTATTAGTGTGTTTAACCTCAGCTCTGCTTAAATGCACTTTATTAGATGAATAATTATATCTTTTAGCCCGTCTACGTTTAAAAGTATTTTTTACCTTATAATTAACCATATTAAAATAGCTATCAAACAATTTATTAATTAATATATCCAAAGAAATCAATGGTTTAATATATGACTTATTATAGCTATATACGCTATTAAATCACTCCTTGGTTGAAGTAGGATAAAAAATAATATTTTTATATTCATATTCACTAAACTTATTTTCTTTTTTAGCAACATGTAACTCTAAATGTGACAAATTATATAGATAACTAAATTTACCATATTTCTTAGATAATCTTGTAATTCACAGATTATTTGAATTAGAAATAGTATTTTGGTTTTTAAGACTATTTACATTACCTAAAGTACTTTTATAATAATATATATCACGTTTATAAGCACTAACATGTTTATTACTATTTATATTTCTATAACCAAACAAAAAAAAAAGGTTTTATAACATAACTGGAAAAAAAAAATTAAAATAATTTAATAAAAATACAATTAAAAATTATTAACAATAGAAAAAAAAAATAAAATAACATTTGAAATTAAAAATATTATATTTTTTTTATTATCTATATTATATTTTTGTATTTTTTATATTGAAAATACTTGTAAACATAACACTCCCCTTTTTATATTGATTTTAATAAAAATTCATAAAAAAACAAATGCTAAATTAAATGTAAAAAAAAAATGCTAAACCTAATGCAAATAATAATGGTAAATATAAAAAAAATGAACATATCACTGCTTTTTATCTTAATAAATCTTTGTGAATATATCGAAACCTTTAATAAGATTCATTAATTCATCACTAGACTCAGCATATTACTTTATATTTTCTCCATGTTCCCGCAGTATTTTTTATCTTTCTGATAGAAGTTCTTCAAGGGGTTTCTTATTTCAACCACCTGATTTTAATCCAATCTTACAAAAACTATATGGTTTTGGCTCAAACGTATCCGGGTCAATGCTATAAATAATACATTATTAATAATATAATACAATATTAATAGGGAAGACTAAAATAGCCTTATTGTGCACGTAATCATTTACCTATAAATCTAATAAATCTACTTAGAATAAAAGAGAATGGATTTAAGTACATTTATCATTAACCTGTAAATGTAATAAATCTATTTAGAATAAAAGAGAATGGATTCAATCTACTAGGGTACGTATATATTAAAATCAAGTTTAATATAAATTATATATTTATTGTTTTTTATAAAAAATTTTTTTATAGTAAAAATATAATTTTTTATATAAAAAATATAATTTATTCTTACATAATATATAGATTACTTTCCCAACCTTATAATATTTTATACTTTTACTATATAATCTGTAATATTCCCATATAAATAAGAATATACTAATAATTATTGTAGGTATTGTAATATTGGGTAAATGAATAATTAAATAATTCAGATCCAAATCAATTAATTTAAAATAAATACAAAGTGTAAATGTTGTTAAGAATATATTATAAAAAATAGAAATATATTTTGGAATTATAGGAAGAAATGTATTTATATTTTTAATTAGTGGTTGATCTTCTTCTAACTTTCCTTTACCTTTTTCAATTGGTTTTTGTGGAACCTTAAACTGATCTTCTTCTAATTTTCCCTTACCTTTTTCAATTGGTTTTTGTGGAACCTTAAACTGATCTTCTTCTAATTTTCCTTTACCTTTTTCAATTAGTTGTTGATCTTCTTCTAATTTTCCTTTACCTTTTTCAATTGGTTTTTGGTTTTCTTCTATATTTTCCTCTATGTTTTCTTTACTTTGCTCTTCAGCGGCTTTTCTATTAACATATTCAGTTTTAATCTCCTCAATATCTTTTTTTAATTTAGCACATTTGTCCAGATAAAGTTTTCTTTCACCCTGTAAAAAATCTTCCAATTGTTTAATACCCTCTTCTCTAGTATTACCACTATCTTCGTCAAAAAAAGAATCAAAAAATTTAATTATGTGGTTCATATCTCAATTTTGTGATTTATCAGGAAGTTTCGCATCTAAGTCCTTAGCTTTAATTAGATTCGTTAACTCTTCATTGGCCTCAGAATATTGCTTTACATTTTCTCTATGTTCCCGGAGTAATTTTTGTCTTTCTGATAGAAGTTCTCCAATGGATTTCTTATCTCAACCACCTGATTTTAAACCAATGTTACAAAAACTATATGGTTTTGGTTCATACGTATCTGGTGTGATTGCTATTAATAATACATAATTAATATTATAATACAATATTAATAGGGAAGACTTAAATAACCTTATTGTGCACGTAATCATGTTAAGAATTTTTCTATTGATACTGATTCTACCACGATGGGCATAGAACTGTGTAAAATACCACAAATCTCCGAACATTGACCATAAAAAGTACCTAGTCTGTTGATTAAGATTGAAAATTGATTTAGTCTTCCCGGATACGCATCACACTTTACCCCTAAGGCAGGTATTGCAAATGAATGAATAACATCTGCAGCAGTAACTATAAACCTAGTGTGTGTAATTTCTGGTATAATAACTCTGTTATCTACTTCTAACATTCTTAAAGCTCCTTTCTCTAAGTCAGATTCTGGAACTAAATAAGAATCAAATTCTATAAAATCTCCATCACTATTTAAAAAATCTGGATATTCATAACTTCAATATCATTGGTGACCTTCTGCTAAAACAGATAACGATGGGTCTGTAACTTCGTCCATTAAGTATAATAATTTAAAAGATGGGAAAGCTATTAATACTAATATTAATGCAGGAGTGATAGTTCAGATCAACTCTATAAGTGTACCATGATTAAGGTATTTATTACTTATAGGAAACTTTTTATTGTCAAAATTCTTAATAATAGATCCTTGTATTCAACCTACACTAAATAATATAGCAGTTAAATAATACATAATATTATCATGTAATTCAACAAGAGCTTCCATTTGTGGACTAGCACTATCTTGGAAATAAAGTCCTCAAGCTCGAGGTGCATCACAGAATATATTTATATTATTAAAACACACAATATAAAATACAAATAATATAAAAATATAACTTAAATATAATAAAATATTATTTTTATTAAAAAAATTTTTTAATTTAAAATAGAATTTATTTAACAATGCTAGAATTTTATTTTCAAAAATTATTAAATCGCTAGAATAAGTTGAATATAATTTAATATAACGGTATAAACTTAATACAACAGTAGTAATAGGAAAACAAACAGGTACCAGATTATCAGTAGAATCACCATTATTACCACTATCTATAGTTATAGTATGGTCTCCACTATATGATCCTCCTGCTCTATCTATTACACTACGAATACGATCTTTAGCATCCTCAATGTCATCAAGTTCCTCGTCTAAGGCTTTAGAACTAGGTTTTGGTCCAAGATCACAAAGTTCCCCATTATCATTATTAGCACCTCTAGCTTCATCCCATCTCTCTTGCTCTTCTTGAGTTAATTCTTCACCTCTATCACTTTTTTCTGCTATCGCTCTTATCTCCGGTGTACTAAGTGCTGCACTTAGATCATCATACGTTGTTAAGTGGTCAGGATCAGCACCATCAATACCGGTATAATCGAGACCCAAATCATCGTCACTATCATCGTCATCATCATCATCGTTATTACCCTCGTTATTATCCTCGTCACTCATATTAACATCTTCATCGCGGTTAGGAGCAGGAACTCTACTTTGTAAAGGTAAGCTAGTAAATGCATGAGGTTTAGGTGGATTGTCCAAAGCTCATTCTAAACCAGGAGAACTTCTATCTTTAAGTATTCTTAAATAATCAGTGAATAATTGAGGAATAGCTCAAGGATAGCCAAATACAGCTTTACCTTCAACTAATTGTAAATATATTATTTGTAAAAACAATCCTAAAGAAACTACAGATATTACTGAACCAATACTACTTATAAAGTTTCAACCTGTAAAGGCATCAGGATAATCACTAATTCTTCTAGGCATACCTTGTAAACCTAAGAAATGCTGAGGGAAGAATGTAATATTAACTCCAGCAAAGAATACTCAGAAGTGTACTTTAGATAACATTAAATTATAATCTAACCCTAATATTTTGGGTATTCAGAAATATCATCCACTAAATAAAGCAAAAACTGCTCCCATACTTAATACGTAATGAAAATGAGCTACTACGTAATAAGTATCGTGGAATGCTACATCAAGTGAAGCGTTAGCTAAAACAACACCACTTAACCCTCCTACTGTAAACATAAATACGAAACCTAATGCAAATAATAGTGATGGTATGAAATTTAAAGAACCACCATAGCAAGTTGCTAATCATGAAAATATTTTAATTCCAGTAGGTACTGCAATTATCAGTGTGGCAGCTGTAAAATATGCTCTTGTGTCCACATCTAGGCCAACGGTGTACATGTGATGACTTCAAACTACAAAACCTAAAATTCCTATAGAACACATAGCGTATACCATCCCTAAATACCCAAATACGCCTTTGTTAGAATTAGCGGAGATTGTAGTACTTATTATACCAAATCCTGGTATAATTAGTATATAAACTTCGGGGTGACCAAAAAATCAGAAAAGATGTTGGTATAATATAGGGTCACCACCACCTGCTACTTCAAAGAATGAAGTGTTGAAATTACGGTCTGTTAATCAAATCTACCTTTTTAGCCATTTTACAGGCTGAGATAAGGCCCTTCTCCCTAAATAGTATTTTACTATCCATTTCACAGATAATGTTAAAATTAATAAAATGAGTTTATGCGAAATAATCTTTTTAATGAATCTATTTATAAAACATAGAATTCTTATTCCGACTTCCTTAATTCTTATTCCGACTTCGTAAATTCTTATTCCGACTTCGCAAATTATACTTCCTTTTCCAGGGTTTTCTTCCCGTTTTTTTTTTTCGACCCTCTTCAATTTCATCTCGGCTGTCTTAACCTTATCCTTCAATACCTTTACCTCACCCTTCAATACCTTTTCCTTCTCTCTCAACTTTGTCATGTGTTTAACGGCTTCTTTTAGTGAAAATTTCCATGGTCCTTTAATGAAAAAATGGTATTTATCATCCCCCAAGGGAAACTCTCTACCCCTCCAAAGGAGACCCTTTACCCCAAGGGAAACTCTCTACCTTTCCAAAGGAGACCCTTTACCCCCTTTGGAGCTCATAGGAGTAAGGGGTCTCAAATGGAGATTTGTGGACTATCATTTCGTCCGGGTGCCCCATACTAAGGAGGCAATCCTCCTTACCAAAGACTTCTATGACACCAATAAGGACCCTGGGGAAACCGACCGGCCTAAAGTATCAAAGACTTACGAGGAGGGGGATTACATGGATTTCCGCTCAGATGATGAAGGAAAGGATATCATACGCACTCTCCATTGGCTTGCGAAAAATGAAAAGGGAAGAGATTTGACCTTTAGACACCATGCCAATTCTCTTCCAAATTCGATTACATGCTCAACCATGTATATAGAATCGGACGACTAGGATGAGGTCCCTGTGGACAGGGACCCCAATTACCAGTATTTAATGTCTGCAATAGCTAGTCATCCGGATGATAGAATGGGTTTTGTACCAAGAGGACAAAGTCAGTCAGAAGAAAGAATGGATATGGACTAAAATAAGGATTGTGTGGAAGGGAGGAGAGGTATATTTCTGATATTTTTTATTCTTTAACTCTATGTTTTGTGTTTGAGCATTCAACATACTCAATCCTATCCAATCTTTATGTAATTTAATTTATTATAAAGTTTCAATTTTACATTTATCAGCTTCACTCTTTATATAAACACCACCCCTTAACTTAGTTATGTGTTTGACAGCTTTTTTGGTGCAGATTGTAGAGAGATAACATAAAAAGGGTTTAATCTACTCTTTTGAAGCACCTTTCATAAAGATGTTCTCTAACATCTTTATAAGTATGAATCTTAATCCACCTAGTCCAGAATATAAATTGAAGACTCATATATATTATATGTTATATCCTAATAAACTTTTTAAAAATAACATTATCTTGCAATGTTTCCATTGAGGTTTGACTATATCTTAAGCTTGCGCTAACCAACATTTAGTCGATGAACTGCACACCATAATAATTATAAATTAATATGCTGCTTGGCTGCGGATTACCCATTTCCTTTCGTACATAAATTTCGATTTTACCATACCACGAGTCATTACCTGTGCCACAAGATGTGTTACCACTCTTGTTTGGTTGAAATTTCTTTAGGGCTTTCCCGTCAATTTGATGGTTTAGTGCAGGAGGTTCACTCCCACAAATAGGCATAAAATAGGTTCTCAATCCTAAAGATACCATAGTAATTCCCATTAAATTGTTGACTTACTGGATGAAATCCCATAGTTTAAAGTGTAACACTTTAAGCTTAAAAAGTTATTAAAACTTAGTGTAAGTACGCAAACATTCTCATGCTTGATCGGACCATATCTTATATTTTTACGCTGTAGAAGTTTTGTAAATGATCTCAAGTAAATTCAGTTCTAAAATTGTTCATACCTGATTTTATCTTTACTATTTTTTCCTTTCCTTCATCTGTATTATACTCCTTTCTATCAAACATGTCTACTACTTTCATTCAATCTAACGAATCTAAATGTTTAGTTCCAAATAGAGGAAATTGTAAAAGATAATTTTTAGCATTAATATTACCTTTAAGGTTAGTAGTTCTAACTCTATACTCAGGTTTTGGTTTATCCGATCTTATTTTTTTAACTTCCGTTTCTAAAAACTTAGCAATATAACTTAAAAAATATATATTATCATATCCTTTGTGATCTTGTCGTCTTTGAGATATTTCTAATTTACATTCAAGTTTAGGATATTTACCTGAAAGAGTAGTTCTTACTTGGAAAGAAGCGTCTGCTTCTATAAACCCTGACAGCCACGAATTGGAATATAAAGGCTCTATAGATACAGAATATTTTTCAATATTTGTTCCTTTAGTTTCATTTAAAAAATCTATTAATGCATTAAGACTATGCATTTTAGGTGTTCTCATCTTTCCATTTAGTAATGAAACTACTAATAATATACCTTCATAACTATTTATAGTTAATATATAAGCGTCTACCCCTTTTTTTCTAGATAATGAACCTACACCTAATTCTTTTTGAACAAGCAAAGCTAAAGGTAAATCTTTTAAATGAAAAACTATTTGTATAGCAGGGTAATTTAACTTACCCTGGGAATTTCTTAATGTTTTAGGTGTAATTATTGTACCATCACCTTCAATAAGCCCGGTGAAATAATAACTAAAGAGATCTTTATTTAACTTTTTACCTTTGTTGTCGGTATGAACAGATCTAAAAGTTGTACATAAAGGAAAGGTTAAAAATTCTAAAATACAACCAAAATATTTTGGCGTGTGGCCTCTGAGGTTCTCTAAAAAGTTAAAACTTAATAAATTACCTGCTGATTGCGATATATACTCATATAACGGTTCCCAGAATACAGCCAAATTTAGAGCCGGCAGATTTACTTTACCGGCTAAAACAGGTAGAGATAATAATAATAAAACAGCTGTTATAACAACTGCTCATGCAAATAAGATTAATTTATGTAATCTTATACCAGGACTTCTCATATTAAAAGTAGTTGTAATAAAATTCATAGCTCCTAATAGAGAACTTACACCAGATAAATGTAATCCAAATATAGCTAAATCTACACTAGGACCACTATGGCTTTGTATACCGGATAAGGGTGGATATAGAGTTCACCCTGTACCCACACCATTTTCTATTCCACCAGCAAATAAAAATAGTACAATACTAGGTATTAATAATAAATAACTAATATTATTAAGTCTAGGGAATCCCATATCCGGTCCACCTAACCCTAATGGAAGTAAAAAATTACCAAATCCCCCTATTAAAGCTGGCATAACCATAAAGAATATCATTATTATAGCATGAGCTGTTATAATACTATTATATAATTGATTGTCAGCTATATATTGTACACCTGGCCCTGATAATTCTAATCTAATTAAAACAGAAAAAGCAGTACCTACTAGACCTGCAAATAAGGCGAAAATTAAATATAGTACTCCTATATCTTTAGCATTAGATGATAAGAATCATCTTTCAAATCATAAACTTATACGTGACGTATAAATTGTAGAACCAATATTTATGAACTTATTACCTAAAGAAACAAGGATATTATTTGTAAGAATTTTGTATAAAGATATTTTATTTGTATACATCAACATTTTAAATTTAATAATATTAATAGGTGTTTATAAAAAAAAAGCTTTCTAGAATACCCACTAGAATTATAGATTAATTTATTTTATTAGTATATTTAACCAAACTTTAAACCTAAAGTGACCAACCTGTTTTAACCTAAAGTAATATCATTTATATATGCTTTTATATAAGCAATATGCTTTTATATAAATAAACCTCTCTAAAGTTAAAGTAATCCAATCTTTATAAGGTTATCTCAAGTAATCATTATGTGTATTTTATACACATAAGTATATAAACATTTATAATGAGACCTATAATACACCTCCTATATGTATTTATATATCGTTATATGTATGTAAATATACATAATGATGTACACATACTATATGTATTTATACATACCTATCTATAAACCAATACAACAAATAAAATTACCAAACCTTAGAAAACCCTGACTAAATAAAAATTTTGTTAATGATTTTCTAATCAACTTTAGACCAAAACCCTTAAAACTTATCTAAGGAAAACTATTAACAACAACAGAAAACAAAACCATATACCCATAATAAATTAAAGATATACCACTCATATAATCTTTAAATACATTAACGTCATAAAGATCATTAATAACACCTTTAGAAATAAATCCTACAAAGAAAATAAACAAAATTATACGTAAGCTCGACTAATTATAAACTTAGGTTTAAAAAGATAAACCAACCAAATATATCTTTGAAATAATACCAACAAATTTGTAAATAAATAATCTAATATATAATCTCATTTTAAATTTTTAATATAAACCACATATAATATTAAATTATAAGAAAATTAAAATAATTTAGCCTACAATTAACCAATCTTTCTGTATAGAAACAGAAAAACAAGCCTTATTAAAAGTACCATATTCCGAATAATATTCTCCTACCTCAGTATAAGAAATATTAACAAAAATATATAAAAACAATTCTTTCAATTTTCTTTCCTTTTCATTAAAATCTTTAAATAAAAAGGAAAAGTTTTAATAAAAATAAAGTTTTTCTCATCATTCTCATAATTCTTATCATGCCTAGAAATAATTGAAAGATCGACGAAGTAAGTAACACACACCTCAAAGTTATAAAAAGCTAAATTCTTAATAAGATAAATTATTAATAAAAAGGTTAGAATCGACAGCATCTAAATCAAATAAAATTCTCTTATTCATATAAAATATTAAAAAAAAACCACAAAAATATAACAATGTTACATAATAAAATTTAAGAAAAAACCTAAAGAAAATGGTATTGGGTCATCCTCCTACAAACATAAAATTTTGTAAAATCTGGTTTTCTTCTCTATATCGTACCGTACAAACAATTTGTTCTTTATAGGGATTGAGGAGATTTTATTGTGTAATAGATAATAGTTTAGGTGAAAATAATGTAGGAAAAGATATATAATAACAAATGGGACAAAATATATTCTAACGATTTATTCACATACAAAATAACATATAGGGTCATAAGAATGAGTAGGTGTCTGTGTAGGGATATAACATGTAGGCATGTTAATATAAGAATTATAAGATATATGATCCATATCTATAAAAAATAAGTACTATTTTCACTAAGATCTGGGTATATAGAGTTTACATTAAATTTGTCATTAAAATAATTAAATCAAACTATAGGTCCATCACAACTAATAGAATTAGCATCAAATAAATAAATAAATGCTGAAACTGAATAGTGTAAACCATCTAATAAAGGTACAGTATAAATACCTAACATTACAGTTAATATAACTAATGTTAATAATAAATTAAATTCACGTTTATTTAAATCAGATATATTTACTGTAAAGAATCTTGATAATACACCTCCAAATGATATTCTATTATACATATATATTGTATATGCTGCAGCAAATACTATAGAAGAGCTAGCAAATACACCCAATAAAGGTAATCTTTCAAATGATCCATATAATGACAAGAATTCTCCTATAAAGTTTAAAGTTAATGGAGCCCCACAATTACCAAGAGATAATATAAAAAATAAAATAGCAAACAAGGGCATTATTTGAGTCATACCTTTATAAAAAGTGATTAATCTAGTAGATGATCTATCATATAAAACACCTCCAGCACAAATAAATAAACCTGGTGAAACAAATCCGTGAGCCAACCCTAAAACTATACTACCTTCAATTCCTTGTATAACATTACTAAATACACCTAAAATATAAACAGCTGCATGAGACACAGAACTGTAAGCTATAAGTTCTTTTACATCTATAGTTCTTAGAGTACTAAGACTAGCATAAAAAATAGTTATAATAGCTATTAAATATATTATATAGGTATATTCTATAGAAGCCTTAGGTAAAATTCCTAGTATTAATCTTATAATACCGTATAAACTTAATTTAAGAACTACACCAGCTAAAATAATACTACCACCTAATGGTGATTCAACATGAGCCCTTAAAAGTCAAGTATTTAAAAATATAGTAGGGGTTTTAACTGCAAATGCTATAAAAATACCATAAAATAAAAAAAGTTGTATTAAATAATCAAAATTTGATTTATATAAAGTATCAAAATCAGTAGTGTCCATAATAGAATTCATAGATAAAATAGATAATAATAAGAATAAAGAACCTAAAAGTGTGTATAAAAATAAATAAAAACTAGCTCTTACTCTGTCATATGATCCAAATAAACCTATTAAAATAAATAAGGGAGGTAATATACTTTCAAAGAAAATATAGAAAAGTAACACATCTAACACTAAAAAAATTAACAATAATAGCGTTTCTAATGATAATATTATTATTATAAAAGATGATCTATTTTCTGAAATTGATCATCAATTAGATAATATTGCAATAGGGATAATTATTACTGTTAATATTATAAAGAATAAAGATATACCATCTAAACCTATGTAGAAATCAAAAGTATAAAGATGTACAGATTCTTGTACAAACTGAAATTGATTTGTAGAAAAATCAAATAAAGTATATAATACATTTAAGGATCAAGCAAACGGAAGACTAGATATAATAAGAACCATAGATTGAGAACTTAATGATTGAGAACTTAATAATTCTGATGTATTAAAGTTTTTCTCTATCAATCCATAAAATATACCAATAGTGGGTACTACTAATAAAAAAAATAGTAACATATCATATAAAAATATGTTTTTAATTGCCTAAAACATTTAAATGATAATATATCATTAAATTTAAAAATTTGAAAAAAAAAATGAATACTATATGATATTATATATCCTTTTATATAATATAAATGATAACATAGGTATATAAATGATAACATAGTAATATAAAGTATAACATAGATATATAAAGGATAATATAGTAATATACTTAAAAATATATTTAATATAAAAGATAATTATAAATGGAGATATTAGGGCTCGATCCTAAAATAACGATATGCAAAATCGCAGTTTTACCAATTAAACTATATCCCCTTTTTTTTTATAGATAATATATTTGTATAGTTAAATACTAGTATATATATACACTATACATTCGTATAAGCTATATAAAAATATTATCAAAAAAATAAAAAAAAGTAATAAGTATAAAAAAGTAGTCATATTAAAATATAAATTAACATTAATTAAGATTTTTTATACAATTATCTTTTATATTAAATATAATTATTAAAATATGAGGTGAATATAATAATCTTAATAAGCTTAAAAAAAAAGAATGTTAAACCTAATGTAAAAAAAAATGACATATTTAATCTTAACCCTATTACTAGTAATAGGGAAGGTCTAAATTTAAAAGAATGAACATATTACTGCCTTTTATATTGATAAATCTTTATAAATATACCGATAGCTTTTATAAGATTCATATGTTATCTTATAAAAGGTAGCGATTAATTTATATTATTAAAACACACAATATAATACAAAAATGTAAAAATACAACTTTATAATAAAATAATATATTTATTAAAAAAAATTTTTTAATTTAAAATAGAATTTATTTAATGATTCTAGAACTCTATGTTCAAAAATATCTAAATCGCTAGAATAAGTTGAATGTAATTTAATATAAATATATAAATTTATTACGACAGTAGTAATAGGAAAACAAACAGGTATTATATTTTCAGTAAAATCATTATTAGCACTACCTGTATTAGATGTATTTACCCCAGCCGTATTATTATCTGTATTAGATGTATTTATCCCAGCCGTATTATTACCTATATTAGATGTACTTCCCGCAGCCGGAGTATTATCTGTATTAGATGTACTTCCCGCAGCCGGAGTATTATCTGTATTAGATGTACTTACCGTACTATTTTGGGTCTGTACATTAGAGTTTCTATTTTCGGTTTGCGGAGGATATATTGTATCAACTATACGCACGTCCGAGCAATTCATCCTACTTGCCATATTTATTAAGCGCTGAGTATTTTCTCCTCATATCTCAACAGGATTACCATGATAATCTATACCTGTCAATTTATATCTATGTATAGCAGGGGTATAAGGCATACTTTGTAAAGGTAAGCTAGTAAATGCATAAGGTTTAGGTGGATTATCCAAAGCTCATTCTAAACCAGGAGAACTTCTATCTTTAAGTATTCTTAAATAATCAGTGAATAATTGAGGAACAGCTCAAGGACAACCAAATACAAATTTACTTTCAATTATTTGCATATCTTTATATGAATACATAATATAGGTAACACATATATTTATTGTAAAAATTAGAGATATTAATAATAGTAATAAACTAATCGAACCATCAACATATGTATATAATAACACATAAAATACTAGTGCTATTAAAATATATAAAGCATAAGATGTAATAATTCCACTATCTAATTTAGTGATATTAGTACTTAGATTTAACAACCCTTTCTCCAAACCATAAGGACCTAAAAATTCAACAGATCCTTTATCAAGCACTTTAGTAGTTTGACCACCTAGTTTTAATATAAAATTAGTAATATATTTATTATAAAATAACTCTATTAAGAATCGTTGATTGAAAAAACTGAATATATTGTAACCAATTCTAGATAATTTAAAATAAATCAATAAACTAGATAAATACTCAGAAAGTATTATAGAAATTATACTTAATAATAAAGTAAACACTAAAGGTAATAATTTAAATATTACTGGTGTACCAAACTCAGTGTCTAGCATTATTTCATGAGACGGATGTATAAATAAAGCATTATCTCCAAAAAATCCTGAACCCAAGCCTATAAAAATATCTTTAGTAATATACCCAAAAAAAATAGAAAATATTGCTAGAATAATTAAAGGTAAACTCATAAAAATATCACCTTCATGTGCTTGTTTATAGTTAACTATAGGTCCATTAGGATTAGTTAAGAATGTTAAATACAATACTTTTATAGAGTATAATGTAGTAAACATCGCTCCTATAGTAGCTATTATATACACAACAGTACTAGAAAAATTAAATTGACCATAAGCAGATTCCAAAATAAAATCTTTACTATAGAATCCAGTCATAAAAGGGAAGGCAACTAAACTTAAGGAAGCAATAAGCATTACTGAATAAGTAAGAGGTAAGAAAGACCTTAATCCACCATATCTTCTAAAATCCTGATTATCAGCTACAGCATGAATAACTGACCCAGCTCCTAAAAATAAAAGTCCTTTATAGAAAGCATGATTAATTAAGTGAAATAATGCTATATTATAACAAGATAAACCTACAGCTATAACCATCATACCTAATTGACTCATAGTAGAATAAGCTATAACTTTTTTGATATCTTGTTGAAATAATCCTATTAAAGAACTAAATACAGTTGTAATAGCACCTAATCATAAACATAAAATCAGTACTGTTGAACTATACTCTATTAAAGGAGATGAACGAATTAATAAATACACACCTGCTGTAACCATTGTAGCAGCATGTATTAAAGCGGAAACAGGTGTAGGACCTTCCATTGCCATTGGTAATCACACATGTAAACCTACTTGAGAACTTTTAGCCATTGCTCCTATTAGTAAACATATACCTATAATAGTTACAACATTTTCATTCATATAAGGAGCTAATGAAAACACAGTAGTATAATCTAAATTACCAAAAGATCATAATATTGCAAACATACCTATTGTTAAAAAACAATCACCCACTCTATTAGTTAAAAATGCAGAAAGAGAACTTTGATTTGCTGCTATTCTGGTAAATCAAAAACATACTAAGAGATATGAACAAACACCTACACCCTCTCAACCTACAAACATTAATAAAAAGTTATTTGCAGTCACTAGTATTACCATCATAAATGTAAATAAACTCAAATAACTAAAGAACCTTTGATTGTGAGGGTCATTACTCATATATCCTATAGAGTATATATGTACTAAGGAAGAAATTATTAATACAGGTAAAAGCATAGAAACAGTTAATGAATCAAAATTAAAGCCTCATCATATATATAATGATTCTATATCTATTCATCTAAATGCCTGTATTGAAACAGGTATATTGTTTAATCCTACTTCGAAAAAAGCACATACAGCTAATAACGTAGTTAATACTACAGCTGTACATGTTATTATTTGGGCTCCTGTGACTCCAGTTTTTCTACCAAAAAAACCAGAAGCTATTGATCCTAATAGCGGTAAGATAATTATAGCTAAATACATTATTTAAATTCTATTGTAATACTTCCTCTTAATCTATAAAAAGCCACTAATATAGCCAAACCTATTGCAGATTCTGCACCAGCTATAGAAATTATGTATATAGCATAGGTTTGACCTAATATATCGTCAAAGCTAAGTGAACTTACTAATATTAAAAAAGTAATAGCTAATAACATAATTTCAATTGAAATTAACATTAAGATTATGTTTTTTCTATTCAAAACAAAACCTAAAATACCTATTGTAAATAAAATTAGTGATAAATTCATGTGGTTTTTTTTTCATCATACATAATAAAAAAAAATAATAATAAAAAGAAAAAAAAATTTTTTTTTCGTTGTACTAAAGAAAAGTAATATTTTATTTACTTTTCTTTAACATAATAATAAATTATTTTAGTTATGAAATAAATGTAAAGTAGAAATAAATGTAAAGTAAAAACTTTTATGGTTTTTATACATTTAAGTATTTAATTAAAAAAATTTTTTTATTCATAATAATTATAATTTATATATTAAGATAAAACATGGCCGAGAGTTATTAATAGTTATAGAGCATTAAAATCGTTTATATATCATAAATATTAATTATTTGCGCTATAAACTATATTAATTTATTAATTAGATGCTTTATATGAGAAATATAACCTTTATTTATATAAAGTAATTTATAATTACTTTTAGTATTATTACTGTCAAATGTCTTTCTAATGTCAAATGTCTTTGTAAATATAAATTATATTTTTATATTACTATAAATTAGACTATCTAACCTAAGGGTGTGAAGGAGTTGAACCTTATATTTATGATCTGCAATCAAAATGCACAACCCTATGCAACACACCCCTTTTTTTTATTAAATAATAAATATAAAAAAGTAATTATAGAAAAAAAAATATTTTTTTTTATTAATATACTTAGATTTAGAATCTTTATTAATATCCTTAGATTTATAATTTTTAGGACATTTTTATTTACTATTTACTTTAGATCTTTCATTTGACCCATCTTGATACTCTTTAACACAGAACATGTCTAACAATGTAGTAAATATTACACCAAGTAATATTACACCAAATAATACATAGGGTACAAATGGAAATAATTATTTATAGCCTCCAAACATAAAATCTTTTATAACATATAACATTGTTAATTTTTATATTTATAATACACCAGATTATAGCTAATCTGGTGTATTTCCTTTTATTGTATAAAAATACACTCTTATGATTAATATTTTTAATTATAGTTAATACATATAAGTTACTTAGGGAAATAAGATTAAGTTGTTTAGGACTATAAATTTATTTTTTATTTAATTAATTTTTAAAATATTCCCTACCTATAACCCTATCTGTAAAACACACTCTAATTGTTTAATACTTTTGTTTTTAACATTTTAATCATTTAATATCAGTTTAAGGTTTGTCTACTATCAATATTTAATGCATTTTTACCTAATTCAAATATAAATCCTAAAGTTAACATTATAAAGAATATAATCATTATAATTAAACCATATATATCATTAGTATAAGTACTTACACTATAAGGATAGATTAAAAGTATTTCTAAATCAAAAAGAAGAAATAACAAAGCAAATATAAAAAAAGATATGCTAAATTGTGTTCTATTTTGACCCAAGAACGAACTAAATCCACATTCAAATGCACTATTTTTTTCTTGATATGAATTATGTGGAGCTAATAATAAGTTTATTGATAATAATAATATAGATAATATAGGTACAAATATAATAAAAAAAGTTGTACTTGTCATTTATAAATTAAATAATATTAATGATAATATATTAACCATACTTAATCATTCTTGTGGTATAAAAATAAATAATCCAATTATTAAGGTTAAAACCGATATAGGTAAACTCAAGGAACTAGATATTACAATATTAGGTATTTTAATATTAATTCTTTCCACGGTATTATTTTTTTCAACAATCGAACCACTTGCACAAAAATCATTTAATTTAGGATTTATAGTATAATCTGGTTTTTCAAAAAATATTTGTTTAATTATAACTAAATAATATACAGCACTTATAACACTAGTTAATATTGCAACTAATGCCATAAAAACATAACCACTATCAAGTGCAGAACTTAAAATCATCTGTTTACCAAAAAATCCTATTAAAGGTGGAACACCTATAAAAGAAAATAACGTTATACCAAGACTTAATGACAACAAGGGATTTACATAATAATAACCTTTCAATTGACTAATTAGTTGAATAGTAGAATTATTTGTATCATGTAAATTACTATTTTCCTCATAAACTTCATCTAGTAAAAATTCAGATGTATCGTTCTCACTATCAGATGTATCATTGTCACTATCTGATATGTTGTTGTTAGATATTTCAGTATCGTTAATTTTATATACATAAAAAAACAATGAATAACCAATTGTTAATAGTAAAAAGAAAGCGTTTAAATTGGATATAGAGTATTGCATTAAATAAAACATAAAAGCTTGTATAGATTCAATACTGTGTATACTTAATGCTAATAATACAAATCCAACATGGGATATAGTACTAAAAGCATATAATCTTTTTATTCTAGATTGTGTTAGACCTACTATTGTTCCTATTACTAAAGATAAAAGGGAACTAAATAATAAACTCATTGTTCAAGTAAAATCCACATCAAGTATAGATTTACTAGTATAATGTACTAATTCTAATAAAAAAATAAAAATAGATATTTTTGCAATTATAGCAACAAAAGTTGTAACTATAGTTGGTATAGAATCATAGACATCAGGGCTTCAAAAATGAAAAGGTGCTGCTGAAACTTTAAATAAAAATCCTATAGACATAATTAATAAACTTATATGAATATAATAAGATTTATATCAATAAAGTAAACCTACTAGATTTTCTTTACTTACACTAGATATACTAGTGATAATATATAAGCTATCTAAGTTAGTAGTACCAGAATTAGCATATAATAAACCTGTACTTAAAAGTATAAAACAAGAAGATAAACCACCTAGTAAAAAATACATAAGACCTCCTGATGTTGCTGGTTCTGAATCTCTATAAATTGCAGATAATAAATATAACCCATAACTTTGTAATTCTATAGATAAAAATATAGATACCAAGTCACTTGTACACATTAAAAACAAGGCTCCAGATATAATAAATAATATTATTAAAGAATATTCTATTATTTTAAATTGTTCTGCCATCTTATTTAAGATTTTATCATCATAAAGGATTAATTTAGAATATAATAATCTATCCATTCTATTATATTCTTTTACCCATACTTTCCTTGGGTAAAAAGAAGTTAACAGTAAGATTATACTACTAAGTAATAATATAAATATATGGAAAACATTAGTAGTAGATGTTGTATGAAATAAACCACCTAGTATACCTATACCTGTGTTTAAAAATGAATAATATAAATTATTATATGCAATTAAAGTAGAATAAATTAAAATAATTATTGTTGTCCTAGAATATATAATAGAATCCTCTTTCCTAAGTGTATTTGAATTTGATAATAAAATTATAACAGTATTAATAATTAACATTAGCCAGGAGAGAAATTTGAATTCCCACTATTAATGCATGAAATTAATGTTCTACCAATTGAACTACCCTGGCTTTATGTAATATTTCTCAAGAAGAATATTGGGAGGATACCCTGAATTGAACAGGGAACTTACTGTTCCACATACAGTTGTTCTACCGATTGAACTATATCCACCTTAAATGTTTAATATATAAATATCTATGTTGAGGTGATTCGAACACCCATAATTAAATACCAAAAATTTATGACTTACCATTAGTCTACAACATATTACTAGTTTAATAATAAAAAATTAATTTTCAAATTTATTTTATTTTTATATAACTTTATAATTAAGCAATCAATATTGTTTATATATTATAACTTTTAATTAAACTAATTAGATATTAGGTTATAAATATGAATTAATATACACATAAGTATATAAACATTTATAATGATACCTATAATACACCTGTTATATGTATTTATCCTTATATATTGTTTACACACATAAAAGGATAAATAAATACACACACACTATATGTATTTATACATAACCTACTTTCATTTATTTAGCTAGAATAGTACCTAACTCGTCATTTTCATATTTATAAAGTATAAAACACATAAATAGCCTTATATAAATATATAATATAATATATATAATAAATATTACCTACAAAAATAAATAGTCTAACTAAATATGTAATATAGTTATAACTCATTATATATCTCTTAATTATTACATAGTTATATTTCAGTTTATACCTATAAATTAATATATTGTAATAATTTATTTTAAACAACTAATTTAAACTTTTTTATTTACTAAAAATAAAAAAATTTTACATAATATATATATGAAAAAGAGAATTTTTTTTTATTTAACGACTTTAATAAATAATTTATACTATACAATATGTAAATATTATATTTTAATATACCATATACCTAGTATAAACATCTATTATAAGTATAGGTAATATATTTATATATACAATTATACAATATATACTTAAATATATATTTAGCATTATTAAAGACTCTTCTAAATATGGGTAGTAAGACTTGAACTTACATGAATCAACTTCACCCCGTCCTAAGCGGGACCTGTCTACCAATTCCAGCATACCCATTAACTTATATTATATAAAAATGTATAAAATATATATACCACATTATTTATTTTAATAATAAATAACTATATGTAAAAAAAGGATTTTTAATATATTATCTAAAATAAAGTAGTATCCTATCTAAATTAAAGTAGTATCATATATTAATCATAAGATTTAATTAAATTAGAGTATTTAAACTTTAGCTAATATAAACTTGCTCAAGATAAGATTTGAACTTATAACCTAAACATCTTCAGAGTTCCGCTCTACCAATTGAGCTACCTGAGCCTTTTTATTGTAAAAATCTTTAAAAAAATTACATGTTTATTTTTTTTTATTATTGAACTCATAATATAAAGCAAAAGATTAACTAAAAAAGAATTATAGTCACAACTTAGCATACATTTAAGTTTATAAATACAAAGCTATTATAATAAATATATTAAAGTTTATATCTTACACTCTATATACAATATGTTAAGTAAATATAAATGACACAAATAAGAGTTTCAAATTAAAACAAAAGTAATATAAACTAAATATATTTTAAATATTCTTAATTAAATATATTAACAATAAATAATTAATATAGATAATTAATATAGATAATTAATAAATATAATTAATATATATAATTAATATGTATATATTAATACTAATATAACATAAAATATATTTCATATATTTTATATTAAAAATTATGTATCATATATAAGAAAAAGTATAATTATAAATGGAGATATTAGGACTCGATCCTAAAATAACGATATGCAAAATCGCAGTTTTACCAATTAAACTATATCCCCTTAATTTAAAAATTTATAAAAAATAATAAAAATAATAATAATAAAATTAAAATTAAAATTGGACCCAAGCGGGGGTCGAACCCGCGCATTCAACAGTGAAAATGTTACGTCTTAACCACTTGACCATTGGGTCTTTTTTAATAAAGTGACGATTAAAGTACTATATTTACATTAAAAATATTAATAATTGTATATTGTCTTATAGTCTTATTAATATATAATAATTTTATTTTTTTTCTTATTATTTTATTCTATAACCTATAAAGTAAAATATAATACTAAAAGATTTTATCCGAAGAACGACTTGAACGTTCACGATATATTATCAACAAAGCTTAAGTTTGTCCTGTCTACCAATTCCAGCACTCGGATTTTATTTTAAAGTTTAATTTGAAAAAAAAGCTATTTTTTTTTATTTTTATTCTTTTACTTTATAGGTTATAGAATAAAATAATATTTTATTAATATATTCTAATTATAAAGTAAAGTATAAATTTATTATAATTTATAAAGTAATTTTTAATTAAAAACATTCCTATCAAATATTTGTAGTAGAATTTTTTAATATTATTCTTTGTTTATTACTAACTACTTAAATATAAGGCCAAAATGATTCGAACATTCATCTAAGCTATCATGAGTAACTTGCTTTACCTATTAAGCTATAGCCTTAAAGTATGCGGACAAAGGATTTGCACCTCTATATGCTGGACATGAGCCAGCTATGTTACTATTACATTAATCCGCAGTTATAATTATATAAATATATAGCCCAGTACGAGATTTGCACTCATATCTACCGATTACAAAACGGGTGCATTACTATTATGCAAACCAGGCTTAAAAAAAATTTTTTTCATGATAAGTGTATTATTTAGTGAATAATAAAATTAGTACTTTGTACCTAAAAACATTAAAGCCATTTCAGCCAAAGCCTATTTATAATAAATATAATTTATTTTTCATAGAAAAATATATTTCTAATAAAAAAATCTATTATTTCGTAATGTTATATTACGTATCTTTAAGAGTATCTTAAGCTAAGCTTCGTGCCTAGATGCATTCAGCACTTATCTTAAATAACATAGCTTTCCTGCCATGCCTATACTATTAATATATACTTGAGTAACAGTATAACCAAAAAAATAAAAAATTCTAATATGTTATCTTTAAAACTACAAAGTTTAGTTTTAAATTAAACTATTCTAAGTCAAAGTTAGAATTAATAGATAACCATTATTATAGAATACCTTTAGCCATACTGGTCTTAGTATTACCTAATAAAAACAATTCGATATAAGAATTTAACCTTTATGCTTTTTTTTAAGAAATTAAATAGACTATCTTTATGTTCTGTTTAAAAATAATCTAATTTAAAATAGATTAACCTCCCTTCTTTTAAAAATAAGATTTAATCACCTAAAGATCTAGATATCTTAATCTCATCATTATTATCTATTCGTTAATAAAGCATATAAACAACAGGTAAACCATAGGTTACCATACCCAACTCCTTTCGTACGAAGGGGCTACCCTTATTTTACTCTAATTTCCTCTAGAAGATAGAAACCATACTGTCTCACGACGTATTTAACCCAGCTCGTGTAGCTCTTTAATCGACGAACAGTCGTACCCTTCATGATTCCTGCATTCATGTGGATGAGCTAAGCCGACATCGAGGTGCCAAACTGCGCACTCAATTTGTACTCTCTGGCGCAATTAGCCTGTTATCCCCAGCGTAGCTTTTTCAATAATACAAGACCTTTCCTTACTGC
>Ga0247770_1000454_pt1 | contig 39498 bp, 25 predicted proteins | sample UWRJL136409B6_FD_179943 | JGI IMG/M metagenome (GOLD analysis project Ga0247770, IMG submission 179943) | Plant litter microbial communities from Arlington Agricultural Research Station in Wisconsin, United States - UWRJ-L136-409B-6 | ecosystem: Environmental > Terrestrial > Plant litter >... | reverse complement strand
CGACAAAGCTGCTCGCGTTTGGCTCGGCAAGATGCAGTTTGCGGAACAACTAGACCCCAGCATCCTACACTGTGGGAGTCTTGCCCCGGGCGCGCGACACATTACCGCCTTCCGCTACTGGCGGGACCGGCTCACGATGCTGAAGCAGGCGTTTGACGACGCCGAGCCCAAGACGGTCGGGCAGTGGTGGCACGATCGGCGTAGAGGGGTCCAGTGGTATACGTTCTGGGTCGCCGTCCTCGTCCTGGTCTTGACCGTCGTCTTTGGGCTAGTGCAGTGCATCGAGGGTGGATTGCAGGTTTACGCTGCTTTTCATGGCAGACGTAGGTAGTCTCTTAGCTTAAAGATGGGATTTACCCACTTTCGTAAATAAGGAAGATGGGAATGGAGACTCGATGGGGGACGTAAACTAAGTTTTATGTGAGTTTAGGGGGAAGGGAAGAGGGGCGAAAAGGGGTTAGGTTAGGTAGGGGGTCCTAGTTTTAGGCCACCTGCGTCCCCAAAACTGGGACCTCGCGAAAAGCTGCCATTCGAACCGCAGAGTACTGCCTACTCGTCTAAATCATGTTTGGCGATTCTTTGATCATTTCCTGAGCAGCGCCTGAGCAAAGTGGCTAGGGCGGTGCAGGTGACTAGGGTTGGTGAGGGGCAACTTTAGGGTAAAACAACAGCAGATATCGCAACGGACCGGATAAGCCACCCACTAGTGTCGATTTTGCACCACACCGCACTCGACTCGTCGGCAAACCAGAGGAAGCTCACGAATACCCAGCTTGCCACGATGAGAAGCATGCAGGCCGTGGGAACCACAAGTGGCTAAAGAAAGACATACACGTAAAACGTCATGCGTAAATATAACCCCGATCCACGTAATAAATCATTTCTTCGTGTCGATTAACTTGTATTTATGGACACAATATCCTATCACAGTGTCTTATATGCAGTGTAATTAGGAGATTGGAGAGGGATTGATCATCACAAAATGATGGATGATGTACTACCATCTCCTTGGAATTCAGCTATATTCTAAAACAGTATTGCGTGCAATGGTAGCGTAACTGGCTTATCCCCCCTTCACCCTTCCAGCTTGTCTTTCCAATCGGGGCAACCTTTAGGCAAGATTTTGACCCCTCAATCCCCACACCCCAATTCGTAAAAAGTCGACTTCTGAATCGATGCGCTTCCGGATCTCGCCATTGGCCAGCTCATCAACATCCCAAGACGACCATACAAACCGGCCGTGGAGAAACTTGGCCTCCTTGCTGGCGGCCCATACCGCAAAGTTACCGGATAGTTGGACTAAAACATTTCAGCCAAGGCAAGACCATAATAGTGAAAGACTTACCATCATCAAACGGCAAGAAGTCCTCGGATATACCGAAACGCTGCCATGACTCAGTATAGGTTGAGCCCGGGTGGTAGCTGATGACCTGCACTTCGTCAGGGTTAGAATCCTGGGCAATGTACTGCATAGCCAAAGTTCCCGCCATCTTGGTCATTCCGTAATCGGGCCGGTCCGCTATGATTGGCATATGCTCCGGATGATACTGGTGGATAGCTTGAGTGGAGATGTTGAGAATTGCCTGACTTGTTAACACTGCCGTTCACTCAAAAGCTGGGACCATAGGAAACGTACCCGAGGCCCACTCCCTTTCGGTTGCTGATGGAACTTCTCTGTATGAAGCAGTAGAGACCGAGCATTGAACTCGAATGATTTCCAGACATGAGTAATTCCAAGGCTGAGAAGGCTTCCGGGCGTGGCGAATTTAGCTGCATTCAAGACCAGGACATCCACCACGATGTTTCTTTCCGCAAGGTCAGCCCATAGCTTGTCGATGGATTCCGGATCGGCTGCATCGGATTTCTCCCCGATGATGCGCGTGCCGGTCTCGGCAGCTTCTTTGGTTAGCGAGGAGACAGCAATATCCAGCTGTTCCTGGCGACGACCGCTAATGATGACAGCTGACGCCGAGGCTGCGACGAAAGCTTTGGCAATAGCGAATCCAACTCCGGCACTACCTCCGGTAATCAGAATGGTTCTACCCTTTTGGCTTAGCCCGGGACGGGAAGGATCAACCGATGGGTAGGGAGTGCGGTGAGTAGTTCTGGTGACATTGTTCTCAAATATCCGCTTGGCAATTTCGGGGTCCATGTTGACTATGTTCAAAGTGGGAGAGATAATGCTGCAAATCAGGTTGAGCGTGGATCAATGGGTGGAAAGCAATGGAGTGGAGGCGACTTCAACTATATGGAAAGCTAGAATAAGAACAGCCTCCTCTGCAACAATGCCAAGACCGGATTTCACCACCGAAAACATGATTATCTGCACGACCAGTCTGAAGTCCGACCTCCGCCACAAGTCCGAGATCCGCCCCAAGTCCGACACAAAGCCCTGCAGTAGTCTTGTTCTACTCGTAAGCAATATTCACCCGAGTCGGAGACGAACAAACTTCCCAGGCCCACCTTTTACCGTGGTTCCATCAAATAAATCTCTTTTTATGACACATCTACCCAATGATAAAGGTTTCGATGGCGCTGGGCACAGCCATGTCTGATACTGGAACCCGGCGGCGTGACAAACCCGTCGTAGCAAGCCAAGTAGCTCTGCTATCTCCGGTTAGCGCGATGCTTCTTATAGCTCTTTCTCGGAAGCTGCCCGCATCCGAAGCCCACCACTGACTCAAGCGTAGCCATCAGCATGTTGATCCCTGTAACGTCCTGTTCGGCGTCGTCAGCAACGTTGCCCTCTGCGCCTCGGTTTTCCCCGCGTCATCGTCCGGGGGCACGAGCACACCTCTTGCGGAGGCGTGCGCAGTCCTTGGCGAGGTTGGCATTGACCTCGCTGCAATTCCGAGAACAAGGGCCTGGGGTAGTGCGCCGTGTCAGGTAGGGATAATAGCTGACATACCAATGGGACAACAAACTAGCAGTCGCAAGCAGATAAATTTGATGAAAATGAGTCTTAGACCTAACACTACACCCATTGCCTTATTATATGTAGCCGGTGCTGTTCCTAGGAGTGGAAATGTTGCGGTGCCGCTGGCGTTGAGCTAGACGGGCTTCGTATGGGAATGGGTGAGGACCACTAACCCTGCCGTTTTTAAGATAGATATATTTCGCAATTTCACTTTCACTGTTCTGCAATGAACCAGCTTGCGGTTGCATGTGATCGGCTGGTGGCTCTTTAACCAGCCTGCAGCTGCGGGAAAGCCAACAGATTCCTGTGTCGCCCTCGCCACAACGTTGTCAAAAAGAATGAGGGTGGCTACCGCAAGGGCACACGACAACGACGACACGTCAAGAGGGTCATCCGTGCTCACCTCTCTGGGTGTCTTCACAGCGTGGCATCCTGGAAGTAGCACCGTTACAACTGCGTTACGGAACAAAAAGGTTAGCTATCTGAGAGTCCTTCAACACCGCCATACCAACTCCGGAGGCTTAACAAGTTCTTATCATCCGTTCGGGTACTACCCGCCCCCGAGACGCCAAGTCGTCATCTGATCACAATAGGCCTCTATGCCCCGCCCCTCGTCAAGGTACAGAGGCAAAGCCATTTCATCACCAATGAGTTCGGGACCCCGCACATTAGTTGAACCTCAACAGGCCCACCTTCGAGCGGATACGATTAGCGCAATGGTGGGGGCACCGTGGGAAGGCCCCACGCCGACATGACATCCAAAACCAACATCTTCGAATTATTACAATCTCTTTCAGACCCCAGGCCGGACCAGACGAATGGCTAGACCAGACGGATTATCACTCTCTCATCTAGATTTGGCTTGATTACCTTTGGTAAGTTGGCGCAGTGGGGTCATGTGGGGGTGCGGTTCAACTGGGGGCTGCTCAAAGGCCGACCTTTGGTAAGAACTCTGCAAGTAATTATGCTGGGCACCCGGGTTGGCTTCCGTGGGCGTCTGCGGTATTTACTCGAGAGAATGTCTATTTGCACTATGACTCCGGTCTATTTGCACTATGAGCCACACAACCACCACACACAACCCCAACCCTCGCCCGTACCAGAATGCCCGCCGCATCGCATCCACGGTTGCAAATGCGGCCACATTTTAACTAAACGCGTGGAATTGAACCTCCTAGATTCTGAAGCCGTTTTGTAGCCTCTGTACTGTTTGCCCTTATTCTCCGCGTTGATAATTACCACCAGCTGCATTGCCGTCAGAATCGCTCGGGATTAGAGTTTAAGTCACCATCGGGCAGCGGGCAGTTTCTAGCTACCGAAGCAGCCAGTCAGCACAGGTATTTATGTGTGAATTAACTACATACCCTGGGAGTAACAAACGCGAATGCGCGTGATGGTGATGGTGATGGTTGTGTTAGTGGGTGGGGTCAACTAGTGAGGGTTAGGGTTTGCTATAGCGAGTCATAGTGCAAATAGACGTTCTCTTACTCAAAGGAGATTGAGGTTGCAGCTGTGGAAGGGTGGGGTGTCCAAAGGTCTCATGTGGGAATTTTGGTTTTATCCTCGACCAATCCTGGCTCGAGGCAAACTGAAGCTGCATGCTGCCGAAGGCAACAGCGATTACATGCATGGGATACGAACGGCAAGGACAGCCTAGAGTTGTCTAGGGCGGCTTCGCAGGACTTTGCGGATTGTTATTAAATTGTTAATGATGGCAGCCAGGCCTACGGAAAACCTGGCAGATGACATTCAACCCAAAGATGGCGCCTAAAGATGGGGAAGCCTTAGGATGGACTCTTCGACAAGCGACATAATCATCGACATCTGGAGGCTTTATGTGGCCGAGCACGCCCTCGAGACGCATCATGATTGGCAACAATCGAACCCCTACCGCCACTTCTACGCGACTCTCCCGGTTACCGGTTCCCCCCGAACAATCCGGCTCATCGACCCTGAAGTACCGAAAAGAAACGAGAACGGTGCTGTCATCAACACGCCCTTGGCTGGCCGCCTCCGCATCTTTCGCTTGCAAGACTCGCCCTCTTACACGGCGCTGCCCTACGTCTGGGCAAAACATCTCAGTCCCATCAAGCATATCTCCTGTTTCCCTGACGGCCCCGATATTGCCATCACGGCGAACTGCCATGCCGCACTTTTGCAGATACGAAGACGCTTTGGCCCGGTCACCATCTGGGTGGATTCTATATGCATCAACCAATATGACGAGGACGAGAAAGTTTCGCAGATCCCACTGATGCGGGAAATATATACATGGGCCAGAAACGTGTATATCTGGCTGGGCGACGGAACGGTGGGCTCGGACCGCGCCATGGACTACCTGAATGGCTGCGGGAGCCTGATGAGCCACTTGCCCGTCTCGTTCCTGTCGGCAAGGACGGACCAGGAGAGGAAAGCTGAGATGTTAAGGTATTGCGAGGAAAGTTACCGGAACATTGCTCGTAGGTCCATTGATACCTTACCTGCCAGTCTCAGGAGGTGCTGACTTGCGACATAACAATTCTAGGCCGCATCAGGTTTTATTTCACATCCGTTGACGAATCCCTATGCGCCGGCGACTTCAACCAATTATATCACCGGGAGTGGATTCAGCGCGCCTAGACATTCCAAGAGCTTATCCTCGCTTCCAATCCCGTCATTCTCTGCAGCACTCGCAGCTTGGAATGGGGCCGGTTTCTGAACACCCTCTACTACCGACAGGAGAGATTCTGGGCAACACGCCATTTGAGATACAAGTCGAGAAAGGTTGGGGAGGAATCAAGCCGTATTAAAGCAATGATGTATTGGCACTTAATGGCGAACCTGTGGCTTCCGTTCCCTCGACCTTCCTCCTGGAACGGGGTGCTAATAATGCGCAAATTACCCGATGACAAATATGGACCCGAACAATCCTTCGTCGAGGGAACCAGGCAGTGGGCTCCGCGCTTGGAATGGAAGCTCCGCGTGGCTCTCTTGCTCCTTCGCGGTGTTCTGGCGCCTGCATTACTCGTCAGCTGGGGTGGGGCGCTGTACGCCCTGGGAAGCGATTGGAGATCCAGACTGCAAACAATCCCGGGGCCGGGCAATCAAGACGAAAAAACAGGAGAGAAGAGGCCGGCGCTATCCTTTGTTCCCCCAGTCGCCATGTTGATTCTGACGCTGCTCCTTATCTACATGGTAGGAACTCTGCTCACCCTTATCGGCATGAGTCGGCAGAGCTTCCTCGGAAAGGCAGACGGCAACATCACTACCCAAACCCTCGTGCTCGGTGGGATACACGCCGCACTACGCTATCGCGTCAGCCAGCACGCTCATGATCGAGCCTTTGCTCTGGGCGGGATTCTGACCGGTCTCGGTGTCTCCCTTTCGAAGCCCGACTACAAGGAGCCGCTATCCGAGACTTGTCGAGTTTTTCTGGAGAAGCTCATTGCGTGGGGATCTTCGTGCGTGGCGCTGATTGTGGACGCCGGATCTCGTGACATTCCGGGTGCTCCATCATGGGTGCCCAACTGGGATAGGCTCCCCTGCCCTTGGGTATCGTTGAAATACACAGCCGGACGGTACATGGGCATGATACCGCTCGACCCTTCAGACCCTGGGAGCAGGCCAGCAATCAGGATCCTTAGCAGCAAGCTTATTCTTCCCGGTAAACTACTAGGGCGCATCTACTTCAAGCCCTGCTTCACGGAAGTTAACTTGAACCTGGCAATAATAGACACGGAGCCAATGGTAATGCAACCCTGCCTTCGAGACCTAATCCTCTGGGCCGAGTACGCCCCGGATCCCATGCCCGGCTTTGTCCCCATGGATGTGTGGACCAATGAGCTTTGTCACAACGGTAGCATCTCCAAAGTCGTGGATCACACATATCGCCCCGGCGCGCCCGAGACGTGTCGTTTTCGTAGCCTGGAACCAAACAGGATGTGAAGTCATTATCTCAGCACCTGTTTCTTTTCCGTCTACGACAGCGCGTTGCGCACTACACTGGGTTTGTCTGTTGAGGCCCGGTATCGGAATATTATGCGGAAGCCGTACGGGTATAACCTTATTGCTGAGATGGTTAACAAGGCCGTCGCCGAGAAGCGGTGCGTGTTTGCGCTTGGGAAGTACTTGCTCGGTAACGGGCCGGAAGACGTCCAGGTCGGTGATGGGATTTACCTCATCAAGGGCACTCCCACATTGATGGCGTTGCGGCAAACTGAGAAGGAGAGGGAGTTTATTGTTATCGGGGCGGTATCTTGACTCCCAGTCTCTGATGCTAATTCGATATCGCTTCCAGTCATGGGCGTCCCAGCTGGGCCATTTTACTCTATCTGAAATGAGGGTGCATCTCCATAGCTTACTCGACGTCCCACACGTTGAGGCAGTCAATTGGCAGCTGCGGGACATATTGTTGGAGCTTAGGTCGGCAGTGTCAACCAACACAACGTCACAGCAAGAAAGTGCTCTATCGAGCTTCACCAAGACCGATTTGCCAGAGAGCCTCTGTTATAGTTATAAATGGTGGCAAGCCATTGCGCCGTTGCGCGTCAGTTTACGTGGCTGTGGCAACCTATTACAGCCTGGTAACCTGAGACGAATCTGGGCACATGAAATTTCCGTATAATCATAGAGTACAGCGCTGAGCCATCCAAAATTGGAAGTCTGCATCGCCATATACGGCGGCCCGAGATCCAACAATCAAAGGCAGCTAACCGTTTATGCTTACTCATACGATGGGATGAAGGACGTAGCGGAGGAGTCGCTACAATAGGAAAGGAGGGAAGGAAAGAGACCCCAAGAGGAGGGGTAGGGGTCTATTTATACTTACCCAACCCGCAGCGACGTCGCCGCGGGAATTTCCAACGACTAATGCCATCACCAACCTCACCTGCGAAGACTGAGGCTCGCTGGCGTCCTACTGAGAAGACCTCGTCGTACGGGCGACTACACTACAGCCACCAGAGCGGAGCGGACCCGCAGGAGTCCGGCTAGTATGACCCCCCTTGGATCCCTATTTGAGCCCCTCTGACCCAGAAAGGCAACGCGGCTCTCGGGCCCTCTGTCGTTCAAGCCGCTGTATTCTGCACTAAAATGGGTTTTCAAGATAGAAACCAGTCTTCTGGCTAGCTCGGGATGAACGATTATCCTCTGCGCGGCTTTCCGAGATCGGCAAGTGATGGGGTTAAAACCCTAGGCCAAACGCGCTTTCCATAATACTGGGCTAGGACTCTATTGCCTTAGAGGAGGAGCTGCACTTGTGTTTCCCTGTCGTTATATAACCTCCACTGGCCACGCAATCGATTGCGTCCTTCTGGAACTATTGTGTTCCAGAGGTTCCAAGCCTGGAGGGTGTGGAAGACACACCCTCTTGGAGCAGTAGTTTGAGGATGCTCAGCCCCAGGCTTCAAGGTACACAGCAATGGCCACAGGCCATTGCCACAAGCCAGAAACACGGCACACTGGATTCGCTCCAAATAATGGGGTTGCAATGTTGTGATTGTATTGCTCCTGATCGCCTCTTGCTGTTCTTGCTTCCAGCCAGAACCTCCTTCTTAATAGACCCTTTCGTAGGATTCAGCCTTTGTCACCACAGCGGCTCAGGCGTACTGGCGTTCCGGCAGTGCTAGGCATCTAGTCAACTTCGCTGACTAGATACCCAGGGCCCTGGAACCCCCCCATTTCTGACAACTGTGGTTGCAATGGTGGAGGGCTGCAGTCATTGCAACATTTTGACCACTGGAGGCCTTCTGTATTCCAGGCCTCTTCCAGAGCATTCTGTGGGTAGAATTCAACAGTTTTAGTAGTTTTTACTAGAAGTCTAGTGTATATTACATAATTTAAATAACTGCAAAAAACGGTAAGTGTATACTCCTGCTATTAATATATATCATAATAATTTCAATGTAATTTTAAAAGTGGCTCTGGTGGTTTGAAACGCTGTTGAAAAACATGTGTTTTGGTGGTAAATCCATTACATTGTCAAATGGTTGCATCATAGGGTCGCGCCTTCTACTGTCTCGGTTAGTTGATGCATGAGGAAGGTGTACGACGTTTTAAACCAAGAATGTCTCTTTGCATAATGCCTTTCGTCTCATTTGCATTATGATCCCATAAATACCCCTGGAGTTATAACAACCACCATACAGCACGTCGTCACCACCACCACCACCACACCCTCACCGTTATATCTTTACCACCACGGCTGCTGCTGCTACTAAAGAATAAAAACCCTGGACCATTAGCAGTCCACTCCCATCAATGTTTTATTATAAGTTTCTTCAGGGACTCAAACAGCTCAATGTCTGTAAACAGTCATATGAGGTTGAATTTCGACATCGTTTACATCACGTCTTGATCTTCTTAGGTCTATCAAATTTCATGATGGAATGACGTCATGATAACATGATGTCATGATGGCATGATGGCATGATGGCATGATGGCCGTTTGCGGCAAATATCTTCGGGTGGGCGGTGGGTGTTGGAGGTCCAGGGTTATGTATGGAGACGTAGTGAAAAGAGACATTCTCATTACATTAAGACGGGCTATTCACTGAAACTATCCTCGCTATATCCAGTCTGTCGTGGCCGGTCTGGTCACTGTGAATTTGAAACAATCAGCCACCGCGTCCCGCTCCCATCACTTTTGCTGCTTCTCCAGCTTCGGAAAGTCAAAACAACAGCCAATATCCATGACATTGTAAAAAGCACATTCTCTGCCAACAAAAAACCCGCCGAGCTCCCCGCATGTGCCCTGGGTGGTGCAGCGTCCTGAAGGGATTCGGTTACTGCCGCATGGAGCGGGGTAGGGGTCATCGTAGACGCCCCATGGCACAGCGATAGCGGTGGTGGCGAAGATGAGGAGAGTGAGGTGGTGTTTCATTTTGATGGTTGTGTCTTTTCAGACTGGTATGGTGGTAGTATGATTGTCTTAGGTGTGAAAACTATGGACGTGTGTACCAAGAGTGTTGAGACTTCAAAAACGATGTCTGGGGGAAAACCGGTTCATAAGGTATTGTATTGGAACACAATGTGCCTTTTATATCACGGAAGGCCAAATGGTTCAACACTGCTTGGTGTCGCTTATCGCAGACACCGAGCGTCCTGCCCGAATTCATCCAGACAGATATTAATGACATCAACAACCGGTATTATTTAGCGAGAACCGGGATTTCCGATCACACCACCTGTATTAGCGGCACAAGAGTTGCGGTGGCGATAGTTTATAACTTTGAGAAAACACCATTATCCATCATGTAGATATAATTTTAGTAAAGGCAAGTTACCGCAGCGGCGCCCGTCAGATGCATGGCACACTAGATTCGGTGTATTTTATGGTTGCAACTGCTTGATTCTATTACTTGTGGGTGGTTCTGGCTTCCAACCACAACCTTCTTCTTAATAGACCCCTTTATAAGATTCATCCTTCGTCACCGTAGTGCTTCAGATCCGCCACTTCCGCGTGTTTTTAGATGAACACCTCCGTCTCGTGTCAGCCTATGCTATGGGGCCAATTTGCAGAGGAGTGATCGCACACCGACAACAACCACAACAACATGCCCTCATTCGATCAAAAGGCCAAACCCTGACATTTGCTTTCATGGGTTCATTTCGTGATAGAATGGTTGATTAACGAGAAAAGTCGTGTTCGAAGAACCACGTGAGGCGGCAATTTTTTTAGTAAGGCCTACGTCGGCCAGAGAAAACAATGCTACGTACAAAAGCGGCTAGTGTGCGCGAAAAGAAAACTGGCTCCCGAACTAACCCCTGAATTGGCCCCTGAGATCCAACACCCCAAGTCATTATCAATTTTTTTTATATAAAATTTAGGTAGGTTTTAAAAAAGGCCATAGGAGTTGAAAGCGCAGGCCCCTCTTTACAGCGGAAACAGAGGGCGGCAAAGGGCCCCACTTCCACCAGCTCCGAAGCACCGCCGCCAAGTGGGGCAACTCTAGGGTTAGGGTTTCACAGACTTGATATTTCGAGGTCTTGGATAAATCATTGTAGGGCGATGGATTGTTGACTTGCGCATCGCTTGTGGTTGTGTTACAAAGATTTAACGTTGCAATTGTGGCGTCCAGCGGCGAAGTAGATCTTGCTCGCTTCCTTCGAGCAGCTTAGATCCGTTCGGCTGGCGGTTAGGTCTTGTCTTAGGGCGTTTGTGTTTAATCTGTGGGGCTAAATTTGGTGCCTTCGTATTGCAGTGGTTACACAAGCTCGGATTCGGCCAGAGGCGGCACTGCGCCATCGGCAATGCTGTCAGCTTAGCGCGTGTTGCAAGGCGAAGGATCTATCCTGACATCGTGTTCATCCTCTAATATGTGTGTTGTCACGTAACATGTCAGCGACTCGCAGAGTGCCGCGAGATGCAGCCGTATAAGATGGATTCCTCGCGACGGGAATCATATAAGAGCACCACAACGCCTCTGGCCTCCAATTTGATCTCATACAATCAGCAGCTTCAACAAAAGCATCACCACCCGACCGGACCTCAAACCCTCTAAAACATTCTTTCCGACCCCTATTCTTTCCAAAATAACACCACCAAAATGCAGTTCACAACCACCCTCCTCGCCGCTCTCACAGCCGCCACCTCCGTCTCGGCCGCCCCTTCCATCCAGGCCCGAGCCGTCTCCACCACCGCCCAAACCCCCGAATGGACCATTACCGCCTTCAAGCGCGCCTGCAACGGTGCCGACACCTCCTGCACCATCTCTTTCGGCATCGACACCCACCTTGCCCCCGTCACGCCGTGCACCTACACTGTGACGGGCGCCCCGGCAAGTCACGCGACCGTCGGCCCCGTCACTTGCGGCGCTTACACCGTCACCTCAAGTTGGAGCGATTTCTTCGGCGCAGATAAGGGATTCACTACCTGGTCTGTGTCAGACTGGGAGAAGAAGCTGATTGCTTATCCGTCTTATTCCGATGCGGATCTTGTAAATGGGGTTCTTGTTAGCCCTGACAGGAGCTTTGCTGTTCAGGCTATCTCTTGGTAAAGTGGGATGATGTTCATCACGAATAGGGGGAAATAGGTGGTTAGAAGTGCGAAGTAGGCGGGCATGTGTGTTATTGGGGGAGGAGAATATTGGGGAAGAATCTGTCCTTACTACCTAGATACAGCTAATAGTAATTCATAATCGCTTAGATGTTACATCCTGCACCTCATATGCCTTGCACCGTTTCTTTTATGAGCTGACTGGACTGCTTACCTATATACCCCCTCAAAACCTTTCACGTCGCCAGCGTCCCTGCACCCGTTACCTCTCTAGGCTCGATTGGCAGCACAGCACCTTTAGCCTACCAAGACTCACTGTCATTCCTACACCTTCACTTCCCCGCTCGGCTTCACGGTCAACAAGCCGAGGCATTACATTCCTCTGAGTCAACAGGAGGACTTGTCATCTTGACATCGAGGTTCGGCCCATCAGACCTCTAAGTATGCGCTGACGTTTGCAACCATAATACTCGATCAGAGACATACATTCCATGATTGCGCTAGAATATGTATCAATGCCGTTATATGATCTGGGAGGCTATCCAGAGCTACCTTGCGGGAGCTCTAGGTACATCGTGTTTACGTTGATGAGGTAACAAATGGACGCCCAGCTTCCTTAGACTGAGCTCCAGCGAGTTTTCCTACCTGCTAAAATTCCTGCAACCGATGCGCTACCAAAGGGAGTAACCGTAACTCACTGGCAACCCCTTCCCACGACGAACAATGTGGTTGTTTGAACAGTGATTATCCACTCCAAGTCGACGTGCGGTATATACGATCTTAGGTTCAAGTCATTGACCGTTCCAACTTCCCGCCTTGCTGTTCGCCTGGGGCTGAGCACTGCAATTTGATCCTTTTGCACAACTTCAATTTACCCGCCAGGCGAATGCGAACAGGGCGGCCTGTGATATGCATGGGCAGTTTTGTGCCGCTGGAACCGCGCAGGTCCATGATATTCCAGCCAGTGAAGCCATCTCAAGACGACTCGTATAAACGGGGACTTGTTCGTCCACGCACTTCACCACTTCACTCCATCAGTCAACCAGCTGTCTCATTCTCAACCATCTTCCAAAACAATCCGACGTTCTACACGATCAAATGAAGTTCTTCATCATCACCGCCTTCCTCGCCGCCTGCGCCATTGCGGCACCTACCAGCACCAACGCCGAGCCGGCTCTCGCCAAGCGCGCCCCGATCTGCAGCGACTTTGCCGGCTTCGCCGACAACTCGACCGCTTCGTCTCCTCTGGTTGCAGACTGCCTCCGGATCCTCAACCAACCTCCTCGGTGGGACGTCTTCACCTACGACGTCTCTGCCGATCCACGCTGGAGAAATCTGTGGTCGTACAAGGACTGCATGTTTAGCGTGCGCGCCAAGACAGTTGATACCAAGTTCAACACCGATGACGAGGCCCATCTTGCGGCGGCGGCGCTTCAGGGGAAGGCTCCGACTGATCATATCGAGGGATCGGGTGTGGTGACGTGTGGCGAGGGAGAGGTCGAGTGGGCTTTTTACATGACGCGTGATTCGGAGTGGCTTTAGAGAAGGATGTTGGAGGGAGTGGGGGAGGGCACCATGAGACAGATTTCGAACTGCCGACGGTGAAAGAAGGGAAATAGTAATATTTTCAGATTATGTCATTTTCGCATGGAGCAGATTACATAAAATCGACCTTCCCTGCCCCTACAGCACCCTCAACTTGACAAACGCGGTCTTCGGCTTCCGGAATACCTCTTCTTCGGCTTCCAACCCGGCCATCTCGGCAGGCAGCGGAATGAACTCAAAGTTGAGCATCAGCGTCGTGACAATAATCCGCAACTCCAGCATCGCCAACCGCTTCCCAAAACAGCCCCTGAAGCCACCACCAAAAGTCAAATTGGGGAGCGCGTATGCATCGAACACTTCCTTTCCAGTTGTCGCGTCGTGAGTCAACCATCGCCGCGGTTCAAAAAGGTCCAAGTCTCTCCCACTGGGGCCCTCAATCCCGCCACGTGGTCGTTTTGTTTGCGCGGCTCGGCATGTCTCGCTGCGCTGAGATTCTTCAATCTCAAACGGTTGTCTGTCGATGCGCAAGTTCAAGATAACGTTTGTTCCCTTTGGAATATGACGGCCCAGAACTTGCGTGTCGACAAGCGCACGCCGCGTGGTGATGGCCGCCGTTGCAGAGCATCGGACCGTCTCTTCGATCGTGGCGTCCAGGAGAGGGATGTCGACCTCCAAGATCTCTGACGAGGTCGGGAATTTCGTCCCTTCGAAGGCCGCAAGGACAGCTTGTCGCAGGTTGGCTTGCGCACGCGGATGCAATCCCATAAACTTGACTAACCACGCGAGCGTCGACGCCGTTGAGTCGTGCCCAGCCAGCAGCATCAGCCACAGCTCATCGAGCATGGCCGGGTTGCGCGTCGGATCCGGCGCCGGCTTGCCCTCCTTCTTCGCCGTCATGATCTCCCTCCGGAGCACAAAGTCCATCGCGCACGTATCATGCTCCTCTCCATCCCCGGCAGAACTCTCACCCGCGTCTGAAAGGCGATGAAACCTCTCACACGCCGCCCTCATGATCTTCCCCACCTCCTCCGTCCCGACACTTCTAAACCGCCTATACGACGGCTTGAACGACATCAAAAAGAAGGTCAGCGCTGGCCACAGCGATCCTACACCGGCATTCACAATCGTGCTCCCCTCCTCCACCGCGAACCTCACCAACTCCACCAGCTTCGCCGTCTCTCCATCCGTCTCCCCCTCCCCTCTCACCTTCGAAATCTCATGCCTCAACACCCCGATCTTCTTCCCCAGCACCGCCACCCATATCGCATCCAGTGCCGTCGAGTAAAAGTCATTCAACACCTCAAATGCCCCCTCTCCATCTTCAAGTTTCTCCATCCTCGCCTTCCACAGCTCCACCAGCTCCACTCCTGCCGTCTGCAAATTCGGCGCGACCACCCTTCTCAAAAAATCCGGATGCATGACATCGCTCCACAGCCTCTTCTGCGCCTTCAGCTTTGGCGTCGTCACCTGCGCGAGCGTCGCAGCCGGCAGTATCTGCTGGAACAGATGCACGGTGAGGTACGACCTGTCGAACTCGCGGTTTCGTCGGAGTAAAATGTCCTCGACCTCGCGCGGGTCGTCGAGGACGAGGGTGGGCGTGGTACCCGGGAGGGAGGTCAGCAGGAACTGGACGATGGGCGAGCCGAGCTGGCGACACAGGGCGAAGAGGGCGGCGGAGGGTTCGCGGGTAAGCCGGCCGGTGGATTTGATAGTGGGGCCGTCGCCGAAGGGGCGGGAGGTGGAGGTGGGGTCGTAAGGGATGCCGTCGGGGAGGGGGACGGGGATGAGACGGAGGTAGAGCCAGGTGGTGAATGCGATGGCGAAGGAGGAGATGACGAGGATGGTGGATGTGGTCGCCATGGTGTGGGTTTGGCGGTGCGCAGCACCATGGTGGTGTCGTAGGTTGGGATGCAGTGAAGATGCGTAGGAGAGGGGAAGAAAAAGGATGTCAACATTCAGATACAGTGTTCTTTTTTTCCCGCGGATCCCGGAATGCGAGTGCTTTAATCCCGCGGGGGCCCGCTCTTGAACCCTGCGGCTGACACCGATCCAGGCACTGTGATTCCTCCAGGAATCCGACAGCGGTGCATCGCTTCGCCTTGGCATGTGCAGTGTGAAATTTCGAGTTTCGTCTAATCAGTGCGTTGGGAATACGACCGGGTTGGGGTCCCTTGAACTGCGCGGAACAATGTTGCTGCCAATAGTCGCCGCTAGCTTGAGAATCGCCTTTGCCGCATTTGCTTCAGGTCTTATCGTACCGATCCGAAGCCTATTTCCATGTTAGGAGTGCTTTGCCCTTTGTATGCGATCGAAGTATGATTATGCCGTTGGGTTTCTTGGTGCGTGGACTTTATAAGCCCCCGGACCAGGCCTTCGTACCGAGAACTTCAAAGAAAAACAAGCAGATGACCATGGAGGGATCTGAAGTACAGCTAGGCTGGTGCTGAAGTTTTGGTAGTTTTTTCTAACCCTTGTTAAGTTGTCATGGCAGAACAGTAAATGTCTTTGCCAGTGTTCTGAGGCTCACGATCAAAACTAGGAAGGAGTGACCACCTCGAAGACCTAGGCCTTCTTTGGTACTAACGGAAACCGCGGCGATTTTGGACCCCCGGCCAAAACCCTTTGGTTTCTTTGTGGACCATCTGCATGGGTCCGTCAAACATCAACCCGCCCCATGGTGTGCATCTCCGGTCAACAACCACCAGCGCCAGAAACGCAGCATAATGTCCTCCGAAGCAACCTCCCTTCTCCAAACAACGGGTGCAGCAAAACCTTACTCTGAATTACCACCACTTCCACCCATCCAGCAACAACTGCCCCATGAAAATCGCCATTACCCCAACCAGGGAGCCCGGTACTCCCACCTTCACAAGCCCCGGCGCAAACAACCATGCAGATACTCCCTCCACCTCGTCATCCCAGAAAATGGATGCAGGCATCAGAATGAGGTTCATCCGCGGCGTTATAGGCGCGTTCCGTTCCTCCTTGGAAAGTTGCTGAATCAGAACTGGCACTAGTTACTCGCTTGATAGTGTTCTCAGTCAAGTGAAATGTGACCAGATCAGTCAGGTCTTACCAGAGGAATCCGAGTACCGCCAGTTGCCACAAAATTCTTGTTCGTGACCACGAGGGCGCCCCCGGCAAAGTCATCACCCGAGTCAGTTTCTTCAGAAGCCCATCTTTATAGGCATGATGTTATTTCGAGTGCAACTGTCTAGACACTATGGTCTGACTACCGTGAGCAGGCTAGCTAGAGCATTATGACAATGCGGTACGTCGATACAACATGAAAGAGGAATACAGATAATTAAACCCCGAAAACGCCCTAGCAACGCTAAATAAGACGACGATCTACATAGTCCGAATATTAGCAGAGACGACGCGGAATGGCTCGGCCTAATGGTTCGGGGGAGGTGGGGCTTTACCTTGATGGATCGATCGGACCATGCGACGCTCCCTAGGTTGTCAAACAATAATATGACAATACTAGCAGGCCTTGGAATAAAGTACTATAGTACTAGTAGTACTAGTTGTTAGAATGTATCACTCTTACAGGCCTAACAGGCCTGTTAGGCTCTGGAATATAGTGGCTTGTACGCTATAATTCGTCACTGGGAATACTGAACAGCCTTGTAATACAGGGCTGTAAACAACTATTATAGTGGGCTTTTCAGGCTTCACAAGGCTGATTACAGTTATAGGTGCAGTTATATTATTTCTACCACCTGTATACTCTCCGAGCTGCAGTCAGAGCCCCGCACGCCAGTCGGAGCTCATTCGGTGCCCATTGAATTCCGCACAACTATTTAATATGGAAAATTTTATAAATCGACTACCTAGTATGACGTGGCCTGTCTCCGAGTTGCGAGGAGGCGGGATACAGGCGGAAAAACGTCAATCCGCCCCAGGGGGTTGAGTCCCACCCGTCGTCTCACCCCCACGAGTGACCATGCAGAAAGTAGTCATAGTCATGGCTTTGACCCGACCAACGCGAGGTGTTCCTCCCTGTACTCCAGCCGCCCGTGAGGCCCGCCAGTCCTCCATAGGACCGGATGTGCACAGGGGCAGCTGTGACGTGTCAAGCTGCAGCCATCAGAATACTGAGTACAGAGAAGGGAAAGCGTAGTACCTATGGTGGCGAAGGGACCGGCTGTCATTGGGCTTCCAACATCCTGACACCCCCTTTTCGTCCCCGCCCACGGAGCGTAGCAGGGGCGGAGACAACTCGGCCCTTGCGAAACAGGTGGCTCGCTCTGGATGGCCGCCCGCCGGATATTGAGCATTCAGAGCCAGTCGGCGGTGCCGTCTTCCGGTGCGCTCTCGCCTTGGTCTTGGTGGTGGGTCGCTAGCAGGACGTCGGGCGGCACCAAGTGCGGGATTCGTTTCCCCGGGTCCACGCCGTTCAATTGTGTGGGTCTGCGAGGGAAGGGAGGGGTGGGAGGTGTGTGATCTAGAAGTGATGCTACAAGTGGTCCACACCTCCGACCACCATGCGGCAGATCGTGCCTCAGCCTGTGCAGCAGACAACCTAAGAGAGTGTACCGAGTGGCTCTGTTTATGACACAGATGAGAAAGATGGGGCGAGGAGGCTTGTTGGCATTCATTGGAAAGAACTAGGCTACACCCCGTAGCCGAAGTTCACAGCATGTTTATTTAGTAGAGCTTGTACTCGAGCGTCATGTCCGACTCGGGTTGCCCATCGTACTGGCACTGTTGGTGATGGCTCCATGCTGCTTGATCAGGGCGTTGATGACCTGGGCAGCAGGGGGTGTCAGAGGGGCTTTGAACATGTAGCCGAGGATGCTCAGCACGCTTTGGAAGCTCTTGAAGTCCTTGGTGGCCACGCCATCAGTGGAGGCAGCCTTCCACTGGATGCGGGTCATCATCTCAGTGACCAAAACCAGGTCGATGATCAGCGGCGAGGCGAGGAGGGAGTCCTCGCAGACGTTGAAGACCCTATAGAGTAATTAGCATATGACTATGCAGCACAGGAACGCTGGGGACTTATAAGATGGTCTGGTGGCCGCCCATGAAGATGTCGGCGTAGTACTCGTCCAGCGGGCCCCAATCTCTTTCGTACTTGTGCCAGATATAGTATTCCGGCTCGCACTCTAATCGCTCTGCCCAGGTTGTCAGCGTAGTACCGCTGGTAGATTCAAAGGCAGTTAGGGAGGTAGTAATTTGGGCTTGGGAACTTGGGAGAGAACCGGCATACTGGTATGGTGCAGACAGGAGAAACTTTTGTTTCCGACTCAAAGTACGGCTCCTTGCACCTGAAGTATATGTCGAGGTCTTCCATTGATTTGGGCCTTTTCGAGGTGTTGTCGACTGTGGCAGATTCCGAGTCGCTGTCCTCAACTCGCCTGCGCTTCACCCCGCGGTTGGTCTCTGAACGCTTGATCACCTCTGCCCTAGCCCTCTGCTTGGCGACGTGCTGGAAGGTGATTTTCAAGCACTTGGAAATCTTGGTACCCATTTCTGCGTCGTATGTGCACAACGCTTTCACAATTGCGCGGAGCTGTTCCTCTGGCAGGGACGTGACCTGCGTGTTCACGGATGCCGTGCTTGGCGGTTGTTGAAATTGTTCCATCAAGTCCATTTTTTTGAGCGGAGTGTGATAAAACCGAGGAAGAAGGGATTTAGTTGAGGATGGGGGAAGAGATTAGATTTAGTGTATAAGTTGTGTTTGATAGGGATTTTAACGAGTTCAATTGCTGACGCGTCTGGTCCTTGGGCAAACCATATTGCTTTTTCGGCCACTATCCCTCTGACCGCCACACGGCTGGTCACCACTTGTGTTACTTGCCACTCCGTATCCAAGAACCTTCCAGGAGGAAACTTACCAACTGAGGCAATCAGTCAATCAATCTCATCCAAAGACATTCCCATTCCATGGAATGTTTCTGATCTTGGAACATCACCCGGGTTAGGGTTGCCAGTGCAACCAACCCCTGATCCCAACGACCCCACACTGAAAAGACTCCACCGAAAACGCGCGACGCGTTAATTTCATCACCGTTTGCTCACGCACCCACGTACCCTCAAGATCCCCCAAAATGTCACCCATAGACCCCAAAATCGCCCAAATCACCAACGCACCAGAACACCACCTTTGCACCGTCCTGGAAGCCCTGTGCACCGCCGACCCGCAAACGCGTGACCTCATTTGGAACCGTCTCTCCAACGCAGGGGCCTTCACACCACAGCCAGTCAAGATGATGAAGCGCAAGGCTGGTGATGGCGAGAACGAGAATGACGCCATCGACGGCGACTCGAAACGCACGAAGTTTCCGCCGGATGAGCATCTCTGTGTGAGATGCGGTGACACTTTTTTGGAGGAGGAGAATGGAGAGAGGGCTTGTCTTTATCATACTGGTGAGTGCCCTGGATCAGCGGGTTGGCGGGAGGGATGTTGCTGATAGGTACGGAATAGAGGACATGGAAGCCAACGACCAGCATGAATTCTTTGCGGATATGAATGAGTTTGAGGGGGACTGGGATGATGAAGAGTATCAGAAGGAGTGTCCGGAGGCGTTTAATTATATGTGCTGTGATATGGATGGCACGATGAAAGGGTGCAAGTATGGATGGCACTGGGCCGTTGATGACGAGCGAGGACCGGTGCCGTTTCCGGATGCGGATGCGGATGTGGATGAGGATGCTGGGGATAGGAAAGAGGAGCCGATTAAGATTAGTGATGATGAGGAGGAGGAGGAGGAGGAAGGGAGGGAGGGTGAGGAGCGTGTTACCTGCAAGTAGCTTGGTGGGCACTTACATGTGTCTGTAAGGTACGAAGTACGGTTGGGGCATTCCAGGGCTGGGCATGTTTTTTAAGTTACTGATCTTTTCCCCTGTACAATCAGGTAGGTATTACTGCTCGTAAAGCTCTTCTGGTGTGGAGGTGTGGAAGTGCTGGTGTCGTTGTGGGTTAGGGGAGTTGAAATGTTAGTCAACAACCAACCCCTGATCACCAAAAAAAGTCACACCGAAAAAGCGCGACGCGTCAATTTCGTCACCGTTTGTTTGCACTCCACTCCACCACAGCCACGAAACCTCAGTTCCCCTCAACAAGGGCCCCGGGAAACAACCATGGCGCCAATCGACGAAATAACTCAAAAAAATATCAACGCGCCCGAGCACCAGCTCCGAGCCCTGCTCAAGGTCCTATGCACATCCCACAGCGAGACGCGCGACCGCGTCTGGGACTGTCTCTCGGTCTTCATCTCGTTCGATACAGAGCCGCTGGTCAAAGCAACGAAACGCAAGGCCAACGATGTGCCTGATAGTATTAGTGAGTCAGACGCGAAGCGCGCCAAGCTCGAACTGATAAACGATATCCACCACTGCGTGCGGTGCAACCAATCGTTCTTGGAATCTGAGAACAACAAGGAGGCGTGTTGGTATCACCCCGGTGAGTTTTGTTCCGAGGACTCCCTTGAGTTCCATACTATCACTGCCTTCGGCGTTGTATCTTCGTCCGCGGTACCTTCAACTAACTAAAATTGCCGACAAGATGCCCGATGCCACCCCTTCCGTTCCTCGACTCCACTCTCGATCTTCCCCTCGACAGCCTTGAACTCACCTTGCTCTCGCCGGTGCTGAGGGCGACGGGTAGGCCCCAACTCCCACAACATGGGCCAAAGAGCCAGATCCACGGAGGCCCAGAATACTGCAGAGAGGGATCGCCTCCACACGCCTATCACTCATTCCCAAGCACCAGCGGCGCCGAAGGTAAGGAATGCCTCTTCTACCATGTCGTCGGAGCGCAGATCATAGAGCTGAGCAACGCCAAGGGCGTGGCGCTGGCTGGCTGGCTGGCTCTAGTTGCCGATGTGGATGCCGCCATCTTCTTTTACATCCTTCTTTCTCTCACACTCACTCACAGCCCAGTGGACTGGCGGTCCGCGGATCCGCGCTGCATATCGTCATGGTCAGCCATGTTGCGAAACGATGGCGGATTGGGAAGAGGAAGAAGAGAGGAAGAGGAACCTTGCCTGCCTATTGTTCTTTGAATTTTTCATCCGAACTACTCATCTTCACTGCCTATTGTGAATAGCTCCCATTGAATTAGCTATTGTTCTTTAAATCTTTCATGCGAACTCTTCACTGCTGATTGTGAATGAGGGTACCATTGGTCAATTAGCTATTGTTCTCCTTTGAATCTTTCACGTGAATAAACCCCCTTCCCATTTTCAGCTTCCCACTATTCCCAAATGCGTTAGCCAGCCCTCACTAATTAATTCCCAAAGGCGTTAGCGCACGCCATCATTTACTGGCCCAAAGGCGTTAGCGCAAGCCATCTTTCACTGGTTCCCTCCGCCGTTAGCGCGTTAAGCACTATAAACATGAGTTCCACGATTGTTATCTCGGCAAAAATGCATCCTCCCTCACACTTCTACTTCCGCCCAACAGGGAACTTCCTCCTAATATGGATACGTATACTGGCGGTAACTACGACCGCTTCTTAGCGCGTCGAGGGACCCTGCGCGGGCCCTCTCCTCAGTATGCCCATGTATTTAACCTTACCCCTACAGTGGGCCCTCCCCCACGCCGTATTCGTGGTTTAATCGACAGCGAACTTGACAATCTTGTCCGTACGGCTTTCGATTGCGACGACAGCGACAATACCCTCCGCGGCATGCTCCGAGCCGCTATCGACGCCATCCAACCCGACATTTTTCACCTCGCTTTGCGCGTATCGTATCGGATTTGCAGGCGACCCTTGCTCGGAGCTGACGCTGCTTGTGACGGTCCTTCCTGGCTCGTTAACAACGTCGGAAGCTATCCAAGCCATTGGAGATCTCTTGGTGGTGCTGGAAAGGTGGGGAAAAGAGAGAAGAAAAAAGATCTGAACCGCGTTGACCTGTCTCTAGCCACGACCAACGACTTGGCGCTCTTGCCATTGAGATTGCCGGGCAGATCGTCTCCACTGCTTCCGGTGACTCGATCCTGCACAACAAAACTCCAGGTGTCAATCCCTCGGAGGAAATCAAAGCAATCTCGTACAATGAGCCTTCCTTTGGCTCGAGCATCGGCCTTGCGGGAGGTCAGCAGATCACAGGAACTCTAGGGGCCTTTCTCCGCATTATAACGAACGATGACACACCACAGTGCTTTGCCTTGACTTGCAGCCACGTTTTATCACCTGGTACGTCTTTCCGTGGAATGTGCCCCTACCCCTACGATAGTAGCATGTGCTGATATTGTAGCATTTGCAGCTTCCACGATGCCCGCCATTACTGGTGACCATCCAGCTGTGGTTTGTCCTGCTGACAGAGACAACTTCCATTGGTGGCAAGGTGCTGAAAACTTAATCAAAAAAGTCAACCAGCGCCAGAGTACTGAAACCTCCGAAATGGAAGCCCTTTAAGCCGCCCAAGCCCAAAAGCACCGCTGCCAATCCTCTTTCCACCCCATTGGTACCCTACATGCAACGTCAGGCTTACGTACAAGCATGAATCACTGGGTGTTAGACTGGGCCCTTATAAAGCTCGACCCAACCCGCTTTACATTTAAGGAGTTACCGAATGTAAGTTTTTTTCTTCTTCTTCTTCTTTTCATACACTAATGAGTCTTTCTATATAGATCCCTCTACCTTCCAGCTGCACGAAATTCGAGTCAAATCTTAGCCTTCAGGCTTTGATAGAGACAACTTGGACACCCCGTGCCAAGATCGCAGCTCCTATGACCAAGGGCTCTGACATGTTCAAAATTGGCCGCAGTACAGGCCACACGGTGGGACAACTTCACGATATAGACGCCAGTGTCACCATCAACTACAACATAGACGGACCGGACGGTAAGCAGAGCTTTCTGCTAAAGGGTAAAGCGCTTGTTATTCGCGGCACCGCCCATAAGATCTTTGCCAGCTGCGGAGACTCAGGTGCCCTTGTGCTGAACGGTCATGCGGAAGCCGTAGGTATGGTTACAGCTGAGGCCGATCTCTCAGTAGCCGATGGTGTTGCGTACGTTTCGCCCTTCACGTCTATTCTTGACAGCATCAAGGACATCCTAGGCTGCCAAAGCACAATGGTTAAGGTGGAAGTGCTGTAGCGAGTTAGACGTTCTAGGAGACCTTGAGTTTGTCTGACCACTGAATGAGACAAAACCTCACCAAGCCGAGCCCCATGGCACAGTCGCCAGTCCCGACCACTGCGTCAAGGTGCTAATACTTTGATGTGCTAATACTTTTAATGCTTACTTGAAAAGTTCTTGCTGGGTTATCCTAATATACCCCACCCAAGCAAAATTTTGACGACAGACAGACAGAATAAGGGACTTTACGGCAATTCGTCACATGACACCGCCCCGGAGGACTGTGGAGGTGAACTACCATCTGCCCCACTGTCTTATGATCGTAGCGAGCTGTGACTGCTTATTAAAAGTTCCTTAACTAGTTAAGGAATTTTTACAGGGGCGTTCTTAATAGCAAGGCGCGTGGCTATTTTCTAACTCCCTCAGACGAACAGATGCTTCATGTCATCCTCCACTTAATCATAAGCGTGCAGGGCAAGTGACGACGCTGCATCCGTCTCAGATTGGATTGCGAACAGGTACCACGATCCCCACGTTTGATCTCAATATCTACAGAGGGTAAGCTCATTGGGACCATTGCCCTACCTAATCATGGCGCTGACCGCTACGGCGTTCGCGCCTCGCTGCGCTGCCTATACATTGGCAACTTCCAGAGGCGCTAGCTCTGAACCGAACCGCGATTATCTCTGCTACTGCTCAACCCCTCCCTCGGTTCAGCTTCCTTTCCCTCTATGACCGATATGACCTGGACGATTTGCATGGACGGGAGAGTTGGCAGAGTCAGGGTTACAAAATATGTCAGCAGTGTACTGGCTATTTTAAAGATTTAGTGTGGGAAAAAGGAAGGCGGGGTTAAAATGGTTCAGGGTTGGCTATAGTGGCGTTTGAGCGACGATCACAACAAAACACGGGCAGTGACGCGTTGAGTTCATCCTGACCATTTTTCACAGAACCCTCTCAAGGTGAGAACTTCACAACCGGAAAAAATGCCAGTGAAGAACGCCGACCAGAAAACAAAAGTGCAAGCCATTATCAATGCGCCAGAACAACATCTCCGTGCAGTCCTCAAGGTGGTGTGCACGGGCGATGTCGACACGCTCAACCGCGTCTGGGGCGCTCTGACCATGATCAAGACTCTGGAAGGCCAAAAGCGCAAAGCCAAGGATAACGCTGCTTCAGAGAGCAGCGCAAAGCGTACCAAACTGATCGAGGATGCCCACCACTGTGTGCGATGCAACAAGGCCTTATTGCAGGCCGAAAACCATGAGAAGGCGTGCTGGCACCATCCAGGTGCGTTGATGGCATTTCCACCTTACCTACTTCCATGGATTCTGGACATCGTACTGACACTCTGTTTAGATCCGGAATTGGAAATTGACTACGATGCTCCAACGTGGGAGGGCTGGAACACGAACGCTCTGGGTCCGATGATTTCTGAAGAGAACAAGAAGGAGTACCCTGAGGGTTTTGTCTTCATGTGCTACGACAAAGACGGCACTTCGAGCGGCTACAAGCTCGGCAGCCACTAGGCCGCTGATAATCCGCGGGGAAGCCCTTCTCCGCCAGACTCGGAGGGGAGTGGTGAAGACGATGAGAAGGAGGATGAGGAGCCTGAGGTCGTTCAGATTAGCGACGACTCGGACGATGACGAGCCCGAAGATGAAGACGATGTCACGGTGTGATCTAGCTGGTCTTCTAGCCCTTATCAGCCAACTTGATAATAGGACTTACACATAACATTCGGGGCTGGCCCGCTTGGAACAATAATTTCCTCTGTCCCATGTGTAACTATTCGGTCAAAAAAACTTTGTTTTCAACGTCACACCCGACGTTGGGGGAACTTTCTTCAAGGGCTTTCCTTTGTCCCATGCCAGGGCCGGTGCTCTCGGAGATCGTGTTTGGCCTTTGGTCGGGCTCTTGAATACCATACCAGCACACACAATCGGGAGTCAAAATAACCCGGCCCGGATTGCAACTCGATGTAATTACGTCGATGTTCGTTGGTAGCCCCCCGATCCTTCCAATATCCAATCATCTGGGTCTGCGTACCGTTGATTGTACGCAATGTGCCATTTTACCCAGCATCACCCCAGCCAATCGTCTGCACCCACTCTATCATTCTGGACTCGGCCCCTACCGCGGATCTAATCCCGTCTCGAGCTTGGGTAAACGGGAGCGGACAGAGCAGACACTTAGGAGGTCGAAATCCCGGGAATCCTGGGCCTTCCGAACCATCATTTGTCAGCATCGCTCGTTTGGCCTGACCAAAACCATGGCCGCCAGCAACATCTTTCTGGCCCTCCCGCCAAACCCGTGCACAAACCCCCTTTTCCAACCGCCCATCTACGAGTTTAGTAACATCACTGTCATCAATAATTTCTACTGGGACTCCTCTGACAATGACACAGTTGTCGATAACTACCGCGGCCCTATCAACTTCACGGTGCGCGATGTCGCCAACAACTTCTCTCTGAACTGCAGCTGGGGATACTTCGAATATGTGAGGGGCTACGCAACGACAAAAGAGGACTGGGGCTGGAAGAACTGCGTCGATCCGGCCACGGGCAGTGCACTGCCCATCGAGTCGCGCATCACAGTGCGGCTCAATCTCGACCAGCAGGAGCTGATGGGCGACAGAACACGAGCGCTGCAGACCCCAATCCGGATCGCACAGTACTGGTATTGCGACACTGTGAATGGGTCGTACCCGGAGGCATACCGGGCCCGCGCTGATGTCTTCTTGAACACCGGCTGTCCCGCCGTGGGCAAGAAGAGTTCGGCAGTCGCGTGCAACACGACGCAGCCTGTGAAAGTCAAGGCGCAGTGGATCCCACGAGGGACACTCTTTCCCGGCACACGCCAGCTGGAGCGGCGCCCAGCAGTACCGGCAAAGACCAGAGGAATTGCCCTACCGCCCTCGAACGACTGCCCTCTCTTCTCTAGGCCCAGGGTGTGGGATGCCGGAAGAGCCTGTGCGACGCCGGGAAAGTTCCAGGGAGCGCCGGAGCCAATGCTACCCATACCCTTGCTCCCATAATTCTGTTCAAGGCGCTTTTGCGTTTTATAGGTTCACTATGCCCGCTCACTATAGCCGTGATAGCCGAAGAGGTCCTGAACTGTCTCCTTTAAGGGTTAGCACCGAAGATGACTTTGGATCAATAACGGAAGTACAATTAAGGACAGCTCACAAGATGCCATTGGATTCTATACGGAATATATCAAAGCTACGGACAATCCCTGGGTGTTAGGAGAAAGCATAAGGGCCCGTAATATTGTGTGTGTGCCTCCATTAAGTTTCGGAGCATGAAGCTAGTAAAGTGGCATATACACAAGTTTCTAGCCGGATCTATTTTTAAGAGCTGTTATGCGAGTTCCTTGAACCTGCGCAGTACCTGTTTCATGCCAGTGAACCCGCTGAAACGAAGTTTGGTATTGTATACGGCTCAAATGTCCGGAGATTAGATCAACTGCAGGAGAGTTCGTTCCGTGTACGTGTTGTTCTCGTAAACTAGCCATTCAGAATCCCCTTTACCAAGACACGTATTAAATTTATTCCCCGGCACGACCTCCATTGGCTCATTTCCGAGGTTAAACAGGATCGTCCGTTTCAACTTCTCGGTGGAGGTGGCAGCACCCGTGCGGCGTGGTTGTATGTTGGTTCCAGGTTACCCAATTGCCGTCCCGGAACTTGGTGCCTGTGTGTTTGTTACCTTCCTAATTGAGATACTGCATTTGAAATCGTCGGTGCCCTTTGTAGGTGTGTGTTAGTGATCGGTGTGACATCGTCCCAGATATGGAAGACATGCTCCGAAGTGAGAGAGAATGGAACATAGAGTGGCTTATCATAGTTGCTCCAGAACCGGTCTGGAGGTGTATAAATTCCTTGTGGAACTCCACCTCTTGTGTCTCCTGTCAGTTCCGGATCTCTATCACTCATCGAGACACTCAGACTACCTACCATTCTCACTTCAATACCCTTTTCTAAGCATCGCACCTCGTCGAAATAGCCGTATCCAACCATCAACATGTTTACTTCGTCCCTCGGCAAGGTAATAGTAGCACTCCTCCTAGGTCTCACGGCCGTGCAGGCTGGACCGGCTGTTCCGGACCCGGTTGTTGCAGCAGTGAAGTACGTCAACTTGAAGGAGGCCTTCCACCCTTCTTAACATATCCCCCAACCCTCACCCGCTTTCACATTAGTCGATATATAAATTCCCGTCGAGTCTCAACACTTAGTTAACGTACTTGGTAACAAATAGGCCTCGCGGAACCACGCAGCCGATCGAATGCCCGCCGGATGAGCCGAAGCAGCCCTGGTGCGTGTGAGCAATGGTTAATACACACAAATAAGGAGAGAGGAGCTTGGGGGGTGGGGGGAAGAAGCAGAGAGAGGAAGAAAAGAAAAGAAAAAGAAAAGTAAACCTTGCGGAGTCACATCCGCCGTTGAGAATATTCTTTTTTTTTTTGATGGGGGCTGGATGTACATAGGGCGCTAGCAGTGGAAGAATTGAGTTGGTGCTTAATTTGAGCGGTAATCTGTTTGAAGGCTCCGAGGATTGGTGGCTTGCCGCAAAAGCGGAGTGGCTTGATTGATGTGGGGTTGCTACCTTTTCCTGGGTGTCAACTTAGTCAAATAAACCCAATTAAGATGCTATGGCCTAAGCGAGAGGCCATCTGGTTATTTCTCGACGCAGACTGTACACATTGCCACAGGGAAGATATATTACTATAGAGGTGGGGTGCCTATTCTTTTCAGGGCTTGGCAATTCGCCAGGTAGGTTGGCAGAAAACGGGTGTGGCCAACCAAGCTGAATGAAGCGCAGATTCCGACCGTCCCTCGTAATGGCTCCATTACTCCCTCCCTAATCGCATGTTATACCCTAAGGTTCGTCCCACAGGTCTCAATGGGCGTCCTCCTCCCCACCATGCTCCTCTTCCCAACCCTCTTTCTCCGGATTCAAGCCTTTGGTCACCTCAGATAGATGGGAATCTGGGACGCGCCGACGCCCCGAGAACTGCTCGCCGTATGTCTGGCCGGGGTTCTTCTGGGCCCTTGACTTGCGGCGATTTCCGGCACGAACTTGAATGCCCGACGGGAAGACTGGAGGGCTGGGCATTGGTAGATTTCTATCGTTTTCTGCACGCTCCGAGGCTTCGATATACTTGCGAAGCTGGCTGTAGTACTCTGTGTGGACAGGCACATTACTTTTCAGTCGGAAGCCAAACTGGGGAACTAAGGTAGACAAAGTGTAATCTTACCAGTGCAAATTCTCCCCTCCTCCTTTTTCAAGCATATGGATCCACATGGCTCGAGAACAACCGGACTCGTGGTCGTGCCTTTCATCCTGTGGTTTCTAATATGATGGCGCAGCATGTGGTGGTGCCGAATCGGCTTCTTCATGGAGAGAAATCAAGGACTCTCAGCTTTTCAGCACGCGCACACACCAGTCAAAAAGGACAGGAGCGTGATTGGGAACCAAAGCTTCCTGGGTTGCTGCTTACCTCTCTGGGACACAGTACCGGGTGTTTGTTCTTATCGTAGCCTACGATAAGAGCGCAGAAGCGATCGCCAGGTGGGACCACAACCTCTCCGTCGTCATTTGTGCGGAAGGGCGGCTGGCGGGCGCGACGCCAGGTTGGCGTACCACTTATAGCTCTCCTGCGGAGGCGAGGTATGTGTTAGCGGTACACATGGAAGCGGAATGGGATTTGAATGGGTGTGATCACTGTCTCCTGGAAATTTGGCATGGCCGGGCTTGTTGGGCTGTACACGCTGCGCTGGAAGCTTGCTTCTTTCTTGCAGGCTGCAGTATGTAGGTGGGACGCAGAGCTCCTCTGGAGCAGACGCGATTGTCTAAGGGCTCGGGCCACATCCTATTCACACCCCACGTTGGATCATTCACTCTTCAGGCATTCACTCCATAAAATTCCAGGATCTGGGCAACATACACATTCGGTCTGCTGGACTTTATCTCACCGCTGGGGCGACCCGGAGAAGGTCTTCCAACTTCGCCATTCTACCGAAAGTAGCTTCAGGAATGGCATCGCCCTGGAGCAGCTATCGCTTACTTTCCGCGACGCAGCTCCGCTCGTTCATGGCCTAGGGTTCCAGCACATCTGGATCGACTCACTGTGCATCTTCCAGGATTCCCTCGCCGATTCGCAATGCGAAGCAAGCACCATGGCTGATGTGTATCGCCATTCGTCCTGCAAATCTCCGCCGCGGACTCATCATACGACCCGTCCTCCTCTAACGCTGGTCTATTTTGCAAGAGAAGAGCCAACCCCAGATTGCTTTATCCGTTCGAAACAAGCGCTGGGGAAAGAAAATGCCCGGCGCAAAGCCCGCCAACAGCGCCGACGCAATCAACACCAAGAACGACTCAAGCACCACAAACGACGGCTGGTCTTGCATAATATGGTTGCCCCAGCTGCCAGCCATCTCGGTAATGCGGTAAATGCACCGAATGAAAATGGCTGCGTACGCCCCCACCATCATATACGCAAACATCCTGAAATTGCTGTCCCTCCAGAACGTTACGCCCTCCGCCCCCTCAGACGCAGGGCTATTTCCTCACACGGACGAGGTACTCACCACCGAAAATGCCAAATATCCCGAGAACAACAAGCTTCAAGAATAGGGCCACGAGGAGAACTAACCGGCCAGCTCAAGAGCGCAGCCAGCGGCAACGGCGAGCAAGCACGACCATTTCCGCTTCCGCCGATGACGAGGGTAACCAGCATGCACAAGCCAAAGCCGGCGGCGAAAAATGCGTTGAGCGCTTCATTCGGGTAATAGCCCAGCATTGTTGTACTGAGCGGGTAGATCTCAGATACACCAATGCCTTTGCATGCTTCGTAGGTCGGGATGAACATGCGTCTCGGGCTCGACGAGTTGGTTGCCATTGGGTCGCTGGAAGATTCGGGTGGCGCTGAGTGAACTGGAGATAGGCCGGGATGGTTTTCCGGGCTTCAGTCGGACGAACGTCTGGTATAGTTATTGAATTGCGACATCAGACACACATGATGGAAAAGCTCCCTGCGGCGGATGTGGTCTATTTACACTGCAGAGAGCACCGTCAGTGGGTTCGGAGGGCTCTGCAGCCTCCAAATCGCCATCTTCCACCCTGAAATATCCCAGAAGTACCCACAAGAAGAGTCGAACTAGTTGTGCGCCACCTGCAAGGCTAAGAAAGTCAAGGTACGTATCCCTGCCTCTCTTCAATCCTTTGCTGACATCTCCCAATGTGACGAAAGGCACCCTTCCTGCCTGAACTGCATCACCCATGGCGTTAAAGCCCCTTTCTGACCGCAGGCCTGCCGGTTCTAGTGAACAGCGAGCCACCACCCACTCACAACCGGCTCAGCAATCCAAGAGCCTCCAAGCCGCCTACTGCCAGAAACTCTGCACCCCCAAACCCCACAACCAACACATCCCCGCCCACTGCTAGCCCCCCAGCTGAACCTGACAAATGCCCCGTCCCCTATCTTGAGCTCGAACTACTTCACAATTCACTACCAACACCTACTCCACCCTCGTCGCCGATCCCGGCGTCTGTGACTTCTGGCGCACCACCGTTGCCCAAATCGGCTTCCAATGCGACTACATCATGCCGTCCATTCTCGCCCTCTCCGCCTAGCCCCAATACTCCCTCGCCGACGGCTCCTTCTTCACCAGCTCCTCCACTACCTCCCTCCCAGACTAGACCTTCCTGCTCAACGGCGCCAAGTCCATCTCCGTCATCGTCAGCATCCAAGGTCGCGACACTGTCCTCCGCCCCCTTTATCGAGTACGGTAAAGGCCGCTGGCGCGCCAGGTGGGGCACCGTTTCTTCCCACCATCACCCTTGTGGCGCTGCCTCCAACCACCCGGCTGGCTGCGGCAACGAGCCATCTGTTACTAGATATTTATCCGAAAGTGGATGCCCCTTGATACCTGATAGGGTGGGAGGATTATGAGAAACTATTGAACCTAACACACCGGTTAGGTCGGCGATGCAAACTTCATCAATATCGTCGCAAAGGCGGTAGCGAAATGAGTCTTTAATTTATAGTCGTTGTTAGGTTCCCCTTTGGGCGTCGGTGACTTGAGGTGTTGTCTGAAATACTGTCTCGACCTCAACACCTACCTGCGTACCTTACATAGGTAATATGACCCTCGGAGCGGAGCTTTATCCCCGGATGACTCGAGATCGCTTATTCCAGAGGGTCCTCTGATGTCACAGGATCCCTGACATGTTTACCTGTGAAAGTACGTTCTACTTTCAGCTCCCTCACTCCAAAATGTTTGTCTCTGCGCCATTCAGGCCACGCACAGCAAAGGTGCTTCGAGATTGCAACCAAAGGCGTTCGGCTCACTTTCCGGTCGGCAAACACCTTCTTATGCAGGGCAACCTTCCCGTATGGTGGAGTATGGGATCCATGGGTGTTCTGCGCTATATAGAAGAATGCTGGGTTGAACACAGCCCCTTAGACAGGCGACCCATCCAGACCGTCGGTTTAAGCTAAGCCGAGATAGGCCCGGACACAGAGGATTGTGGAATGCAGTCAGAGACCCTTTTTCTCAACACTGACGGAGAGAACGATAATCGCCATTGTTTTTAATCAACTACAAGTGTGTATTCTGTCGCAATACAATCTGATAGAAGCTGCAGCGCTTAGCAAATACATTTACTTCCCTACGTGACCTTATCTTGCTGTCAAATTACGTAACCATTCCTTAGTCAGCCGCGCTGCGACCGGTTGGGCCACAATTTAGGGGCTCGCGGTCGCACGGACCGCTTCTTAAATCGAACACACTTGACGACTTCGAATTACTGCGTTTCTGGTTGACTGCGTTGAATTCAACACTTGCGTTGGTGCAGTCATTCCGATGTAAAGTACATGACATTCCGCCCATTTCGTTAACTCACCAACAAGAACCCGTGAATGCCGCAACCTTTAACTTCCCCCTCTCCAGGACCAGGACTCCTTTATCGGCTCATCCACGGCTCCACCTCATACTCACCCATGGTTGGCTAAGACCGCATGTGACCGTCTGCAATCATAACCAATCTAATACAGCGACGTTTGGTTCACCGTCATGAGGCTTCCGTTTATACATGCAGGTTTTATCAAAACGGACCTCCGGTACGTAGAACCGGCGATCCAAACGTCCCTGATGATTCAGAGCGCCACCTGTCGAATACGGGGTTGATTGCATCGCGAGTTCCGAGTCGAAAATCGCTAGGTCGACTAGGTCAGCAGCGACGATGCTTCTCTTTCAGGATCATACCGCGGTGGTAGAGATCCCACACCCCCGTCCAAAACCAGGCGAGCGCAGGATCGCAAACTTCGAGTCGGGCCTCGGGCCACTGCCACCCATCTGCCACCGCGATGCTGCGCTTCCGTGGTGTCTCTGCTGCAAAACCTTCTCCCATGTCGTATGAGATTGTCCCATCTTACGACCTGAACAAGATGATTTGTACACATCAGACCCTATCACGAGCATTCCGTCGCTGGATGAGTTCTTGTTCTCGATGCAGCAAGAATTTGACCGTGACAGCCGCGATATCGTGTGCAAGAGATGCCTTGACCTGGATATCGGCAGCCTTTTTCGTCTGCCGCCTCCACCGCAGCACGCAGCTGCCGGTCATCCTCCATCCGCATACGGCAGAGCTCTTGACGTCGTTGTCAAGAAGCTGGGGAACGTCAGGGGCCTTGAGCTTCTCAGCAATTGTCCAGTCTGCAAGCTTTTCGTTGCATCGGCGCAGCGGCTGGATCCTGGTGGGTGGAAGGATCTTCAAGTCCTGCGCGTCTCTGATCCGTTTCTGTCTAAGATCAATGTCCCTGACAGGGACGACGCCGTGAATGGGCTCCTTCGGAAGTTGGATCTGGTTAATCTCCCACGGCGGCTCTTCCTTACTACCAGTGGTAGTAGGATCTCGGTCCATCCCCTCGGGATCAGGACAGGAATCGCATTGCTTTCCCGCAACGACGATACATTATCCGACGGTCGTGTTTGCGTCGGACCTCGACCGAATTGGGATATTATCAAAATGTGGCTTGATTCCTGCGAAACCTCGCACGGCGACTGTGGACTTCAGGCGAACAATGCCGTCCTTGCGACCATTCGGGTCGTGGATGTGAGCCAGAGGATGGCCGTTCCCTACAACTATCAGGGATGTTCCGAGTATGTTGCTCTGAGCTATGTTTGGGGAGGCTCAAAGAAAGCTGCCATTGCGCTTAATACGCCTCTCGAGGCCGTGCCGCTGAGTGTCGAGGACGCCATGGAAGTCACTCGGAAACTTGGGAAGCGGTATCTCTGGGTAGATGGTCTCTGCATCAACCAGAGTGATGAAGAATACAAGAGGAGCCAGATCATGATTATGGACCGCATCTACCAGCACGCCTGGGCCACCATCATCAATCTATCTTGTACGTCGGCCGAATCGTCGATCCCACGCGTCAGCGGCAACTTCCGCATCCGACAAGTCCAGTATAGTGCCGGTAATGACCAGTATGTCTGCACGCCCCCTGCCCTGGCAGCATATGTCCGACAATCCCCGTGGAGCAGCCGGGCCTGGGTACTCCAAGAGGCGCTGCTATCACGCCGACGGCTATTCTTCACCCACTCTCAGGTCTATTTCGAGTGAGACAGTCGTCAAGACTCTGAGTTTGAAACTCTGCAACGTCTCTATTTGCCAGTGCTTCAACAACGAGCCTGCTCGACCGCAGAGGAATTCACCACCCGCCTTTTTGCGCTTGACTTTGCCGCCCTCGACGCCGGAGGACCTATCAACCGTCAGAGTCTGCGAGTTATTATGTACACATCCCTGTTAAAAGACTACCGCAACTGCCCGAATTCCCAAGCTGGTCCTGGACAGCTTGGGAGGGGGAACTTACCACCGCTGCTGCCAGCCCTTACGAATACCGCGACTGGCAACTGGCTGACGATGGTCGTCCCTTCTTTGAGCCGTTCTTCAAGCTTCATGGCTTCGACTGTGAGCGTAACCTTGAGGATCATGATAGCCACCGACAGCCATGGGAGGATGCCGCAGATGATGTGCCAATTCTCAAGATCAAGAGCCTCGCCTTTGTGGACGCCGTACGGGACCTTGACAAGACTGACTTGATGGCGAGTCAAAATCTCGCTGTTGAAGGAATAGTCCTCACACTCTTCGTAAATGGCGCAATCAAAGTCCCGAGTCCCAAAGCAAAGTATCCGGTGGCCAAAATTGAGGTGTTTCTTGGATCGGCTAGGTGTGAACTAACGGCAACGTCAGCCGCCCACGCTGAAGTCTTTCGGCAGACGGTTGGCGACGATCCTGTCGAGGCCCTCATCTTGCATCGAGGCGAGTTACTCAGCAGTATCCGCTACGACTTGCTTCTCCTGGAGTGGAGAGACGGCATTGCCTACCGGCTCGACAGTATCAGCCTCCAGGTGCCGGGAAAAGAACTCAGGCAGCTTATTAATGCCAAGCCGATACATAAAAGATTTGTACTCGGCTAGAGTATTGATCACGAGAGATGGTGTTGGAATCATCTCAGATCCCTAGACCGTCTGGCAGGCGCGTTTGTTTTATTCGGTGACTGTGGAGCCCTGAATCCACGGTAGAAGCACCGCCAGCCACAATACCCCGGTACGGTGGGCTCTCTACCCTGAATCTCACTACTTCTAAAAGCTCACGAGCAGCGGCTTCTATACCTGTTGAGCTCTCTCAAGGGTGGAAAGAGTCCGACCCCAACCCATTGTTCGAGTACGTTAGGGCTAGGTTGGTACAATAAATCGCCTCGGTACTTGTGATACCTTGAATGAGGCGACCTCGGGGTTAGGAGAGATTGCTCAAGGTATCCGCCTAGTCCTAATGTAGCCTAATATAGCACTGAAATGTCAGCCCGTCAATTCCTTCTCTCCTCGTGCTCGATTTCGACCATGGGGAGCTGTCCACTGTGTCAACCACCAGGCCCGTGAATCCCCCACTCCAAATCCTTCGGTCTTTCTCTTATTGCCAAAGCTTGGGCCTCCCGGCACTTTCTCAAACTTACTGCGGAATCCCTGACCGCGCCAAAACCTCTGTTGCCAAGCCGGCTACATTCCCAGCCAGTCTCCAGAGCCCCATATAAGCCGACACATGGGAACGAGTCTGACGATGATCCCCCGGGCCGTCGGAAAGAAGGCCCTTTAGCAGGCCCTTAGGGTGGTTCCAAGTGCTATACCAGCCACACATCCTCCCACTCAACACCTTCGACCGCCTCCCCGTCCTTTATTCCGTCGACGTAACACTCCCCCACGACTTGCCACCGCTCAAGTGGTCCTTCCGGGCCAAGCTCTGCGGTTCTCAGAATGTACGGGCACAGCCCGCCTTCCACAAGGTGCACGGCGTCGCCTTCCTCCATGGTCGGAGGTCCAAGTCCGATGTACCCTCCTTCCGTGACGAACGGCCTCTTTCCCCTCGCTACCATACGGACCATGTTCTCTATGAGCTGGCATGTCTTATCCCAACTTTTAGATCGGGTATGTTTGAATTCGCGCCAGTCGAAGACCGGGACTCCTCGGACGACCACATTCTCACCGGCTCGTGCTTCAGGGTTGCCATGGGGTGCCTTGCCAATGCCTTCTTGCGAGCGATAGGCCACGAAGTGGCCCAAATCCTCCGGATTACCTGAGGCGTGCTTTTCCAGGCCACCTCCCGAGGCAGTACCTGCTCCAGAGCCGTGAGCCTCCTCCATGGTGTCTTCAAACGGCCTCTCCTCTTGGTAGTATGCTTGCGCCAGCCATTGGTACGCTACGTGCTCTTCCTTCGAAGATAGTCTCCAAAGAAGTCCCTCCTTACAAAGGGCCCCAAAGCACAGCGTCCGTGCTATGACCCGGACCGCGAAATCCCGGTATGGATACCAGACGTGTTTGCCAAGATCTCGGTAGTACACCAGAATTTCATCCACACTTTGGGCCGCCAAGAAGCGGGTGCGTTGAGGCTCCCGGCGTCTCGGCCTATCCGTAGCAGTGAGAGTGCGGATGGAGCCCGTGAATTGGACCTCAGTTGTCCTTATGGTCTTCCTGAGAATGGCATACTGAGGATTCCGGGAAGTTTCTGTCTGATACGCCTCGAGTTTGCCATGTCATGAGCTGCAACTTTGGTGGTGTGTTCCTCGCCCGATTCTCCCAGTTTTCGTTTGCCGGAGGTTCGTTTCCAATCATTACGATGGCTTGTCCCCAGTCTCTGCACATGGATACATGCGACTGGATTATGCCGAGCAGCCGGGACCCAATGCCGGACTTGTTTATCTGGTGCGCACCGAATGTAGAAAACGAGCCGTCTTGGCGCCGACTCTTAGTCGTCAGAGCCGGCCTCGGGCTTGGTCTTCAGTTTCTTCTTCCATGCCACGGCGGGTAACAGCGTCTCGGCGAGGGGCTTCGCCTCCTTGGCCTCGCCATGCTCACTCCAGGGGTGGTCGCCGAGCGACGAGTCGCTACTAGGTGCGTGGGTTGCATACGGCAGCACGGTCAACCAGTCGTGGAGCTAGGCCCTGTGTATGGAATCATTCAGGGCCCGAAGCCTATTGCTGCGATCGCGCGGCCACCAAAGCCTTCGCGGCGCAATTGCGCTGACCCCCGATAAGATAAACTTTTTTTATTAAATTTTTTTTTAGCTCAGCGCCGAGCGCAGGGGGGCCACACCAAATCGCGACAGACCTCAAACTTCAACACTATGTATCTCAACAGCTATCGATTTTACGAGGCCACTACTTGCAGGAAATTGCGGTCGATTGAGGCGATCATTTTGGTACTAGCTACAGCCATTTTGGGGCTTGCTGAGGCAGAGCCGATTTTGTTCAAGATTTTACATCGATATCCCGAAGATGGCGGCCTCCTGCTTGTTGCAGAAAGTGGCTGAAATATTGGGCCGTTTTGGGGCTCACCCCTGAGCGGCTGAGGAATGAGGACCACCGACCTCTCGCAGCTGAGACAACTCTCTCTCTCTCTTTACACTCGACACCACCAAACAGTTCTTCTGTGACATATGAGTTCGGACGATACTCAACGCACAGAATGCCTGATCGAAGGGACTTTCGAGACTTCTTGAGACGCGCGACGGGAAGGAAACTGAAGGCCGAGTCTCTTTTCGCCCAGTTAGCGCCAGCAACTTCTGGTGACTCTGCGGCTGGAAATCACGAGCCTGGCCCCCCTCTCGGCGTATCGGAGCGGCCGGATATCTATTCGCCACTTGACGAGAACAGGAGGGAAATACGCTTGTGCCGCATCCAGCCGTTTTCATCCGGTCAACAGTCAATCTCATGCATCCTGTCAACTGTGTCGCTCAACGATGCGCCAAACTTCGAGGCGCTCTCTTACGTCTGGGGCGATGCCAAAGACAGGCTGCCCATCACAGTCAATGGCCAACAGCTTCTTGTAACGAAGAACCTAGCAGCGGCCATGCGCGCGTTGGGCTCGCAAGCGAGACTTGTTTACCCGAGAGTGGTCTGGATTGATGCTCTTTGCATTGATCAGAGTAACATGGCCGAACGCAACTCTCAAGTCACGCTCATGGGCGACATCTACAGCTCAGCGCGCCAGGTGATCAGCTGGCTCGGGTATGACTTGGAGAATCATGTGGCCTTCGTGAAGACTCAAATGAGCGCGTATCTCCTGACCCGTGATGCCTCGTTTCTGTCGGCCACAGTAGCCTTCGGAGACCTGCCAGTGGCTCGGGTCGATCATATCATGGCAACGGTGGTGTCGTTGCTGATCGGTGCAGAAATCCCTGATCCATCTCAGACGGCATACAACTATTGGCACCGTGTCTGGACGGCCCAGGAAATCGTCAAAGCCAAACGCGTTATCCGGCAGAGTGGACTGGCCGAGTTACCCTTGGAATGGCTCCAGCAATTCCACGAGTATATCAAATCAACAGTTTCCGACCTCAACCACCTACGCCTGGCCGGAGTCATGAATAGTACCATCATCGATACTGTCCCTGGCGACGCCTCAGCTCCGTTACTGGACGTGCTCTTCCGCCTGGGCTACCGCCATTGTACCGACCCGCGTGACAAAATTTACGGCCTTCTCGGCATCTCGGATCTCGCCCGCTCGTCTCACCCCGGAATTAAAATCGACTACTCCCTGGCGAGCACCCCGCGCACTGTCTTTATCGGCGCCGCCCAAGCTATCATCGACACAACAAATGCCCTAGATGTTATCAACTACTCGCGTCCCCAACAGACACCCTCTGAATACAACCTCCCCTCCTGGGTACCCAGCTGGACCCCTCGACCAGAAGGCGCCCCACCCTCACTCATCATACAGCCTCCAACTAGCAAACCATGGCGCGCAGGTGGTAAGGGACCCGCCAAAGCGACGTTCTCCACCTCTGGCCCTCACGACATCCTCTCCTCCTTGGGTATCATCTACGGCCACGTCCGCGCGGTCTCCTCTCGCATCCACGTCAACCTCGACAACTTTGATACTTCAAGACTAGTCCCCGCTTCACCCAGCAGCGAGCGCCTTCACGCCCACCTCACCAAAGTCCTCGCCATAGCCTACAACGAGCTCGTGGAGCGGATCCCTTCTCCCTCCGAACCCCCTATCAACATCAGCTCCACACTTAACCCCCTCCTCCCTCAAGGGATCCACTCCCTCCGCCAGGACCTCCTCATCTACTTAACAGCCCTGCACATGCGAGGAGATCTCCCCTTCTCTCCTACCGCTCAGGGTGTATACCCTAAGAGGGACATCCATTCCTTTATGCATGCGGCGCGTCTCCATCATGATGTCAGTTATATAGCGCATATGCTGCAGATTAGTTCTTGTTCCCTAATGGCCGTTGAGAGTCCACAGGCTGTCCGCTCCGCAGAGGCGAGGAGGTTAAAGAGGTTAGTGAAAAAAGATCCAGTGCTCAAGGAGAAGAAAATCCTGTGGAATGGCAGAGGGAACTTGGTGTTAGGGCTGTGTCAGGAGATTGTCGAGGAGGGTGATGTCGTTGTGTTGTTAAGGGGGTGTCAGAGTCCGGTTGTGCTGAGGGAGGTTAATACCGAGGAGGAACAGGGG